>Ga0111538_10000896_pt1 | contig 41232 bp, 33 predicted proteins | sample SoiMethybrSBSTD1_FD_79669 | JGI IMG/M metagenome (GOLD analysis project Ga0111538, IMG submission 79669) | Bulk soil microbial communities from a Populus tree surrounding site in Tennessee, USA - Soil MetaG P. TD hybrid SBSTD1 (version 2)... | ecosystem: Environmental > Terrestrial > Soil >...
ATCGCCGGCTCGACGCTGGCCGGTTTCGCGACGCTGGCGAGCGCCACCGACAGTTCGGCGCGCAGCCGCATCGTCGCCGACGCGGCGGTCGTGCCCGGCGCGGCGCCGGGCGTCGCCGACCCGACGGTCGCCGCGCTGCGGGCCGTACCCGGGGTCACCGCAGCCGTGCCGGTCACCGAGACGCCGGTGTGGGTGCGCGAGAACGGCGAGCCGACCGACTGGCAGGGCCGGTACGTGCCCGGCCCGGACGTGGCCGCCGTGCTGAACCTGCCGGTGGTCGCGGGCAGCCTGGCCGACCTGGCGGGGACGGACACGGTCGCGGTGCCGGCCGGCCGGTGGAACGTCGGCGACACCGTCGCGCTGTGGCTCGGAGACTCCACACCGGTGCGGTTGCGGGTGGTCGCGGTGCTCGCGGAACAGATCGACCTGACGGAGACCGTGCTGCTCCCGTGGGCGTTGCGCGACGCGCACGCGCAACCGCTGGCGAGCACGGTGTACCTCCGGTTCGATGCGGGGACACCGCGGGCGGCTCTCGCGGCGGCGGCGGTGGCCGGGGGCGCCACGTTGGTGCGTACGGCCGACTACCTCACGGCGGCCGCTACCGACCGGGACCGGACCAACCGGTTCGGCGCCATCGCGGTGCTCGGCATGGCCCTGTTGTACACCGGCATCGCCATCGCCAACACGCTCGTGATGGCAACCCGGGGTCGGGCGCGGGAACTGGCGACGCTGCGGCTCGCCGGCACCACGCCGGGTCAGGTGCTGCGGATGGTCGCGGTCGAATCCGTCCTGGTGACGGCCGTCGGCGCGGTCCTGGCCGCGATCGTCACCGGGGTGACGGTGGTGGCGTGCTACCGGGGGCTGGCGAGCGTGGCACCGGCGGTGGACCTGGTGGTGCCGTGGCGGGAACTCGGCGCGATCGCCGCCTGCTGCCTGCTGACCGCGGTGGTGTCGAGCGTGCTGCCGGCGGCGCTGCTGGTGCGGCGGCGGGCGGCCGACCTGGCCGGCGCGCGCGAGTGAGTCAGGGTGCCCCCTACCGCCGCAGCTTCGCCACGACTTCCGGCTCGTCGCAGACCTCCGCGTACTTGGCCTGCAGGTCGAACAGGTTCGCTTCGTGCGGCCGGGGATCCCGGTCGCCGACCGCCTGGCGCACGACGATCGGCACGTAGCCGCTGGAGATCGCGTCGACGGCCGTCGCCCGCACGCAACCGCTCGTGCTGACCCCGCAGATGACGAGCGTGTCGATGCCCCTCGCGGTCAACGTGGCCGCGAGCGTCGTACCGAAGAACGCGCTCGCGTACTGCTTGACGATGACGAGTTCGTCCGGCCGGGGCGCGACCTCCGGCATGATCTCGCCGAGGTCGCTTCCCGTGCCGGCGACGAAGTGCCGCAGCGCGCCGACCTTCTTGAAGAACAGCCCGCCGTCGACGCCGTCCGGGCCGTAGGCGACCCTCGTGTAGATCACCGGGACGCCGCCCGCGCGGGCCGCCGCGACCACCCGGGCCGCCGAGTCGAGGCAGTCGCGGCTGCCCATGTACAACTCGGCGCCCGGGCGGAAGTACGCGGCCACCATGTCGATGACGAGTACGGCCGGAGCCGTTCCCCACTCCAGCGCCCGGCCGAACCCCGCCGACGAGTAGTCGTCGTTCAGGTCACTCATGCCGGTACAGGTGGCGAAGGCGCCGGCAGGCCGGTCTCCGCCTCGCAGTTGGCCAGGATCTCGGCGAGCGGCGGGCCCATGTTGAACACCGGCGGCTTGCCCGGACGCTCGGCCCGCATCCGCTCCCGCAGGGCGTCGGTCGCCGACCCGTCGACGGCGCCGTCGCGCACCACGACGCCGTACCGTTCGGCGCCCTCGGCGCTGACGAGGCCGCGGCGCACCTCCAGCGCCACCAGGTCCGGGTCGCGGGACAGCGGATCGCCCCACCCACCGCCGCCCCAGGTGACGAAGTGCAGCACGTCGCCGGGGGCCACCGGCACGTCGTGCACCTTGCTGGGCAACACTTCCCGCGTGCCGTCGGCCCTGTCTATCCACTTGCGACCGCGGGCGCCGGGGTCGCCGCCGTTGACGCCCCAGGGATAGGTGAGCCAGCGGTCGTCGTGGATGGCGATGGTGCCCGGCTGCAGGAACCGGTAGGCGACGTCGACGCCGTTGCCGCCGCGGTGCAGGCCGGCACCGCCGGTGTCCGGCACCGTCTCCCAGAGCTCGATGCGCAGCGGGTAGTACGACTCGAGGTACTCGCACGGGATGTTGACGAACGACGGCCACAGCGAGTGCCCGTCGGGGCCGTCGCCGATCGGGCGGCCGGGGATGCCGCCGAACCCGATGGAGTACAGCTGGAACCACTCGCCGGCGCGGTCGCCGTCCTTGTAGGTCCCGGAGTACATGAAGTGCGGCGACGACGAGAAGCCGGCCGCGTTGAGCAGGTCCGGGTTCTTCTGGCCGAGCAGCCCGCCGAACAGGTCGAAGATCCGCCCGACGCCGTGGTTGCGGGCGTTGAGGGCCGCCGGGAACTCCGGCTTCCAGAACGTCTTCTCGGGGATGTACACGTCGACGAGCGGGTAGAACCCGTCGTTCCACAGGATCTGCGGGTCGGCCACGGTGATCATGTAGATGCCGAAGAACATCCGGGCCAGGTTCTCGTTGAGGTAGTAGTTGATCGGCCCGGACGACTGCGGCGAGCTGCCGGTGAAGTCCAGCAGGACCTTCTCACCGGTGCGGGTCAGCGACAGCTTGAGCTCGTAGGGCCCGTGGCCGACGCCGTCGTCACAGATGTAGTCGGTGAAGCTGAGCGTCTCGCCGTCGGCGAAGACCATCGTCAGCAGGGTCTTCATCGCCTGGTAGTTGCGCTCCAGCAACGCGTCCAGCGCGGAGAGGTAGGTCTCGACACCGAAGCGCGCGCACAGTTCCTGGATGCGGCGCGACGCGGTGCGGCAGGCCGCGACGATGCCGTTGAGGTCGGCCCGGTTCCAGTCCGGCCGGCGCACCTGGTTGAGGATGATGCGCAGCGCGTCCTCGTTGAGCCGGCCCCCGTCGTACAGCTTGAAGGGCGGGATGATGACGCCCTCCTCGTAGATGGTGCGCGAGTCGGCCGGCATCGAGCACACGGTCTTGCCGCCGACGTCGGACATGTGGCCGAACATCGACGCCCAGCCGACCACGCGCCCCTCGAAGAAGATCGGGAGCACCACGAGCCAGTCGTTGGCGTGGCTGATCGCCGCGTCGCAGGCGTACGGGTCGGACGTCAGCAGCACGTCACCCTCGCCGATGGTGCCCTCGTAGCGGTCCAGCAGCGCCGGGATCGACAGGCCGAACTGGCCCACCACCATGCGGCCCTGCGCGTCGCCGATGAGCGGGAACTCGTCGTGCTGCTCACGGATGCCGGGCGAGAGCGCGGTGCGGAACAGCACCTCGTCCATCTCGTAGCGGGCGTTGCGCAACGCGTTCTCGATGATGTCGAGCGTGACCGGGTCGACGTCGACGGAGCTGACGTCGCCGGTGGCGGTCTGGACGATGGTGGCCACTCACGCCTCCGTGGACTCGATCGGACGGATCAGCAGGCTGCCGCTGGGATGCACGGTGGCTGCGTGCCCGGGCAGGACGAGCGTTGTCGAGTCCATCTCGACGACGATCGCGGGACCGGTGACGACGTTGCCGGCCAGCAGCCGGGACCGGTCGTACAACGCGGCCTCGGCGGGTTCGCCGTCGACGTGGATCGTCGTGCTGCCCGTGCGCGCCGCCGACGCGTCCGGGCCGCCCTCGGCCAGCGCGGTGGCCTGGACCTTCGGCCGCGGGCCGGAGACCGTCGCGCGCACGCTGACCAGTTCGCGCTCGTTGCTCAGCAGGAACGAGAAGAGCCGCTCGTGCTCGGCGTCGAAGGCCGCGCCGAGTGACTGGAGCCCGCCGCCGGTGCCGTCGAACGCGTCGATGTCGACCGGGACGGAGATCTCGAATCCCTGCCCGTGGTAACGGATGTCGGCCTCGTACCCGACCGCCTGCTGGTCGCGCGCGGCGCCCTCGGACTCCACTGTGGACGCCGCCGACTCGGCCAGGTCGCCGAGGATGCCGCGCAACTCGTCGTCGGTGAGCTCGGAGAAGCGCCGGATGTAGGTGCGCGCGGCCTCGTCGCGGACGCTCGTCGTCGCGTCGCCGTACGCGCACAGGACGCCCGGCGACGGCGGGATGATGACCGGCCAGGCACCGGTGAGGCGGCCGAGCGCGTTGGCGTGCAGCGGTCCCGCGCCGCCGAAGGCCACGAGCGCGAACTCGCGCGGGTCGAAGCCCTGCTGCACCGAGACCAGGCGCAGCGCGCCGAACATGTTCTCGTTGACGATGTCGATGATCCCGGCGGCGGCCGCCTCGACGCTCGGCAGCCCCATCGCGTCGGCGATCGTGGCGACGGCGGCGTGCGCGGCGTCGCGGTCGAGGGAGATCTCGCCGCCGGCCAGTTGGGTCGGCAGGTACCCGAGCACCACGTTCGCGTCGGTCACCGTCGGCTCGCCGCCGCCCTTGCCGTACGCGGCCGGACCGGGGTCGGCGCCGGCCGACTGCGGGCCGACCCGCAACGCCTTGGTGAGCGCGGGAACGTGGGCGATCGAGCCGCCCCCGGCGCCGACCGTGCGCACGTCGACCGAGGCGCCGCGCACGGTCAGGTTCCCGACCCGCGTCTCCCGGCCCGTGCGCGGGCTGCCGCCCTGCACGAGGGCGACGTCGGTGGAGGTGCCGCCCATGTCGAACGTGAGCAGGTCGGTGAAGCCGGCCTGCGCCGCCGCCCACACGGCACCGCTCACGCCGCCGGCCGGGCCGGACAGCAGCATCGAGACGGGGTTCGCGGCGGCCGTCGCGGCGCTGGCCAGCCCGCCGTCGCTGCGCAGGATGTACAGCTTCCCGGCGACCCCGTTGTCGGTGATCTTGCGGGCCAGGCTGTCGAGGTAGGTCGAGACCTGCGGCTGCACGTATCCGTTGGCGACCGTGGTGATCGTGCGTTCGTACTCGCGCAGTTCGGGCAGGACGTTCGAGGAGACCGACACCGCAAGGCCGGGCAGCTCCTCGGTCGCGATCTCGGCGATCCGGCGCTCGTGCGCACCGTCCACATAGGAGTTGATGAGCGATACCGCGAGCGCCTGGATGCCCGCGGCGCGCAGGCCGCGCAGCTTCGCACGGATGTCGTCCTCGTCGAGCGGGATCACCACCTCGCCGTCGGCACCGATGCGCTCGACGGCCTCGACGGTGTGCTCCAGCGCCGCCAGCGGCTCCGGCTTGGGCCAGATGATCCAGCCGGCCAACCCGCCGGGCACGAACGAGCGCGCGATCTGGAGGACCTGGCGGAAGCCGCGGGTGGTCACCAGGCCCACCCGGGCCCCCTTGCCCTCCAGGATGGCGTTCGTGGCGACGGTGGTGCCGTGCATCACCGGCCCGATCGCATCCAGCGTGATGTCCGCGGCCGCGCAGGCCTTGCGGATGCCGTTGAGCACGCCCACCGACTGGTCCTGCGGGGTGGACGGCGTCTTGGCGCGGAAGGACTGCCCACTGTTCTCGTCAATGAGGAGGATGTCGGTGAACGTGCCGCCGACATCGACGCCCAACCGGTAGCGCATCCGCGCCCCCTTCACTCGTCTAGATCACACCGGCCTTGGAGAGTCGGTCGAGTTCGTCGTCACCGAGGCCGAGCAGGCCCCGGTAGATGCCGTCGTTGTCGGCGCCCAGCGCCGGCCCGACCGCGCGCACCGCACCCGGCGACGCGGACAGCTTCGGGAACACGTTCTGCATTGCGAGTTCGCCGAAGTCGGGATGCGGCAGGCGGACGATCGCCTGCCGCGCGGCGAAGTGCGGGTCGGCGAACATGTCCTTGGCGCGGTAGATGCGCCCGGCGGGAACGCCCTTGTCGTGCAACGCCTGCAGCAGCTCATCGGCGTTGAACCCGGCCGTCCAGGCGGCGATGATGCCGTCGAGTTCGGCCATGTTCGCGCCCCGGGCGCCGTGCGTGGCGTAGCGCTCGTCGGTGGCGAGGTCGGGCCGGCCCATCACGGCGACCAGCCGGCCGAACACCGAGTCCTGGTTGGCCGCGATCAGCACGTCGTCGCCGTCGCGCGTCGGGTAGACGTTGCTCGGCGCGACGTTGGGCAGCACCGGCCCGGTGCGCTCGCGCTGGTAGCCGGTGACCTGCCACTCCGGCAGCATCGACTCCATCATCGCGAGCACCGCCTCGTAGATGGCGGCGTCGACGACCTGGCCCTTGCCGGACAGCTCCCGCTCGTGCAGGGCCGTGAGCGTGCCGATCGTCGCGTACATGGCCGCGAGCGCGTCGCCGAGCGAGATGCCGGCCCGCGACGGCGGTTCGTCGGCCGACCCGGTGACGTACCGGATCCCGCCCATGGCCTCGCCGATCGAGCCGAACCCGGCCCGGGCGGCGTACGGACCGTCCTGGCCGAAGCCGGTGACGCGGGTGACGACGAGCCGCGGGTTGATCTCCCACAGCTGCTCGGGTGCCAGCCCCCACCGTTCCAGCGTTCCCGGGCGGAAGTTCTCCAGCAGCACGTCGGCGTGCCGCACGAGCCGGCGGACCAGATCCTGACCCTCGGCGGTGCGCAGGTTGCACGTGACCGACCGCTTGTTGCGGGCCACGACCGGCCACCACAACGACTTCCCGTACGGCTTTTCGCGGCCCCACTGCCGCATCGGGTCACCGCCGCGCGGGTCCTCCAGCTTGACGATCTCGGCTCCGAAGTCGCCGAGCAGCTGGCCGCAGAACGGGCCAGCCAGCAGTTGGCCGAGTTCCAGGACGCGGACGTCGCGCAACGGCAGCGGTCGGGTCATGCTGACTCCTCCGGAGTGCCGACCTGCCGGCGGGGGCCGAGCAGCGAGGCACGGGCCGACAGCAGGTGTGCGTGCATCACCGCTTCGGCCCAGTCGCCGTCGCGGGCCCGCAGCGCGGCGACGATCTCCAGGTGGTGGTTGACGCTGCGCCGCATCGCCGCGTCGTCGAAGGCGTGCAGCGTGCGCTGGAGGACCGAGGCGTGGATGAGGGTGCCGACGGTGGTCGACACGACCGGGCTGCCGGCGAGGCCGTTGAGCGTCGCGTGGTATTCGGCGTTGAGCCGGTACACCTCGTCCAGGTTGCCGGCCTCGGCGTGGTCCTTGAGCACCGTCGCGATGTGGTCGAGCCGGTCGATGTCCGCGGTGGTCGCGGTCTGCGCGGCGGCGCGGGCGGCGAGTCCCTCGACGTGCGCACGGATCATGAAGATGTACTCCAGGTCCTGGGGCGGGTACTCGACGACGCGCGCGCCCTTGTTCGTCGTGATGTCAACGAGCCCTTCGGCCGCGAGCCGTCGCAGCGCCTCGCGGACGGGGGTGCGGCTCAGGCCGAACTTCTCGGCCAGTTCGACCTCACCCAGCCGCTCGCCGGGGGCGTACTCCCCGCCGAGGATCCGCTCGCGCAGCTGGTGCATCGCGCGGTCGCTGGCTGCCGTCATCGGGCTTCCCTTCGTTGAATGTATACATTTAGAGGATGTCGAGCCTTCTGGCAAGGCCCGACGGCAACGTTTTGGCGACGTTGCATACAACCGGCGGATCCGGTAGACACTTTTCATGGCGGTAGCGGCGGCGCTCGACATCGTCGAGGTGGGCCCGCGCGACGGGCTGCAGAACGAGTCGGCGATCGTGTCCACCGAAGCCAAGATTGCGTACATTTCCGCGCTCGTCGACGCAGGTGCCCGGCGCATCGAGGCGACGAGCTTCGTGCACCCGCGCCGGGTCCCGCAGATGGCCGACGCCGAGGATGTCATGGCCGGCGTGCCGCGCCGGGACGGGGTCAGCTACATCGGCCTCGTGGTCAACGAGCGCGGCCTCGACCGCGCGCTCACCGCGGGCGTCGACGAGGTCAACGCGACTGTCGTCGCGAGCGAGACGTTCTGCCAGCGCAACCAGGGCATGTCGATCGCCGAAGCGGTGCGCTCGTTCGAGACCATCAGCGCGCGGGCGCACGCAGCCGGGCTGCGGGTCACGGCGACAGTCGGGGCGAGCTTCGGGTGCCCGTTCGAGGGCGAGGTCGATCCGGTCCGGGTCCGCGAGCTCGCCCGGCAGTGTGCCGACGCCGGCGCCGACGAGATCGCCCTGGCCGACACCATCGGCGTCGGCGTGCCGGCCGACGTCGAGCGCATCGTCGGTGAGGTGCGCGGCGTCACCGGGCTGCCGCTGCGGTTCCACTTCCACAACACGCGCAACACCGGGTACGCCAACGCGCTCACCGCGGCGGCGCTCGGCGCGGCGGCGCTCGACAGCAGCTGCGGCGGCATCGGCGGCTGCCCGTTCGCCCCCAATGCGACGGGCAACATCGCCACCGAGGACCTTGCCTATGGCCTGCGCCGCTCCGGCATACCGGTGACGCTCGACCTCGACCGGCTGATCGCCGCCGCGACGCTCATCGAGCGGGAGCTCGGCGCCCGGGTACCCGCGCTGCTCGGCCGTGCCGGCGACTTCCCCGGCCCTCTCGCGCACTAGCCCCGCGGCCGTCCAAGATCGGCGCAACTGGGGGCGGCGCTAGAGTCGCACCCATGCGAAGGTTGTTCGCCAACGGCAACGTGTTCGACGGCACGGGTTCGGAGCCCCGGCGGGCGGACGTCGTCGTGGACGGCGGCCGGATCGTCGACGTCGGCGTCGGCCTCGACGGCGACGAGGCGGTCGACTGCACCGGCCGCACGATCCTGCCCGGCCTCATCGACAGCCACGTGCACCTGATGATCGACGGGGTGGACCCGTCCAACTGGCTGCACGCCCCGTTCTCGCTGCAGTTCTACCGCGCAATCCACACGATGCGCGCCACGCTCGACATCGGGATCACCACTGTGCGCGACGCCGGCGGCGCGGACCTCGGCGTCAAGGAGGCGCAGGCGCGTGGACTCGTGCCCGGGCCGCGCATCCAGATCGCCATCTCGCTGCTCAGCCAGACCGGCGGGCACGGCGACCCGTGGGAGGCATCGGGCTGCGTCACCCCGATCTTCATGACGCACCCGGGCCGGCCGGACGGGATCGTCGACGGTCCGGACGAGGCCCGGCGCAAGGTCCGCGAGATCATCCGCGCCGGTGCCGACGTCATCAAGATCGCGACGAGCGGAGGCGTCCTCTCGTCGCGGGACGATCCCCGGCACGGCCACTTCCGCGACGCCGAGGTGGCCGTGATGGTCGAGGAGGCGACGGCGGCGGGCATCGCCGTGATGTCGCACGCCGCCGGTGCCGACGGCATCAAGACCGCGGTACGTAACGGCGTGCGGTCCATCGAGCACGGCATCTTCCTCGACGACGAGGCCATCGAGCTGATGCTCGACCGCGGCGCCTGGCTGGTGCCGACGCTGATCGCCCCGCGCGGCGTTGTGGAGGCGGCCGCGGCCGGGGCCGGTCTGGCCCCGCAGGTGGTGGAGAAGGCGCGCATGGTCGTCGACACCCACCGGGAGTCGATGCGCCGGGCCGTGGCGGCCGGTGTGCGGATCGCGTTCGGCACCGACACCGGCGTCACCCGGCACGGGCGCAACCTGGAGGAGCTGGCCCTGATGGTCGAGTGCGGGATGACGCCGGCCGCCGCCCTGCACGCGGCGACGCGGTCGGCGGCGCAACTGCTCGGCATCGACGCCGACCTCGGCACCGTCGAGACCGGCAAGCTCGCCGATCTGACCATTGTGGACGGTGATCCGCTCGACGTCGGCTCGCTGACCAGCCGGATCCACTCCGTGTACCAGGGCGGCGAGCAGGTGGCTCAGACGCGCACCTCGTAGACGTTGTTGAACGGGGTCTGCGCGGCCAGTCGGAACCGCGTGAAGCCGGCCTCCTCGACCACCGCACGGATGCGCGCCGGGCCAGCCTGCGTGCCGAGCGCCGCACCGACCGGTTGCGACAGCGATGCCGGCGTGCACAGCAGCGTCGAGAAGCCGTAGTAGGCGCGGCCCACCGGGTTCAGGTTGTCCTCGACGCGGTCACCCGCCGCCGGTTCGACGATCATCCACGTCCCGTCCGGGGCGATGGCGGCGCGGACGTGCCGGGCGGCGCCGACGGGGTCGCCCATGTCGTGCAGGCAGTCGAACATGGTCACCAGGTCGTAACCCGACCCGGCGAATCCCGTCGCGGGAGCGACCTCGAAGGTGGCCCGCCCGTCGAGCGCCGCATCGGCGGCCCGCCGTCGCGCCGTCGCGATCGACGCCTCGTGGTAGTCGGAGCCGGTGAACGTCGACGTCGGGAACGCCTGCGCCATGAGGATGGTGGACGCGCCGTGCCCGCAGCCCACGTCGGCGACCCGTGCGCCGGCACGCAGCTTGTCCACCACGCCGTCGAGGGCGGGCAGCCACCCGTCGACGAGGTTCGCCGCGTACCCGGGCCGGAAGAACCGCTCGCATCCACTGTGGACGTCACCGTTGCGCTCGTGCCAGCCGACACCGCCGACGCCGCGAGCCGCCGCCATGACAGCCGTGGTATCGCTCACCGTGCCGATTGCGATCTGGAAGAAGCCGGGCAGGAACGCCGGACTGTTCTCGTCTGTCAACGCGACGGCGTACTCGGCCGGCAGCGTGAACCGGCCCGACGACGTGTCGTACTCGACGAATCCGCCGGCCGCCTGCGCGCTCAACCATTCGCGGGCGTACGGCTCGCCGGTTCCGGTGCCCCGGGCCAGTTCCGCCGCGGTCGTCGGGCCGGCCTCGGCGAGGAACCGGTAGTAGCCCAACCGGTCGCCCATCACGACGAGGGCGCAGTTGAGCGTGGCGCCCACCTCGTCGACGGCCCGGAACACGAACGCCATCAGCTTGTCGGTGTCGAAGTCGGTGCTTGTCATCCGGCGACCGTAGGCCCGACCGGCATTAGCATCAATACCGAACGCTGAAGGAGCATTAGTGAATCTAATACGCATGGTCCGCAGCATCCGGGCGCTGCACGAGGTCGCCGAACAGGGCTCGTTCTCCGCGGCCGCCGGCTCGCTCGGCCTCACCCAGTCGGCGGTGAGCCAGCACGTCGCGGCGCTGGAGCGGGAGACCGGGCTCCGGCTCGTCGAGCGGGGCACCCGCCCGATGGTGCTCACGGACGCCGGACACGTCCTGGTGCGCCACGGCCGGGCCATCGACGCCCGCCTGGAGGCCGCCGAACAGGAACTCGCCGAGATCGCCGGCCGGCGCGCGGGCCGGCTGCGCTTCGGCAGCTTTCCCACCGCGCTCACCACGTTCGTGCCGGCGGCCCTGGGCCGGCTGCGCACCGAGCACCCGGCGATCGTGCTGACCGTCGTCGACGACCACATGCAGGGTCTGCTGCCGCGGCTCACCGACGGCGAACTCGACCTCGCCGTCGTCTACGCCCACGAGACGCTGCCGGAGGTGACGGCCGGGCGGCTGCGCCTCGTCCACCTCTTCGACGACGCCTACCGCGTCGTCCTGCCGGCCGGGCACCGTCTGGCGCGGCGGCGCGCGGCGCTGACCCTGCCGGACCTGGCGAACGAGGCGTGGGTGGGCGGTCACACCGGCAGCGCCTGGTTCCGCATCGTCAGGCGCGCGTGCCGGGCGGCCGGCTTCGACCCGCGCACCCTGCTGTCGTCCGACGACTACCGGGCCGTGCAGGCGTTCGTCGCCGCCGGGCTGGGCGTCGCGCTCATCCCGGGCCTCGCGGTGGTGAACCCGACGCCCGGGGTCGAGGTGCGCCGGCTGCGGTCCGGCGCACCGGTGCGGCGCATCGGCGTCGCCCACCTCGACGACGACGTGCTGCCGCCGAGCGTCAGCGCGATGACCGCGATCCTCCGCGACGTCACGCGCCGTCTCGTGGTCGAACCAGCGGCACAACGTCGCGCATGAACAGTTCCAGTTGCGCCTCGGGATCGGCGAGCGGCCACACGAACAACTCGTCGACGCCGGCGTCGGCGTAGGCGCGCACGAGCGTCGCGCAATGCTCGGCCGGCCCCACGAGGCAGCGGTCCGCCAGCTCGTCGACCGGCCGGTTCAGCATGGCGGCGAGCGCGGCCAGCCGCGCGTCCCGGTCCCGACGATCGTCGGTGACATACATCCACATCGTCGCCAGCGCGCAGGGGAGGTCCGGCAGCGTCGCGCGCGCGACCGCCAGACGCGACGGTGTGGTGTTGTACGCGGACGCCAACCAGCCGTCGCCGAGCCGGGCGACCCGGCGCAGCCCGGCCGCCGAACCCCAACTGGCCACCCAGATCGGGGGACTGGACGGCTGCGGCAGCAACGCTTCGCCCGTCGAGTAGAAGCGCCCTTCGAACGACGGCGCCCCCGCCGTCAGGTGCGAGCGCAACACCCGCAGCGACTCCTCGAATCGCGGCCACCGCTCCTCGAACGGGACGCCGGCGGCGGCGTAGTCGCGCGGCGACGAACCCGGCCCGACCCCGAGCACGAACCGGCCGCCGGAGACGATGTCGAGCGCCGCCGCGGCCTTCGCCAGTGCCACCGGCCCGCGCACGACGGGCAGCGCGATCGTGGTCGCGAGCCGCATGTCGCCGCTCGCCGCGACGACGCTCGCCAGCGCCACCACCGCATCGAGCCACGGCCGCTGGAACACGAGGTGGTCGTTGGCCGCGACCGCCGAGTATCCCGACCGGTGCGCGGTCGCTGTGTAGGAGGCCAGCGCGTCCGGCCGCCAGCCCGCGCCGTCGAGGTCGACGAGGGGCAGGTGCGCGCCGTACCGCATGGCCGGCACCGTACCGGTCGCTCAGCGGGTGGCCGGCGCCAGGGTGCGGGCTGTGCGGCGCAGCAACAGAAGGGCGACGGCGCCGGCGCTCAGGTACAGGATCCCCTGGGCGTTGAGCATCGGCAGGACGCCGACGCGGTCGCCCAGAACGCCGGCCGCCACCATGCCTGCGGCGCTGCTGCCGTCGTACACCGCACCGAAGACCCCGAAGACGCGGCCGCGCACGCGGTCGCTCGACTCCTGCTGCAGGAGGCTGATCAGTCCGGTGGCCATGACGAGCCCGGGCGCGCCGACGAGCACGAACAGCGTCACGTAGAGGGGGAGCGCGGTGGTCAGCGCCGGGGCGTTCCACAGCACGAGCAGGATCAGCCCGAGCGTGCCGGCACCGCTGACGACCAGCGTGGCCGGTGCGGGCGTGCGGCGCGCGGTGGCGAGCAGCAGCCCGGCGGCGATCGCACCGACCGCTTGGATGCCGCGCAGCAGACCGGTTTCCGCCGCGCCGCCGCCGAGTTCCCGGGCCACCCACACGACGAACAGCACCACGAACAGGCCCTGCGCGAGGCCGCCGAGCGCGCCGACGGTGAGGCCGACGCGGATGCGGTAGCTGGCGAAGGCGCGCTCTTTCGGCTGTGCGGCCGGCCTTTCCACGGCGGCCGGGCCGGCGGCGGCGCCAGGCTTGCGGATCCCCATGATGAGAACCGCCGCGACGGCGAACGTGCACAGGTCGACAACCACGATCACGGGCAGCCCGGTAGCGGCGAGGAGCAGCCCGCCGAGCGGACCACCGACCAGCCGGCCGAGGTTGTTGTTCAACCCGACGAGCGAGTTGGCCGACACCAGTTGCTCCGCCGGCACCAGCGTCGGCAGCATCGCGTTCTTCGCCGGGCTGAACAGCGTCAACATGGCCGCCTCCACGGCGACCACCGCGTACAGGATCGGCAGGTCGCCCCGGTCGTGCACGGCGAGCAACGGCAGCAGCGCGACGGCCTGCACGACCGTCACCGTCACCAGCAGGCGACGGCGGTCCAACCGGTCGGCGAGGTATCCCGCGAACGGGCCGAGCAGCACCGCCGGCGCGAGCTCGACGAGGAACGCCACCGACGTCTGCAGCGTGGATCCGGTCAGCTCGAACACCAGAATCGGCAGGCTGACCAGCAGCAGCCAGTCGCCGCTGTCGGAGATGAGGCCGGCCAGCCACAGGCGTCGGAAGTCGCGGTGCCGTAAGGGAGTCATCGCGAGCCGCCCGACGGGCGGCCCGCGGAGCCGGCGGCCGGATCGGTGTGCGGGAAGCCGTGGAAGCCGAAGTGTACGAGCGCGCTGCCCGGCGGCGCGTCGTCGCGGGTCGGTGCGAGGTACGGCCGGATCAGGGCGTCGAGCCGCTCGGCGAGCGCGCGCAGTTCGTCGGGGGTGAGCCGCAGCGTGTAGGTGCTGTACTGATCGGCGTCCAGCCACGGCGGGGCGATCCGTTCGCGCCGGGCCAGGTGCTCGCGGACGAGGCGCTGGTCGCGCTGGACCGTCAGGGCGGCGATCACCGTCGCCCGCCGGCCCTCGGGCGAGCCGAGATCGGCGTCCGGCGAGACCTCGAAACCGGTCACCAGGGCCCGCCAGGGCCGTTCCCGCCCGTCCGTGGACTCCTCCGCCGCGACCAGGCCCGCCTTCTCCAGCGCCCGCAGGTGGTAGCTGCAGTTGGACGGGGTGTCGCCGACCGCGCGGGCGCACTGCGACGCCGTCGCCGGGCTGTTCGACATCAGGTAGGTGATCAGCTCGTACCGCACCGGATGCGCGAGCGCCCGCAGCGCCTCCGATTCGGTGATGGTCCGTCGTGCCTCGCGCCCCATGTCCGCCCCCTCCGGAGATCTGAAAGGCACTTTCAGAATGCCATGGGATGCGACGATGTAAAAGTCTCTTTCAGAATTGCTGCGACGACCGCCACAGACCGTCACGGGCACACTCGGTGGTTCGTCCCCGTTGTACATATAGGGGAGTAAGGAGCGAGCCATGCGAGTGCTGGTGTTGGGTGGAACCGGAGTGGCCGGCAGTCTGACGGTCGCCGAGTTGCGCCGCCGGGGACACGAGGTGCGGATCCTGTCGCGGAAGGCGGGCGCCGTCGAGGGCGGCGTCGCCGGCGACCTGCTGACCGGCGACGGGCTGGCGGCGGCACTGTCCGGTGTGGACACCGTCGTGGACACGTCGAACTTCGCGACGATGAACTACGAGAAGGCGGCCGGGATGTTCGAGGCGTCGATGCGTCGCATCGGTGAACTCGCACCGGCGGCCGGCGTCACGCACCTGGTGGTGCTGAGCATCGTCGGCGTCGACAAGGCGCCGTTCGGCTACTACGCGGCGAAGCTGCGCCAGGAACGGGCCGCGCTCGGCGGTCCGCTGCCGGCGACGGTGGTGCGGGCCACCCAGTTCCACGACTTCCCCGCGCAGATCCTCGGCCAGTTGCGGTTCGGCCCGATCGCACTGGTGCCGGCGATGCGCACCCAGCCGGTGGCGACGAGCGAGGTCGCCGCCGCGCTGGCCGACGCCGTCGAGGCCGGCCCGGCCGCCGGTGACCGCGCCGGCGACGTCGGCGGGCCGCGGGTGGAGAGCATGCCCGACCTGGTCCGGCGGGTGGTGCGCAGCCGCCACCAGCGGGTGCTCGTGGTGACGGTGCCGATGCCCGGCAAGTGGGGCAAGGCGATCCGCAGGGGCGACGTCCTGCTGGACAAGGCGATCGCGGGCCGCGGTCCGACGTTCGAGGAATGGTTGGACGGCCACCCGGCCGGCTGGAGCACGAGCGACGCCAAGACCGCGGCGTAGGGCCGCGTTGTAGGGTTCCGGGTCCTGTGCCGGCCGGGATCTCCGGGTTACATTCGCATCCTTCACTGCGAGGGAGGCCCGGATGGTTGGCTCCGAGGTGTCGGGATCCGGGCCGCGGCGCGACCGCGCCGTCGTGCTCGGCGGGAGCATGGCCGGGTTGCTGGCAGCGCGGGCGCTCAGCGACGCGTACCGCACCGTCCTGGTCGTCGAGCGCGACGACCTCCCGCTCGGCGTGAGCTCCGAGCCCCGGCGCGGCGTCCCGCAGGGGCGCCACGCGCACGGCCTGCTCGCCGCGGGCCTGCGCGCGATCGAAGACCTGCTGCCCGGCGCGGCGCGCGAGGTCGCGGACGCCGGCGTCCCGGTCGGCGACGTCTCCGGGAACATGCGCATCTGCCCGAACGGCCGGCGGCTGCGCCAGGTCGACATCGGCCTTCCCGGGCTGGCCCCGAGCCGCCCGTTCCTGGAGAGCTACGTGCGCGGTCGGGTCGCGGCCATTCCCAACGTCGAACTGTGCACGGGCACCGACATCGTCGGGCTCGTCGCCACGCCCGACGGCGGTCGGGTCACCGGTGTGCGGATCCACCCGCGCGCGTCGTCGGATGGCGGAGCGACACTGGCCGCGGACCTGGTGGTCGACGCGACAGGGCGAGGTTCGCGCACCCCGCGCTGGCTGGGCGAACTCGGGTACGACAAGCCGCCCGAGGAGCGCCTCGACATCGACCTGACCTACACGACGCGGCACTACCGGATCGCGCCGGACGCGCTCGACGGCGACCTCGTCATCCTGATCGGCCCGACCCTGCGCCACCCGCGCGGTGGGGTCATTCAGATCGGCGAGCACAACCTCGCGATCGTCACGCTGTTCGGCATCCTCGGCGACCAGGCGCCCACCGACGACGAGGGCTACCTGGCGTTCGCGAAGACGCTGCCGCTGCCGGACCTGTATGAGGCGATCGAGAACGCTGAGCCGATCGACGATCCGGTGCTGTTCCGGTTCCCGGGCAGCGTCCGGCACCGCTACGACAGGCTGCGCCGGTTCCCCGGCGGGCTGCTGGTGATCGGCGACGCGGTTTGCAGCTTCAACCCGATGTACGGCCAAGGGATGAGCGTGTCGGCGGTCGAGGCGACGCTGCTGCGCGACCACCTCGCGGCGGGGGAGCCCGACTGGCGCCGGTTCTTCGCCGCCATCAAGCCCGTGATCGACGTGCCGTGGCAGATCAGCGTCGGCGCGGACAAGTCGTTCCCCGACGTGCCGGGGCGGCGGACCGCATTGGACCGCGTGATGAACCGGTACATCGGGCGCCTGCACGCAGCGGGGGAGCGCGACGCCAGGGTGTCCACGACGTTCGTGCGGGTGTCGAACCTGATCGCGCCGATGCCGTTGCTGCTGCGGCCCGACATCGTGCTGCGGGTGCTCGCGCGAGGTCGTTGACGGCGGTAACTCTGAATATGTAGAGTTATTGGATGGCCCGCTCCCGGCGACTCTCCCCCCAGACCACGGCGGTGCTCCTGGCCCTCGCCGAGGACCCGGCGGCCTGGCGGTACGGCTACCAGCTGTGCCAGCAACTGGACCTCAAACCCGGCTCGCTGTACCCGATCCTGATGCGGCTCACCGACCGCGGCCTGCTGGAGTCCACCTGGGACACCGGCGCGCCCACCGGCCGGCCGCCCCGCCACCTGTACCGGCTGACCGGGTCCGGGCGGGCGCTGGCCACGGAACTCGCGGCCGCACCTGCCGCTGTGGTCCGGCGGCGGCCCGGGCTGACCGAGGGGTGGCAGGGAGCATGAGGTGGATCGTGTGGGTGCTGCTCATGGGTCTGCTGTCGGTGGCGCTGGCGCAGATCGGCTCGGCCGTCGCGTCAGGCGTGCGTTACCTCGCCGCCCGGTCCAGGCCGGCCGATCCACCGGCGCGGCTCCTCGCCGCCGCGGTCGCGGCGCTGCCCGAACGCCGGCGGGACTGGGGCCGGGCCATGCTCGCCGAGCTTGCCTCGATTCCGGACCGGCCGGCCCGCTGGCGGTTCGCGCTGAGCTGCGTCCGTGCCACGCTGGCGCTGCCGCCGGCGGGCGGCTGGCCGGTGCTCGCGCTCGTCGGTGGGGCCGCCGTGGCCGGTGTTGCCGTGATCGGCCGCGTCGCCGGTGCGGCGGTGCCCGGGCTGACGGTGTTCGCCGTGACGTTCACCGCGCTCGTCGGAGCGCTGGCGACGCTCGCCGTGGCGCGTTCGCGGCGGCCTTCAGTGGGCCCGCCCGCCGTGCTGGTGTCGGCCGCCGTGGTCGCGTCGATCGTCGTGACAGCGCTGCTCCTGCACCGCGATCCGACGGCTGCCGGATACCTGCCGGCACCGGCCGCGGTGTACCTCGCGGTGGGGCTGGCCGGTTGCCTGTGGGTCGCCCTGGCACCGCCGCGCAGGCTGGCCACCGGTCGGCGCGGCCAGTACCTCGGCGCGGTCGCCGCCGTCGTGTTCGCGGCGTGGTCCCTGCTGTCGCACCGGCTCGAGCCCGCGCAGCCGCCGCTTCCCGCCGTGATGGCGCTCGTCGTGGTCCTGGTGGTCACCCCGTTCGCCACCTTCGCCGTGCCGGCGTTCGTGGCCGGGCGGGCCGGCCGGTCGTTCCGCGCGGGCCTTTCGGCGACCGTCTGGGCGGTGACCGCGAGCGTCCCGCTCACCTACGCCGTCTGGCTGCCCGAGGCGATGCGCCGGCACGCAATCGACGGCCGGACGCTCGACGGCGAACTGGTGGCCCCGGTGGGCGCCGACCTGGCGAGCGCGCTGGCCTTCTGCCTCGGCATCTTCCCCCTGTTCGGGCTGGCGCTCGGCGTGGCCGGCGCCGTGCTCGGCTCCCACCGGCCGGCGGGAGCCGAGCACCGCGCCCGCAGGCCGGCGCGCTGACGCAGATTCCGGGACTTCTCAGGGTTCCCTACGCGGTGCCGATGGGGTGCCCATGAGCGAGGGGGGATTGAACCGCTGGATGGGCGTCGGGGACTCCGTCGACGCGGACGCGTCGACAGCCGGCGGGGAGGCGGCGGAGCGGGCGGTCGCCGGCCGGGTGCCGACCCTGCTGCTTGTCTACGCGTCCATGGGCTACGACCTCGAACGGCTGCTCGACGGCGTGCGTGCGCAGGCCGGCCCGGCCACCGTGATCGCGGGCTGCACCACGCTGGGCGAGGTCGTACCGGGCCGGGCCGACCCGACCGCGAGCGGCGTCGTGGTCGCGGCGGTGGGCGGTGCAGGGCTCGAGGTCAACGCCCGGGTGGGCCGACGCGTCACCGACGGTCGCCGGGAGGCGGGCGCGGAGGCGGCGGCCAGCGTCGCCGATCTCGCGGCGCCGAACCGGATATGCCTGCTGTTGTGCGACGGGCTGGTGGGAGAGCAGCACGAGGTCGTCCGCGGCGCCTACGGTGTGCTCGGCGGCACGGTTCCGCTCGTCGGTGGCTGCGCGGGCGACGACCTCACCTACACCGAGACCTACCAGTTCATCGGCGACCGGAACGGCGTCGAGATCATGACCGACGCCGTGGTCGGCATCGGCCTCGGGTCGGCGGGCGCCCTCGGCGTCGGCATCGCGCACGGGTGGCGCAAGCTCGGCGAGCCGAAGGTGGTGACGAGCAGCAGCGGCGGCCGGCTCTTCGAGATCGACGGCGCGCCCGCCCTCGACGTCTACCTGGAGTGGATCGGTGCCGAGCGCAGCCTGCTGGGCGATCCCAAGGCGTTCCGGACCCGCGCGTTCCGCAGCCCCCTGGGCATGTCCCGGCGCACCGGCGAGGACATCCGCGTCGTCCACGACGGAGACCTGGACGACGGTTCGCTGCTCTGCCTGGCCGACGTGCCGCAGGGCGCGCTCACCTGGCTGATGACGCACGACGAGGAGGCGCTGATCGACGCGGGCGCGGCGTCGTGCGCCCAGTCGATCGCGGGTCTCGACGGCGCCGATCCGGCCGGTCTGCTGGTGTTCGACTGCGGCGCTCGCAAGATCATGCTCGGCGCGGAGGGCATGCGGCGCGAGATCGACGCCGTCGCGACGGCCAGTGGCGGGGCCCCGTTCGGCGGCTTCTACACGTACGGAGAGATCGCTCGGACCCAGGGCTCCCGCGGCATGCACCACCTCACCGTCGTGACGCTCGCACTGGCCTGACGGGGTCACGGTGGCCTTCCACTGGTCGATTCACCAGCTGACCGAGTACTTCGCGGTGGTCAGCGCCTCGCCCGACGAGGAGGTGGCGGTCAGGGACGCCGTCGAGCGGGCCGTCGAGGCGCTCGACGCCGAGGTCGGCGCCGCCGTGGTCGACGACCGGGAGCACCTGGAAGGACTGGTCGGGCTCACGGCGGCGCTGCCGGTCGCGGCGATCGAACCGGTGCTGCGCGGTGGCACCAGCATCGACCTGCCCGGCTTCGGCACCGTGCACGCGTGCTACGCCGCCCTCGGCAGCGCGATCGGCGGTGGGTTGTTCGTCGCGCGCATCGACGACGCGTTGGCGGCCGAGGAGCGGCAGATGCTGCAGGGCATGGCGCAGGTGCTCGGCCTGGCACTACGCAACCTGCGGGCCATCGCCGTCGTGCGGGCCCGGCAGGTGCTGCTGGAGACGCTGCTCGCGATCCAGCGCGCGATATCCCAACGCGAACCGCTGCATTCCGTGCTCGCGGCCGTCACCGAGGGCGCCTCCAACCTGCTCGGGCAGGTCGGCATCGCGCTGATGCTCACGGACCCCACGGAACCCACCAACCTGATCATGCCGGCCAGCTTCCGCTGGCCGCCGACCGGTACCGCGGAGGCCCTGGTCGCGGCCCGGGCCGCGATGACGGCCGGCGAGTTGACGGGAGGCGGCGACCTGCTCGCGGCGCCGGTGCACGTCAACGGGGCGGTCTCGGGCAGCCTCGTCGCGATCCGGCCCGCCGGCACCGACAGCGCCGGGACCGACAGCGCCGCGCTGCTGGCGGCGTTCGCGCAGCAGATCAGCATGGCGTTGACCGACGCGCACATCGTCGAGGCGATGCGTGAGGCGTACCGCGATCCGTTGACAGGGCTGCCCAACCGGGCCCTGTTCCTCGAACGGCTGGAGCGCTCGCTGCACGACGGGCAGGACCACCCGGTGGTTCTGTTCATCGACCTCGACCGGTTCAAGGCGGTCAACGACAGCCTCGGGCATCAGGCGGGGGACGAACTGCTCACCGAGGTCGCCACCCGGATCCGGCAGACGCTGCGCGACGGCGACCTCGCCGCCCGGCTCGGCGGTGACGAGTTCGCCGTCCTGCTCGAGGGCGAGTCGGCCGACGACTCGTGCCGGGTCGCCGAGCGGATCGCCGCCCGCGTGGCCGAACCGTTCGCGATCGCCGATCGGACGGTGTTCATCGGCGCCAGCGTCGGCGTGGCGCAGTGCGGGGCGACCGGCGCCGGCGCCGCAGAACTGCTGAGCAACGCCGACGTGGCGATGTACCGGGCGAAGAAGGCGGGTCCGGGCCGGGTGGTCGTGTTCGAACCCGCGATGCACGCCGACGTGGTGGCGCGGCTGGACTTCCAGGTCGACCTCAACAACGCCCTTGCCGACGACCAGTTCCGGGTGGACTACCAGCCGATCGTGCGGCTGGACACCGGTGAGCTGTACGGCGCCGAGGCGCTGCTGCGCTGGCACCACGGCACCCGCGGACCCGTACCGCCCGAGGAGTTCATCCCGGTCGCGGAGGAGATCGGGCTGATCAACGACATCGGCCTGTGGGTGCTGCGGGAGGCCGTCGGCGAGCTGGCCGGCCTGCGCCGGCTTCGGCCCGACCTGGCGATCAGCGTCAACGTCTCGCCGCGTGAGGTGATGGACCGCCGGTTCGTGGCGGGGGTCACCGGGGCACTCGCGGCCGCGAACCTGCCGGGCGACGCGCTGACGGTCGAACTGACCGAGACGGCGTTGACCGGCGATCCGGCCCTGGTGCTGCGCCACCTCGTCGCCCTGAAGGAACACGGGGTGCGGATCTCCCTCGACGACTTCGGCACCGGACACTCGTCGCTGTCGTATCTGCGCCAGTTCCCCGTCGACCAGTTGAAGATCGACAGATCGTTCGTCGCCGGCGTGTGCGCGTCGAGCCAGGACCGCGCGTGTGTCAAGGCGATCGTCGACCTGGCCCGCGGGCTTTGCCTCGACGTCGTCGCGGAGGGCATCGAGGACGCCGCCCAGCTTCACGAACTCGTCGGCCTGGGGTGCGATCTCGGGCAGGGGTACCACCTGTACCGGCCGGTCCCGGCTGTCGACCTGCGTCACCTCGTCGGTCGGCGCGACCTTGCTCCCGCGACGGGTTGACGACAGCTCACACGCCGGATCACACGGTCGTCGGCCAGGATCTTCTCGACGACCGGAGGAGGACCACCATGCACGTGCCCGACTGGGCGGGGACGCTCGGCGAGGCGTACCGGCTCGCGCTCGCTCATCTGACCGGGCTGCCGGACCGGCCGGTGGGCAGCGGCGCCGGCCCCGCCGAGATGCGTGCCGCGCTGGGCGGTGCGGTCCCCGAGGGGCCGACGCCACCGGCAGAGGTGATCGCGACGCTCGCCGCGGCTGCCGATCCCGGTATCGTCGCCACCGCGAGCGGGCGCTTCTTCGGCTTCGTCTTCGGCGGCGCCACGCCGGCCGCGCTGGCCGCCGACTGGCTCACCGCGACCTGGGACCAGAACGCCGGGCTGTACGCGACGAGCCCGGCCGCCGCCGCGGTGGAGGAGGTCGCCGGCGGCTGGCTGCTGGACCTGCTCGGCCTGCCGCCGCACGCGTCGGTGGGGTTTGTGACCGGGGCGCAGATGGCGAACTTCACCGCGCTGGCGGCCGCCCGCCACGAGGTGCTGCGGCGCGCCGGATGGGACGTCGAACGGCGCGGCCTCGCCGGCGCGCCCCCGATCCGCGTGGTCGCCGGTGCCGACCGGCACGACACGATCGACAGGGCGCTGCGCTTCCTGGGCATCGGCACCGACGCCATCGTCGGCGTGCCCGTCGACGACCAGGGCCGCATGCGCGCCGACGCGCTTTCTGTCGATGCTGGCGTGCCGACGATCGTGTGCGCGCAGGCAGGCAACGTGAACTCGGGTGCGGTGGACCCGCTCGACGCGATAATCGACCGCGCCCACGAGGCGGGCGCGTGGGTACACGTCGACGGCGCGTTCGGGCTGTGGGCATCGGTGAGCCCGGCGCTGCGGCCGCTGCTGGCCGGCGTCGAGCGGGCCGACTCGTGGGCCACCGACGCGCACAAGTGGCTCAACGTCCCGTACGACTCGGGTCTGGTGTTCTGCGCCCACCCGTCGGCGCACCGGGCCGCGATGAGCGTGCGGGCCGTCTACCTTGAGCACGCCGAGGGCGGCGAGCGCGACCCGCTCGACCACAACCCGGAGTTCTCCCGGCGGGCCCGCGGATTTGCGGTCTACGCCGCGCTGCGGGCGCTCGGCCGTACGGGGATGGCCGCGCTGGTGGAGCGCTGCTGCGCGCTGGCCCGCCGGTTCGCCGCCCAACTCGACGCGGCCGACGGTGTCACCGTGCTGAACGACGTCGTGCTGAACCAGGTGCTCGTGCGCTTCGACGGCCCGGATTCCCGTACGCGCGCGGTGCTCGACGGGGTGCGACGGGACGGCACCTGCTTCATGAGCGGCACCACGTGGCGGGGGCGGGCCGCCATGCGAATCTCTGTGACCAACTGGTCCACCGACGAGGCCGATGTGGACACGAGCGTCCGCGCGATCCTGAAAGTCGCCGAGGCGTAACCGCGGGCGTTCCCCGCAACGATCTTGCAGTTGTGGTGCCAGGATTCGCCGTGAATCGCCCCGCTTTGGGCGGCACCACAACTGCAAGATCAACGTGATCATGGGGTTCTAGCCCGTGCGCAGTCCTCCGGGCCACGCGAGATACTCCCGGAAGCCGCGCACGCGCCCGTCGCGGATGTCGAACACAAGGCACAGCCGTTGCCGGAACGGCTCGCCCTCGAGGGTTCCCACCACGGCGACCTCGAAGGCGGTACGCGCGCCGTCGACGAACGACGCGTCGACGGTCAGGTCGGCGCGGATCGTCGCGGCGATCCGGTCGAAGAACCGGCGGGCCGCGTCGACCCCGCGCTGCACGCCCTCGAATCCGGCGACCGGCACGTGGAACGTCACGTCCGGGTCGATCACGGCCAGGAGCCGCGACCAATCGCCGGTGGCCGCCCCGGTGATCCACCGGCGCATCGCGTCGTCGGCCAAGTCCATGTTTGGTCCTTTCACCGGCAGGCGAGACCCAAGTTTTGTATTGATTAGACAAAATAGGAGCCCAGCAAGCGCTCTCTGAATCTAACTATTGACTGGTCCAACGCAAATGTCGATACTCTCCGCAAGGCCAACCCCTCGAGGTCGAAAGCGGTGCAATGTCGGCCCTGGACTCGCGTTCGTCGCAACGCACCACCAACCGCAGCCGGGTGATCCACGCGCTGCGGCAGAACGGTGCGATGAGCCGCAGCGCGCTGTCCACCGTCGGCCTGTCCCGCTCGACGGTCGCCAGCGTCGTCGGGGAACTGCTCGACGCGGGAACCGTCGTCGAGGTGGCCGACGCCCCTCGTGGTGCCCGGGGCACCGGCCGTGCCCGGGGCACCGGCCGTCCACCCACGCTGGTCGGGCTCAACGGCAGCCTCGGCGTCGCGATCGGCGTCGAGATCGCCAACGGCGTCGTGCGGGTGGCGGTGTGCAACGTCGCGCAGGAACTGCTGGTGCGCGAGTCGGTCCCGGTCGACGACGAGGCCGGCCCGGCCGCGACGCTGCGGATCCTGAACGGCGTCGTCGACCGCCTGCTGGCGGGCCTCGGGTTCGGTCGGCAGCACGTGATCGGGGTGGGCATCGCGATGCCCGGCCCGATCCAGCGACGCACCGGGCTCACCGGCCGCGCCTGCACGCTCAAGCCGTGGGTGGGAATCAACGCCCGCACGGTCGCGGCCGAGGCGTTGCGGCTGCCCGTGTTCGCCGACAACGACGCCAACCTCGCCGCTCTCGCGGAGCTCACCTGGGGCGCGGCGAGGGGCCTGCGCGACTACGCGTACATCTACACCGCCACCGGCATCGGCGCGGGCTTCGTCATCGACGGCGGGGTCTACGTCGGCGCCAACGGAACGGCCGGCGAGATCGGCCACACCACCATCAACGAGGACGGTCTCGTCTGCGAGTGCGGCGGGCGCGGCTGCCTCAACACCCTGGCCAATCCGGACGCCATCGCCCGGCAGCTCTGGCAGATCCACCGCCGGCGGCTGTCGATCGGCGAGGTGATCCGGCTGGCCCACGAGGGCGACGCCGGCTGCCGCCGCGTCCTCGCCGACGCGGGGCGCCACGTCGGCGTCGCCATGGCGAACATGTACAACCTGCTGGACCCCGAGCTGATCGTGCTCGGCGGCAACCTCGCACCCGCCGGCGCGATCCTCATCGACCCGCTCCGCGAGTCGATGGTGCGTCGCGCCATCCACGCCGGCGAGGCCGTACCCCCGGTCGTCGCGGGCGAACTCGATGAACACGTCGTGGTCGTGGTGGGCGCCGCCGCAGCGGTGCTCCGCGATTCGGCGCAGTTTCCCCTGCCATTGCTGGAGGTCGGCTAACCACATCCGGTACAGGCACATCGGGCCGCCCGTCCCGATGTGAACGAACGGCCAGAGTCCGTGGACCCTGGCCGCCCTGCCGCACGCCAATGCGGGCAATCAATTGACTGCGGATTCCGGCCGCAGCCAATCAATTCGGTCACGAGCTTCGCCCGTGACCGCCCACACCCAAAGGTGGAGCACGATGATCCTACATCGCTATGCCCGGCTGCTGGCCGTCGGGACGGTGACGCTGCTGGTCGCGACGGCCTGCAGTTCCGGCTCGCCGAAGACGGAATCCGCCGGTGCGAAAAGCGGAAAACTGAAGATCGCGCTGTCGAATTCCTTCATCGGGAACGGCTGGCGGGTCGAAATGGAGAATGTGTTCAAGGCGGCATGCGCGATGCCGCCGTACAAGGACCAGGTGGATTGTTCGGTATACAACGCCGGCAACGACGTCGCCACCCAGACCAAGCAGATCTCCAATCTGATCGCCGAGGGTGTCGACGGGATCGTCATCAACGCGGCGTCCACGAGCGGCCTCAACGGCGTGGTGCAACAGGCGTGTGACCGCAACATCGTCGTGGTGTCGTTCGACAACACGGTCGACGCGAAGTGCGGGCTGACGGTCAACACCGACCAGCTCAAGTTCGGCGAGCAGCTCGCGCAGTTCATCGTCGATCAGCTCAAGGGTCAGGGCAACGTCGTCATGGTGACCGGCGTCGCCGGCACGGGCGCCGACAACGACCGCAACGAGGGCGCCAAGAAGGTGTTCGCGGCCAACCCGGGCATCAAGGTGGTGGCCACCTACAGCGGAATGTGGGATTCGGCGACCGCACAGCGGCAGACCGCCGGCCAGTTGCCGAGCCTGCCGAAGGTCGACGGGGTCTGGGTCTCGGGCGGAACCGACGGCGTCATCAAGGCGTTCATCGAAGCCAGCCGGCCGATGCCGGTGGTCGGCGGCGAGGCGGAGAACGGCTTCCGCAAGTACATGGCGGGTGTCTCGACACCGAAGGTCAACGGCATGTCGATCGGGCAGCCGCCGTTCCTGTCGGTGATCTCGCTCGAACTGGCCCGCGCGGTCATCAAGGGCGAGCACCCGAAGAAGAGCATCACGATCCCGTTCCCGATGGTCACGTCGGACACGGTGAAGGTCGGTGAAACCGTCTTCCCCGACCTGCCGGACAGCTTCTTCGCCGACTTCACCGACTCGGGTCCGAACGCGACAGTGGTGCTGTGCCAGGCCGCGGCTACCGACGGCACGCCCTGCCCGGGCACGCTCGATGTCAAGCTCGGTTCCTGACGTGATCCAAGCCCCACCCGGGGCCGATGCCGTGTCGGCGCGCGGCATCGACCGCAGCTTCGGTGGGGTGCACGCGCTCCGGGACGCGTCGTTCGCGGCGCGTCCCGGGGAGATCCACGCGCTCGCCGGCGAGAACGGCGCCGGCAAGAGCACGATGATCAAGGTCCTCTGTGGACTGATCCGGGCCGATCGCGGCACCGTGGAGGTCCACAGTGGACCGGTGGCGACCGCGTTCCAGGAACTGTCCCTGCTGCCCGACCTCACCGTCGCGGAGAACCTGTTCCTACGCCGGCCGCCGCGCGGCCGGCTCGGCCTGGTCAGCCGCCGCCGGCTCGCGCCCGAGGCCGACGCGCTGCTGCGCCGCCACGGTGTGGACTACATCGACGCCCGCGCGGTCACCGCCGACCTGTCGGTGGCGCAGCGGCAGGTGGTCGAGATCGTGCGGGCGCTCGCCACCGAGCCACGCGTGTTGTTTCTCGACGAGCCGACGGCGGCGCTGCCCGACCGCCAGGTGGCGTGGCTGTCGGAGCACATGCGACGGCTGCGCGCCGAGGGCTGCTGCGTCATCTTCACCTCGCACCGCTGGCGCGAGATCGAGACGCTCGCCGACCGGGTGACCGTGTTCCGCAACGGTTCCCGCGTCACCACCCGTACCCGGATCTCCGAAGCGGAGGCGGTTCGACTGATGAGCGGCCGTACCCTCGCCGGCACCTATCCCGACGTCACCGCACAGCCGCCGCACGACGACAGCGCGCTGCAGGTGAGCGGGCTGCGCGGCGGCGTGCTGCGGGGTGTCTCGTTCGACCTGCGCAAGGGCGAGATCCTCGGCATCGGCGGGCTGGCCGGGCAGGGTCAGCGCGACCTGTTCCTCACGCTGTTCGGCGCGCGCCGGGCCGCCGCCGGCAGCGTCGCCGTCGGCGCCCGCGAGGTCACGATCCGCCGACCCCGCGACGCGATCGCCGCCGGCATCGGCATCGCGTACGTCCCCGAGGACCGCAAGGCCGAGGGACTCCTGTTGCCGATGTCCATCCGGGACAATCTGACCCTCGCGACGCTCGACCGGCGCTCGGCCGTCGGATTCGTCAGGCGCCGCGCGGAGCAGGCCGCGGTCGCCGCGATCGTCAAGCAGTTGGGAATCAACACCCGACGCCCGCAGACGCAGGCCGTCGGCACGCTGTCCGGTGGGAACCAGCAGAAGGTCCTCATGGGACGGTGGCTGCTGACCAACGCCGAGATCCTGCTGCTGTACGACGTCACGCGCGGCGTCGACGCCGCGACCAAGCACGACTTCTACGCGCTCGTCGCCGAACTCGCCGCGCAGGGCAAAGCGGTCCTGCTGTATTCCAGCGAGACGGAGGAGATCGCGCACCTGTGCCACCGGGTGCTGGTGCTGCGGGAGGGCCGCATCGCCGCCGAGCTACCGGGTCCGGTGGGCGACGCGGAGCGCATCGTCGCCGCGTCGCTGCGGGAGGTGTCCGATGCGTAGCCTGCGCGCCCTCCTGCCGCAACTGACGCTCGGCTACCTGGTGCTGCTGGCCACCTACGTCGCCTATCTCGCGGCGTACACCAGCCGCCTCGGTCACCTGCCGACGCCGTTCGACTACCTGTCCCTGCTCAACACGTCGCTGCCACTGGTGTTCGTCGCGATCGGACAGAGCCTCGTCGTGCTCACCGGCGGGATCGACCTGTCCGTCGGCGGGATCGTCGGCCTCGGCGTCGCGATCGTCGCGGCGACGTCCGGCGGGAGCCTTGCCGCGGCGGTCGGCTGGATCCTCGCGGTGCTGCTGATCGGGGCGGCGTGCGGCGCCGCGAACGGCGTCATCGTCGCGAAGGGTCGCATCGCCCCGATCCTCGCGACGCTGGCCACCCTGTCCGTCTACAGTGGACTCGCGCTGAAGATCCTGCCCGTGCCCGGCGGTTCCATCGCCCCCGAGATCCGCGCCGTGCTCACCAACCCCGACGTGCCCACCGGCCTGGTGTGGCTGGCGGTGGCGGTCGGTGGCTGGCTGGTCCTGCGCCGCACCCGGTTCGGCATGCGGGTGTTCGCGGTCGGCAGCGACGAGACGGCCGCGCGGGCCGTCGGCGTGCCGGCCGGCCGGGTCAAGGTCGCCGTGTACGCGCTGTCCGGGCTGTGCAGCGCGCTGGCGGCGGTGTTCTACGTGTCCACCACCACGTCCGGCGATCCCAACGCCGGCAACCCGTACATCCTCACGTCGATCGCGGCCGTGGTCGTCGGCGGGATCGCGTTCAGCGGTGGCCGGGGGAGCGCGCTGGGCGCCATCGCCGGCGCGTTCGCGCTCACGCTCGGCGTCGACGTGTTGTTCTTCGCCGGCATCGATCCGCTCTACCAGTCGCTGTTCCAGGGCCTCTTCCTGGTGGGTGCGGTCCTGCTCGGCGGCGCGGCGGTGCTCGTGCGCGGGCTGCGGAAGGGAACCTCATGAGCTCTGTCCTGTCCGTGCCGCGGCGCTGGCTCGGCGAACTCGCCCCCGGCACCCGTCAGGTGGTCTACGCGTGCGGCGCGGCCGCCGCCGTCCTCGCCGTCGGGGCGATCGTGCACCGCGGCTTCGCGTCCGCGTCGAGCCTGCGCGCGATGCTCATCGTGGCCAGCTTCATCGGTTTCGTCGGTGCCGGGCAGATGCTCGTGGTGCTCGTCGGCGGGATCGACCTGTCGGTGCCGTGGGTGCTCAACGGTGCCGCGATCGTTCTCACCACGACCAGTCTCGGGCAGACGAGCCGGCTGCCGCTCGCGCTCGCGCTGGCCCTCGGCGTGGGCGCCGCGGTCGGGTTCGCGAACGGCATGGGCGTGGCCTGGCTCGGCGTGCCTGCCGTGGTGATGACGCTGGGCATGAACGGGGTCATGCAGGGGCTGTCGCTGGGCCTGTCGAAGGGGCTCACCTGCGGGTCGTGCGCGTCGTACGCGCCGGAACCGTTGCGGCGCCTCGTTGTCGGCCGGACCGTGGGCGTCCCGACGGAACTGCTGGTGTGGGGCGGCGTCGTGCTGTTCGTCACCGTGCTGTTGACGCTGACGACGTTCGGCCGGCGGGTGTACGCCGTCGGAAACAACTCGCGCGCGGCGTTCCTCGCCGGCGTGCCGGTGCGCGCGGTCACCGTCACCCTCTACACGCTCAGCGGGGTGTTCGCGGCGGTCGGCGGGATCGCCCTCGTCGCGTACGGCGGCCAGCCCTCGCTGGGGTTGGGCGACCCGTATCTGTTCCAGTCCATTGCCGCCGTCGTCGTGGGCGGGGTGTCGATCCTCGGCGGGCGCGGGCACTACGCCGGCGTCGTGGCGGGATCGGTCACGCTGGTCGCGATCGTCACCCTGCTACAGGCCAAGCAGGTGCCCGAGTACGGCCGGAACATCATCTATGGGCTGGTCATCCTCGCGATCCTCATCACCTACGGCCGGGAGCGGGCAGATGACTGACATTCTCAGCGACGTCGCGTGCGAGCTCGGCGAGAGCGCGCTCTGGGACGCCGACCGGGCCCGGTTCTACTGGGTCGACATCACGAAGAACTGCGTGCTCGCGCTCGACTGGGAGACCCGGCGCACGGTGGCGCTCGGGCTGCCCGATCCGGTCGGTTCGGTTGCGCTGCGCGCCGGCGGGGGACTGGTCGCGGCGCTGCGCCATGCCGTCGCGTTCGTCGACGTGGACGCCGGAACCGTCGAGGTGGTGCGGGAACTGGAGACCGACCGCCCCGGCAACCGGTTCAACGACGGCGCGGTCGATCCCGGCGGGCGGTTCTGGTTCGGCTCCATGGACATGGCGGAGTCCGAGCCGAGCGGGTCGTTCTACTGCCTGCGGCCCGACCTGACCACGGCACCGGCGTTCGACGGCATCATCTGCTCGAACGGGCCGGCGTGGAGCCTCGACGGTCGCACCATGTACCACGTCGACTCGACGCGGCGGCGGATCTCCGCGTACGACTTCGATCCGGAGACGGGTGCGGTCGGCGCCGGGCGGTTGTTCGTCTCCGACGAGGGCGAGGCGTGGTTCCCCGACGGTGTCACCGTCGACGCCGAGGGCTTCGTGTGGAACTGCAAATGGGACGGGGGATGCGTCGTCCGGTACGCCCCGGAAGGCGCCGTCGACAGGGTCGTCTACCTGCCGGTGCCGCGGCCGACCCGGTGCGCGTTCGTCGGTCCGGATCTGAGCCTGCTCGCGGTGACCAGCGCGCGGATCGGGCTGTCGGCCGACGCGCTCGCCGCGGCGCCGCTGTCGGGGCAGGTTCTGCTGCTCGACCCGGACGCACGGGGGGTGAAGCCGGACCGGTTCGCGGGCTGAGCCGGCTCGGCCGCGGAGCCGGTCGAGCCCGTCGAGCAGCAGGTCCAGGGTGAACTCGAACTCGACCTGGCTGTCGCACCAACCCTAGGCACGGAACACGGCGTACGCGAAACCGTCGAGGTGTAGCCGGTCGGCGTCGTGGCTGACGCCCGCGCCGACGACCTGCTCGCCGGGCGGCGAGACCGTCGCGGACGCCGGTGCGGCGCCCGGGTTCACGGCGACGAGGAACCGGCCGCGCCGGTAGACGAACGGGTACCCGGCCGACAGCACCTCGACGTCGCCGGCCGTGCGCAGGTCCGGGTTGGCCCGGCGCAGCGCGATGAGGTCGCGGACGAGGTGCAGCAGCGAGCCGGAGTCGGCCCGCTGGGCGGCCACGTTCGGGCGGTCCGGGGACGGGTCGGGCGGCAGGTACGTGACGGCCGGGTCGGCGGCGTCCCACTGCATCGGCGTGCGGGAGCCGGCCCGGTTGTAGCCCGGCCGGATCTGGCTGCCCTCCACGTCCGGCAGATCCGGGACGTAGCGCATGCCGATCTCGTCGCCGTAGTAGATGGCGGGCATCGTCGGCCATGTCAGGAGGAACGTGAACGCGGACCGCAACTGCTCCGCGGTGCGCGGCCCCGCGACCAGGCGGGGGAAGTCATGGTTGGAGGTCGGCAGCGACACGTAGCCGCGCGACCCGATGGCTGCCGTGGCGGCCGCCCACTCGGCGAGGAAGTGCTCCGGGGAGCCGGTGGCGCTCGGGTCGAAGAAGGCCGGCCCGGCCTCCCACGCGTCGTTGACGATCGTGCCGTTGTGCCACAGCGAGCGGAACGCGCGCCCGGTGAAGTGCAGGAAGAAGTCGACGTGGAAGCCGCCCGGCACCGCGATCCCGGGATCGCCCCACTCGCTGAACAGCGCGGCGTGCGGGTAGGCGCCGTCGAGCCAGTCGCGCAGCTCGCGCCACAGCTTCGACGTCTCGGCGTGGCCGGGGTCGTCCTTCACCAGGGAACTGGCCATGTCGACGCGGAAGCCGCTCACGCCGAGGCCCAACCAGTGACTCATGATGTCGCGCAGCGCCTGCCGGTTGCGCCGCGGCCACGGCGCGTCGACCGGTTGCCGCCACGGCTCGTCGGGCGACTGCCGCGCGTAGCCGAAGTTCAGTGCCGGCTGGAACGCGAAGAAGTTGGGCAGGTAGTAGCCGGGCCGCCGACCGGGCGACGGCTGGAACCCGGCGAGGTTCGCCGGGCTGGCGTCCGGGCCGATCGCGCGGTCTGACCAGATGTAGCGGTGGTCGTCGCTGTCGTCGGCCGAGGCGACGAACCAGGCGTGCCGATCGGACGTGTGCGCCGCGACCAGGTCCAGGAGCACCCGGATGCCCCGCCGGCCGGCCAACTCGACGAGCCGGACGACGTCGTCGGCCGTGCCGTAGCGCGGGTCGATCGACATGTAGTCGCTGACGTCGTAGCCGGCGTCGCGCATGGGCGAGGCGAAGCACGGGTTCAGCCAGACGGTGTCGACGCCGAGCCAGGACAGGTACTCCAGGCGCTCCTCGATGCCCGCGATGTCGCCGATGCCGTCGCCGTTGCTGTCCGCGAAGCTCTGCGGGTAGATCTGGTACAGCACGGCGGACGCCAGCCAGGCGGGCACATGATCGGTTGACATCCGGCCAGCCTATGCCGGCCGCCCGATCCCGCGCGCGGACGCCCGTCGGTCGGTCGAGCGCGCCGTCAGTCGCCGCCCTGGAGGATCTCGATCAGCTCGGGGTTGTCGCGGGCGAACTCCAGCTCGGTGACGCTGACCTCCGGGTTCGTCGCGCTCCTCGTGCCCGGCAGCCCGATCTCGTCGATGTTCGCCTCGAACGCCTCCACCACAGTGCCGTCCGGGCGCCGGAAACTCACCTTGTACTCGGCGCTCCTGAGCAGCAGCGGCTGGCCCGGCACCCGCGGGTGGCTCTTCACCCCGACGTCCACGATCACCGCGCCGCCCTCCTCCCGCGCCAGCCTCCCGAGCATCCGGATCGCCTTCTCGATGGCACCGTTCTGCAGTTTGAGGTTGACGTCCTTGTGGGCGAGCATGATGCCGTCGGCGACCTCGTCGCCGAAGCCCGGCCCGTACATGTGGGCGCGCTGGTAATCGTCCAGCCCGTACGCCGAACCGGGTTCGTTGTACTTCTCGTAGCCGGGTGCGTCCGCGCGGGGGATCGCGTCCTCGATCTCGCCGCGCACCCGCACCCGCACCGAGTTGTCGGCCGGGTCGACGGTGGCGACCGGGCGGTCGGCCGCCGCCGGCACGAGGTCGCGCTCGCCCGCGCGGGACAAGGCCGACTCGCCCGCCGCGCCGGCCTCGCCGGCCGGCTGGGCGGGCCGGAACCACGCCGGCACGTCGCCCTGCGGTGCCTTCATCGTGTTCGCCATGTAGTCGTGGTAGGCGTCGATGGAATCGAAGCGCAGTTCCCGACGCCCGCCGGCGCCGTCGGGCAGGTCCACCCAGAACGGCTCCGGGTGCTCCGGGGCGTAGCCGAACGCCGTCTGCTGCGGGCCGTCGGCCGTCGTGTAGTGGATCGTCGACGAGCGCGCCTGCCCGGACGCCAGGGACTCCCCGTACACCACGCCCATGTCGCCGTTGGCGCCGCTGGGCATCATGTTCACCTCGGACACGACCCCCGTCGCCGGGTCGATCGGGTGGCTGTGCGCCTGCAGTTCCCAGCGCCCGACGTCGGAGCCGCTGTCGAGGATCTCCTTCCACCGCTGGGCGTAGCCGCCCGGCTGCGGCGCCTCGCCCGGTCCCACCATCACGGTGCCCTGCTCGCCCTGCACCACGATGTACTCGCCCGTCTCCGTGTTGCGATAGATCGCCGCCTCGCGGGCCGGATCGGCGGCCCGGGTGTTGTGGTACATGTCGAACGCGTCGGCGGCGCTGGTGGGCCGGGCCGGTTGCATCACCGTCTGGTCGGGCAGCGCGTCGAGCACGTCCTGCGTCGGCGGTTTGCGTCCGGCGGCGGCCTCGGCCTCCGCCAGTTCCTCCATCGCCCGCGCCTCCTCGGCCGCGCGGCCGCCGCGCAGGCCGCGGAACAGCCCGCCGGCCAGCTTCGCCAGTTGCTCGCCGAACACGACGGTGGCCACGTCGAACACCACGTTGCCGACGAGCCTGCCGCGCTCGGCCGGGCTCAGGTCGTCGCGTCGGATCGCTTCTACGATCTTGAAGAGGTCCATGACGATCATGAAGCCGAGCCCGAACGCGAGGGCGAACGGCAGGATGGCTCCGACCACGGAGGCGATCGTCGCGATGACCCCGATCACGGCGAGCACGCCGGACAGCCCGCCGATGATCGCGCCCAGCACCACCGCCACCACGATGACCGCGATCACCACGAGCGCCACCAGTGCGACCAGTTTCACCAGGTCCCACAGGCTCTCGAGGATGCCGCCGAGCATGCCGCCGACGAACGACACGGCCCGGTCCCACCAGCTCTCGTCCTGGATCTCGCGGGCCCTCTCGTCGATCTTCCCGGGCAGCGCGGTCCCGGTGTCGCGCATGCCGGCGAGCGCCTTGTCGACCTTCGCCGAGATGTCCCGGTCGGCCTGCGCGACCATGCCGGTCCACGACCGGGTGGACTCGTCCACCGCCCGTTGCAGCTCGGCCGCCAGCCCCGTCACCACGTCGTTCATGCCGCCGGCCGCCTCGGCGGACCGGTCGGACATCGCCGTGGCCGTCCCGTCGGCGATGCCGCGGGCGGCCGTGTCGAACCCGGTGGCGGCCTGCGCGGTGCCGGCGGTGAGCTGGTCGCCGGTCTGCGCCAGCGCCGCACCGGCCTGGTCTGCGGCCGTCGCGAACGACTGTTCCACCTCGCCGATCCGGCTGCCGGCCTCGGCCGCGTAGCCGTCGACGGCCGCCTGCAACTGCGCCGCGGCCTCGGGGGCGGCTTCTGAAGCCTCGCGCGGCGCGACGCCCGCGAACTGCTGGTACACGTCGGCGGTGGCCTGGTCGAACTGGGTCAGCGCGGCCGCGCCGGACTCCTGCACCGCCGTCGCCGCCTGGGTTTCCGCCGCCGTGATCCCGGTGATCGACTGGTCGCCCTGCTGCTGCACGCCCGCCACAGCGTCGGCCTGCTGGGTGGCGAGCTGCCCGGTCAGACCCGTGGCCTGCTCGGCGAGCTTGGCCAGCGCCGCGTCGGCCGCCGCCTGGATGCCCGCCACCGCGTCGGCCTGGATCTGCTGGACGCGCTGCTGCGACTGCTCGAGCCCTCCGGTCAACGACACCGACGCGTCGACCGCCTCCTGCCTGATCCGCCCGGCCAGGCCCGCCGTGTCCTCACGGGCCTGCCCCGCGGCCGCGTCGCCGGCCCCGACCATCTGCTTCGCCGCCTCGGCCGCCAACTGGCCGGCCTCGCGGGCGATCCGCGGGCCGTCCTCCTGCGGCCGCCACTGCTCTGCCTTCTGCTGGCCGACCTGCATCGCGGCGGCCGCCTGCTGCCGGGAGTCGGCGGTGGCCCGGGCCGCCTGCGCGGAGCCGACCGCCTCGGCCGCGGCCGCCTGCTCCTGTCCGGTCGCGAGCACGAGGCGCTGCTTGTCGGCGACGGCGGTTGCCAGCGCCGCGGTGGTCCGCTCGGTGTTCTGGCTGACCGCCTGGATCGCGGCGTCGCGGTCGGCGGTGATCTGCTGCTGCGCGGTGAGCTGCGAGTCCTGCACGGCGGACGCCGCCTGCGCGTACGCCGCCTGAACGCGGACCACCTGGTCCTGCGTGGCCCGCGCGACCGCGTCGCGTTGCAGGGCCGCCGCCTCGTGGACCCGGGTGGCCGAATCGAGGGTGAGCTGCTCGAGCCGCTGGCGCGCGGCCGTGGTGGCCGCGACGAGGCCGGTCAGGTGCTCGCCGGTCGGGGGCTCCACAGTGGACACCGGCAGCGCGGGTGCGGCCGTCGGCGGGGCGGCGTTCATCACGGGCGCCGGCGCCGCGGTCATGGCGGCTGGTTTCGCGACCGCGGCGTCCGCGGTGGGTCCGGCCGGTCCCGCGACGAGGCCAGCCACGGCCCGGTTGCCGGCGGGCGCGCCCATCGTCATCAGCAGTGCGGGCGGCGCTCCCGCGCCGGCGGCGGGCGCCGGAGCACCCAGCGGGCTGGCAGCCAGCGCGGAGTTCGGAACCGGCTGCTGGACCGGTCCCGCAGCCAGCGCCGGGGCGGTTCCCGGCGGCTCGGTGCCGCGGTCGGCCGGTGTGGTGGTCCGCTCGTCCTGCCCGGTTTCGGGTGACTCGTCGCGGGTCCGTCCAGGTGCAGTCATCAGTGGGCAATCTATCGAAGGGAATCCACGCCGGAACCGCTCAGCCCACCCCGGCGCGGGCCGATCTCGCTGGCATGCTCCCGCACCCATCCGGCACCTGTACCGCAGTCCACGTCGGCCGCCAGGCGGTGTACGACCGCGCCGGCACCGTCGTCGGCTACGAGCTGCTGTTCCGGCTCGACGCCGAGGCCGTCGACGCGACCGAGCGCGGCGCGTACGCCACCAGCCAGGTCCTGATCACGGCGTTCACCGAGATCGGGATAGCGACGATCGCCGACGACAAGCGGTGCTTCGTCAACCTGACCCGCGAGTTCCTCGTCGGCGAGCTGCCGTTGCCCTTCGACGCGGAGCGGGCCGTCCTCGAGGTCCTGGAGACGGTCACCGTCGACGACGCCGTGGTGTCCGGCGTCGAGCGGCTCGCCGCCCAGGGCTACCCGATCGCCCTCGACGACTTCGAGCCCGGCTCCGGCCAGGAGCGGCTGCTGCCGCTGGCCACCTACGTCAAGATCGACACGCTTGCGCTCGACGCCTCGGGCCTGACCCGGGCGGTGGAGCTCTGCCGCCGGTACCCGAACGTCCAACTGGTCGCCGAGCGACTGGAGACAGCCGAGCACCTGCGCGTCGCCATGGATCTGGGCTTCGACTACTTCCAGGGGTTCGTACTCAGCCGTCCCGAGGTCGTCTCGACGGTGGCGATCGCGCCCTCCCGGCTGCGCCGCATCGACCTGCTCGGCCTGCTTGTCGGCGGCGAGATGCAGGTGCAGTCGGTGGTCTCTCTCGTCACCGGTGACCCGGCGTTGAGCCTGCGCACGCTGGCCGTCGCCAACGCGGACTCGCTCGGGTTGCCCGTCAACGTCTCGTCGATCCACGAGGCGGTGCTGCTGCTCGGCGTCGAGCGGCTGCGCGACTGGGCGGCGCTGATGCTCGTCAGCGACCTGCGGCACGGTGACGATGGTGCGCTGTCGGCGGCCGTGACCAGGGCCCGGATGTGTCAGAAGCTGGCGCAGCGGATGGGCCTGCCGGCCGAGGCGGCGTTCACTGTCGGATTGCTGTCGGCCACCGCCGACCTGATGCAGCGGCCGGCGGCGGAGATGGCGCCGCGGCTGCCGCTGGGCGCCGAGGTGGCCGAGGCGCTGACCACGGGGGCCGGGCCGCTCGGCGAGGTGCTCTCGCTCATCCACGCCTACGAGGCCAGCGACCTCCCGGCGCTGATCAACCCGACGGGCGGCGGGGTCGCCGGAGGGGCGTAGCCTTCGGAGGCGTGACGGGACCGGTTTCCCAGCAGCCCCAGCAGTTGCCCGAGAGCGCCCGCGCCCGCCTCGCCGGCCGGCGCCTGTTCACCTCCGACCTGTCGGTCAACGAGTTCGTGCTCACCACCCAGACCGTGCGGTCCACGGCGCTGATCCGCCACGAGCGCCTGACGTTCTAGGTGATCGCGACGATCTTGCAGTTGTGGTGCCTCACAAACGTATGCGAATCACGACCAAGTCTGGCACCACAACTGCAAGATCAACGTGAGGGGGCGAACGCGCGCTGGTAGCCCAGTGCCACGGCCGCCAGCGCGAGCGGCCACAGCAGGTATCCGCCGGTGGCCGCCAGCAGCCCGGCGACGGCGACGAGCGCGACGAACGCCATCCGCCGGGCCGTGGATCCCTTGGGCAGCAACCGGATCGCGGCCGCCGTGCCGAGCGCGTACACGAGCACGAAGCAGCCGGTCGTCAACAGCACCAGCGGTCGCACGCCGACGCCGGCGAGCGTGACGGCGGCCAGCGACACGGCGGCCGACCCGGAGAGGACGGCGAGGCTGCGCCGCGGCACCTCGCCGGCCTCGCTGCCGGCGGCCAGCCAGGCCGGCAGCGCGCCGTCACGGCCGAGCGCCGCGCCGAGCTTGGCGGCCCCGGCATAGTAGGCGTTCATCGTCCCGAGGGTCAGCAGGACGGCGGCGAGGGCCGCGAGGGCGCGGGCGGCGTCGGCGGCGCCGCCCGCGCCGCCGGCACGACCGCCCGCGCCGATCGCGAGCAGGTCGGCGAGCGGAGCCGACGACGTGCCGGCCGCCGATCCGAGCACCAGCACCGTGGCGGCCGCGACGCCGAGGTACAGCACGCCCACGACGACCACCGCGACGGCGGCGGCGCGGGGGAGGTCGCGGGCGGGGCGGCGGAAGTCCGCCGCGAGGTGGGTGATCGCCTCCCAGCCGGCAAAGCTCCACACCAGCAGGGCGGCCGCCGTGCCGACGGCGAACCAGCCGTGCGGCGCGAACGGCGTCAGGTTCGACAGGCGCGCGTGCGGCAACGAGGTGGCGGTCGCGACGAGCAGCAGCGTCACCAGCAGGCCGGCCAGCCCGAGCTGCAGCCGGCCGGACACCCGCAATCCACCGAGGTTGGCCCCGGTGACGACGGCCATCAGGGCGAACGCGGTGACCGTCGCCGTGACCTTTCCGCCGCCGAGCGCGCTCGCGGTGTAGGCGCCGGCGAACAGCGCGGCCGGCGGGGCGCCCACCGGCACGGCGAAGTAGAAGCACCAGCCGACCACCGCCGAGGCACGGGCGCCGAACGCGTAGCGCACGTAGGTCGACACGCCGCCGGCGTCCGGATAGCGCGCGCCCAGCGCGGCGAACGTCGCGGCGAGCGGGATCGAGAGCAGCACCAGGGCGAGCCAGGCGACCAGCGACGCCGGACCCGCGGCCCGGGCGGCGAGCGCGGGCAGGGCGACGACGCCGGTGCCGAGCACCGCGCCGATGTAGAGGGCGGCGCCCTGCGGGACGGTCAGCCGGGCCCCGGTCGCTTCGGTTGCGGTCGCTGTCACCCGTCGACTGTCCACCGTGCACGGATGCACGACCAGTGGCAGGAATGCCGATGTGCGATAGGATCCTGCCATGCGTCGCAGGCGTCCTCATGTGGTGGGGATGGCGCTCGTCGACCGGATCCCTGTCTTCGAGTTCGCGGTGCCGTGCGAGGTGTTCGGCATCGACCGCGCCGACCTGGTGGACCCGTGGTACGACCTGCGGCTGTGCGCGGGGGAGCCGGGCCCGTTGCGCACCACGGGCGGCCTGACCGTCGACACCCCGTACGGGCTCGACGAGATCGTGGCGGCCGACACCGTCGTCGTCCCGGCGTGCGCCCGCGCGACGCAACTCGCGCCACCCGCCGACCTGCTCGTGGCGCTGCGCGCCGCACACGAGCGCGGCGCCCGGATCGCGTCGATCTGCTCCGGGGCCTATCTTCTGGCCGCCGCCGGGCTGCTGGACGGGCGGCGGGCCACCACCCACTGGATGAACGCCGCCGACTTCGCGTGGCGGTACCCGAAGGTGAAGGTCGACCCGAGCGTGCTGTACGTCGACGAGGGCGACGTGCTGACGTCTGCGGGCACCGGCGCGTCGATCGACCTGTGCCTGCACATGGTGCGCCTCGACCACGGCGCCGCGGTGGCCAACGAGGTGGCGCGCCGCATGGTGGTGCCGCCGCACCGCGACGGCGGGCAGGCCCAGTTCGCCCAGCCGGTGGTCGGGTACGACCCGCACAGCGACTTGGCGCCGGCCCTGGAGTGGGCGCGGGCCAACCTGGGCGAGCGGCTCACCGTCGACAGGTTGGCGGCGGTGGCGCACATGAGCCCGCGCACGTTCGCGCGCCGGTTCCGCGACACGCTCGGCGTCACGCCGCTGACGTGGCTCGTGCAGCAGCGGGTGCGGGTGGCGCAGGAGTTGCTGGAGACGAGCGACGAGCCGGTCGAGCGGATCGCCGGCCGGGTCGGCTTCGGCACGGCGGCGAACCTGCGCCAGCACTTCCACCGCGTGACGAGCGTGTCGCCGCAGACGTACCGCCAGGTCTTCCGGCGCAGGGCCACCACGGCGTGAGCGGACCTCGGGGCGCGTGATCGCGCGGTACGGTGCTGGCCGTGCTCTGGCGTGTGGGTCTCGTTGCGGGCGTCCTGCTCGTGGCGGTGGGTGGCTACGGGCTCTGGACCGCGGGGCGGGGGCTGCAGTCGGAGTCGGTCCGGGTGGCCGGTGTACCGGTGGAAATGGTGCACGGCGCGGACGCCCCGGCACGGGGGCCGGCCGTCGTGGTCGCGCACGGCTACGCCGGGTCGGGGCGGCTGATGCGGCCGTTCGCCGACACGCTCGCGCGGCGCGGATACGTGGTGGCGCTGCCGGATCTCGCCGGTCACGCCGCGAACCCCCGGCCGTACACCGATATTGCCGACGCCGTGCGCGACCTCGAATCCGTCGTGCGGTACGTGCGCGGGCTGCCGGACATCGACCCGGACCGGGTGGCGCTGCTCGGCCACTCGATGGGCGCCTCGGCCGTCGTCCGGGCCGGCGCGGCCGACCAGCGGATCGCGGCCACCGTCGCGATCTCGCTGGGCGACGACGAGGCGGCGGCCCTGCGACCCGGCCCGCGCAACCTGTTGCTCATCCGGGGCGGGCTGGAACCGGCCGGGATGGCTGCGGTGGCCGATCGGGCGCTTGCGAACACGGACCATGGTTCGCAGCTCGCTGTGCCGTTCGTAGAGCACGTGAGCGTGCTGTTCGCCGACACCACGCACCGGCGGGCCGCACGCTGGATCGACGACGCGGTGTCACATCGTCCGGCGTTGGCGGCCGTCGAGGCGCACCGGCGGGTCGCCGCGGGCGGGCTGCTGCTGCTGGGCTCGGTTCTCCTGGTGGCTGCGGTTGTCGTCGGTTCGCGGCGTGGTGCGCCGGTGACGCCGCCCGGCCCGCCGCTCCCGTCTGGGCGCACACAGTTGATCTGGCTGGCCGGCGGCGTCGCGGTGAGCCCGGTGGTCGGCCTCGTCCTCGGGGTGGCCGGTGCGCTGGTGCTGCCCGCTGTGGTCACGGGGTACCTCGTCGGGTACTTCCTCGGCGCCGGCGTGGCGCTCGCGATGGCGGCTCTCGTGGTGCGCGGCCGCAGTGCGCTCGTTCCACAGTGGACGGTTCACGCGGTCGGGCTGGCCGTCGCGGGGTGCGCCGCTGTGGTCGTCCCCGTTCATCTGGGTCTGACCACGATGCTGGCGCACGGCGCCGTACGGTGGGGCATGGTCACGCTGCTCGCGCTCGCGACGGCGGTACTGCTGGCCGGCGCTCATGCCGTCGTGCGGTTGCCGTGGGCCGTCGCGGTGCTCGCGGTCGTCGGCCTGCCGTTGCCGGTCGCCGCCGTCGTGAACCTCGCGCCGGGCTTCCTGGTGGTCGTGACGCCGCTGATCGCCGGGCTGTTCGCGGTGTACCTCGTGCTCGCCGCCATGGCGCGCCGCGCCGGCTGGCCCGCGTGGTGCGCGATCCCGGCCGGCGCCCTCGTGGTCGCCTGGCCGGTGGCCGCCACGTTGCCGCTGACCTGAGCGTCACAGGTGGCCCGGGTCGGCGACGATGCTCAGTTCA
>Ga0111538_10000898_pt1 | contig 41208 bp, 33 predicted proteins | sample SoiMethybrSBSTD1_FD_79669 | JGI IMG/M metagenome (GOLD analysis project Ga0111538, IMG submission 79669) | Bulk soil microbial communities from a Populus tree surrounding site in Tennessee, USA - Soil MetaG P. TD hybrid SBSTD1 (version 2)... | ecosystem: Environmental > Terrestrial > Soil >...
CGAGGAAGCGCGCCTCTTCGGCCACAACTACGTGGGAACCGAACACCTGCTCTTGGGTCTCATTCGCGAAGGCGAAGGCGTGGCGGCGCGCGTGCTCATGGAATTGGGCGCGGACCGCAAGCGTGTGCGCGAGGAGACGTTGAAATTGCTTGGTGGAAGCGCACCCGGTGTTTCCAAACAGCCGGAAAAGAAGAGCGAGACCCCCGCGTTGGATCAGTTCGGGCGGGATCTCACCCAGCTCGCGATCGAAGGGAAGCTCGATCCGGTCATCGGCCGCGAGGAGGAGATCGAGCGCATCATTCAGGTGCTCTGCCGCCGCAAGAAAAACAATCCCGTCTTGATCGGTGAGCCGGGCGTCGGCAAGACCGCGCTCGCCGAAGGATTGGCGCAGCGCATCGTGGACAACAAGGCGCCGGAGCCGCTCAAGGACAAGCGCCTGCTCACCCTGGATCTTGCTTCCGTCGTTGCCGGAACGAAATACCGCGGACAGTTCGAGGAACGCTTGAAGGCGGTCATGAACGAGATCCGCGAGTCGGACAACATCATCATCTTCATCGACGAGCTGCACACCATCGTCGGCGCGGGCGGAGCGGAAGGCGCCATCGACGCGTCGAACATGCTGAAGCCGGCCTTGGCCCGCGGCGAGCTGCAGTGCATCGGCGCCACCACGCTCGACGAGTACCGCAAGTACATCGAGAAGGACGGTGCCTTGGAGCGCCGCTTCCAGCCGATCATGGTGGAGCCCCCTTCGTCCGCGGAGACGATCCAGATCATTCGCGGGCTGCGTGACAAATACGAAGCGCACCACGGCGTGAAGATCACCGACGAAGCGATCGAGCAAGCCACGTATCTCTCCGAGCGCTATCTGACCGACCGCTTCCTACCCGACAAGGCGATCGACGTGATCGACGAGGCCGGCTCCCGCGCGCGCCTCGCCGTTTCCGCCATTCCCACCGAGCTGCGCGACCTGGAGCGCGAGCTCGAGCAAGTCACCAAGGAAAAGGAATCGGCGATCCAATCGCAGGAATTCGAGAAGGCCGCCAAGTTCCGCGACACGGAAAAGAATCTGCGCCGGCGCCTGCGCGACATTCACAAGAACTGGCGCGAGTCGAAGGAAGAATCGAAGGCGGTCGTCGATGCCGATGCCGTCGCCGAAGTGATCTCGATGATGGTCGGGATCCCCGTCGTGCGCATCGAAGAAGAGGAATCGAAGAAGCTCCTGCGCATGGAAGACGAGCTGCGCAAACGAGTCGTCGGCCAAGAGGAAGCATTGAGGGCGGTCTCGAAAGCGATCCGCCGCAGCCGCGCGGGGCTGAAGGATCCCAAGCGCCCCATCGGCTCCTTCATTTTCCTGGGGCCCACCGGTGTCGGGAAGACTGAGCTGGCGCGCGCGCTCGCTGAATTCCTCTTCGAGGACGAGAGCGCTCTCATCCGGGTCGACATGTCCGAGTACATGGAGAAGTTCGCCGTCTCGCGTTTGGTCGGCGCGCCTCCGGGGTACGTCGGCTACGAAGAAGGCGGGCAGCTCACCGAGAAAGTGCGCCGCAAGCCGTACTCGGTCGTTCTCCTGGACGAGATCGAGAAGGCTCACCCCGACGTGTTCAACATCCTTCTGCAAGTGCTCGACGACGGGCAGCTCACCGACAGCTACGGCCGCAAGGTCGACTTCAAGAACTGCGTGCTCATCATGACCTCCAACGTCGGCGCCCGAAAGATCAAGTCGGGCACCGTGCTCGGATTCGGATCGAACGACAATCCGTCGTCTACCGAAGAACGCGTGAACCTGAAGCTCATGGACGAAGTAAAGAAGATGTTCAATCCGGAGTTCTTGGGCCGCGTCGACGAGATCTTGATCTTCCACCCGCTCGGAGCGGCGGAAGTGAATGCGATCGTCGACATCTTGATGGGCATGTCGATGAAGCGCTTGGAGCAGCAAAGCCTGAAGGTGAAGCTGACCGAGCGCGCCAAGGAATTCATCGTGGAGACGGGATTCGATCCCACGGCGGGAGCGCGCCCGCTCCGCCGCACGATCCAGCGGCTGATCGAGGACCCGCTTTCCGACGAGATGCTGCGCGGCACGTTCTCGGAAGGGGACACGATCCGCATCGATCACAAGCCGGGCAAGGACGAGATGGTTTTCGAGAAGGTCGCCTCCGGAAAGAAGCGGCCTTATCGCGAGTTGCCGGAGAGCGCGACGGAAAGCGTGAGCTGATCGCCCGCTTTCCTCTCGCGAGGCCGGGCCCCCGATGATACCCTCCCCGCCATTTCCCCCTGGGGAGTGGCTTCGATGTTGCGCGGGTCGATGATGATGAGGATTCTTTTCGGGGCCATCCTGCTCGCCGCGGGCCTCTTTGCGGCCGCTCCCGCACGCGCGGAGCGCATCGCTTCCATCACCGTCACGGGCAACGTGCAGACCGAGGAAAAGCTCGTCCTCGATGGATTCGGCGTCGCCGCCGGAGACGAATACGATCCCGAAAAGATCCGCACCGGGATCCGCAATCTGAACCGCCAAGGTCTCTTTCAATCGATTCAGATCGAAGGCGAGGAGTCGCCGGAAGGTTTGCGGCTCGTGATTCGCGTGCGCGAAAACCCGATCCTCATGCAGGTGCGCTACGTGGGAGCGAAGAAGCTCAAGGACAAGGATTTTCAGGAAGCGGTGCAGCTCACTCCCGGCTCGCTCGTGACCCGGCAGGCGGTGGAGCGCGCGCGCCGCGACATCGTGGAGCTCTACGAGGGCAAAGGCTATCTCCTGGCGGAAGTGAAGGCCGAGATCCAAGGCGAACAGCGCGCCGACGTGATCTTCACGATCAACGAGCACGCGAAGGTGAAGGTGAAAGAGATCCGCTTCGAAGGAAATCGCTTCGTTCCTACGGATGACTTGCGCGACGCGATGGAGACCAAGAAAGACGACTTGTTGCACGGCGGTGACTTCAAGAAGGACGTGTTCGAAGAGGACAAGGCGCGCATCGTTTCCAAGATGGGGGAGAGCGGGTTCGTCGATGCGAAGGTCGTCGACACGAAGCAGACGTTCGATGAGAAAAAGGAACATCTGTTCCTGAATATCGTCGTCGAGGAAGGCCCGCGCTATTGGGTGGGAGCGGTGGACCTTCGCCATCACGACGTTCTGCCCGACGACCGCGTGCGCAAGGCCGTGACGCTCATCCAGGGAAGAGCGTTCAACACGAAGAAGTACGAAGAGACGACGCAGAATCTCTATGCGCTGTATCAAGAGGAAGGACACATCTACGCGTCGATCGAGCCGAAGGAGACGATGCGCGAAGGCAACATCATCGATCTGGAATACGACATCGAAGAGCGCGATCCGGCGCGCATCCAGCGCATCATCATTACCGGAAACACGCGCACGCACGACCGCGTGATCCGCCGCGAAATGCTGGCCGCGCCCGGCGACATCTTCAAGCGCTCGAGGATCGTGCGCAGCCAGCGCGAGATCTTTCAGTTGGGCTTCTTCGAGGACATCCAGCTCGATTCCAAGACCGCCGATCGCTCCACCGGCGACATCGACCTCATCTTGAAAGTGGAAGAGAAGCGTACGGGACAAGCGAACGTCGGTGCGGGAATCAATTCCCAATCGGGATTGACCGGGTTTCTGCAGCTCTCCGAGAACAACTTTCTCGGCCGCGGGCAATCCGTCTCCGCGCGCGCGGAGTTCGGAAAGTTTCGCGAGTTGGAGCTGTCTTTTACCGAGCCCTGGTTCATGGGCACGCCGGTGTCCGCCGGAGTCGACATCTTCGCGACGCGGCGCCAATACGACGAATACACCGAGAAGCGGACCGGCGGCGACCTGCGCATTGGGCGGCCGTTTCCCTTGCTCGACTACACGAGCACGTTCTGGCGATACTCCCTGGCCGAATACAAAATCGAAGCGGAGCCGGGATTCGAGAAAGAAGTGGGCAGCGAAGAGCCGTCCACGATCTCCTCGATCTCCTGGACGCTCACCCGAAACTCCGTGGACAGCCCGTTTTTCCCGACCGCCGGATCTTCCCATCAACTCATCAATGAGTTCGCCGGCGGAATTCTGGGGGGAGACGAGACATTCTATGCGGGCAGCTTCACGACGAAGTCGTATTTTCGGACCGTCAACAAGCTCGTGCTCTCCCTTGCCGGCCGGGTGGGTCTCTTGGTCGGCATGCACGACCCGGACGATGTGCCGTTTTGGAAACGATTCCGTCTGGGCGGCATCGCGGCGAACGGACTGCGCGGCTACGGCGACTATGAAATCGTTCCCGACGAGCGCCTTCCGTCGACCGGCGGGCGCGCCATGATGATCACCAAAGCGGAGATGCGCTACCCGATCGGGCGCTCGGTCCAAGCGCTCTCGTTCCTGGATGTGGGCACTGCCTGGCGTTCGCCCGGCGAAATGGACATGACAAACCTGCGCCGCGGGGCCGGATTCGGTGTTCGAATCGACGTCCCGATGATCGGCCAAATCGGCTTCGACTACGGATACGGCTTCGACCGCACGGTCAGAGAAGGAGGACCCGGATGGGAGTTTCATTTTCAGCTCGGCGGCGGCTCAGGAATCTGATGTTCCGCGCGGGCATCTTGGCGGCGCTTTTGGCGCTCGCCGCATCACGGCCTGCCGGCGCCGCCGAAGGGATCGGCGTCATCGATTACCAAATGATCTTCGATCGTTTCGAGGGAACGGCGGACGCACAGCGCAGCCTCGATCTCGAAATGAAGGAGTGGGAGCAGACGGCGAAGGAGAAGCGCGACGAGATCGCCAAGCTCAATGAGGAGCTCGAGAGCCAGCGGCTCATGCTGTCCGAAGAGCGGCTCAAGGAGAAGCAGGACCTGCTTCACCAGAAAAAGGAAGAGTACGAAACATTCGCCGAATCGATTTTCGGCGTGTCGGGCAAAGCGGCGCAGCGCAATGCCGAGCTCACCAAACCGATCGCCGAGAAGATCCTGGCCTCGGTGGAGAAGATCGGCCGCGAGCGCAATCTCAAGATCATTCTCGACGCCGGCACGGGCGGAGTGGTGTGGGCCGAGGATGACGTGAACGTGACCCAGATCGTGCTCGATGAGCTGACCTCGACGGCGACCGGCATGAAGAAGCAGCCGCCCGCGCCGGGAAACGCGAAAGAGTGACTTCCGTCTCCCGGGTGCCTGCCAGGACTCTCGGGGAGATCGCGCTGGCGGCGGAGGCGGCGCTCGAAGGATCGCCCGACACCGTGATTCACGGCGTGGCCGCATTGGACGAGGCGAAGCCGGGCGAGCTTTCCTTCCTGGCTCATCCGCGCTATGAAGCGGCTCTGGCTGCGACGCGGGCGAGCGCGGTTCTCGTGGCTCCGGGAATTTCCTGCCCAAGCCACGTGCAGGCGCTGCGTTGCAAGGATCCGTATCAAGCGCTGGCGCGCATCCTGGGGTTGTTCGATCCATTCGGCGGCGAGCTTCCGGCGGGTGTGCATCCGTCGGCGGTGATCGGCAAAGACGTGAAGCTGGGGGAAGGGGTGCACGTCGGGGCTGGTGCGGTGATCGAGGACGGCGCCGCAATCGGGGCGCGCTCCACGATCTCGCCCGGCGCATTCGTCGGCCGAGGCGCGACGATCGGGGAGGATGCTTTCCTGCACCCGCGGGTGGTCGTGGCCCGGGGCTGCATCTTGGGCCGGCGGGTCATCGTACAGGCCGGGGCGGTCATCGGCTCGGACGGCTTCGGCTACGCGTTCGGCGGCGGCGCCTATCGCAAGATCCCGCAGATCGGGATCGTGGAGATCGGCGACGACGTCGAGATCGGAGCGAACACTTGCATCGACCGGGCGACCATCGGGCGGACCCGGATCGGCGCCGGCACCAAAATTGACAACCTGGTACAGGTCGCCCACAATGTCGCCGTCGGTGAGGGGTGTGCGTTCGCCGCCCAGTCCGGCGTGGCGGGAAGCACTCAGATCGGGAAGGGCGTTCGCCTCGGCGGCCAGGCCGGCGTCGGCGGCCACATGAAGATCGGCGACGGGGTGACGGCCGGGGGGCAGGCCGGAATCATCGGCGATATTTCCCCCGGCGAAACGGTTTCCGGATATCCCGCCCGATCGCACCGCCAAATGATGCGCATCCAGGCGAGCCTCCATCGGCTTCCCGAGCTGCTGCGAAGGCTGCGAGTTCTCGAGTCCAGGCGGGAAGATCAATCGTCGGGGACGGCGGAGGACTGATGCAATCCTGTCAGCGAACAATTCGCCAGCCCGTGCAAACGATCGGGCGAGGCCTGCACACCGGCGTCGAAACGCACATGCGCTTCGTGCCGGCCGAGCCCGATACCGGCGTGCGCTTCGTGCGCGTCGATCTTCCCGGGAAGCCCAGCATTGCGGCGCGGGTGGACTTCGCGCTCGACCGCGGCGGCGGGGATCCGCGCCGCACCACGCTCGACAACGGCACGGTACAGATCGAGACCGTGGAGCACGTGCTCGCTGCGATCGCGGGGCTGGGCATCGACAATTTGGTGATCGAGATCGATTCCTCCGAGCCGGCTGAGCCGGACGGCAGCTCCAAACCGTTCGTCGATCTCTTGCAGGAAGCGGGCATCGTCGATCAGCCCGAGCTACGCCACTATTACGAAGTGAAGCGCCCCATCTCCATTCAGGAGAACGGGAGCCAACGCATCGTTCTGCCGCACAACGGTCTCAAGGTCAGCTTCACGATCGATTATCCGAACAAGCTCGTCGGGACGCAGTACGCGTCCTTCGACATCGATGCCGACGTGTTCCGCAAGGAAATCGCGCCGGCCCGCACGTTCGCCATGATGGAAGACGTCGAAGCGCTGCGTGCGTTCGGGCTCATCAAGGGCGGCAGCCTTTCGAACGCGGTCGTGGTCACGCGCGACGGCATCAGGAGCGAAGAGCCGCTGCGCTTCGAGAACGAGTTCGTGCGCCACAAGATCCTCGATTTGTTGGGCGATCTCTCGCTTCTGGGCATGCCGGTGAAGGGCCATCTCATCTCGGTGCGTGGCGGCCATGCGCTGAACGTCGCGTTCGTGAAGCGCATCATGGAAGAAGCGCGCAAGAGCTATCGCTGGCGCGCGCCCGGACAAAAAGTGATCTCGCTCGACATTGAAGACATTCAGGAGATCATGCCCCACCGTTATCCGATGCTGTTGGTGGACAGGATCATCCAGCTCGAGGATCGCAAGCGCGTCGTTGGAATCAAGAACGTCACCATCAACGAGCCGTTCTTCCAGGGTCACTTCCCCGGGCACCCGATCATGCCCGCGGTATTGATCATCGAAGCGATGGCTCAGACCGGCGGCGTACTCTTGCTCAACACCGTGGAACGTCCGGACACGAAGCTCATGTACTTCATGGGCATCGACAATGCGAAGTTCCGCACGCCGGTACGTCCCGGAGACACGCTGCGCTTCGAGCTCGAGCTGTTGAAGCTGCGCCGCCGCTTCTGCTCGATGCATGGGCAGGCGTTCGTGGGCGACAAGCTCGTCGCCGAAGCGGATCTTCTTTCCACCGTCGTCGACCGCGATTCGCCGAACGGCTCCGCGGGAGAGTCGCCGTGAACCAGAAGGCGCCGGCGCTCCACGAGGAGCGCATTCACGAGACCGCAATCGTGCATCCCGACGCGCGGCTTTCGCCCGGTGTCATCGTGGGGCCGTACTGCCTCGTGGGCGAAGGGGTGACGCTGGGTCCGGGATGCGTGCTGCAGTCCCACGTGCGCATCGACGGGCCGCTCACCGCGGGGCGAAACAACCAGTTCTATCATGGTGCGGCGATCGGTGGCGATCCGCAGGATTTGAAGTACAACGGCGATATTTCCTCGGTATGCATCGGGGACGACAACATCTTTCGCGAATACGTCACGGTGAGCCGCGCGACGAAGCAAGGATGTGAAACGTCGATCGGCAACTCGAACCTGCTCATGGCCTACGTGCACATCGCCCACGACTGCATGATTCGCAATCACGTGATCTTGGCGAACTGTGTGAACTTGGGCGGCCACGTCGAGGTCGAGGACTACGCGATCGTCGGCGGAATGACACCAGTGCATCAGTTTGTGCGGATCGGCAGCTATTCGATCCTCGGCGGCGCATCGCGCGCTTCCAAAGACATGCCTCCGTACATGAAGGCCGCCGGGAATCCTTTGCGCGTCGTGGGAACGAACGCGGTCGGTTTGGAGCGGCATCGCTTCAGCGCCGAGACGCGCCGCATTCTGAAAGAAGCGTTTCGTATCCTGTATCGTTCCGATTTGAACGTGAGTCAAGCCGCCGCGCGCATTCGCGAGGAATTCCCGGATTCTCCCGAAGTGGCGCACCTCCTCGAATTCATCGCCGCGTCCGACCGCGGCATCGTGCGCTGATCTTCTCTGTGCCTTCGCTCCGCACCGGTGTTTTGGGCTTGGGAAGAATGGGGCGCCATCACGTGCGCTGCGTGCGCGCGGCGAAGGGCCTCGAGCTCTCGGCGATGATGGACCGCGATCCCGGCAAGCTGCGCGATCTTCCCGAAGGCGTGCTGGCCACGACTGAATTGGACGAGTTCCTGGCGCAGTGCGATGCGGTGATTCTGGCCGCACCTTCCGATCAGCATTTGGATCTGGGTTTGGCCTGCCTGGCGATGAAGAAGCATCTTCTCATCGAGAAGCCGCTCGCCCCGACGCATGCCGCCTGCCGGCGCTTGCAGGATGAAGCGGCGCGCGCCGGTGTCGTCTTGGGCGTGGGACACGTCGAGCGCATGAATGCCGCGGTGTTGGCCGTGAAGGGGCTGGCCAAGGGTGTGCGCTTTTTCGAGGCGGACCGCATCGCCGCATTCGATCCGCGCGGCACCGAAGTGGACGTGATCATGGATCTCATGATTCACGATCTGGATCTCATCCTGCACTGGACCGGGGAAGAGCCGGTGCGCGTCGATGCGGTGGGAGTCGCCGTGGCCTCGGAGCGCATCGACATTGCCTCAGCGCGGATCGAATTCCCGCATGGAGCAGTGGCCAATCTCACCGCGAGCCGCGTCAGCCGCACACCGGCGCGCAAGCTGCGGCTCTTTCAGAAGGATCTATACTGCTCGCTCGATCTGGGAACGCAGTCGGCGGAGATCGTTCGCAAAGACGAGACCAAGCTTCCGTTCGCCGTATCGGTCGAAAAGAAGGAAGCCGCAGCGGAACACAATCCCCTGGTGTGCGAGCTCGAGGAATTCGCGACGGCGGTGCGTGGCGAAGCGTCGCAGATCGTGTCCGCGGAGGAAGCGGCGAAAGCGGTCGGTGTCGCCGAGACGATCGTCGCGCAGATTCAAGCACGCATCGCGGCCTGGGGTGAGACGAAAGCGGCGGCGTCATGGGGCGCACGCTCCTCGTCCTGACCGGAGAGCCCTCCGGAGACTTGGCCGCGGGGCGGCTCGTGAGCGAGCTGCGGGCGATCGATGGGGAAGTGCGCGTGGTCGCGGTCGGCGGCGACGCGCTCCGCGCTCAAGGCGCGGAAATCCTATGCGACATCCGCGAGCTGGGCGCCATGGGCTTCGTCGAAGTGCTGCGCCAAATTCCGCGCCTTTCACGACTCGAACGCACGCTGCAAGAGTTTCTCGAACGCGAGCGACCGGCGGCGATCGTTCCGGTCGATTACCCCGGATTCAATTTGCGCGTGGCCCGCGCGGCGAAAGTCCGCGGCATTCCCGTCGTGTATTACATCGCACCGCAAGTGTGGGCGTGGGGCAAGGGACGGCTCGCGCGCATTCGCGATGCCGTCGATCGACTCTTGGTGGTGTTGCCGTTCGAAGAGCCGCTCTTTCGCGCCGCGGGAATCGACGCCGAGTTCGTCGGCCATCCGCTCTTGGAGGGAATTGCGAAGGCGCCGGCGCGCGAAGCGTCACGGCAAGCATTGGGAATCGCGCCGGACGCTCGCGTGGTCGGGATTCTGCCGGGGAGCCGTGTGCAGGAGATTCGCGATCTTCTTCCGCTGCAGCTCGACGCCGCGCGCCGCGTGCGCGCGGAGCATCCCGGCCTGCAAATTCTGGTCAGCCGGCAGAGCGCGATTCCCGCGGCGGAGATCGCCGGCGTGCGCGCGACGGACGGAGAGCAAGTCGTGGAAGGAGACGCCGCGCGCGTCATCACCGCGGCCGACGTCTTGTTCGTGACCTCGGGAACGGCGACGCTGGAGTCCGCTCTCTTGGGAACGCCGCTCGCCGTCGTGTATCGCACGTCGCCGATCACTTGGTTCGTCGGCAAGCGCATCGTGCGACTGTCGCGCATCGGGCTCGTGAACATCGTCGCGCAGGAGGAGCTGGCTCCCGAGTTCTTGCAGGACAACGCGCGTCCCGAGCTCATGGCGCGCTGGGCCAGCGATCTCTTGCGCGATCCGGCGCGGCGCGAGGCGATGGGGAAGAAGCTCGCCGCGTTGCGCGCGCAGTTCGAGGGCAAGCATGCCTCGCAGCGTGCGGCGCGCATCGTGCGCGAGGCGATGGAGCGTGGGCGATGAAGATCCCGCGCGCGCTCAGCGACTGGGGCACGATCCACGGCCATCATGTGCTGCGCCTTCTGGGGGCGACCTGGCGACTGCGCTTCTACGATCGCGAGCACGTCGATCGCGCTCGCTTTGGGTACGGGCCGGTTCTCTATTCGATTTTGCACGGAGCTCTCTTGCCGCTGGCCTTTGCGCATCGCGACCGGCGGATTCAAGTCTTGGTCAGCGAGAGCCGCGATGGAGAAATCATCGCGCGCACCATTGCGCGCCTGGGCTTTGGTTTGGTGCGCGGGTCGAGCACGCGCGGCGGGGAGCGCGCCGCGCTGGAGCTCGCTCGGTGCGGGCGCCGAGGCTTCGATCTCGGCATCACGCCCGACGGGCCGAAGGGGCCGCGAGGCTCGGTGGCACCGGGTGTGTTGATGGTGGCGGCGCGCGCCGCAGTTCCGATCATTCCAATCGGCGTGGCCGCCAACCGTGCGACGCGCGCCTCGTCCTGGGATCGTTTTCTCGTGCCGCATCCGTTCGCACGCGTCGCTGTCGTGTACGGTGCGGCGATTCGCGTGGCGAGCGATGGCTCGAATCACGAGAGTGCGGCGCTCGAGCTGGAGCGGGGGATGGCGCACGTCGAAGAACGCGCGCAAGAGATCGTGCGCGGCGGCTTCACGGAGCATGGCGCGGGAAGGAATCCGGGATGAGCGCGGCGCTCGCTCTGTATCGCGCGCTCACTTCGAGCGTGGCTACGCTCGGTCTTCCCGCGCTCGTGCTGCGCGGGCGCGCGGAAGAACGGCGCGAGCGCTGCGGGGAATCGCCCGAAGGCGGCGCGCCGGCGCCGCTTTGGATTCACGCCGCATCCTTGGGAGAGACGGCGGCTGCCGGCAATCTCCTGCGTGCGCTGCGCAACGACGGCGGACCACGCATTGCGCTCTCGGCGACGACCCGCGCCGGAAAATCGCGCGCGCAAACTCTCGCTCCCGAGTGCGGCCCATTCTTTCTTCCGCTCGATGCACCGCAATTCGTGAAGCGTTCGCTGGATCGCGTGCATCCGGAGGCGTTTCTTGTTTTGGAGACGGAGCTGTGGCCGGTGCTGCTGCACGAGCTCTCCCGGCGCGGAATTCCCTGGGGCATGGCCAGCGCGCGCCTTTCGCCGAAATCGCAGCGGCGCTACGCGCTCGTGGGCGGGGCGATGCGTGAACTGCTCGGCGGCGCCGCGGCGATCGCGGCGCGCACCGCCGGCGACGCCCAACGCTTTCTCGACTTGGGCGCGCATCCATCGCGCGTGCGGGTGACCGGCGACTTGAAGGAAGGGCGGGAGGTGCCGCCCTACGAGCCTCCGCCGGATCGCGGCTTTCGCTGGATCGCGGCGTGCACCCGCCCCGGCGAGGAAGAAATGGTTCTCGAGGCGGCCCGTCTCGTGGCCGCCGAGCGTCCCGGAGCGCAAACTTGGATTGCGCCGCGCCATGCCGAGCGCTTCGAGGAGGTGGCCGGGCGGGTCGCGAAGAGCGGGCTCTCTTGGATGCGTTGGTCGGAGCGCGGTACTGCGCGCGACGGCGCAGCACAAAACGCCGCGGCAGCCCCGAGCATTTTGCTCGTCGATCAGTTGGGCGTGCTCGACGAAGCGTATCGGCAGTCGTCGTGCGCGTTCATCGGCGGAAGCTTGGCACCGTTCGGAGGGCACAATCCGTTGGAAGCGGCAGCACTGGGTCGCGCCATTCTCTTGGGACCGCACACTGAGAATATCGCCGCCGCCGCCGAGGGTCTCGTGCAAGGCGGCGCGGCCCGGCGCGTCACCTCGGCCCGCGAGCTGGCCGGCGAAGTCATGGCGCTCGCCGCGGATCCCACGTTGCGCGAACAGCGCGGTCGCGCGGCGCGCGAATTCGCGGCGCGCGCTCCGAATGCAGCCCGCGCCACGCTCGAGTTTCTGCGCGAGCGCGGGATCATTCCATGAACAGCCGCGTGCTCGATCGCCGCGGTTGGCTGCGCGATCCCGGGGAAGCGCGCCATCCGATCTTTCTTCCGCTGCAGGCGCTCTACATGATCGGCGCTCGCACCGTGCATGCGCTCTATGACGCCGGGCTTCTTCCGCGTGAGACGGCACCCGTACCGATTGTGTCGGTCGGCTCGCTCGCGTTCGGAGGAAGCGGCAAGACTCCCGTGTCGCGCTGGCTCGCGCGGCGACTCGCCTCCCGCGGATGGAATGTCGCCGTGCTCTTGCGCGGATATCGCGGCCAAGGGGCGAGCGGGAGCCGCGTCGTGGATCCCCAGCATCTCGATCCCGAACGCGACGGCGACGAAGCGTGCCTTTTGGCGGCTACCGTGCCGGAGGCCATCGTGATCGCCGGCGCTCGGCGCATCGAGAGCGCCCGCTTGGCGCAACGCTTGGGCGCGAACGTGGCGATCTTGGACGACGGCCACCAGCATCGCCGCCTCTCCCGCGCGCTCGACGTGCTCCTGTGGGATCGCCGGCAGGCGGAGGCTGCGACGGCCTTCCCGCCGGCCCTTCGCGAACCGGCGGCGGGCGCGGCCCGGGCCGGGCTCGTCTTGCGCATCGACCGCGGCGACGGGGCGCCCGCCGCGCCCGGCACCTTGGCGCCCGGCGCGCGTATCGCTCACGCGCGACTCGTCCCCGCGGGGGGCGAAGGGGCGGACGCGGGCGCGCGCATCCATGCACTCTCCGGCATCGCCGACCCCGGGAGCTTCGAGCGCTCGCTTGCCGCCCAGGGTCTCGTCGTGACCGGGGCCACGCGCTATCCCGATCACCACGCGTTTCGCAAGGACGAGATCGCCGCGGCCGCCGCCACCGCCCAATGGGAAGGAGCGGGCCACGTCGCGGTCACGGCGAAAGACTTTGCGCGCAGCGCCGCCGTTCTTCGAGAATGCTCTCTTCCGCTGGCCGTATTCGATCTCGACGTGGAAGTCGAAGAGGAGGACGCCGTCTTGGATCTCATCGAGCGCCGGCTTCGCGGGGACGCCGCGTAATGCGCCGCTCGCGCCGGTTCCGCGGAGCGGCAGCATGAAGATCGCGCACGAGTGCACCACGCTCGTTTTGGGCAGCGGCATCGCCGGATTGACGTATGCGTGCCAGGCCGCGGAGCACGGCGACGTCCTCATCATGACGAAGAAAAAACCGGCCGATTCGAACACGAATTACGCGCAAGGCGGCATCGCCTCGGTGACCGATGCGCGCGATTCGTTCGAGCTGCACGTGCAAGACACGCTCGAAGCGGGCGCAGGGCTGTGCCGCCGCGATGCGGTGGAGTATCTGGTGCGCGAAGGTCCGCCGCGCATTCAAGAATTGATCGAGCGCGGGGCGCGCTTCTCGCGCACCACCGAAGGCACGCTCGATCTGGGGCGCGAAGGGGGGCACTCGCAGCGCCGCATCGTGCACGCGAAAGATCTCACCGGGCGCGAAGTGGAGCGCGCCCTCCTGTGGGCCGTCGCGCAGAATCCGCGCATTCGAATGTTGGAGAATCATTTCGCGGTCGATCTCTGGGTCGGCCGAGATCCCTCCAAAGAAAAGCGCTGCTACGGCGCGACGTTTCTCTCTCCCGAGAACGGTGAAGCGTACGCGGTTCGGGCGCGGCGCACGCTTCTCTCCACCGGCGGCGGCGGAAAGATCTACCTCTACACCACGAATCCCGACATCGCCACCGGCGACGGCCTGGCCATGGCGGCGCGCGCCGGATGCTCGATCGTGAATCTCGAGTTCGTGCAATTCCATCCCACTTGTCTCTATCACCCGGAAGCAAAGTCGTTCCTGATCTCCGAAGCGGTGCGCGGCGAAGGTGCGGTGCTGCGCAACTTGGCCGGCGTCGATTTCCTGCGCGGCGTGCACGAGCTCGGCTCGCTCGCTCCGCGCGACATCGTGGCCCGTGAGATCGACCGGCAGATGAAACGCCGCGGCGACAAATTCGTGCTGCTCGATTGCTCCCCGATCGGAGCGGAGGGATTCCAAGAGCGTTTTCCAACCATCGCCGCGAAGCTGCGCGAGTTCGGGCTGCGTCCCGGAATCGATCCGATTCCGGTCGTTCCCGCGGCGCACTACATGTGCGGGGGAGTGGGCGTCGATTTGGACGGCCGCACGGAAATCGAAGGATTGTTCGCGGTCGGCGAAGTGGCCTGCACCGGAGTGCACGGGGCGAATCGTCTCGCGTCGAATTCCCTTTTGGAAGCGCTGGTGTTCGCCGATCGTGCCGCGCGCGTGCCGCCGCCTTCAACGCGCGGCGAAGCGCCCTCACCGCCGCCGGCACCGCCGCCCAAGGTGCGCGAGGAAGAAGGCGTCATCGTCGATCACGATTGGGATGCGGTACGCCGCACGCTGTGGGACTACGTCGGACTGGTGCGATCGATGGATCGATTGGATCGCGCCGTGGAGCGCTTGGCCGTGCTCCGCAAAGATGCCGAGCGATTGTGGAATCGCGCCCGGCCCACCGCGGATCTGGGCGAGCTGCGCAACATCGCGCTGGTCGGGCATCTCTTGGCCGAATCAGCGCGGGCCCGCCGGGAATCGAGGGGACTCCACTTTCTCACCGACTTTCCGGCCCCCGATCCCACACCCCGCGAAACCTGGGCCCGGCTGGATGGCGATGCGATCCACGTTGCGCTGCAAGATCTTCCCATCGGGGTGCGCGCCGGGGGAATCCCTTGAGCGGATTGGGACTTTATCCGATATCGGGTGTGTGGGAGACTGCGGTCCTCCACCCCGGAGACGGAACGAGCCTTGCACAAGATCGACGAGATTCGGGCCAAGGATCCGCGTTACGCGCTACGCGCCTATGAATTCACGCGCCAGGCCGTGACCTACGCGAGCCAAGTGCTCTTGGCGCACGGAGCGCATGTCACCGGTCCTGAGCTTCTGGAGGCGATTCGCCGCTTCGCGCTCGACCGCTACGGTTTACTCGCCGCCGATGTGTTACAAGAGTGGGGGGTGCGCTCCACGCAGGATTTCGGCGAAATCGTGTTCCATCTCGTGGACGCCGACCTGCTCTCGAAAACGGAAGACGACCGGCTGGAGGATTTTCGTGACGTGTACGCTTTCGAGGAGGCCTTCGATCCCGCCTGCACGTGGGAGGAGATCTTCGACTCGTGCGCGTGAGGCCGGCATGAACGATCGAGGCGGTGAAGCGTGAGAAAGTCGTTCGATCCCGTTCTGCTCCGCTTCGCGGAAAAAGCTCTCGCCGATCGCAAAGAGGGAGCGTCGTTGTCGTTCGGCGAGTCGCTCGACGGAACTCGCGACATCCTCTTGCTCTCCGCGCACGATCTCACCGATCTCTTGGCCATCGTTCCCGCGGCGCGCTCGTTGAAGCGTCGTTTCCGCCTCGCGCGCGTGCACGTGCTCGCGTCCGGACAATGCGCGGAAGTGTTGGCCGGAAGACCGGAAGTCTTTCACGTGATTCATTGGAACCCGGAACAGGATCCGATCCTTTCGCTCAACTTCCTGCGCGAGCTGCGCAAGCTGCGCGCGCAACCGTTCGATCTCGCGATCTACATCGACGCGGGCAGCGCGCGGCGCACGCGCGTCGTGGGCGCGCTTTCCGGAGCCAAGCTGCGCGTCGGCGCGCATCCCGACGGAGCGGATCCGCTCTTGAATCTCGTAGTGTCCGTCCCTTCGACCAAAGGCTATCGACCGGTGCAGAGCTTGGAGTTTCTCTCCTTCCTCGGTATCAAGCGCGAGGATCTCACTCCGGGATGGCAAGTCACGGACGCGGACCGGCGCTACACCGAGCGTTTGCTCGCGCTGCGGCGCTGGGGAAGAAAGGGCATGCTCCTGGGAGTGGATCCGGCGGTGGGACGCCAAGGTCTGCGTCCCTCTCCCGAGAAGCTCGCCTGGATCGTGGAAAAGATCGCCGAGTCGCGTCCCGTTGTTCCGCTCGTGCTCTCCGATGATTTGGCGTCGTCCCAGGTGCGCGAATTCCGCGCGCTCTTGAAGACTTCGCCGTTGGAGATTCCGGTGCGCGGAATCCGCGACGTGCTCGCCTTGACGCGCTGTTGCGACGCATTCCTTTCCGGCAACACGAACCTCTTCCACTTGGCGGTCGCGCTCGGCGTCCCGACAATCGGGTTCTTCTCGCGCGCCGATGACGAGCGTTGGACTCCTCCGGAGCAGGAAGGCACGCGCATCCTCCGCCTTCGTCCGGGAGACACGCTCTCATCCGAAGATCTCCTGGCCACCTTGGACTCGGTCATCCACCCCGCAACGGAAGAGCCGCTCCTGCCGGAGACCTGGGCCGAGCCGGGAGATGCTCCCGTGTCCCAACCCGCCGCGCGGCGGACATCGCCAGCCGCTTCCTAGAGCGCGCTCACCTCGTCCGGGCTCGCGCCGCCCACCCGCGTCCATTCCTTTTCGCCCCGTGGCGAATCCAGTACCCTTCCGGACCATGGCTTCCGCTTCGAAACGCCGCCTCCTGGGGCGCGTCTTCCGCCATCGCGCGCTTTTCACCAAAGTCCTGCTTCTGACCTTGCTCTTCGCTCTGGTGAGCGGCGTGTCCTTGGGGTCGATCCTTCCCTTCGCCGATCTCTTGTTCAATCCGACGGCGCAACCCGCGGCCCCCCCTGCTGTGGGAACGGAGTCGGTCGGACAACTCCGCGCGCAGATCCATGCCTGGGCGACGGGATGGTTTTCCTCCAGCGATCCGCGCGACACGCTCGCCAAGATCTGTCTCTTCCTCATGGCGGCCTTTGCAGTGAAGGGGATCATCGGCTTCTTTCTCGCGGTGCACTCCATTCGTCTCGAAGAATTGGTGCTGAAAGATCTGCGCGATGATCTCTTCGAGCACTTGCAGCGGCTCTCGCTGCGCTGGTTCGCCGGGCGCCGCTCGGGAGAGCTTTTGGCGCGGGCCACCGATGACATCGCCGTGGTACGCAAAGCGGTGTCGTCGGTGGTGCGGAGCTTAGTGCGCGACTCGCTTCTCGCCGTCGTGTACTTGGTGATCGTGTTCATCGCCAGTTGGCGCTTGGCACTCCTGTGCTTCATCGTGTTTCCGCTCCTGGCCGTCATCGTCGGAGCGATCGGCCGCTCCATCCGCCGGCGCTCGGCGCGCGCCCAGCAGCGCATGGCCGATCTCGCCAGCGTGTTTCAAGAAACGATCTCCGGCATTCGCGTCGTGAAGGCATTTGGCGGCGAGTCGTTCATGCTGCGCCGCTTCCTGGATCAAACGAACGCGTATTTGAAATCCATCCTGCGCTTGCGCACGATTGCTTCTTTGGCGAGCCCCACGGCCGAGCTGATCGGCGCGATCGGAGCGATTGCCGTGCTGTGGGCGGGCGGGCGGCAGGTTCTCGAAGGTGCGAATCTCTCCTCGGCATGGTTCATCGTGTTTCTCGCCGCGATGGGATCGCTCATGCAGCCGGTGCGCAGCCTGACGCAGATTCATGCCCATCTCGAAGAGGGAGATGCCGCCGCTTCGCGCATCTTCGACGTGCTCGACACGGTCCCGGAAGTGAGCAACGCGCCGAATGCGCGCTCCATCCCGGAATTCCGCAACGAGATCGTGTTCGAGAACGTGTCCTTCGAGTACGACCCGGAGATCCCGGTGATTCACGGCGTGAACCTGCGCATCCAGAAGGGGGAGGTGGTGGCGCTGGTCGGTCCGTCCGGTGCGGGGAAGTCTACGCTGGCCGACATGATCCCGCGCTTCATCGATCCCGATTCGGGTCGCGTCCTGGTGGACGGCAATGACGTGCGCGAGCTGCGCACGGAGAGCTTGCGCCAGCTCCTCGGCATGGTCGCGCAGGAGACGTTTCTCTTTCACGACACGATCGCGGCGAACATCGCGTTTCCGGAAGATGTGCAAGACATGGTGCGCATCGAAGCCTCGGCGCGCGCCGCGAACGCGTACGAGTTCATTGGCCGGACGCCGCACGGCTTCGCGACGGTGATCGGAGAGCGTGGCTTGCGCCTTTCCGGCGGCGAGCGGCAGCGCCTGGCGATCGCGCGGGCGCTCTATCGCAATCCGCCGATCCTGATCTTGGATGAAGCGACGTCGTCCTTGGATTCGGAATCGGAAGCGCTCGTGCAGAGTGCAATCCGCCGCTTGATGGAAGGGCGGACCTCGGTGGTCATCGCCCATCGTCTTTCGACAGTGCGCGATGCCGATCGCATCGTGGTGCTCGAGTCCGGCCGCGTGGTCGAAACCGGAACGCACGCCGAGCTCTTGGCGCGCGATGGGCTGTATGCGCGGCTCGTCGAGCGGCAGTTCGGGCTCGCCGTGTCGGGAGAGAGCGTGCCGGCGGCCGAATCGCGCCTGGCATGACCGAACCTCGCTCCATTTTGATCTGCCGTCTCTCCGCGCTGGGCGACGTCGTGCTGTCGATTCCGGTGGCCGACGCGCTGCGCGCGCGCTTTCCGGATGCGCAGCTCACATTTCTTTCGCGCGAGCCGTGGGGCAGAGTTTTGAGCTGCGTGCCCTCGATCGATCGCGTCGTCTTGTGGAAGGGGCCGGGATTCGCGCTGCCCGAAGAAGTGGCGCGTCCGCCGTGGGATTTGGTGATCGATCTCTCCGCGACCGGACGAAGTCGGCGTCTTTTGCGCGGCGTTCGTACGCTGCGTCTTTTGCGGGCGCGCAAGGAAACGCTCGCGCGCTTCGCGTTCGTGCACCTCCGAGTGCTGGGCGGCGCGCGGGTGCGCATTTCACCCGCCGTTGATCGCCTGTTTTCCGCGCTCGCTCCGTTGGGGATAGCGCGGGAGGGACGCGTCCCACGGCTCGCGACCGCGGGCGCGGTGCGCGATCCAAAACGGATTCTGGTGGCGCCGGGAGGCGGTCGCGCGGCGAAGGAATGGCCACCGGAGAGATTTCGAGAAGTTGTGCGCGCGTTGTGCGCGCAGGGGAAGCGCGTGCTTCTCTTGGGATCCGAGGAAGAGAAGGCACTCTTGGAGCAAGTGGGCGAAGGCGCGCCATCCGATTACCTGGAGATTCACGCCGGGCTCGATCCGGCGCTTCTTCCCCAGCAGGTGGCCCGCTGCGCGTGCGCTTTGACGAACGATTCCGGTTTGCTGCACGTCGCCGAAGCGTGCGGCGTTCCGGTGATCGCGCTGTTCGGTCCCACGCATCCGCGGCTGGGGTTCGCGCCGTTGCGCTCCGATTCGCAAGCGATCCACACCGGCATCGATTGCAGCCCCTGCGATCTGCACGGGCCGGAGCGCTGCCCGCGCTCGCACCATCGTTGCCTGCGCGACATCTCCGCGCCGCGCGTGCAGGCGTTGGTGGAGGAGCTGTTGGCTGCGGCACCACTCGCGCGGGAAGGCGCGCGATGCTGAAGTCGTGGGAGAAGCGCGGCAAACGCGGGCTCGGCCGGATGTTGGGGCGGGCCCTCAAGGCGCGCGGAAATCCCGGACCGCTTCCCGATGCCGCCGCGCTCGCTTCGATCCTCGTGATCCGCACGCAGAATCAGTTGGGCGACATGTTCTTGGCGACGCCCGCCTTTCGCGCGCTGCGGGCCCGCGCGCCCCAGGCGCGCATCGATCTCATCGCGACGCCGGCCAACGTCGACGCAGTGCGCGAGAGCGCGCGCTTCGATCACGTGTTCGTGTTCGACAAGCGCGAGTGGATGCGCGATCCAACCGCCGCGCCGCGCTTTCGGCAGCGGCTGCGCGAAGGCGCGTATGACTTGGCGATTGTGCTCTCGACGGTGGATTTCTCCACGACCAGCGTCGGTCTGGCGGCGCTGTCCGGAGCCCGGCGGCGCTGCGGGCGCGCCGGCCCGCGCCCGGCGGAGAAGGACATCGCCGCCGATGCGTATCACTGGGTGCTTCCCGCACCGACGCCGCACGTGCACCAGAGCGCGGCGAATTGGGAATTGGTCGCCGAGCTTGGCGCTCCACCGGACGACGGCGTGCCGGAAATCTTTTTCTCGCGCGGCGAGGAGGAGCGAGGTGCCTCGGCACTCGATGGCGTGCTCGGCGCGCGCGGAGAGGGCGGGCTGCGCATCGTGATGCATCCCGGAGCGGGGAAGCTTCCCAATCGCTGGCCCGCGGAGCGCTTCGGGAAAGCGGCGCGGGCGCTGCAAGCGGCGGGACATCGCGTGTGCGCCGCATGCGGACCGAAAGAGCAGGATCTTCTGGAGCGCGTGGATGCCGGTGCGGGCACGGCGATTCCGCGTCTTCCACGATTATTCGTGCGCGAGTTGGGAGCAGCTTTGGCGCGCGCCGATCTGCTCATGGCCAACGACACCGGCGTGTTGCATCTGGGTGCCGCGGCCGGAACCCACGCGCTGGCGTTGTTCGGCCCAACCGATCCGCGCCAATGGTGTCCCGCGTCGCCGCGCGTGTTCTATCTCGAGTCCCCCGCCGGGGTGTTGGCGAATCTTTCCACCGACGCCGTAATCACGGGAGCGAACGCGCTGGTGCGACACATCGCCGGCGGGCCGGCTCCGGCGGGACTCACGCCCGCGCCGCGCCTCGCTGGATGAGCGAATCCATCGTCTTTCGATCGCCGAATTGGCTCGGCGACGCCGTGCTGGCGACTGTCGTTCTGCCGGCGATTCGGCGCCGCCATCCCGCTGCACAGCTCGACGTGCTCGCTCCGCGGGGCCTCGTCGAAGTCTTCCAACACTCCCCGCACGTTCACCGGGTGGTCGGCATCACCGCTCGGGACGAGGTGGACGCCTACCGCCGCGGCCGCTACGATCGCGCCATTCTCGCTCCCGAATCCTTCGGCGCCGCCTGGCGCGCCTTTCGCGGCGGAGTACCGAAGCGCATGGGTTTCGCCACCTCGCATCGCGGCCCGCTTCTCTCACGATCCCTTCCGGCCGCCCACGCGTCGCGGGCGCGCCATCAAGTGGAGAATTATCGCGAGCTCGCCTCGCTCGACGGCGATCCAGAGGTGCAGGACGTGCCCCGCGTCGAGTTGGAGGAGCGCTGGAGGACGGAAGCCCTAGCACTCTGGCCGGGCGGTGAAAATCCGCGCGTCGCGATCCAACCCGGCGCCGCCTACGGCCCGGCCAAACGATGGTTTCCCGATCGCTTCGCCAGGCTCGCTCATCTTCTTTCCGAACGCGGCTTCGCCGTGGCGCTCGTCGGCGGACCGGGGGACCGCGAGGTCGTGGCCCAGGTCCGGGAACGGTGCCCCGCGCCGCTCCTCGATCTCTGCGGGCGTACCGGAATCGGCGTCTTGGCCGCAATTTTCTCCCGCGTGCAACTCCTCGTGACGAACGACACCGGCCCCATGCATTTGGCTGCGGCCTGCGGGGCTCCCGTGGCCGCGCTCTTTGGCTCCACCAATCCGGTGTGGACGCACCCATTCGGAGAGCGTTATCGCGTTCTTCGCGAATCGGTGCCCTGTTCTCCTTGTTATCAAAGACACTGCCGCATTGGGACCTTGTGCTTCGAACGGCTTTCGGTGGAACGAGTCTTTCGAGAAGCACTGGAGATGTTGGAGGGAAGAAATTGATTTCCGACGCGATGCTCGATCGCTTCGGCGATTTCCTGGACAAGATGAGGGGGCGCCGCGTGCTTGTCGTCGGCGACGTCTTGGCGGACGAGTACATCGAGGCGGAAACCGCGCGCGTTTCGCGCGAGGCACCGGTGCTCATCCTGCGGCGCACGGGGAGCCGGGTCATTCCCGGCGGCGCGGGGAACGCCATTCTCAATGTGCAGGCGTTGGGCGGGATCCCGATCCCGGTCGGGGTTTTGGGCGAAGACGATATGGGCGCCGCTGTCGCGGGATCGTTCACCGAGCGGGGGATCGATGCGTCGTCGCTCGTGCCCGCCGCAACGCGGCGCACGGTGCGCAAGACCCGCGTCATGGCTGGCGGGGCGCACGGACAAAAGCAGCAAGTGCTGCGCATCGACGACGACAGCGCGCAGAAGCTCACCCCGGACATCGAGCGGCGCGTGCGCGACGCGCTCGCGTCGCAACTGCGCGAGGCGCACGCGGTCATTCTTTCCGATTACGGCTACGGCACACTGAGCCATGCAGTGCGCGAAGCGGCGATCGAAGGAGCCCGAGCGCGCGGCATTCCGGTGTGCGCCGACTCGCGCTACGACTTGATCCGCTTTCGCGGCGTCACCTATGCCACCCCGAACGAATCGGAAGCGATCGAGGCGACGCGCGCCTTGCACGATGCGCCGCGCGGTCTGCGCGAGACTGCGGAACGCTTGCGGCGCGAGTTGGCCGCCCGCTTCGTCATCGTGACCTGCGGGCAAGACGGGATGGTGGTGGCGGAAGAGGGCGGAAAATTCCACGAGATTCCGATTTGGGGAAGCGCCGAAGCGGCGGACGTCACCGGGGCCGGCGACACGGTCGCGGCGGCGACGCTTCTGGCCGTGCTCGCCGGCGCCGACCCGCGCGAGGCGGCGGCCTTCGCCACGATCGCCGCGGCGATCGTGGTGCAGAAGCACGGTGCCGCCACCGCCAGTCCGGAGGAGATCGAGCGACTTGCGGGAATCCGAAGAAAAAATCCGCAGCCTTGAGCAGCTCGCGGCGGAAGTCGCCGCGCGGCAATCTTCCGGGCAAAGCGTCGTGCTCGCCAACGGCGTCTTCGATCTCTTTCATGTGGGACATGTGCGCTATCTCAGCGGAGCGCGGCGCGAAGGAGACTTTCTGATCGTCGCGGTGAACGGTGACGAGAGCGCGCGCCGCCACAAAGGTCCGGGCCGCCCGTTTCTTCCCGCGCCAGAACGCGCCGAGATTCTGGCTGCGCTCGAGTGCGTGGATCGCGTCGTGATTTTCGAGGAGCCCGACGTCGAGCGGGTGTTGCTGGCGCTGCGCCCCGACGTGCACGCGAAAGGCACCGACTACACGCTGGACAACGTTCCCGAACGGGAAGTGACCTCCTCGTACGGAGGAAGGACCGCCATCGTCGGAGATCCCAAGGATCATTCCTCGACCGACCTTTTGCGGAACATCCTCGCGCACCGAGCCTCGCGTTGAAGATTCTGCAGATGACCCATCAGGGAGACTTCGGTGGGTCCACCAATTCGATCACCTGGTTGACGCGCGGCCTCGCCGAACGCGGAAATGAGGTCACGCTGGCCTGCCGCCCGCAAAGTTTGATCGCCGGCCGCTTCGTCGATTCCCCGGTGCGCTTGGTGAATCTCGAGCTGCCGCGCGGTCCTCGTCTTTTCGCGCAGACTTGGAAGTGGAAGCGCTGGATCGAGGAGAACGGGATCGAGGTCGTGAACGCCCACGCGTCGCTCGATCGCCATCTCGTTTCCTACTTGCGCCTCTTGGGAGTGCGTAGCGCGCTCGTGCACACGCGGCGCAATGTCTCGCTCTCCACCGGAGGACGCGCGCGAGCCTGGTTCGACACTGCCACCACCGACGCCATCATCGCCGTGTCGCAAGGCGTTGGGCGCGATCTCCAGCGGCGCGGAATTCCGCCGCATCACGTACGCGTAATCCACAATGGACTGCCGCTGCGCGACCTGGGAGCGGGCGACCCGGTGCGGGCCGCGCGCCTCCGAGAAGAGCTGCAGTTAGCACCCGGCGTCCCGGTGGTCGGCGTTGTCGCGCGGCGCAAAGCGCAGGAAGATCTCCTGCGCGCCGCCTTTCGTTTGCGCCGCCCCATGGAGATTCTCTTCGCCGGAGTCAACGGCGACGAATCGCTGGCGCGCCTGGCCGCGGGGCTTCCCGAAGGAACGCGCGCGCACTTCTTGGGATTTCGCAACGACGTTGCCGATCTCTCCGCGTTGTTCAACGTGTTCGTGCTCCCGTCGGAAATCGAAGGGTTCTCGCTGGCGCTCTTGGAGGCCATGGCGCGCGGCATTCCCTGCATCGCGACCGATGCGGGAGGAAATCGCGAAGCACTCGAGGGGGAGAGCGGGATCATCGTGCCGCCGCGCGATCCCGCCGCGCTGGCCGAAGCGATCGCGCGCCTGCTCGACGCGCCGGACGAAGCGCGGTGCCTGGGAGAGCGCGGCCGCGCGCGCGCTTCCGAAGAGTTCGACGTGGCGCGCACCGTCGAGCGCACCGAATCCTTGTATCGCGATCTTCTCGCGGCGAGGCGCGCATGAAGCGCATCCTGGAGCTTTTGCTCATGGCCTATGCGCTCACCGGAACGATCTCCATCGCTGTGAGCCAGCTGGCCATGGGCGCCGCGGGACTGGTCGCGCTCCTGGATCGCGGGCGATCGTTGTGTTGGTCGCGGATGCGCACCGGAGTGGAAGGCCCGCTCGCCGCGTGGATCGGCGTCTCGCTTCTGGCCACGATCTTCGCGTCGCAACCATGGGCCAGTCTCTTGAAGATGAAAAAGCTCGCGCTCTTCGCGATGCTGTATTGGCCGCCCGCGGTGGTAAGCCGTTCGTGGAATTTGGGAAGACTGTTCGTGTTTCTTTTGTTCGCGGCCGGAGTCACTTCGTTCTACGGCGTCACGACGTTTCTGTGGCAAGGCGGTCCGGAGTGGGGTGCGGTGATTCGCGGATTGCACGGGTTCTATCTCACCAATTCGGGACTCTTGCTCTTGTGCACGTTCCCGGCCTTGTCCTTGGGAAGGTGCCCGACGGTTGCGCCGTCGTTTCGCTGCGGTGCAGCGCTCGCGGCCTTCGCGATTCTCTCTTCGCAAGTGTTGGGCTGCCTTCCGGGAACTTGGGTGGGAACGGCGGCGGGATTCTTCGCGCTCGCCTTGCGCACGCGCTCGGCGCGCATCGCGCTCTTGGGAGCGGCGCTCATCGTGTTCGTCGTGCTGGGACCGCCGGTGTTCAGCGAGCGCTTAGGGGACTTCCTCGATCCGCGCGGCGACTTTCGCACCGGCCTCGAGAACACTTGGCGCAGCGCGGCGCGCCTCTTCGTCGCGGATCCCTGGACCGGATGGGGACTGCACGATCTTCGCGCCGAGTTCGACGCGGTGAAAGATCCGGGCGATCCGAGCGAAGGGCACATGCGCTCCGTTCCCTGGCAGATTGCCGTGTCGATGGGCTTGCCGGGTTTGGCAGCATTCGTCTGGCTCGTCGTGGGATGGTTCCGGCTCTTGAAGCGGGCGCGGGCCAAGGCGCGAACTCCGTTCGCGCGTGCGGTGATCGAGGGAACGGAGGCGAGCTTGGTCGCCTTCTTGGCTGCCGGTCTTTTGGAATGGAACTTCGGCGACTCGGAAATCCTGGCGCTGCTCGCCTTCCTCTTGGGCGCCTCTCATGTGGCCGGCTGCCTCGATCCCGAGACGCCCGGCGTCGACCCGGCCGCGTAGGACCTCATGCTTCCGCTCTCCGTGCTGGTGATTGCGAAGAACGAGGAGGACAACCTCCCGGAATGTTTGGCGAGCTGCCGCTTCGCGCAGGAGATGCTGGTCGTGGATGCCGGGAGCGAAGATCGCACGCGCGATGTGGCGAAGGCTGCGGGAGCGCGCGTCGTGGAGCATTCCTTCGAGTCCCACGCGAAGCAGAAGAACTGGGGGCTCGAGCAGTTGGCGAATGATTGGGTGCTCGTCGTCGACGCCGATGAGCGCGTACCCGAAGCGCTCGCGCAGGAGATTCGCGCGCTCTTGACCCGCGAGCCGGGGCCGCCCCACGCCGGCTATTGGATCTACCGGCGCAGCACGTTTCTCGGGCGCGAGATTCGCGGAGCCGGTTGGCAGCGCGATCGCGTGCTGCGTTTCTTCGACCGGCGCCGCGCGCGCTATGCCGAGCGCCTCGTGCACGAGGAAATCGAGCTGTCCGCGCCGCCGGCCGGCGTGCTTCAACAACGGCTCTTGCATCATCCTTGCCGCGACTTGACCTCCTGGATGGAGAAAGTGAACCGTTACGCCTCGGCGGGAGCCCGCGAAGCGTGGTCCCGCGGTGAGCGCGCCACACTCGTCTCGCTCCTGCTTCGCCCTCCCGCGCGCTTCGCGAAGCAGTATGTTTTGCAGGGCGGATTCCGCGACGGGTGGGAGGGGCTCATGCTCTGCGCGATTTCGTCGTTTGGAGTTTTCTTGAAATACGCAAAGCTGCGGGAGATCGCGCGGGCCCGATGACGGCGATCGATTTCATTCCCCGGCGCATTCTCGTTCTCCGCCCGCGAGGGTTGGGCGACGTCGTGCTGGCCAGCGCGGTGATCGACGCTCTGCGCCGCGCGTATCCGAATGTTGCGCTCGACTTCATCTCTGCGGAGCCGGCGCGCGCTCTTTTGGAAGCGGATGCGCGCATTGAGCGCGTGTTCCTCCTGTCGCCGAAGCGCGGGCGCTCCGGTCGCGTGCAGTCCGGCATGATGGCCGAATGCATCGCCTGGATGCGCCGTCTTCCCGCCGACGTGGCGATCGATCTGTTCTCGAATCCGCGCACCGCGCTGTTGACGGCGTTTTCGGGAGCGGGCGTGCGCGTCGGCTTGGCGAAGCGCGCGCGCCAATTCGCGTACAACGTGCGCGTGCCGCGCTTTCGCGGGCGCCCGGAAGACGATCATCGCTGGGCTTGCGACGTGATGCTGGACAGCCTGCGCTTTGCCGGTGTGCGCTGGGAGGGAGAGGCGTCGCTCTCCGTGGCCCTCGAGGAGGAGGATCGCGTGTTCGCGCGGCATGCGCCGGCGGCAGTGGGTCTGGCCGAAGACGCGCCGTTCGCGGCGATCCTGCCGGGTGGAAGCTGGCGCTCGAAACGCTGGGCGGCGGAATCGTTCGCCCACGTCGCTCGGCGGCTTGCGGCCGAAACTGGCTCGCCCGCGGTCGTGATGTGGGGGCCCCCGGAAGCGGACGACGCTCGCGCCATCGCCGAGCGCTCCGGAGCGCGTCTGGCCCCGCCCTCGCGAATCCGGGAAATGGCGGCGCTCTTGGGGCGGGCGCGGATTCTGGTCTCGACCGACTGCTTGGGTCGCCACCTGGCGATTGCCCAAGGGGTGCCCACGGTCGGCGTATTCGGCCCCACCGACCCGCGCCACTGGACCCCGCGGCAAGGAATGCACATCGCGCTGCGTGCGCCCGCGTCCTCCGGATTCGACATGCACGCGCTGGATCCGGACCCAGTCGCCGAGGCGGCGGTGAGCTTGTGGTTCGCGCAGGAACGAAAAACGGGGGAGGTGCTGGACGCTCCGGGCCGGGGAATCTAGTATGCTGCGCTCTTGCCCGCCTTTCGGAGCGCGCCCCGTTTCACCGGTCGTTCGAGCCCCCCGTCTCGCTCGAACGCAGATCAAAGGAAGAGATTCGTGACCGAGTCCCGCGGCGCCTTGCTCGAAGTGCTCTGGATCTTACGCGACTTCCCCCCTCGCATCGGTGGTCGCGCGAGCCTGTTCCGCGAGCTCGCCCGTTACTCGCCGCCGGAGAGCACGCGCATTTCCACGCCGTGGCAATGGGGTGCGAGTCGCTGGGATCGAACGATTCCCTGCGCCGTGCATCGCGCGCCCACGTTCAGAGGCGGTGTAGGCGACCTCGCCTTTCGCTTGTGGCTGTGGCAATTGCGCAAGCTGGCCAAGAAATCGAAGCCCGGGCTCGTCATGGCCGGAGGCTTGGCGCCCGAGGGACGTTTGGCGCTCGAGCTCAAGCGCGAGATGGACATTCCCTACCTCTTGCACTTGGAAGCTCCGCAGATTCTTTCACTGCGCGGGCGCGACGAAGATCCGCACTTGGGCGAGGGCGAGCTGCGCGAAGTCGTCGCCGGATCGAACGGCATTTTGGTGGGGAGCCAGGCTTGCTGGCTCGAAGCGTATCGCTTGGGCATCTATCCTCAAGATTTGCAGAAGGCGCCGGTAGCCGTCGATCTGCAGCGCTTTCGTCCCGGAGAATCCTCCGAGGCGTTGCGTCGCAAGCTCCGCGCTGAAGAGGGACCCATTCTTCTGACCGTCTCGGGGCAGGCGCCGATCGATGAGATGGAAACGTTGTTGCGTGCGTTCGCCATGCTGCGGGCCACCCGCAAGAACGCAGTGCTCGTGTTCGTGGGGGCACAGCGCACCGCGGAAGCGAACAAGCTGGCGCGCGAGCTGAGTATCGAAGATGGGCTGCGCTTCTTGAGCTCGGTACCCGAGGCGGAGATGCCCGATTTGTATCGCATCGCCGACGTGTTCGTGCTGGCCGGACGCGAGGATCGCAAGCGCGGGTTGATCGACGGCATTCAAATGTCCGCGCTCGAAGCGCTCGCGTCGGGCGTTCCCGTCGTGGGAGCGCGCACCCGCACGACGGAAGAGCTCATCGGTGAAAGCGAGGTGGGTGTTCTCGTCGAGCCGGGCTCGCCGGGGAAGCTGGCGCGCGCGCTTCAAGACGTGCTTCGCCCGCAAGATCGCAGCACGTTCGCACAGGCCGCGCGGACCTTGGCGGAGCGCGATTGGGACGCGACACAAGCTGCGGCACAGGTCCGCGCCATCTTCGAAGTGATCTACTATCGCCGGTTGCGCAAGGGAACTCTGTCTCCCGCGAAGGAGATCGTCGCGGAGATTCCGACTCCCGCACTGTAGTGTCCGTGTCCCGTTTCGAAACACGAGGCATGCGCATTCTGCATGTCGATCCGGCTCCAACTTGGCGCGGTGGCGAGCGGCAGGTGTTTCTGCTGGCACGCCAGCTTTCGCTCCGCGGGCACGAGTGCAGCGTCGCCGCCGCGCCCGATTCGCCGCTGGCGGCGGAATGCGCACGCGCGGGTCTGCCCGTGCATGCTCTGGCGATGCGCGGCGATCTCGATCTCGTCGCCATCGCACGATTGATGCGGCTCCTGCGCCGCGATTCTTTCGACATCCTGCATTTGCACACTGCGCGCGCCCACGGTGTGGGCGGACTCGCCGCACGCGCCGCGCGATTCCATCCGGTGCTGGTCACGCGCCGCGTCGAGCTCCCGGTGCGCGGCGCCTTCAGCCGCTGGAAATATCGCGCGCTCGCCGATCACTACATCGCCATCTCGGGCGTGGTGGCCCGCTCGCTCGAACGCGCCGGAATTCCGCCGGAGCGGATCGCGCGCATCCCCAGCGGGATCGAGATCCCGCCGCTCGTTCCCCGCGCTCCCGCGGCGGCGAACGCTCGCCGCACGGTGGGAACCCTGGCCGCCTTTACCCCACAAAAAGATCCTTCCACTTGGATTTCGACGGCGATTCGGGTTTGCCGCGAGCATCCGGATGTCGATTTCTTGTGGTGGGGAGAGGGACCCTTTCGACGGACGTTGCAAGAAATTGCACTGCGGGAGAATCTCGGCACCCAAATCCTGCTCCCGGGGTTTCAGCAGGATCTGACCGAGTTCTGGAGGCGAATCGACGTGTTCTTCCTGCCGTCTCGTTTCGAAGCGTTGGGCACATCTCTTCTCGATGCTCTCGCGCGCGAGATTCCCGTCGTCGCTTCGGACGTGGGCGGGATTCCCGAAGTCGTGCGCTCGGGACTGGAGGGAATCTTGGTTCCGACGCGAAACGCCGAAGCGTGCGCAGAGGCGCTGAATGCGCTGCTCGACGATCCCGATCGCGCGCGGGCGCTGGGCGCCGCGGGACGGGCGCGCGCGCTCGAGTTCGAGATCGCTCCTCTGGCGGCGCGCGTCGAAGCGCTGTATGCGCAGCTCGCGCCGGAGCCGCGAAGCACGCACGGTGAGGCGCTCGCCCGATGAGGCGCATTTTTCAGGGAATGGTGTACGTGTTGGGCACGTACGCCGTGGGCGCATGGAGCGCATTTGCATCGCTTCCCGAGGAGCCGGTGTCGACTCCGTACGGCAAGATCCCTCTTCCGTACGTCGAACCCGCGCCGGACGATTCCCTTGGGGCGCCGTTCGGCCCTCCCGATTCGTTGCGCCCGCCGCCCACGCCGCGCCCGCGACTGCCCGACGTTCTGCCGTTCGGACCGGGCGAGCTCTTGGAGTTCTCGATCGACTACGGAATCATCAATGCGGGCGGCGCCACGATGGAGATTCAAGAGGTGCGCCGCATCGCCGGCCGCTCCTGCTTCGACATTCACACCGAAGCAAGGTCGAACAGCGTGTTCTCCAAGGTCTACAAGGTGTGGGATCGCAGCCAGACGTTTCTCGACGCGCAGGAGCTGCTTCCCCTGCGCTACGAGAAGCACCAGCGCGAAGGCGATTACAAGAAGGACCTGCTCATCAAGTTCGACCGCGCGAAAAACGTTGCTTCCTACGAAAACGGCGACCAAGTGAGCATTCATCCCCACGCGCAGGACGAGCTGTCCGCGTTCTATTACTTGCGCGCCGTCCCCTTGGAAGTGGGACGCGAGGTTTACGTGGACACGCACACGAACCGGAAGAATTATCCCCTGAAGGTGCTGGTGCACCGGCGCGAGACGATCACTGTTCCTGCGGGAACGTTCGACTGCTACGTGATCGAACCAATGATGCGCGAGGGGGGAATCTTCTCCGCGAAAGGGAAGCTCACCGTGTGGATCACCGCCGACGAGAAGCGCATGCCTGTTCTCTTGCGGACGAAGATCGTCGTGGGCTCGATTTCGGCTTCGCTCGTGAAGTATCGCGAAGGCGAGCGCGCCCGGCGCATCGGCGGCACCGCGCGCTCATGAATCTTTCTCCATCGAGGATCGCATGCCGAGCCGCTTCGAGGAGCTGAGCCTTCACGGGGTGCGGACCCTTTCGATTCACGACCGCAAGAGCAAGGTGGCGGTCGAAGAGTTCGGCGCCGAGCCGCGAGCGGGAATGACCGTGCGCGCGCTCTTGGACACGTTTCCGCAGATTCTCGCCGGTCGAGACTTGCGCATTCTTCTCGATCGCATGGAGAAGACGCTTCGTGCCCGGCGCGAATGGATCGTGATGTTGGGTGGTCACGTCGTGAAGACCGGAATGGCGCCGGTCTTTCGCCCCGCGCTCGACGCCGGATGGATGACCTGCGTCTCCATGAACGGCTCCGCCGCCATTCACGACGTGGAGATCGCTCTCTATGGAAGGACTTCCGAAGTCGTGGAAGAGAACTTGGCCGACGGTTCGTTCGGCATGGTGCGAGAGACCTCCGATTTCCTGAACGAGGCGGCGCGCCGGGCCCAGGCCGAAGGAGAAGGCTTCGGTGAGCGCTTGGGGCGCGACCTTTTGGCGGCGAGCCCGCCCTACGCCCGGCAAAGCTTTCTCGCCGCGTGCGCGGAGCGCGGGATCCCTGCGACCGTTCACGTCGCCCTCGGTACGGATATCGTGCATCAGCATCCCACGGCGCGTGGGGATGCCATCGGGGACGCGACCCTGCGCGACTTTCGCCTGCTGGCGGCGCGCGTCGCCCGCCTTCAAGAGGGTGCGGTCTGGAACGTGGGCTCGGCAGTGCTCATGCCGGAGGTGTTCTTGAAGGCGCTCACCGTCGCCCGCAATCTGGGCCACGAGGTGGGGAGCTTCTCCGCGGTGAACTTCGACATGATTCGCCAGTATCGGCCAATGGTGAACGTGGTCGAGCGACCGACGCGAGAGACCGGTTGGGGAACGCACTTGGCCGGGCAGCACGAAATCCTGATCCCGCTCGTGGTTGCAGCGCTTCTTGATCGCATGACCTGAACCGACAATTTGTCCTCTCGGTTGACCCTTTCACGCCCCTTTGTTATCCTGATGTCACGTCATCGCAAGGCGGGAAAACCTCGGAACCCGTCCGGTCGAAGCCTCAAGGGAAGCCTATCGCGTTTTTGCTACCAGGCCTGGGGTTCCTTCGGGAACAAATTCGGTTCGACAGCTGAGGTCCGAGGATCCCGGTGACTTCCTGTTGGGATGTCATTGGGAGCAACGAAGCGTCCAGGCTGAGTGGTCGGGAAGCCCTTGTGCGCGTGCGGCGCCAGCCGCCTCCAAATGGGTTTTGCTTCCCCCGATTCCTCGCGATCTCAACGGTTGGATCGTTTCTAGGCCATGGACATCCGTGAGCCCGGCATGGCGCGGGTCTTCACGGTGCGGTCATTCGCGCTTCACCGGCGCGGACGAACTTGCGACTCGATGCGTTGGCAAAGGAGCGGCCCGATGACACGAGGAGCGCAACGATCTGCGCTGGGATTGTTCGCCTGTGGTTTCGTGGCGGCTCTCTTGGCGGGTGGTTGCGGCAAACCCTACTACGTCGAGGGACAAGACGAAGTGGGTGAGCTGCCCGATTCGCTGCGCATCATGATCGAAGAGCGCGAACGCGCCGAGAAAGTCGAAAAGCAAGGCGTGGAAGCGGAAGAGGGCGTGCACGTGAAGGAGCTCGGCGAGCAACCAGAAGGCGTTCCGTTGGGGCTCGAGTACTCCCACGAAGGTCCGTATCTCCTGCGCCGCGGCGACAAGGTGGAGATCGACGTCCTGTTTTATCCGGAGCTCAAGACCGTGACCACCGTGCGTCCCGACGGAAAGCTCACCGCTCCCGGGTTCGGCGACGTGGAAGCGTTGGGCCGGCGTCCGGAAGAAGTCGCCGCAGACATCGAAGCGTATTACAGCCAGCTTTTGCGCGATCCGCAGACCACGGTGAACGTCCAGTCCTTTGGCGAACGGCGCGCATATTTGTTCGGCATGGTCCAACACCCAGGTCCGGTGGAGCTGGAGCAAAGAATGACGCTCACTCAGGCCGTGGCCGCGGTGGGCTCTTTCGACGAAAACGCGAAGATCGAGACCGTCGTCTTGTTGCGCCGCAAGAGCGAGCGCTCGGCCGCAGCCTATCGACTCGACCTTCGCCCGGTGATCGACGGAAAATCGTTGGCCGCCGACGTGATCTTGCAGCCCGACGACGTGGTCTACGTTCCCTCCACGTTCATTTCCAACATGGAGAAGTTCGTGCATCAGGTGTTCGATGGACTGATTCCCATTCCGGACCTCTTCATCCGCACCTACGACGCGATTCACGTCGACGAGCGGTACGGAGTGCGCCGGACCGTCCCCTTGGAGTGAGCGGGAGAGAGCTGTGTCGATGAATCAGATGGCCGAAACTCGCGTCGAAGTCCGCCAGTTCTCGACGCGCGACATGCTGGCGATGATCTTTCGCCGCAAGTGGGTCATCCTCTCGATCTTTCTCATCACGTTGGCCATGGGAGTCTCGGCGAGCTTGAAGACCACCTCCGAGTATCAGGCGGTGTCCAAAGTTCTGCTGCGCCGCTCCGACGGATCGTCATTCCAGAAAACGCACACTCCGTACCTGGGACTGGAAGAAGAGATGAACACCGAGATCGAGATCTTGCGCTCCGATCCGGTGCTCTTGCGCGCCATCTCCGAAATCGATGCGGAGATTGCCGGCCAGTCCGATGCGGAGAAGGCGCTTCTCTTTCCGCCGGAAGAGCCGGGCGTGAAATGGCAGAAGCCTACTCCCAAGTGGATCAACAAGAGCCTGCAGGCCGAGCCGGTCGAGAAATCCAACGTCATCATGATTCGCTTCCGGCACACGAATCCGGCCACGGCGCGCATGCTGGCCGACGCGGTTGCGAATTCCTACGTCGCCGAACGGATCAGCGTGCGCCGCAGCCCGATGTTGGAAAGCTTCTTCCAAGAGCGCTCGCAGGACATTCAGGAGAAGCTGCTCGATCTGCGCACCGAGATGGGACAGATGCAGGTGGAAGCGGGCATCTACGATCAGGAATGGCAGCAGCGGCTGAATCTGGGAACGCTCGATGATCTGCGCCAACAGCTTCTGCAGGTGCGCGTGCGCCGCGAGACCGAGGAGGCGAAGATCCGCATCGTGCACAAGGTCTTGGCCAACGAGCCGGATGTGATGGTTCCCATTCTGGAGTTCGAGGACAACCGCGCGTTCCAGGAATTGCGCACCAAGCTGATCGACAAGAACGCAGCGCTGGCCGACTTGCGCAGCAAATATCTACCCGATCATCCGCGCGTGAAGCAGGCCGAGAGCCTCGTGTCGCAGCTCGAAGTGGAGCTCCGTCGCGAGATCGAGACCCAGGTGCAAATGCGCGAGAGCGAGCTGGAGTCGATTCGCGCGCAGGAGCTCGCGCTGGAGAACGCGGTGCGCGAGGTTGTCGAGGAGATGAATCGCATTCCCAAGTACGAGCCGATGCTGCGCCAGCTCGAGCGCGAGATCCAGAATACTTCCGAGCTCTACGAGCAAGTCGCCGTGAAGATGGTGGACACGCAGATTTCCGAAACGGAAGACCAACGCATGGTGAATGCGAAGGTTCTCTCCCCGGCCACCGTTTCACTCTCGTTCGTGCAGCAGAGAAAGAGCTTGTTCTCGCTGTTCGCAGCGATGCTGGGGCTCTCGCTCGGTTTGGCGCTGGCGTTCCTCATGGAAGGGCTCGATCACTCATTCAAGTCGCCCGAAGACGTGGAAATTCATCTGGGAGTGCCCCTCTTGGGTTCGATTCCGGACCTGAGGCCGGCTCGCCGGTAAGGGCAGGAGCACCGTCGTGTACGAGAAGTTCTTCGGTTTTCAAAAGCGGCCGTTCGACCTGGTCCCCGATCCGGACTTCCTGTTCTTGGGAGAGTCTCACGATTCGGCGCTCGCCAACTTGGTGTTGGGGATCGAGTCGGAAAAAGGCTTCATCGTCATCACCGGTGCGGTGGGAACCGGAAAGACCACGATTCTCCGCGCGGTGCTGCGCCGTTTGGGGCGCGAGCTCGATGTCGCCTTCTTGAACCAACCCGATCTCGACGCCAGCGAGCTCCTGCGCACGATCCTTCACGAGTTCGATTTCCCGGCGCAGAGCGACGACAAAGTCGCGCTGCGCGGGCAGCTGCGCGCGTTTCTCGAGCAGCGCGAGCAGCCGGCGATCCTGGTGATCGACGAAGCGCACATCTTGGACGAGGAAGCTTTGGAGCAGGTGCGGCTCTTGTCGAACTTCGAGATGAACGACCGCAAGCTGCTGCAGATCGTGCTCGCCGGCCAGCCGGAGTTGAAACAGCTTCTCTCGCGCCCGCGGCTGCGTCCTTTGGCGCAGAGAATCGAGATGTTCTACGAGATCCAGCCGCTTTCTCTGGTGGAGTCGATGGCCTACATCCAGCGCCGCATCCAGATCGCCGGCAATCCCGACGATCTCGTATTCGAGCCGCGCTCGCTCGAGGCAATCCACGATCGCACCGGCGGCGTTCCGCGCCTCATGAACATCTTGGCCGAGCGCACGCTCATCACCGCTTATGTCGCGGGGACGAAGACCATCACGGCGCGCATGGTGCGCGAGGCGTATGAAGATCTGGGCGAAGTGACGCAGCGCGTCATGGTGGTGCAGGAAGGGGAAGAGCCAGGTGCACCCCACACGATCGCGTTCGAGCCGGCGGAAGAAAACGAACCGGAACGCGCCTCCATTCCTGCGCCCACGCGTTCCAATTCCGCGCCGCCGCCGTCGCCTTCGTTTACGGCAGGCAGCTGGCGGCGAAATCCGCCCGAGCCGGCGGAAAAGGCGCCCCGCGGAAAACTATTCCACCGCTTCGAGCGCTGGATCGCCGGGATCGGCATCGGCGCAGTCATCTTGGTCGCGATCTTGTCGATCGGCTTCGACGGTGCATTCGGATCGCGTTCCAGTCATTCGAAGAATTCAGTCTCCGCGCAGGAAACGAATGCGCCGGCAGACAATCCGGACAACGCCAAGACGTCGCTCACAACCGAGAAACCTTCGACGGCGCCGGTCCTTCCTTCACCGTCGAAAACGCCGGCGAAGCCTTCCGAAGGCGCGGGCTTGGCTGCGAAACCGAAGACGGACGATGCGCTGGCGGCGAAGACCAAGGTGGAATCACCCGCGCCGAACGCGGCCGCCTTGGCCGCGCTGAAAGACGCAGAAGAAAAGGAACGCGCGCGCCTCGAGGCGCAGCGCGCGGCCGAGACGGCCCGCTCCGAAACGGCGGCCGCACCCAATGCAAACACGCGCTATGCGATCCAGTGCGGAAGCTTCCGCGATCTGGATCAAGCGCAAGAGCTCGCCGAACGAGTCGGGTCCATCTTGGGAAAACCGCCGCAAGTCTCTTCCGTGGAGACCGCGGCCGGGCCGGTGCATCGAGTGCTCGTTGGCTCGTATGCGAGTCGGCAGGAAGCGTTCGAGCAGCTTGGGCCGTTGCGCCGCAATCACGCGAGCATGGTCTTCCAGATTCTCGAGATTCCGGCCGAAAAGGCGCCGTCCTCCGCGACGCCTTCGAACGAGTGAGGTTTTGGTGAGCAAGATTCGCGATGCGATGAGGAAATCGGAAGGGGAGTACCGCGAATCGGGAACCGCGCGTGATTACCAGCGCGCCAGCTCACTCCGCCCGCCGGCCGATGGACACTTGGGTTTGGTCCCGCTTCTTCCACCGGAAGTGCTCTCCTATTACGAGAGCGTCGGCAAACAAATCGAGGTGGCGCTGGGATCGTCGCCCACCCGCAACATCATTTTCACCGGCGCGGTGCGCGGCGAAGGCAACTCCACGGTGATCTCGCAATTCGCGGAAATGCTCTCGCGGCGCGGAGAGCGCGTGGTGCTGGTCGACGGAAACCCGCGCCATCCGTCTTTGCATCGCCACTTCTCTGTTCCGGATACGCCCGGCTTGGCCGAATTCATCTCCGCATCGGCGCCGCGCGACGCAATCATCCATTCCACCGGCTTCGCGAATCTCTCGTTGATTCCCTTGGGACGGTGCGCCGATCGCTCGCAAGCGGAGCGCATCACCGAGAACTTGGGCGAGCTGGTGAGCTCGCTTTCCGAATCGTACGACTACGTCCTGGTCGACACCGACTACATCGGCTCACCGTTCTTCTCGCCTTCCGCAGTGGGAGCGGGGGACGGCACCGTCTTGGTCATTCGCGCCGGGAAGACGAACCGCCAAGTTGCTACGCGCGCGTGTGAAACGGTACGGGTCATTGGAGGAAGGATTTTGGGAGTGGTCTTGAACCGCCGCCAGTTCCCGATTCCAGAATTCATCTATCGGCGTCTCTAGAGGGAGGGTGCGGTGCAATCCACGATGCCCCGCCGCGATTTCCTCTGGGTGATCGGGTGCATGATTCTGGGGGCCGCGGTCCGGCTTTTTCACATCGGCCATCAGAATCTCTGGATCGACGAATCCATCAGCATTCAAATGGCGACGTGGGCGCAGGGCGCGGAATTTTGGCGCGGGCTCCTGCGCGACATTCACGGACCGTTCACCTCGCTTCTCCTGCACGGATGGGTCCGCCTAGGAGAAAGCGAAGCCTGGATGCGGCTTCTCTATGCCATTCCCGCCATCGCCACGATTCCGTTGGCGGCGCGCTTGGGCGCGGAGTTGGGGAGCGAAACCGCCGGGCGCGTCTCGGCGGCCGTCCTCGCCATCTCGCCGTTCCACGTTTGGTATTCGCAGGAGATCCGCAACTACAGCTGGGCGATGCTGTGGGCGACCGCGGCCACGCTCTTGTTCGTGAAAGCGTGGGACTCGCAAGGCGAAGTCGATGGAAAGCTCTTCGCCGGATTGGGCGCGCTGCTCGCGATCGGCGTGCTCACGAACTTCTCGATCGTGTTGCTCGTCGCCGCACTCTCCTTTCTCGTCGTGGCTCGCCGCCCGTTCCACTCGCGCTTTTTCTTCGCCTGGGGGGCGGTCGTCGCCACCGTCGTGGTCGTGTTCCTGCCTTGGTTCATCGATTGGTACGGGCGCATCGGCGGGGAGCGCATCTTCGTCGACGCTCCGACGCCGACCGGCATGCCGCTGCGCGAAGCTTCCGGGTTCTCGCTCGCCGGATTGCCCTATGCGCTGTGGACGTTCTCCTACGGATACTCGCTGGGGCCCCCGCTGCAAGCGCTGCACTTGGATCGCAGTTGGCACACGCTGGCTCCGCACGTTCCGGTGCTGGTTTTGGGATTCGCCGCCGTGGCCGTCGGCTTCGCGCTGGGAATCGTCGAGCTCACGCAGCGCGGCCGTCTCTTTCTCGTCTCCGGTTTGCTGCTCGTTCCGCTCGTGCTCGTCGTCATCCTTTCCTCGCGCGAGGTGAAGACATTCCACCCGCGCTATCTCATCGCGTCGTTCCCGGCGTTCGTCGCCGTCTTGGGAGCGGGATGGTCGCGCCGCGGGTGGGTGTCGCGCATCTCCGCCGCGGTCGCGTTGATCTTGGCCATCGTCGCTTTGAAGAATCTTTACTTCGATCCGCGTTATGCGAAGGAAGACATTCGCAGCGCCGCGCAGACGATTCTCGAGCAGGAAAAGCCGGGCGATTCGGTCGTGGTCATCTATTCGTACCGTCCATTCCAGTACTACTTCCTGAAGGGTGGCGGACATGCGCGCATGCTTCGCCTGCACAAGCGATTCTTGAAGACCTCGGACGATCTGCGCGCGTTTGGCGCCGATGCGGCTTCGGAAAATGGACGGGTGTGGCTCGTCCTCTCGCGCTGGTGGGACGTGGCTCCGGAAGAGCGCATTCGCAGCGCATTCGAAGAGACCTTGGTGGAACGCGAACGATGGGAGTATCCCGGCGTGAAGCTCACGCTCTATGACGGAGCGGCCTCATGACGTTCATGGACGGCGTGCGTCCCACGACGCAACCCCCGGGAATGCTGCACAGCGGAGGCTGGGGGCGCTGGGTCGCGCTGGGGCTGCTCGCGCTCGTTTCGTTCGTGGCCGGTGCCTCGATGGACGTATCCATCCTGGTGATGGCGTTGGGGTTGTTCAACATTTCCGTGTTGGTGTTCCTGCTCCTACGCCGCGACATCACCTGGGGATTTCTCTTCTATCTCACCTCGGTCATTTTCTTTCAGACCGGCTTCTGGATTCGACTGCCCGCGTTTCCCGATCTCTATCCGGCGCGCGTCGTCTCGATCCTGCTCTATCTCGTCTTCGTCACCCAGATTCTGCTGGGGATGCGCAAGGTTCCCAAGTTCGGGCGCATCGAGAAGCTGATGGTCATGTTCCTGGCGATTCTGTTCATCTCCGTGGTCACCTCGGGGCAAAAGCCGCGTTGGATGCTGCTCATGCGCGGGTACGTGTATCCGTTCATGTTCTATTTCTTCGCCCGCTCGGTGATCAATCAGGAGCGGCAGGTCAAGCTCGTGCTCGCATATCTCGCCGTGATCGGCATCTACTTCGGCGTCATGGGCATCTTCGAGAAGCTGCATTGGTACGGTCTGGTATTCCCGAAATTCATCGTGGATCCCACCGTTCGCGCGGAAGGATTGATGCGCTTGGGTTTCCGCGTGCGCGGAATTTTTCTCCATCCGGCGATCCTGGGATGCGTCATGACGATGGGCTTCTTCGCGGCCTGGTACAGCCTCTCGCGCACCAAGGGAATGGCGGCGCAGATCACGCGCCTCGTTCTCCTCTTGGTCACGCCGCCCACCATCTTCTTCACTCAGACCCGCTCGGTGTACGCAGGATTCCTGGGAGCACTCATCATCGGCGCGATCTGGAGCCGCATGCTGCGCCCACTCTGCGTCGGACTCATCTTGGCGGGCATGATCGGCGTGTTCTTGAACTGGGACAACATCGGATCGGAGGACCGCGACAAGGGCGGGCTGGCCACGACGAACACGATCGACTACCGCATCGCGCTCCTCTACGAAGGCGCGGAAGTGTTCATGGACCATCCGTTCTTCGGCTGCGGCTTCATGAACTTCGGAGACGTCGCGGTCGAGTATCGCAAGCCCCGCGACGTTCCCTTCTTCGGCCACATCGATCTCGGGCTCGGCCTGGAGGCGGTTCCGCACAACATCTTTCTGACCGTCATCGCCGAGCAGGGGCTCTTGGGAATCGTGCCTTACTTCCTCATCTATTTCTTCATCTGGCGGATTTCCGTCAAAGCGTACCGCACGCTGCCCAAAGAGGGTTTGGTCTCGCGCGACTTCGTGGTGTGCGTGTGGTGTGCGATCGCCGCGTATTTCATCAATGCGATGCTTCTGGAGATGAGGTACTTCGAGTACGTGAACGTTTTGTTCTTCTTCTTGATCGGGTCGATGGTGGGGATGTACGAGCGTTATCTGGAGAACGTCTCGCCGGTCCAGGTGCGTGCGCGCGCGAAGTTCCAGCGCTTGCGTACGGCCCCGGTGGCGCAGCCGGTCCCCGGATTCGAGGGCGCATGAGAATCGCGTTCGTTGCCGAGTATCCGGCCGCGCCGGATCGCGTCGTGGGCGGAGTGCAAGCCACGGTGCGCCGCTTGGCGGTGGAGATGGCGCGCCGGCCGGGAATCGAAGTGCATGTGGTCAGCTTCGAGCTGGGCCGCCGTGCTTCGGCGAGCGAAGAGATGGAGCGCGTGCACGTGCATCGCTCTCCGCTGCCGCGGCGCTTCGGCAACGTGACCTTGGGCTGGGCCGAGCGGCGCGAAACCGCGGCGGCCTTGAAGCGCATCGATCCCGATGTGGTTCATGCGCACGTCTTGGGTGCGGGAACTTTGGGAGCGGCCGACGCGGGAATTCCCTGGGTCGCGACCGCGCACGGAATTCAGGCGCTGCAGGGAAAGCTGCAACCGGGATGGATCAATCGCGTGCGCGCATTGGCGACGGAGACCATGGAACAGATGAGCTTGAAGCGCGTGCGCCATCTCATCGTGATCAGCCCCTACGTGATGGAAACATTCGCCGGATCGATCGGCCGCCGCGCCACGTACGCGATCGAGAATCCGGTGGACGATCTGTTCTTCCGCATCCCGGCGGGAGGGGATCCGCGCACGATCTTGGTTTCGGGACGAATCATTCCGCGGAAGGATCCGGGAACGCTCTTGGAAGCGCTCGCTCCTTTGGCGCGGCGCGGAGAGCGCTTCACGGTGCGCTTCGCCGGTCCGGCCGACGATGCGTCCTACTTGGACTCTCTCCTGCGCCGTGCGGCGCAGTTGGGGTTGGAAGGACGCGTGCACTTCTTGGGCTCGCTCTCTCCCACGGATTTGGCGAAGGAAATGACCGCTGCCGGGCTCGCCGTTTTGCCCTCGATCGAAGAAACCGCGCCCTTGGCGGTGATGGAGGCCATGGCCGCGGGACGCGCGGTGATCGCGACCGATGCGGGCGGCAATCGTCACTTGCTGGAAACGGGGAGAAGCGGGTGGATCGTTCCGGTGCGCGATGCCGCGGCGTTGTCGCAAGCAATCGAAGAAGTGTGGCGGAATCCGGACCAATTGCAGCGCGCTGCGGCGTTGGCGCGGGAGACGGCGCGCGCGCGCTTTCACGTCGAAGCGATCGTCTCGCGCACGCTTGAAGTTTATGAA
>Ga0111538_10000899_pt1 | contig 41203 bp, 39 predicted proteins | sample SoiMethybrSBSTD1_FD_79669 | JGI IMG/M metagenome (GOLD analysis project Ga0111538, IMG submission 79669) | Bulk soil microbial communities from a Populus tree surrounding site in Tennessee, USA - Soil MetaG P. TD hybrid SBSTD1 (version 2)... | ecosystem: Environmental > Terrestrial > Soil >...
AGCAGCTCGGCCGGCCCGGCGTCCTTGAGCAGGAAGCCGCTCGCGCCCGCCTGCAGCGCCTTGTAGACGTACGCGTCGGTGTCGTAGGTCGTCAGGATCAGGACCCGGACGCCCTCGAGGCCGCGGGTGCGGACGATCTCACCGGTGGCCTGGATCCCGTCGACCTTCGGCATGCGGATGTCCATCAGGACCACGTCGGGTCGGGTGGCCCGCGCCCGCTCGACGGCCTCGGCCCCGTCGGCGGCCTCGCCGATCACCCGGATGTCGTCCTCGGCGTCGAGCAGCACCCGGAACCCGGAGCGCACCAGCACCTGGTCGTCGGCGAGCAGCACGGTGACGGTGGTCATTGCACGACCAGCGGCAGCCGCGCCCTGACCTCGAACCCGCCGCACGGCCGCGGCCCGGCGGTCAGCTCGCCGCCCAGCAGTCCGCAGCGTTCGCGCATGCCGGTGATCCCGCGGCCGGGCTCGGGTGGCGCCTTTTCCCCGACGTCGTCACCGGCGCCACCGTCGTCGGTGACCCGAACCTCCAGGACGTCGGATCCGTGCTCCAGCGCGACGGTGACCCGCGTCGGGCCGACGTGGCGGATCACGTTGGTGATTGACTCCTGCACGATCCGGTAAGCGGTGTGGTCGACGGCGCTGGGCAACGGCTCCGTCGACGAGGTCACCTCGAGCTTGACGTCCAGGCCGGCCTCGCGGGCCAGCGCGGCGAGCTCGTTGACCTGTCCCAGCCCGGGGTGCGGCTGCCGCCCGTTCTCAGAGTCCCGGAGCACGCCCAAGACGGTGCGCATCTCGTGCAGCGCCTGGGCGCTCGTCTGCTCGATCGTCACCAGCGCACCGCGCGCCCGCTCCGGCTGCCGGTCGAGCAGGTACGCGGTGACGCCGGCCTGCACGTTGATGATCGCGATGGCGTGGGCGACGGTGTCGTGGACCTCACGTGCGATGCGCAGCCGCTCGGCGTCGACCCGCGACCGCGCCTCCTCCTCGCGGGTCCGTTCCGCCTGCCGCGCCCGCTCCAGCGCCTCGGCCGCGATCGCGCGCCGGGACCGGACCGACTCACCCAGGGCCGCCGCCATCACCGACGCCGCGATGCGGAAGAACACCCATCCGATGGCGGGCTTCGGCTCGATGTCGGTCGCGGAAGCGAGCCAGCCGACGGTGAGCACGGCGATGCCCGCGCCGGCGATCCGCAGCGACCGGCGCCCGTCGCCGTACGCGGTCAGCGTGTAGAGAGCCACGAAGAGCCCGATCCACACCGGCCCGTCGGAGTAGTCGGCGGCGTAGTAGACGAGGCTGATCAGCGCGGACGCGACGAACACGGGTACCGGCCACCGGCGGCGCACCGCCAGCACGAGACCGCTGGCCACCAGCAGGACGTAGCCGAGGTCGCCGGGATCGCCCAACGGACGCGAGCCGATCTCGGCGGGCTTCGCGAGGCTGCCCTGGACCTGCATGACCGCGACGACGACGGCGAGCAGCACGTCCTGTGCCAGGACCGGCAGGCGGAACGGCGCTGCGCGACTCATGTCGCGAGGATAGTGGCCGCGGCCCGGTCAGCGGCTCGGCTCCGGAGCGCGACCGGCTACGACGACGGGCGCGGCCGGGCGCGCGCCGGATACGCGGATCTGCGTAGGAACTGCCGATCACCGCCCGACGACAGGCGAGAGCCGCCGACCCGACCATCGTTTCCGTGACTCAACTGACTCGAGACGTGATGTCCACGGCCCTGCGGACGCCCAGACCGGGACCGCTGGGGCGGCTCGCCGGCCTGGCCTACCGCCGGCGGGGAACGGTGCTGCTGGCCTGGCTCGTCGCGCTCGCTGCCGCCGTCGGGCTGTCGGCGGCCTTCGGCGGCGAGTTCAGCAACGGCGCCACCGCGCCGGGATCGGACTCCGAGCGCGCGCAGCGGCTGCTGACGGAGCGGTTCCCGGCGCAGTCCGGTGACACGGTGACGGTGGTGGTGCGCGCCGACGACGTCCGCGCCGACGCGGTGCGGGGTGCCGTGACGGCGCTGCTCGGCGAGCTGGGCCGCGGGCCGCACGTCGCCTCCGTCGAGGATCCCTACGCCACTGCCGGCGCGGTGGCGCCGGACGGCCGGACGCTGGCCGCCCGCGTGTATCTCGACGTCGTCAACCCCAACGACATGCCGGTCGCCGACACGTCGCGGATGCTGGCCGCCGCGGGGGCGGCCGGACGCGACGGCCTCGACATCGCGCTCGGCGGCCGGGCCGTGCAGGTCGCCGAGGCGAACCGGTCCGGGTCCGAGGCGACCGGCCTGCTCGCCGCCGCGGTGATCCTGCTGCTCATGTTCGGATCGGTGGTGGCCGCCGGGCTGCCCCTCGCGATGGCGATCGGCGCGCTGGCCGTCAGCTCCAGTCTCGTCGGTCTCGCCGCGGTGGTCGTCGACGTGCCCACGTTCGCGCCGACGATCGGCGTGGTGCTCGGCATCGCGCTCGGCATCGACTACGCGCTGCTGATGGTCACCCGGTTCCGCGAGTGGCGGGCGGTGGGCCTCGACCCGCACGCCGCGACCGTCGCGACGCTCGACACCGCCGGCCGGGCCGTGCTGGTGGCCGGCTCCACGGTCACGGTGAGCATGCTGGGGCTGTTCGCCGTGGGCCTGTCCGTCATGAACGGCACGGCGGTGGTCACCATGATCGCCACGCTCGTGGTGATGGCGGCCGCCGTCACGCTGTTCCCGGCGCTGCTCGGTTACCTGGGGCGGCGGATCGACAGGCTGCGGGTGCCGGTAGGGCGCCGCCGCCCGATCCGGATCGGCGCCGACGGCCACCCGGTGCCGGCGGCCGGCTGGATCCGCTGGAGTGCGCTGGTGCGGCGGCACAGCGTGCTCGCCACGGTGGCGAGCGTCGCAGTCCTGCTGGTGCTGGCCGCCCCCTTCCTCGGCGTGCGGTTCGGCCTGCCCGACGCGGGCAACGACCCCGCCGACACGTCGAACCGGCGGGCGTACGACCTGCTCGCCGACGGGTTCGGGGCCGGCGCCAACGGTCCGCTGCTCGTGGTGGCCGAGGTGTCGCCGGCCGACGGTGAGGCGACACTGCAGCGGCTGCGGGCTCACCTCGTCGGCACAGCGGGTGTCGCGGCGGTCTCGCCGCCGCGGTTCGACGCGGCCCGGACCACGGCGCTGATCACCGTGGTGCCCACCACCGGTCCGCAGGAACCGGCCACCGCGGACCTCGTCCGGACGCTGCGCGACGACGTCGTCCCGGCCGTGACCGCCGGTACCGGCACGCGCGTCGACGTCGGCGGCGCGACGGCGGCGACGATCGACGTGGGCGACTCGATCGTCGACCGGTTGGCGCTGCTCATCGGGGGCGTCGTCGTCGTCTCGGCGCTGTTGTTGCTCGTCGCGTTCCGCAGCGTCCTCATCGCGGTCACGGGGGCCGTGATGAACCTGCTGTCGGTGGCCGCGGCCTACGGGGTGGTCACGTTCGTTCTCGACGGTGGCTGGGCCGGCCGGCTGATCGGCATCGACACGGCCACCCCGATGGCGGCCTTCGTGCCGGTGATCATGTTCGCGCTGCTGTTCGGTCTGTCGATGGACTACCAGGTGTTCCTCATCAGCCGGATCCGCGAGGCGTGGGTGCGCACCGGGGACAACGGGCGGGCCATCGCCGCCGGCCTCGCGAGCACGGGACGGGTGATCACCGCCGCGGCGGCCATCATGATCGTGGTCTTCGCGGCGATCATCCCGAGCGACCAGGTCTTCATCAAGGTGTTCGGCGTCGGCATGGTCGCCGCCATCCTCGTCGACGCGACTGTCGTCCGGCTGGTCCTCGTGCCGGCCGTCATGCATCTGCTCGGCCGCGGCAACTGGTGGCTCCCGCGCGGGCTGGCGCGGCGGCTGCCCGAACTGCACATCGAGGGTCCGGCCCCGACGTCCTGAAGGAGATCATCATGCGACGGGTATTCGCCCTGCTCGCCAGCGTGCTGGTGCTGGCGGTCGTGGCACAGTTCTTCCTCGCCGCCAGCGGCGCGTTCGACACGGCGCCGGCCGACGAGTCGTTCCGGCCGCATCGCGCGTTGGGCTACGCGATTCTTCTCTTCTCACTCCTGGTGACCGTCGTCGGCGCGCTGGCCCGGATGCCCGGCCGGCTGATCGGCATGACCGCGCTCGTCGCCGGCCTCGTCGTGGTGCAGGGCCTGATCCGGACCGTCGCAGCCGCGTTCGACGACGGCTCGACGGCCGGCACCCTGGTCTTCGGCCTGCACGCGGTCAACGCGCTCGCGATCATGGCGGTGTCCGGGAACGTCGCCCGGCGGGCGCGGACGCTGGTGCGGTCGCCGGCGAGGTCGCCGGCGGGGTCGCCGGCGTCATGACGACCGGCCAGCTGATCGTCGTCGACCATGCGGTGGCGCTGCTGAGCGCCGCCGCGTGGTTCGCGGCCGGCGCCGCTGTCGCGGCGCGGCGGGCCCGGCTCGCGCTCGGCCTTCTCGGCGCGGCCGTTCTGGTGACGCTCGTGCGCGTTGCCACGGTGGCGGTGCTCGCCGGCCGGGGCTGGTGGTTCGTCCAGGAGAAGGTGCTGCTGGGCCTGCCGATGCTGGGCGTCGCCGGGGCGGCCGCCGTCGTGGTCGCCGCCCGGCGGGCGCCGGGCGTGGTCGCGTACTTCACCGCCGGATACGCCGCAGCGGCCGGGCTGGTGGTGACCCTCGTTGCCGGTTACCCGCTGTCCTGGAGCACCGCGTTGATCGCCGTCTCCGCCGTCGGCGGGGCCGCGCTGCTGACCGCGCGGGTGGTCGCGGCGCCGGGTGTCGCCCCGCCGGGCGCCGCGCCGCCGGCCGGCGATGATGCGACGGGGCACGCGCTTGCGCGTCGCCGGTTCCTCGGTGTGGCGGGCGGCGTTGTCGTGGCGGGCGCCGGCGTGACCGGCGTCGGCCTGCGGTTGTCGCCGGCGCGGCCCGTCGCGACCGGAGGCGGCACCGGACCGTCGGTGACCGGCCTGCGGGGCGCCGCTGCACCGGCGCCCGGCGGCACCACCCGGCGGCACACGCTCTCCGCGCGGACCGCGACGGTCCGGCTCCCGTCGGGGCGCGAGATCCGGGCGTTGACCTTCGACGGCCGGGTTCCCGGTCCGCCGATCACCGCCGCCGTCGGCGACCTGATCGAGGTGACGCTGCGCAACGCCGACGTCGAGGACGGCGTGACCCTGCACTGGCACGGCTACGACGTCGCATGCGGTGAGGACGGCGCTCCGGGGGTGACCCAGGCCGCGGTGGCGCCCGGTGGTGAGTTCCGCTACCGGTTCCGCGCCGACCAGGCCGGCACCTACTGGTACCACACCCACCAGGCGTCGCATCGCGGCGTGCGCCGCGGCCTGTACGGGACGCTCGTGGTCCGGGCCGGCGAGGACCACAACGGGCTGGACCTCACGCTGCCGGTGCACACCTTCGACGGCGTCACGGTGATCGGCGATCGGGACGGGCGCACCGACCGCACCGTGCCGGGCGGCACCGCGGTGCGGCTGCGCCTGGTCAACACCGATTCCGATCCGCACCGGTTCGCGCTCGCGGGAACGCGGTTCCGGGTGGCGGCCGTCGACGGTCGCGATCTCAACGAGCCCGGGGAGGTCGGTGGCGCGGCGCTGCGGCTGCCCGCCGGCGGCCGGTACGACGTGGTCTTCGCGATGCCGGACGCGCCGGTGGCACTCGTCGTGGACGGCGACCGCGCCGGCGGCGTGCGGTTGCTGCCCGAGGGGCGCGCCGACGCGGGCGTCGCGGACACCGCCGGCTGGCCGGAACTCGACCTGCTCCGGTACGGAACGCCGGCCGCCGCGCCGTTCGACGCCCGCCGCCCCGACCGGCGCTTCACCCTGGTGCTGGACCGGGGTCTTGCCGTCGTCGACGGCCGGCCGGCGTACGCGCAGACCGTCAACGGCCGCGGCCACCCGTCGATCCCGGACCAGGTCGTGGCCGGCGGCGACGTCGTGCGGTTCACCGTGGTCAACCGGAGCCTGACGACCCATCCCTGGCACCTGCACGGGCATCCGGTGCTGGTCCTGTCGAGGAACGGCCGCGGGGCGTCCGGTAGTCCACTGTGGATGGACACGTTCGACGTCCGGCCGGGGGAGGTGTGGGAGGTGGCGTTCCGGGCCACGAACCCGGGGATCTGGATGAACCACTGCCACAACCTGCCGCACGCGCACGAGGGGATGATGCTGCGGCTGCGCTACGAGGGCGTCACCACACCCTTCCACGGTCACCACCTGGGGTGACCCGACATGCACGCGAGCAATATTGCATACTGCACGGAGGCATCGGGAGGGGAGGCGGCCCGTGACGGTCCGGCCGGCGCGCCCCGTGCGCATCGTCATGGTCGACGATGACGCGGCGGACGTGGCGTTCACCCGCGACGTGCTGGCCGACTACCGCGTCGCCAACCGGATGACGGTGCTCACCGACGGGCTGCAGGCGCTGCGCTACCTGCGCCGGCTGCCGCCGTACCCCGACGCCGAACGGCCCGACCTGCTCCTGCTCGACCTGAACCTGCCCGGGCTCGACGGGCTGGCCCTCCTCGACATGATCCGCGCCGACCCGGTTCTGCACGACCTGCCGGTGGCCGTGCTCACCACGGCGCCCGTCGACCAGGCGATCCTGCGCGCGCGGGGCATACCGGCGAGCTGCTTCCTGCTCAAGCCCGTCGACTTCGCCAGCCTCGTCCATGTGATCCGTCGCGTCGAAGGCTTCTACCTGCAGGTCGAGCGCTGAGATCATCTGACCCATGAACGCCTCCCGCACCGCAGTGGTCACCGGTGGTCTGAGCGGTATCGGCGCGGCCACCGCCGCCCGGCTCGCCGCCGACGGCGTCACCGTCGTCACGCTGGACCTCGCCGACGGCGCCGACGTCCGCGTCGACGTCTCGGACGCCGCCGCGGTCCGCGCGGCGGCCGAGCGGATCGGGGCTGCCGACATCCTCGTGAACTCGGCCGGCGTCGTCGGGCCCAACGTGCCGCTGTGGGAGGTTCCGCTCGACGGCTGGATGCACACCTTCGCGGTCAACGTGCACGGCACCTTCAACACGTGCCAGGCGTTCGTGCCGGGCATGCGCGAGCGGGGCTGGGGCCGCATCGTCAACATCGCCAGCATGGCCGGCAAGGACGGCAACCCGAACATGTCGCCCTACTCGGCGTCGAAGGCGGCGGTCATCGCGCTCACCAAGTCCCTCGGCAAGGAACTGGCCACCACCGGTGTGCTCGCCAACGCCATCGCCCCGGCGGTCATCGAAACGCCGATGAACGCGGCCACCGCGCCCGACGCGCTCGCCCACATCACCGGCCTCATCCCGATGAAGCGCCTCGGCCGCGCCGAGGAGGTCGCGGAACTCATCGCCTGGCTCGCGTCCGACCGGGTGAGTTTCTCCACCGGCGCCGTCTACGACATCAGCGGCGGCCGCGCCACCTACTGAGCGGCCTGGCTACGACGAGGCTCCAAGATCTCCGTCGAGCGCGGTCAGGCGAGGGCGGGTTCGGGCACCATGGGGTCGTGGCCGTAGAGCCAGTCGATGTCCGGCGATAGCCCGAAGCTGGACCTCATCGCCGCGTCGCGGGCCAGCTGGTCGGGCCCATCCGGGAGGTGGAAGCGTTCGCCGTTGGCGCGCGACATCTGCTGGACGCGGGTGGCGCGCCCGCGGCGGATCATCTCGTACCGGGTGAGTGCGCCGGGGAGGTCCCGTCGGTCGGCATCCGCCAGGCAGGTGGCGAGGACGGCCGCGTCCTCGATGGCCTGCGCCGCTCCCTGCGCGCCGTAGGGCAGCATCGGGTGGCACGCATCGCCCAGCAGCGTGACCGCCCCGCCGCTCCAGCGCGGCAGCGGTGGCCGGTCGAACAGGGCCCACTTGAGCGGCCGGTCGAGCGCCTCGATGATGCCGCGGACCACCGGATCCCAGCCGGCGAACGCGGTCCGCAACTCGTCCGGGTCGGCAGTGTCGGTCCACGACTCGCGCGTCCAGGAGTCCTCCTCCACGACGCAGACGACGTTGTGCAGCCGCCCCGCGGAGACGAAGTAGTGCACGAAGTGCGCGCCCGGTCCCAGCCGGACCACGCAGGTCGGCTCCAGATCCAGGTGCCCGAGCCGCTCGGCCGGCACGAGGCCGCGGTAGGCCACGTGGCCGGTGAAGCGCGGCTGCTCCGGACCGAACAGCGACTCCCGGACCATGGAGTGGATTCCATCGGCGCCGACCACGACGTCCGCTGCGGCCGCACCACCGTCGGCGAAAAGGATCTCGGCGCCCACACCGTCGCCGCGGATCCCGACGCACCGGCGGCCGGTCTCGATGCGGTCGTCGCCCACCGCGTCGGCGAGCACCGCGACCAGGTCGCTGCGGTGCGCGTGCAGGTACGGCGCACCGTAGCCGGCGGCGATGCCCCCGCCGAGCGGCGTCGACGACAGCAGCGTCCCGTCGTCCCAGCGGCGAAACTCGATCGTGTCGGGCGCGAACGCCAGCCGCTCGATGGCCGGCAGCACCCCGAGCCGGTGGAGGATCCGCGTGCAGTTCGGCGCCAGCTGAATGCCCGCGCCCACCGTCGACACCGCCCGGGACTGCTCGTGGACGCGCACGTCGAAGCCGGCCCGCAGCAGCGCGAGCGCCGCGGTCAACCCGCCGATGCCGCCACCGATCACGGCGACGGACGTGGAGCGTGACATTCTTCCCCCGATCGATACGTAACCGTTCGAGGGTAGGGCGCCGCGGCCGCGGCCCGGGTCAGCGAGCCGACAGCGGGTCGCCAGGATCGGCGCCGGTCTGCGGCGCCGGCCGGACGACGAGGCCGGACTCGTACGCGGCGATCACCAGTTGCGCGCGGTCGCGTGCGCCGAGCTTCGCCATCGACCGGTTGACGTGGGTCTTCGCCGTGTGCGGGCTCACCACGAGGTGGCGTGCGATCTCGTCGTTCGACAGGCCGGTCGCCACCAGCGCGACCACCTCCCGCTCCCGCCCGGTCAGGACCGCGAGGTCAGCCGCCGGCCGGTCCCGGTCGGGCCAGCTGAGGAACCGGCCCACCAGCGCCCGGGTCGCCGCCGGCGAGAGCAACTGGTCGCCGCGGTGCACGAGTCGGATCGCGTCGATCAGCTCGTCGGGCTCGGCGTTCTTGCCGAGGAAGCCGCTGGCGCCGGCGCGCAGCGCCCGGAACACGTACTCGTCGACCTCGAACGTGGTCAGGATCAGCACCCGCACGTCGGGCAGTTCGGCGGTCAGCCGGCGGGTGGCGGCCAGGCCGTCGAGGGTCGGCATCCGGATGTCCATCACGACGACGTCGGCCCGCTCGCTTCGGGCCAGGTCGACGGCGCGCTGCCCGTCGCCGGCCTCGCCGACCACCGTCATGTCCGGGGCCGCGTTGACGAACACAGCGAAGCCGCCGCGCACCAGCGGCTGGTCGTCGGCGAGAACGACGCGGATCGTCATGCCGCGACCGTCAGCGGCAGGTGCGCCGTCACCCGGAACGAACCGCCGGGGCGCGGCCCAGCGGCGAAGCGCCCACCCAGCGCCGCGACCCGCTCGCGCATCCCGACCAGCCCATGGCCGGCGCCGGTCGACAACCGGGGCGCCGGCCGAGCGGTGCCACGGTTGTCGACCGTCACCTCGACGGCGTCCGGGCCGAACGACAGCCGCAGCGTCACCTGGGTCGGGCCGGCGTGCTTGCACACGTTGGTCAGCGACTCCTGGATGACGCGGTACGCGGTGAGGGCGACCGGCGCGGCGATCGGGCGCGCGTCACCGGTGGTGGTCACGGTGATGTCCAGCCCCGAGCGGCGGTACGCGAGCAGCAGGTCGTCGAGGGTGTCGAGGCCGCCGACCGGGTCCGTCGGGTCGGCCGGCTCGTCGGGCCGGCGCAGCAGCCCGATGGTGGCGCCGAGGTCCGTGAGCGCGGTCTTGCTGGCGGTGCAGACGTGTTGGAGCGCCCCGGCTGCGAGCCCATCGGGGTCGGCGCCTTCGCCGACGGCGCGCGCCGCGACCCGCGCCTGGATGTGGATGAGCGCGAGGTGATGGCCGAGGACGTCGTGCAGGTCGCGGGCGATCCGCAGCCGCTCCTCGGTCACCCGGCGGCAGGCCTCCGCTTCCCGGTCGGCCTCCGCCCGATCGGCGCGGGCCTGCACCTCCGCGAGGTAGGCGCGCCGGTGCCGGGACGCCGTGCCGGCGGCCACCGCCAGCCCGCCGAACGCCGCCAGCGCGAGGTTCTCCGCGCCGAGCACGGCCGGTTTCACCCACACGTGGACGATCCCGACAGCCAGCACCACGGCGCCGCCGAGCAGGATTCCCCGCCGCCGTGGCGACAGTTCGGCGACGGTCGCCAGCGCCACCAGCGGCGCGGCGAGCACCACCGTGCCGTGCCGGCCGTCGTAGTGGGCGAGGAACACCTCGGCCGACATCGCGCTGACAAGCAGCGTCGCGAACGGATACCGGCGGCGCACCGCCAGGATGCCGCCGGCGACCGTCGCGGTGACCAGCGCCAGCGGGTCGGACCGACCGGCCGCGGGGCCGGCCGACATCGTCACCACCGTCACCGCGACCACCACGGCGGCGATGGCGATATCGACGTGGGTCGGCTCGCTCACCCAGGTGGCGACCCGTGATCTGGCCCGGGCGTGGACCGCGCCCAGCGTTGTCATGGGCTCACGGTACGGGCCGCCGGACCGGGTGACGTCACGCGATCGCGGTAGCCGCCGTACCGCGGTCGCGGTACGCCCAAGATGACGCGGCCGCCTGACGACAGCGCGTCACCGGCCGGGAATCGTGGGACGCCGTCCAACGATCACAGGGAGGCGGCATGACCGAGCGTAGCGAGGGCATCATCAGGCTCAGGCGGACCCGTCAGGGCAGGTCACCACGAAGTGGGGAGCTGGCATGACGGGAGTCTCGGTACGGGGGCTGGGCAAGCGCTTCGGCCCCGTCACCGCGGTTCGTGACCTGACCTTCGACGTCCCGCCCGGGCGGGTAACGGGGTTCCTCGGTCCGAACGGCGCGGGCAAGTCCACGACGCTGCGCATGATTCTCGGCCTGGTGCGGTCCACCACCGGGGAGGCGCTCGTCGGCGGGCGCCGGTACCCGGACCTGGCTGCGCCGCGCCGCACGGTGGGCGCGGTCCTGGAGACAACCGGGTTCCACCCCGGCCGGCGCGGCCGCGACCACCTGCGCACCGCCGCTCGGGCCGCCGGGCTTCCGACGACGCGGGTCGACGAGGTGCTCGACGTGGTCGGGCTCACCGACGCGGCGCACCGGCGGGTGCGCGGCTACTCGCTGGGTATGCGCCAGCGCCTCGGCCTGGCCGGCGCGCTGCTCGGCGACCCCGAGGTGCTCATCCTCGACGAACCCGGCAACGGCCTGGATCCGGCCGGGACCGCGTGGCTGCGCGGCCTGCTGCGCTCGCTCGCGGCCGACGGCCGGACCGTGCTGTTTTCCAGCCACGTCCTCGCGGAGGTCGCGCAGACCGTCGACCACCTCGTCGTCGTTCACGACGGCGCGCTCGGCTACGCCGGCCCGTTGGGCGGGTTCGCCGGACCCGGCGGCTCGCTGGAGGCGGCCTTCCTCGACCTGACGGGAGCGGACGCATGATCGCCACCGAGATCCTCAAGCTACGCACCGTCCGCAGCCCGTGGCTGCTGGTGGCCGCCGCTCAACTCGTCATCGTGGCCGGCGCCGCGGGGGCCTTCGCCAACGGCGACGGCACCGACGCCGCCATCGCCCGCGCCGGGGCCGCCCATCTCGGGCTCACCGCGCTGTTCGCCCTGGTGCTCGGGATCATGGCCGTCGCGGGGGAGCACCGGCACCGCACGATCAGCGACACGTACCTGTCCCGGCCGCGCCGCGGCGAGGTCCTGACCGCGAAGCTCGCCACCTACACCGGCGCCGGCGTCGCGTTCGGCCTCCTCGGCGCGGTCACCGCCGTCGCGGCGACGGCGGTCGCGGCGACGATCACCGGCGTGACCGTCGACTGGTCCGACCCGGAGCTGTGGCGCACCGTCGGCGGCGGAGCCGCGTGGAACGTCGCGTTCGCGGCGCTCGGCGTCTGCGTGGGTGCGCTGGTACCCAACCTCACCGGAGCCGTCACCGGAGCCCTCGCCTGGATCGCTCTGGTCGAGGGCGTCCTCGGCCGGCTGGTCGGATCCACCGCGAGCCAGTGGCTGCCGTTCGCCGCCGGCACCGCCCTCGGCCGCCTGCCGACCGGCGGCGACCGGCTGCCCCAGTGGGGTGCCGCCGTGGTCCTGAGCGGCTACGTGGCGGTGCTCGCCGTAGCGGCGCTCGCGGTCACGAAGCGACGGGACATCACGTGACCCGCGTCGACCGCCGGAAACGGTTGAGACCGGGACGGCCCCCGCGTAACGTCGCCCGCTCGCTTTCGCAACGGACGAGGCAAGCGGCAGGCGTTCGCCATGGCATCGTCGCCGCCGAGCCGCGCGGGCTGAACCGGCTGTACGTGGCGCTGACCCGCGCGGTCAGCACGCTGCTCATCGTGCACGCCGAGCGACTCCCGGCCGCCCTCCAGGCTCCGTCGCAGTGACACTGTGGTCGCTGGACGCGCTGCTACCGGGGTAGGCCGCGACGGGCTTGCCGGCTATGCGTCGACGACTGAGGCCCGGTCGAGCGCGGCGACCTCGCTTTCGAACAGGGGACCGAGCCGGGCACGTCGCGCGTCGCCGTAGGGGCCCGCCATGCCCCGGCTCGGTATCTCGATCAGCATGATGAGGTACAGGTGCAGGCGGTAGAGCGTCAACCGGCGTCGCACGGTCTCGTCGACGACGAACGGCACGCCGGTCTCCGCGACGTAGCCGCTCAGGAACGGGTGCTCCGGCTCGTCTTCGATGCGGCGGAGCAGACACGGCGAGACCAGGTCGAGCAGGACGTCGCCGTACAGGTGGCGCTCGCCGTCGACCAGGCCGGTGAGCCGGGTCGCCCCGGCGGCGTCGATCGCCGCCAGCAGGTTGCCGTCCCACAGGTCGAAGTGCAGCAGTGCGGGTCGCTCGACGACGTCGAGAACGGGCGCGTGCCGGCCGACGACGTCTCGGACATGGTCGGTCGGCACGGGCAGCGTCACGTTCCACGCGGTGGCGTCGCCGAGGAGGTCGTCAATGATCGCGGTGAACGCCTGCCGCCAGGTGGCGCCGTGGGCCCGGTCGCCGGTGTAGCCGTAGCGGTCGCCGGTGAGGCGATGGATGCGGGCGACGGCCGCACCCGCGTCGTGGCGGGCACCCGCACCGTCGGCCGTCGTGGGGAGCGCGGGCAGGGCGGTGCCGTCGAGATAGCCGGTGAACAACCAGTGCTGGCCGTGGTGCAGCACCTCCGGAACGGGGGCGGCGCCGGCCTGGCGGACGAGCCGGAAATAGCTCGCCTCGGCCGCGATCAGATCCTTCTCGTACGAGAGCAGCCGGGCGTCCGGCGCAGGACCGACCTTGAGGACGGAATCGCGGCCATCGGCGAGGCGGACCCGCCATACGGCGGCGAATCCACCACCGGTCAGCGGTGCGGCGTCGGCGACCTCGGCCTGCGGCCCGAAGGAGATCCGCACGAGCTTCGCGACGTCGTGGGGGGTGAGTCGGCGCTGCGTCGGGCTGGGCGGGGCCATCGGATCATTGTGCGGATACGCCTTCGTACGTGCCGACCGGGGCGACCAACGCCGGTACGACACCGACGCGCCGGCCCGCACCACCAGCGCCGCGAACAACTGCCGCGGCAACCGGCCGCCCAGGCCGACCGCCGTGCCCGCGATCTCCACCTGCATGGGGCCGAGCACGCGTACGCGCACGAATCGATTGTCGTCCTTCCACGCGGGAGTACAGCCGAATTTCAGCCCGAAGATGACTCGGGACCGGCGCTCGCGCCGGTCCCGAGTCCGTGGACAAGATCAGGTGAACATGATCCGTCCGCCGCCGCCCTCGAACTGCTGCACAGGGGCGGGAGGGGTCTGTGGGTCGTCGGTCGTCGCGGCCCGAACAGCCAACCAGCCTCGATAGCGTGGACCGGTACTGGCTCGACTTCAGCGGAGTGGAGTTGGACCCGACCGATTCGAAGCAGGTGGCAGCGACCGCCGCCGTCGAACGCGAAGCCAGCGGACGCGACCCCTACCGCCAGCTCAGCCACGTCTTCCACCCCGTGGGTCGCACAGGCGGCCGCCCAGCGTGATCGGCAAGTGCTACCCGATTTCTGGCGGGCGTCACCCGGTTTCTGGCGCATACCAGGCGTCGGTGGATTGGGGATGGCTATGACGACGACGGTGAAGATCGCCGCGGTGCAGGCGGCGTACGCGTTGATGGACCGGGCGGCGTCTGTCGAACGCGCCGTCGACCTGTGGCACAAGGCGGCTGCCGCCGGTGCCGGCATCGTGGTGTTTCCCGAGGTGTTCATTCCCGGCACGCCGATCTGGATCGACTCCCGGCCGATCTGGGACGGCGACGACGAGTGGTATGCGATGCTCGTCGACCAGGCGGTCGTGGTGCCCGGCCCGGTCACGGAGACGCTGGCGGCCGCAGCCCGCGACACCGGAACCTACGCGGTGATCGGAGTCGAGGAGCGGGAACCCCACGGGTACACGATCTACAACACGATCCTCTACTTCGGACCCGACGGCAGCCTGCTCGGCAAGCACCGCAAGCTGATGCCGACCGGCTCCGAGCGCACCGTGTGGGGGATGGGCGACGGCTCCACGCTGCCGGTCATCGACACGCCGTACGGCCGGCTCTCCGGGCTGATCTGCTGGGAAAACTACATGCCGCTGGCCCGGTTCTTCCTGTACAGCCAGGGTGTCGACATCTGGGTGGCGCCGACGCTCGCCCAGGGCGACGGGTGGATCGCCGCCATGCGGCACATCGCGCAGGAGAACCGCTGCTACGTCGTCGGGGTCAATCCGTGCGTCCACATCGACCAGATCCCGGCCGAGTTCCCGAACCGCGACCGGGTCTGGCCCACCGGCGACGAGGGCCGGCAGTGGGTGGAGCCCGGCAACAGCGTCATCGTCGGCCCGAGCGGCGGGACGATCCTGGCCGGCCCGGCCCGCCACGAGGAGACCATCCTGTACGCCGACCTGGACATCGCCGCGGTGCGGGCCGCCCGCCGCCTGTTCGATCCGGTCGGCCACTACCACCGGCCCGACGTCTTCCAGCTGACCGTCGACACGCGACAGCGGCGGCCCGTTGTCGTGCGCACCGATCTCGACGGGTCGGAGTCCGCCCAGTGAGCGTCATCGCCGTCCGACGATGGTGATCTCGCGCGCCGGCAACGCGGCAAGATGCGCCGATATCAACGGATCCGCTCGCAAATCGGATCACCTTCTCAGGGCATGTGGCGCCGATGCGGCGTGTCGCACGTTCGTCGACTGTCGTTCACCTGTGGAACACCGAACGCACGTCGGCCGCTCGATCTGTCGCGGCATCGTGGAAACTCCGGAGCCGCGCCATGGATCATCACAAGTACCTGCCCGACGAACTCGTACCGGGCCGCCGGAACGACGCGCCGGCAGTGCCGGCGCAGACCGGCCGCCGACGCTCGGCCAAGCCCGACCGTCCGGCCGACCGGTCCGAGTCCGACCTGCCGGCCGCCCTGACTCTCCGCACGTCGACGACGCCCTGACGGCTCGCCCTACTCCCGTTCGACTCGCCCTACTCCCGTTCGACCGTGCGCAGACCGTGCGCGGGTGTCCACCACTCGACGACGAGTCGGGTCGCCTCCGGGTTGAGGTGGGTGTGCACCACTTCTGCGATGTCGGCGAGGAAGCGGTCGCTCTCCGGACCCTCGGCGGCCGGTTCGCCGGCGATCGCCCGTCCGGAGATCTTCGCCTCGCCCGGCCACTGCGCCTCGGCGCCCTCGACCGGGTCGACCGTCGCGCTGTGCAGTGCGAACCGCGGATCCCGGCGCAGGTCCGCACCCTTGCGCGCGTTCGGCATCGAGCCGAAGACCAGGTCGCCGTCCTCGAAGACCGTCTCGATCCCGGAGATGCGCGGCGAACCGTCAGCCCGCACGGTCGCAATCGTCTTGTGCCTGTGCGCGTCGAAGAGCCCGCGCACCCGTCGGGCGAACTCCGGCTCGGCCCGTTCGACGTCCCGCCACGCGGTCATGCTGCCCATGATCGCACCAGCGTTCAGGCGACGTGGCGGACGGGGGTTTATGTCGCGGTGAACCGGTACAGGTTCGATTCGCGAAGGTGGAAGCCGAGCTTCACGTAGAGCCGGTTCGCCGCCACCCGCGACGGCCGGGACGTGAGGTCGACGGTGGTGGCTCCGGATGCCCGGGCGAGCCGGACCGCCTCCCGCGTCAGCGCTTCCCCGACGCCGCGGCCGCGGGCCGCCTCATCCACCACGACGTCTTCGATCCAGGCGCGCAGGCCGGTGAGAATCGGGAAGGTGACGAGCGTCAGCGTCCCCGCGATCTCGCCGTCGACGCGCGCGACGAGCAGACGGGTCCCGGGCCAGTCGACGATTTCCCGTAGCGACCCGGCGGTGACGGGCTCGGCCGAACCCGACAGCTGGGGCAGTAGTCGCCCGAACGCCCGCACCAGTTCCTCGGTGGCTGAGCGCACCACCTCGATGTCGACACTCACGAGCACGAAGATAAGCCGTCGCCGAGATCATTCACTGTGAACGGATCGAAGCGCAGCCCGGTTCACCTTGCCCGTGCTGGTGCGGGGCAGGTCGGGTACATAGTGGACGGTGCGCGGGTAGGCGTGCGCCCCGACGGCCGATCGGACCAGGTCCTGCAGCTGACGGGTCAGCTCGTCGCCGGGCGGTCCGGTGACGGCGGCGTCGAGCCGGACGAACGCGGTCACTGCCTGGCCGCGCACCGGATCGGGCAGCCCGACCACGGCACACTCGGCGACCCGCGGGTGCCGCAGGATCGCGGCCTCCACCTCGGCCGGCCCGAGCCGGTACCCGCCGCTCTTGATGACGTCGTCGGCGCGGCCGTGGAAGTACACCTGGCCCCGCTCGTCGACGTGAGCGGTGTCGCCGGTCAGCAGCCAGCCGTCGCGGACCTTGTCGGCCGTCGCCTCCGGCGCGTTCCAGTAGCCGAGCATGCACACCGGATCGTCGGCCCGCACGGCGAGCTGCCCGGCCGCATAAAACTCCGCCGGGCGGAGTTCCTCGTCGAGCACCGCCACCCGGTGCCCGGGGTACGGGCGCCCGAGGCACGCCGGGTCCAGCGGCCCCAGCACCCCGGAGTGGCCCACCAACGCGTTAGCCTCGGTCTGCCCGAACGCGTTGTTGACCCGCACACCCAGCTCGGTGGAGGCCCACCCGAACAGGTCGGGCTCGACCGCCTCGGCTCCGGTCACCAGGCAGCGCAGCCGCAGGCCGGCGGCCACCGCCGCGGCCGCTTCCCCGGACTTACGCAGCAGCCGCAGCGCCGTCGGCGGGAACAGGCCCACCGAGACGCCGCACCCGCGCATCAGGGCCAACGTGCGCCCGGCGTCGAACCGCGGCTGCCGGTGGGCCACGACCGGGATTCCGTGCGCGAGCGGGACCAGCAGACCCAGCAGCAGCCCGCCGGCCCAGGCCCAGTCGACCGGGCTGTACGCCACGTCGTCGTCGCGGATGCGGTCCAGGGCATACGTCACGCCGTGGTGGCCGAGCAGCACCCGGTGCCCGTGCAGGACGCCCTTGGGCTTGCCGGTGGTCCCGGACGTGTAGAGCAGCAACGCCGGCCAGTCCGGTCCGGTGGCCGCGAAGCCACCGGGATCTCCGGGCGCCGCCAGCAGATCGCGCAGCCTCGGTGCCGGCCCGTCGTCATCGGTGGCAACCAGCCTCGCGCCCGCCGCCGCGGCCAGCGCGGCCTCGCCGTCGGTGCCGGCCGCCACCAGCACCCGCGGTGCCGAGTCGGCGAGCCGGTGCCGGACGCCGTCGTCGCCCAGCACCGTCGAGATCGGAACCGCGACGGCGCCGAGGCGGAGCGCGGCCAGCACCGCGACGGCCATCTCGACGCCCTGCGAGAGCCGGATCGCGACGCGGTCGCCGGGCCGGACGTCGAGGCCGGCCAGGCCGGCGGCGCAGCGGGAACTGAGCCGGTCGAGGTCGCCGAAGGTGAGCCTGCGCACCGAATCGCCGTCGACGGCGAGGATCGCGACGCGGTCGCGGCCGGCGCGGCCCGCGACGCCGCGCAGGCAGTCGGCGGCGATGTTGTAGCGCTCGACGGCGGGCCAGGCGAAGCGATCCGCGGCCGCCCAGGAGTCCACAATGGACAGATCAGCCAGCCCGGTCATCCACTCACCCGCCCGATGAGGTCCTCGTCGAGGCCCAACTCGCGCAACACCTCGGCGGTGTGCGCGCCGAGTGCGGGCGGCGGCCGGCGCACCGAGCCGGGGGTGTCGGACAGGTGGACCGGAACCCCGGTCACCCGCAGCGGCCCGGTGTGGTGGTCCACCTCGACCACCATGCCGTTGTGCCGCACCTGCGGGTCCTCGACGAGATCGGCGTAGTCGTTGACCGGGCCGACGATGACGTCGTGCTTCCACAACAGGTCCAGCGCGTCGGCCCGGGGGAGCGCGGCGAGGAACCCGGCGACGACCGCGTCGAGCGCCTCGCGGTTGGCGACCCGCGCCTCGTTGGTGGCGAACCGCTCGTCGTCGCGCAGATCGGGGCGGTCCATGGCGGTGCACAGCTTGCCGAAGAACTTGTCGTTGTAGCAGGCCAGGTGGACGTACCGGCCGTCGCCGCAGCGGTAGGCGTTGTAGGGCGCGTACCAGCCGATCGCGTTGCCGGTGCGCGGCTGCTGGCTGCCGAGCAGGAAGAACTGGCCGGTGTACGGCGCCTGGACGTGCACCAGCCCGTCGACGAGCGAGACGTCGACCCGCTGGCCGCGGCCGGTGCGCTCGCGCGCGTGCAGCGCGGCCAGTGCGCCGGACGCCACCAGCAGCGAGCAGACCGCGTCGCCGATCGGCGGCCCGGCCTTGAGCGGACCGTCCAACCCGGTGACGCTCATGAACCCGCTCATCGCCTGCGCCACCGGGTCGATGCCGGGACGCCCGGCGTACGGGCCCGTCGCGCCGAACGTCGAGACGGACACCGAGATGACGCGCGGGTTGGTGGCCTGAAGCGTCTCGTAGTCGACCCCGAGGGCCCGGGCGGCGGACGGTCGCAGGTTGTCCACCACGATGTCGGCCCAGCGGACCAGTCGGTCCAGCACGGCCCGGCCGTCGGGGGTCCGCAGATCCACGGCGACGCTGCGCTTGTTGCGGTTCACACCCACGAACACGCCGCTGTCGGTGCCGGTGCGCGGCCCGATCCGGCGGGTCTCGTCGCCGTTCGGGGGCTCGAGCTTGATGACGTCGGCGCCGAGGTCGCCGAGCAGGGTCGCGCCGTACGGCCCGGCCATCATCGAGGCGAGGTCGAGCACCGTGACGCCGGAGAGCGCGGTCATCCAGACTCCCTTAGTACGGGCGCAGGCCGAGCTGGCGGGCGACGATGTTGCGCTGCACCTGCGACGTGCCGCCGGCCACCGTCGCGATGACCGAGTCGGTGTAGTGCATGGTCAGCGGGTGCTCGGTGATGTAGCCGTAGCCGCCGAGCATCTGCATCGCGTAGCGGGTGGCGTCGGCGTACAGTTCGCCCGTCGCGGCCTTCGCCATCGACGCCTCCTTCTCGTGCGGCCGGCCGAGGTCGTGCAGTTCGCCGCCGCGGCGCACGAGCAGCCGCAGCGCCTCGGCCCGGGTGTACAGGTCGACGAGCAGATGGGCGATCGCCTGGAAGTCGCCGACCCGGCGACCGAACTGCTCGCGCTCCTTGACATGGCGCAGCGCGTCGTCGAGCACCTGCATGGTGGCCCCGACGAACCCGGCGCTGATGATCAGCCGTTCCAGCGGCAGCTCGTCGGCGAGCACCGCCCAGCCGCCGTTCTCGGGCCCGACCAGATCGCTTGCCGGGACCCGGACGTCGTCGAGGAACACCTCGAACACGCCGGTCAGGTTGCGGCCCAACGTCGGCAGCCGGGACAGCGTCACGCCGGGCGCGGTGGGATCGAGCAGCAGCATGCTGATCCCGCGGTGCTTCGCCGCGGCCGGGTCGGTGCGCACGTACAGCTGCACGAGCGTGTCCGGCTGCCCGGCCGCCTCGCAGAACGTCTTCTGGCCGCGAACCAGGTAGTGGTCGCCGTCGCGCCGGGCGGTGGTTGCCAGCGCCGCGGCGTCCGAACCGGCGTGCGGCTCGGTGACCGCCACCGACAGCCGGATCCGGCCGTCCATGATCTTCGCGACGAGCCGCTCCTTCTGCTCCGCGGTGCCGTGCGCGACGAGCGTGCGCAGCCCGGACGCGGTCAGGCTGAAGCCGGCGACGAGGTCGGTGCTGCCCCGGCCGAGTTCCTCGGCCACGACGAGAAGATCGCTCGCGCAACCGCCGGCCCCGCCGGCGTCCTCCGGCAGGCCGATGCCGTACCAGCCGAGCGCGGCGATGCGGTCGAAGACCTCCTTCGGGTACCGGTGCGCGCGGTCCCATTCCAAGCACCGCCACTCGTCGCACTGCTCCGCGACGAACTGGCGCACCGCGTCGCGGAGCAGGTCGGCGTCGGTGGTGTCCCGCATGGTCGGGCTGGCGGTCACTGTCGCTACTCCTCGGTCCAGGCGAGCTCGGTCGGTGGGAACGGCGCGTGCGGGGCGAGTTGCCGCAGCGGATGCTTGGCGGCGGTCAGCGCCCGCAGCGGCCGGGTCGCGAGCGCGGCGGTGACGGCGCGGGCCTCCGCGGCGAGATCGTCCGCGGTCGGCAGGACCCGGCTGACCCAGCCGGCGGCCAGCGCCGCGGCGCTGCTGTGCACAGCGCCGCTCGGCGCCGCGCCGGCGTGCGCCGCGCCGATCGGCGCCGCGCCGCTGTGCGCGGCGCCGCCGAAGATGATGTCCGCGGCGCGGATCGGCCCGACGATCTGCACGAGCCGGGTGACGAGCAATGCCGGCAACCGCAGCCCCTTGGCCACCTCGGGCAGGGCGAAGGTCGCCGGCTCGGCGGCGAAGCACAGGTCGCAGGCCAGCGCCAGGCCCCACCCCGCGCCGACGGCCGGACCGTGCACCGCGGCCAGCGTCGGCTGTTCCAGCTCGCCGATCCGGCGCAGGTTCTCCACCACCAGCCGGAACCGGGGCAGCGTCGCCGCCGGCGGCGTGCCCGGCGCGAACTCGCGGAGGTCCGCGCCCGCGCTGAAGGCCGGGCCGGCACCGGTGAGCAGCACCACCCGCACCGACGGGTCGGCCTGTATGGCGGCGAGGTGGTCGCGCAGCTCCGTGAGCAGCGCGGTGGACAGCGCGTTGCGGTGGTCCGGGCGGTTGAGCCGGAGCTCGGCCACCCCGTCCCGGTCGACACGCAGGACCAGTTCAGCCACGGCCGGGCCACACCTGCGGGACGATCTGCGAGAGCAGCAGGTCGGCGGCCTCCACCGGATCGGGGCCGAGCGGCGCGCCCACGTAGAACTCGCCGTATCCCTGCGCCGCCGCGAGGTCGCGCAGCTCGGCGACCCGACCCACGCACTCGTCGGGCGTCCCGGCGATGATGAGCGCGTCGGCGAGCGAGGCCGACAGCCGCGCGGCGGCTCCCTCGATGCCGAGGCCGGCGTCGAACGCGTCCTTGACCGCGCCCGCGGAGGCCACGTCGAGGCCGACCGCTTCGAGGTCCGGCCAGAGCGCCGGGTTGCCGAGGACGAGCGCGAGCTGCCGGCGGGCGTGCGCGCGGGCCGCGTCGCCGTCCTTGGCCACCGACAGGTTGATGCCGAAGACGAGGCGCAGCGGCGGCGCTCCGGCGGGCCGGGCGGCCATGGCGTGGCCGAGGCCGGACAGCTCGGTGAACCGGCCGGTCGCGAAGGCGGCGTACGAGTGTGTCGGCAGGTTGCTGGCGGAGATGACCCCGTCGGCGTGCGCGCCGGCCACGGCGAGGATCCGCGGGCCGACCCCGGTCACCATGATCTCCGGCACCCGCTGCACCGGGTAGGTCAGCGTGGCCAGCGCGCCGGGGCGGAAGCCGACAGTGCGGCCCAGCACCGGAAAGTCGTCCAGCGGCACGGATTCGCCGCGCCACAGCGCGCGCATCAGCTGGATCGCCTCGGCGACCGCGGCCACCGGACGGTCCTTGCGGAACAGGCTCCGCACGACCGCGCCGCCGGTGCCCATGCCGACCACGACCTCGCGGCCTGGAGCGAGCAGCTCGCCGATGGTGGCGACGGCGGAGGCCATCTCGACGGGGTTGCGCCCGATCGGGTACGTGACGGCGGTGCCCACCCCGCAGCCGGCCTGCGCCAACGCGGCGAGCAGCACGTAGACGTTGCGGGCCGGCATCTGGTCCTGCACCCACACGATGTCGAAGGTGGTGCCGAGGCGCTGCCCCAGGGCGACGAGTTCGCGCGCGTCGCGCCAGGGGGTGATCTGGACTCCGAGCCGTCCGGTCATCCCAGTGCTCCTTCGCTGACCGCGAGTTGTCCGACAACTTAGCGCCGAATCGGGGGTTCTGCAAACGTTGACATGTCTGATGTCTGATGTCTAGTATCCATCGACTGATGGACACTTCAGACCTCTCCCGCGACGGTAGGCGGGCCCCGCGCGGCCGGGTGTCGGAGCGCGTCGTCGAGGAGATCCGGGCCTACATCGCCCAGAACGGGCTGCGGCCGGGCCACAAGCTGCCACCGGAACGGGTGTTCATCGACCGGCTCGCCGTCGGCCGGTCGTCGCTGCGCGAGGCGCTGCGGGTGCTCACCACGCTCGGTGTCATCGAGGTCCGCCACGGCGACGGCATGTACGTCGCCGCCATGCCCGACGACGGCCCGGCCGGCTCGCCCGCGGCGATCTTCGACGCGACCGAGCAGAACGCGCTGCGCAACCTCGTCGAGACCCGGCTCGGCATCGAACTGGCCGCCACCATCGCGGCCACCCAGCGGGCCAGCGACGAGGACCTGGAGCGGCTCGAACTGTTCCTCGACGAGCAGGAGCAGCGGCTGCGCACCGACCCCGGCTACACCTGGGAGCCGCTGGCCTTCGAGCTCGCCGTCGTGGAGATCACCGGCAACACCTGGTTGTACGACGTCGAGGCGATGCTGCGCGACGCGTGGCTGTCGCTGTCCGAGGGGCTGCTCTCGAGCGTCGGCCGGCACCGGGAACGGCTCACCGAGCACCGCGCGATCCTGGCCTCGATGCGCTCCCGCAACGTCGCGCAGGTGCAGCGCCTCGTCATCGCCCACGTCAGCCTCCAGCGCTTCGAGGACGACATGCAGACATCGGGCAACGCGCGCCGGCGGTCCCGGGCGGCCCGCGCGATGTCAGGAAGGACCCGCACATGAAGTTCGGACTCCGCCTGCCCGGCGCCGGCCCGTACGCCGGCCCGCGGGCGATCGAGGCGTTCGCCACCAGGGCCGAGGAACTCGGCTTCGACTCGCTCTGGATGACCGACCACGTGGCCCTGCCCGTCGACGTCGTCTCCCGGTACCCGTACCGCGAGGACGGCAAGTTCTTCTGGCCGGCCGAGACCCCGTATCTCGACACGATCCTGACGCTGACCTGGGCGTCGGCCGCCACCACCCGGATCCGGGTCGGCACGTCGGTGCTGATCGCCGGCTGGCACCACCCGCTCAACACCGCCAAGGCGCTCGCCACCCTCGACGTTCTCAACGGCGGGCGCACCACTGTTGCCATCGGCACCGGCTGGATGCGCGAGCAGTTCGAGATCTTCGGCGTGCCGTTCGAGACCCGCGGCCGGCGGACCACCGAGTACATCCGCCTGCTCAAGCACCTGTGGAGCGCGGACGAGATCGACTTCCACGGCGAGTTCTTCGACTTCGAAGGCTTCAAGTTCTACCCGAAGCCCGCGCAGCCCACGTCGATCCCGGTGTGGTGCGGCGGCAAGAGCGACGGCGTGCTGCGCCGGGTCGCGGCGACCGCCGACGGCTGGCACCCGCTCTACATCGCCCCCGACGAACTGGAGCGCAAGCTGGAGACGCTCGCCGGCTACCTGGCCGAGCAGGGCCGCACCCTCGACGAGATCACGCTGTCCGCGCGTCCGGTGACGCAGGCCCGGATGGACGCGGCGACCATCGACCGCTACGCCAAGCTCGGCGTCGAGCTGCTGATCGCGGACACCTCGTTCGAGCACGAGAGCCTCGACGGTGTCCTCGCCGAGGTCGACCAACTCGCCGACGAACTCATGCCCTTCGCCTGAGGAGATCCCACCGTGTTGCAACGACTGTTCCACCTGGCCGTGAACTCGACCGACCTCGACCGGTCGGTGGCGTTCTACACCCGCCTCGGCTTCCAGATCGTGTCCGACCGGACCGTCGTCAACGAGAAGGTCAAGGAGGCGTTCGCGGTTCCCAGCGGGAACCTGCGCTTCGTGCACCTGCGCCTCGGTGACGACCCGACCGCGACGCTGCTGGACATCGTGCAGTGGTACGACCCGTCGACGGCGGAATCGCCCGGCGCGCCGCCCCAGCACCAGCGCGGCATCACCCGGTTCGCCGTGCTCACCGACGACACCGACCGGGTGTACCGGGAACTGTCCGCCGACGGCGTCGAGTTCCTCACCAAGCCGACGACGGTGCTGACGCCGGAGGGCGGCTGGAAGGTGTGCCTCGCCGTCGACCCCGACGGCGTCATCGTCCAGATCACCGAGCTGGTGCCGGCCGGTGGCTGAGGTGCCCGTCGAGATCATCGACTGGGCCCGCCGGGAGCGGCCCGCGCCGCTCGCGGGCATCACCGCGGCGGTCGCCGTCGGCGCGCAGCTCTCGGCCGTCCGGTACACCCTCGACGCCGACGCGCCGGTGCCCGAGCACAGCCATCCCAACGAGGAGTTCGGCCAGATCCTGCGTGGCTCGCTGGAGTTGCGCGTCGCCGGGCGTACCCGCGTGTTGCGGGCCGGCGAGGCCTTCCTCGTGCCGGGCGGCGTCCCGCACGCCGCCCGCGCGCTGGACGAAGGGTGCGAACTGCTCGAGTGCTACGCCCCGCCGCGCGACCCGCTGCCGCCGGCGACACCCTCCGGAGGTTCCTCATGAGCGTCGCCGCCACGCACGCCGACCTCGCCACGCACGGCCCGGGGCTTCCCGCCGACCTGACCATCGAACGGGTCGAGGCGATCGGCGTGCGGGTGCCGCTGGCCCGCCGGTTCTCCGGCAGCCACTACTCGATGACCAACCGGTGCACGATCATCACGCGCGTGTACACCGCGGGCGGGGTGGTGGGGGAGGCGTTCAACGGCGACACCGATGCCGAGCAGGCGACCATCCTGGGGATCCTGACCGACGAGATCACCCCGAACGTCGTGGGCCGCTCGGCGCTGCGCGTCGAGGAGTGCTGGGAGGCGATGCTGCCCTCGACGTACGACATCCTGCGCGACAGGTCGCTGGCGCTGCAGGCGATGGCGTGCGTCGACACGGCGATCTGGGACGCCGTGGGCAAGGCGGTCGGGCTCCCGCTGTACCAGCTGTGGGGCGGCTACCGGGACGAACTGACGGCGATCTGCATCGGCGGCTACTACAGAGACGACGAGGCCGACGTGGCCCGCCAGATCGAGCGGTACCGGGAGCTGGGCTTCGGCGGCTGCAAGTTCAAGATCGGTGGCCGGTCGCCGGAGGAGGACGCCCACCGGGTGCGGCTGGCGCGGCGCGCCGCCGGCGACGACTTCGTGCTGATGGTCGACGCGAACCAGGGCTACACCCGCGCGGAGGCGGTCCGGTTCGCCCGGCTGGCCGGCGAGGTGAACCTGCGCTGGTTCGAGGAGCCGTGTCAATGGCTCAACGACAGGCTGTCCATGCGCGACGTGCGGCTCATCACCGGCATCCCGGTCGCGGCCGGGCAGAGCGAGTCGACCCGGGCCGGGCTGCGCGACCTCATCGCCGACGGCGCCGTCGACGCGTGCAACGCCGACGCGAGCTGGATCGGCGGCCCGACGGAGTGGCGCCGCATCGCCGCGATCGCCTCGGCGTACGAGGTACAGATGGCCCATCACGAGGAGCCGCAGGTGTCGGCGCACCTGCTCGCGTCGATCCCGCACGGCACCTACGTGGAGACGTTCGACCCGGACCGCGACCCGGTGTTCTGGAACCTGATCGCGAACCGGACCCCGTTCGACGGCGGGTCCTACCGGGTGCCGACCGGGCCAGGGTTGGGCCTGGAACTGGACTGGGACTATGTCGAGCGCTTCCGGTCGACGTCGTGAGCACCGGCGTCGCCATCGTCGGGGTCGGCGAGGCCGACGAGGTCGGGATCCTGCCGCACAAGAGCGCGCCGCAACTGCACGCCGAGGCCGCACTGAGCGCGCTCGCACACGCCAACCTTCGACTGTCCGATGTGGACGCACTGTTCACCTGCGGGCTGGACTTCATGCCCAGCCTCATCGTCGCCGAGTATCTCGGCATCCGGCCGGCCTACAGCGGCACCAACTCGATCGGCGGCTCGTCGTTCGTGGCGCACGTGCACGAGGCGGTGCTCGCGCTGCGGGCCGGCGTGTGCAAGGTCGCGCTGATCACCCACGGGGAGACGCGACGGTCGAACCGTCGCCGCGGGGTGTCCGGCCGCCCGGCGCACGACGACCCCTGGGTGCCCGACTGGCAGTGGGAGCGCGTCTACGGGGTGGCGACGCCGCCGCCCGCGTACGCGCTGGCCGCGACCCGGCACATGCACCGGTACGGCACCACGAGCGAGCAGTTGGCCGAGATCGCCGTCGCCACCCGGGCCTGGGCCGCGCTGAACCCCCGCGCGCACAAGCGCGATCCACTCACCGTCGACGACGTGCTCGCCTCGCCGTGGGCCGTGTACCCGTTCCACGTCCTGGACTGCTGCCTGGTGACCGACGCGGGCGGAGCGGTCGTGCTGACCACGGCCGAGCGGGCGCGGGGCCTGGGCGTGCCGGTGGTCGAGGTGCTCGGCTCCGCGGTGGCCCACACCCACCACATGATCTCGCAGATGCCCGACCTCACCGAGACACCGGCGCGGATCACCGGCCCGGCGGCCTTCGCCCAGGCGGGTCTCGGACCGTCCGATGTGGACGTCGCGGAGCTGTACGACTCCTTCACCTACACGGTGCTCGTGACGCTGGAGGACCTCGGGTTCTGCGCCAAGGGCGAGGGCGGCCGGTTCGTCGGCGGGCAGCGCACCGCGCCGGGCGGCGACTTCCCGCTCAACACCAGCGGCGGCGGGCTCTCCTACACGCACCCCGGCATGTTCGGCATCTTCCTGCTCGTCGAGGCGGTCCGCCAGTTGCGCGGCGAGTGCGGGCCCCGGCAGGTGTCCGGCGCGGAGGTCGCGCTCGTCAACGGCATGGGCGGCTACCTGTCCAGCGCGGCGACCGCGGTCCTGGGCCGGGTGGCGTAATGGCCGACGACCACGACCTCACCGCCGCCCGGCCACCGATCTCGCCGAGCCCCGATGCCGCGCCGTTCTGGGCGGCGGCCGCCCGGCACGAGCTCCTGCTGCCGTACTGCGCGCCGTGCGCCGGCCACTTCTTCTACCCGCGCGCGTTCTGCCCGTCGTGCGGGAGCCGGTCGGTCGAATGGCGCCCGGTCAGCGGCCGCGGGACGCTCTACACCTTCTGCATCCAGTACCGGTCGAACCTGCCCGGCTTCGTCGACGCCGGTCCGTTCGTCACCGCGATCGTCGCGCTCGCCGAGGGACCGCGGCTGATGAGCCTGCTTGTCGGGGTGCCCGCCGACCCGGCCGCGATCCGCTGCGACCTGCCCGTCGAGGTGGCCTTCGTCGACTACGACGACGGGCAGAGCCTGCCGGTGTTCCGCCCCGCCGGATAGCACCTGGAGCAGCCCGCCGGACATTACCTAGACCAGTTCGTCCGGCTCGGGCTCGCCCTCGCGTTCGAGCAGGCCCAACGAGTGCGCCGACGCGACAGCCCCGGCCCGGTTGCGCACCCGGAGCTTGCGGAACAGCCGGGCCTGGATGTTCTCGACTGTCTTCTGGGCGATGCCCAGCGTCCGGGCGGTCTGGCGAACGGTGTCGCCGGAGGCGATCGAGCGCAGGATGTCCCGCTCGCGCGGCGTCAGCACGGGACGCACGGCGTCGGGTTCACCCAGCCGGGCCCGGATCTCGGCAACCAGCCCGTCGGCCATCGCCCAGCTGACAGTGAGATGGCCGGAGGCGGTCAGGGTGAGCGCCGGCACGAGGTCCTGTTCCAGCCGGTCGGCGTCGATCATCCCCGCGCCGAGGCCGAGCGCCTCGACGACGTCGGCCCGCGACATCAGCTCGGAGCGCAGGAGCAGCACCGGGACGTCGATGTCGTCGACCGCGTCCGGCCGCGCCACCGTCCGGCCGTCCATCAGCCCGAGTGCGATCGCGCGGGCGATCGCGTGGCTCTGGTTGCTGACGCGCATCTTCTGGTAGATCCGCCGCTTGCTGTTCTCGACGGCGCACCGGCTGATCCCCAGCAGTTCCGCCAGCCGGTCGGCGGTGTGCCCGGCGCTGAGCGCCGCGATGATCTGCCGCTCCTGCTCGGTGAGGCCCTCCTCCGGCGCGGCCGGCTCGGCCGGGTGCGACCGGATCACCTCGGCGTGCCGCTGCAGGATCGCCTGCAACGCGTTGAGCCCGTGCGAGTGCGGAATCAGCGCGTCGATGTCGAGCCGGGCCGCGACCGTGATGCCGGGGCTGGTCAGGTGCTCGTAGATGACGATCAGGTGCACGTCGCCATGGCGGCTGCGCAGTTCGGCGAGCAACCCGGCGCAGTTCGCGATGTCGGCGCCCGCGTCGAAGACGACGATCTCCGGACGGCGCAGGCGGCACAGGTCGAGCAGGTCCTGCCCGCTGGTGACGTGGCCGACGACGGTGAACTCGGGCCGCAGCCGCAGGCACGCGGCCAGCGTGTCGTGGAACAGCCGGCAGTCCGATCGGATCGCTATCCGAACGGATCTCTCATCCGATGCATCCTGCTGCACACCGTCCTCCCAGGTGCCAGGCGACCCCGCGATTCGGTGCAAACCACATTGATGAGTGTTGTGCTCCCGAACCCGGAAGTAAAGGTCGTTCCGGATGAGGGCGGCGAGGTCCGTCGAGAACGGACGAAGCCGCCCCCACTGGGTCACTGGCCGCGGCTGGCCGGATCCACCCGGGCGTAACGCAGCAGGTCGATCATCTTGAACGTCCCGGGGGTCTGGCTCGGGAATGTCGGCCGCCAGGTCGGCTGCACCCGCAGGAAGCCGCGCGGGTCGAGCTGCAGCAGGCCGATGAAGACCTCACCGACGATGCGACCGCCGACCGGTCCGAGCCGCAGCCCGTCGGTGAGCCGCTCCGCCTCGGCCAGCACGTAGTACCAGAGCGGCGTCTGGTTCTCCAGGGCCACGCCGTAGTGGGCCAGCTCCTGCAGGTGCAGCATCGGTGCGCCCATCACCTGCGCGATGCGCTGGCCGGCCGGGATCGACCAGGTCAGCTGGCGCAGCAGGTTGCGCTGCGGCAGCGCGGTCGGCGGCGCGCCGCTCGCGATCGCTCCGAGCGGCAGGTGGAACAGCGGAGTGGAGATCTTGGTGTCGATCCGCTTGGGCGGCCGTACGTGTTGGGTCATGTCGCCGCCGAAGTCGAAGAACGTCTCCCATCCGATGAACCGGCGGCGCGCCCGCCGCCCGCCGCGCAGGTCGACCGGGTCGGCCTGGCCCTCGCCGGCCGGATCGAAGATCATGCCGAAGAAGGCGGGCGCACCGGTTGCCGGGTTGCCGTCCGGGTCGCCGGTGCGGTTGGCACGGTACGAGGGGCGCACCATGCTGTGGCCGAAGCGGTACGCGCCGCCCTGGAACTCCACCGGGATGAACGCCGGCCCGGGCTCCGGCTTGTACCAGCGCCGGCCGTTGGTGCGGATGTCCCGAACCATGTCGGCGCCGATGATCAACGGCAGGAACTCGTTGAGGATGATCCACTGATAGTGCCAGGTGGTGGCCTGCCGGGCCCGGTCGAAGAGTTGGGACTGCGGCACGCCCTGCTGGCGCAGATCGTCGACGGCCCGGTTGTGGGTGAGGATGATCGCGGCGTGCAGCCCGGCGAGCATGAGGTTCTCGTCGTTGCGCGGATCGGCGAGGATCGCGGTGCCGTTGCTGGAGCGGGGGAGGTCCTCGAACAGCCCGCCGGACTCGATCCGCAGCTTGATGCGGTCGGCCTGGTACAGGTTCGGCTGCGAGCGGGGACCCGCGCCGTACACCGAGTCCAGGTCGAAAGCCGGCGTGCGGGTGTTCACCGTCGACTCGGGCGGGGTGGGGATGCCCAACGGCGACGTCTGGTCGAAGGTCATGTCGTGGTCGAGGAACTGGCCGAGGAACGTCAGGCCGGCGGTGTGGTCGGGGTTGTTCCGGTTGACGGTGGACAGCGTCAGGTCGGTGACGAGCAGGACCGGCCCGGCGGCCAGGTTGTCCTGCGCGTCCAGAATCCCGCCCGGCTTGCCCATGTCGATGAGCGCCGCGCGGTTGCGGTCGTCGGCCTGCACGAACGAGGGCAGGTCCGGGAAGATCCGCCCGAACCGGTCGGCGGGGGTGGCGGCGGTGACGGCTTCCTGGGTGGTCGACCCCGTCCACGGGCCGGCGTCGAGCGTCGGATCGGCAAGCGCTTCGCTGCCCAGGGCGACGGCACCGGCGGCGCCGGCACCGACCGAGGTGATGAACCCCCGACGGCTGAGGTGGCCTTTGTGCGGATTTCGGGGTGAGGACATGGCGGTGACCTCTCATGGGCCCAAAAGGGGTGGTTCGATGGATCTGGATTCTTTGCCCGTTAGGACACCCCGGGACAGGCCCCCAAGGGATTTCTGTCTGGAATGATTCGAAAGTTTCCGCGTTCGACGGAATTCGATGAATCGGACCTATCCGGGCAGTTCAGCGCGGTTGGTCCCGGAATCCTCGGGCGATTCGCCGATCCTGGAGTGGTGTTGTCGCTCCGGGTGCGACGAGACTCCAAGATCGCGGCCCGGAACACCCGCATCGCTGCGACCCCGTGTCTCGTAGCGCTCCGGCCAGGCGCGATGCGAGGCTGCACCCATGACGAACCGGCTCGGTGACGTGGACCTGTCCGCGTCGCTGCCCAAGAAGGAGGCCGCGACGAGGCTCGACGCGGCGCAACGTCGGATGCTGCACCTTCGCCTGGTGCTCGGCGGCCAGTACGGCGGGCACCGCATCGGCCCGCCGCTGTGCGTGGTGTTCGAGGGCTGGGACGCCTCCGGCAAGGGCGGCGCGATCAGGCGGCTGGTCCGCCCGCTCGACCCGCGTCACGTCCGGGTCGCCCAGTTCGCCGCGCCGACCTACGACGAGAAGCGGCACCACTTCCTGTGGCGCTTCTGGCCGGTGCTGCCCGGCTGGGGCGGCATGGCCGTGCTGGACCGGTCCTGGTACGGGCGGGTGCTCGTCGAACGCGTCGAGGGGTTCGCCACCGAGGACCAGTGGACGCGGGCGTACCAGGAGATCGTCGAGTTCGAGCGGACCCTGATCGCGGAGGGCATGATCCTCGTCAAGTTCTGGATGCACGTCTCGTCGGAGGAGCAGCTGCGCCGCTTCGAGAGCCGGGCCGGCGACGCGTTGCGGTCCTGGAAGCTGACCGACGAGGACTGGCGCAACCGGGAGAAGCGGCCGCAGTACGAGATCGCCGTCGAGGAGATGTTGAAGCGCACCGACCACCCGAAGGCGCCGTGGCACGTGATCGCCGGCGACGACAAGCGCCTCGCCCGGACCACGGTCGTGGAGACGGTGTGCGCGGCCGTCGAGGAGACCCTCGTGCCGCTCGGGTACGACCTGGGCGGCCCGGCACCGATCGACGAGCGGTGACGGAAGGGGCGCCGGCGATGACCACGGTTCTCACCATCGACCAGGGCACGTCCGGGACCAAGGCGATCGTGGTCGACGGCGACGGGACGCTCCGCGGCCTGTCGGAGCGGCCGGTGCGGCCCCGCTACCTGCCCGGCGGCGGCGTGGAACAGGATCCCGAGGAGCTGCTGGCCTCGGTGCTCGACGCGGGACGCGCCGCCGTGTCGGCCGCCGGTGTGCCCGTCGACGTGGTCACGATCGCCAACCAGGGCGAGACGGTGCTGGCCTGGGATCCCGCCACCGGGCAGCCGCTGTCGGCCATGATCGTCTGGCAGGACCGCCGGGCCGACGAGCTGTGCGGCGCGCTCGCCGAGCACAAGGACACCGTCGCCGAGCGGACCGGGCTGGTACTCGACCCGTACTTCTCCGCCCCGAAGCTGGCGTGGCTGCGGCGCAACGTGACCCGCGAGGGTGTGGTCACCACCTCCGACTGCTGGCTCGTCCACCGGTTGACGGGAGAGTTCGTCACCGACGCCACCACCGCCAGCCGGTCCCTGGTGACCGACCTGAAGACCGTCGCCTGGGACGGCGAGCTGCTCGACCTGTTCGGGTTGGGCGACGAGCGGCTGCCGGCGATCGTGTCCTGCGACGCGGTGGTCGGCACGACGAGCGCGTTCGGCGGCTCCGCCGCCGTCGGCGGCCTGGTCGTCGACCAGCAGGCGGCGCTGATCGCCGAGAACTGCCTGCGGCCCGGCGAGGCCAAGTGCACCTTCGGCACCGGAGCGTTCCTGCTCGCCAACACCGGCACCGCCGCGACGCTGTCGACCGCGGGTCTGGCCACGTCGGTCGCCTGGCAGGTCCGCGGCGAGACGACCTACTGCGTCGACGGGCAGGTCTACACCGCCGCCTCGGCAGTGCGGTGGATGGAGCAGCTGGGTTACGTCACCACCGCCGCCGACCTGGACACCGTCGCCGCACCCGACGCCGGCGGCGTGATCGCCGTGCCGGCGCTCGCCGGGCTGGGCGCGCCCTGGTGGCGGCCGGACGCGACGGCCTCGGTCCGCGGCATGACCCTCTCGACGACCGTCGGCAATCTGGTCACCGCGATCCTGCAGGGCATCGCCGCGCAGGTCGCCGAGCTCGGGTCGGCGGTCGCGCGGGACCTCGGCCGGCCGCTGACCCGGCTGCGCGTCGACGGCGGGCTCACCCGGTGCCGCACGCTGATGCAGTCGGTCGCCGACCTCATGCAGACCGAGATCGAGGTCTACCCGTCGGCGCACGCCACGCCGCTCGGTGCCGCGGCGCTGGCCCGGATGGCCCTCGACCCCGGCCTGTCCCTGGCCGACGCGATCGTCGGCTGGCGGCCGACCGTGGCCTACACGCCGCAGTGGTCAGCCGACCGGGCCGCCGACTTCCGGGCCCGCTGGAGCGCCGCCGCCGAGGCGGCATGACGATCTTCGATGTCGCGGTGATCGGCGCCGGGGTCGTCGGCTCGGCCATCGCCCGCCAGCTCGCCGGTTACCGGTTGTCGGTGGCGATCGTCGACGGCCGCGACGACGTCGGCGAGGGCACCAGCAAGGCCAACACGGCGATCCTGCACACCGGGTTCGACGCCATCCCGGGCACGCTGGAGGCCCGCCTGGTCCGCGAGGGCTACCACCTGCTCTCCGCCTATGCGAAGACCACCGGGATCCCGGTCGAACCGCTCGGCGCGATCCTCGTCGCCTGGGACGCGGAGCAGCTCGCGACGCTGCCGTCGTTGCGGGACAAGGCGATCCGCAACGACTACCCGCACACCCGGATCATCGCCGCCGACGAGGTGTATCGGGAACTGCCGCACATCGGGCCCGGCGCCGTCGGGGGCCTCACCGTTCCCGGCGAGTCGATCATCTGCGGCTGGACGGCGAACTTGGCGCTCGCCACCGACGCCGTGCACCGCGGCGCGGCCCTGCTGCTCGGCCGCCGGATCGTCGACGTCACCCACGGCTCCGACGCCACCGTGCTGCACACCGGTGCGGGCGACGTGCGCGCCCGCTGGGTGGTCAACGCGGCCGGCCTCGGCGGCGACACCGTCGACGGGCTGTTCGGGTACGAGCGGTTGCACCTCACGCCGCGCCGGGGCGAACTGCTCGTCTTCGACAAGCAGGCCCGCCCGCTGGTGAACCGGATCGTCCTACCGGTGCCCACCACTGCCGGCAAGGGCGTTCTGGTCAGCCCGACCGTGTACGGCAACGTGATGCTCGGTCCCACCGCCGAGGACATCGGCGACCGTACCGGCACGGGAACGTCGGAGGCCGGGTTCGCGTTCCTGCGCTCCACGTGCGAGCGGCTCATGCCGCGCCTGCTCGACGAGGAGGTGACCGCCGCGTACGCGGGGCTGCGCGCCGCCAGCGACAGCCCCGACTACCTCATCGAGATCGATCCCGACCGGCGGTACGTGCTCGCCGGCGGCATCCGTTCGACCGGGCTCACCTCGTGCATGGCGATCGCGGAGCACATCGACGGGCTGCTCGCCGGATTCATCGATCTCACGCCGCGGGCCGACCTGCCGGGGCCGCCGACCATGCCGAACATCGGCGAGGCGTCGCCCCGGCCGTACCAGGACGCCGAACGCATCGCCGCCGACCCCGCGTACGGTCGGATCGTCTGCTTCTGCGAGCGGGTCACGGCCGGCGAGATCCGCGACGCGTTCCGGTCGACCATCCCGCCGGGCAGCGTGGCCGGGCTGCGCCGCCGCACCCGCGCCCAGAACGGGCGCTGTCAGGGCTTCTTCTGCGGCGCCGAGGTGGCCGAGTTGTTCGACCGGGCCGGCCGGTGACGGCCGTCCCCGCGCCGGCCGCCCTGCGCCCGGACGTCGTCATCGTCGGTGCGGGGCCGGCGGGCCTGCGCGCCGCCGCCGCGCTGGCGGCCACGGTCCGCGACGTCCTCGTCCTCGAACGCGAAAGCGAGGCCGGCGGCATCCCGCGCCACAGCGACCACCTCGGCTACGGGATGCGCGACCTCGCCCGGTTCATGAGCGGACCCCGTTATGCCCGCCTCCTGCGCGACACCGCGGTCCGGGCCGGTGCGACGATCCGCACCGAGGCGATGGCGACGGGCTGGGCCGGCCCGCGCTCGTTGCACGTCACTTCGCCGCAGGGGCTGCTGCGCGTCGACGCGCGTGCCGTCGTGCTCGCCACCGGCGCCCGCGAACGCCCCCGCCCGGCCCGGCTCATTCCCGGCGACCGGCCCGACGGCGTGTACACGACCGGCCACCTGCAGAACCTCGCGCACCGGGGGCGCGGAGTAGCCGGGCGGCGGGCCGTCGTCGTCGGGGCCGAACCGGTCAGCTGGTCGGCGGTGATGACGCTGCGGCACGTCGGGTGCCGGGTCGCGCTGATGACGACCGTGCACCCGCGGGCGGAGATCTTCCACCGGGCCGGTCGAGTGGCCTTCCGCACCACGGTCGCGACCCGCACCCGGATCACGGCGATCCTGGGCCGGCCCCGGGTGGAGGCCGTCGAGGTGGAGCACCTCGACACCGGCCAGCGGCGGACCGTCGAGTGCGACACGGTCGTGCTCACCGGCGACTGGATCCCCGACAACGAACTCGCCCGCGCGGCCGGCATCCCGCTCGACCCCGGCAGCAGGAGTCCCCTGGTGGACACGGCGATGCGGACCGCCGTGCCCGGGATCTTCGCCGTCGGCAACGTGCTGCATCCCGTCGACACCGCCGACGTCGCCGCCCTCGACGGCGTTGCCGTCGCCCTACCCGTCCGCCGCTACCTCGACGGGCACGCGGCCGACCCGGCGCAGCTGCGGGTGCGCGCCGAGCCGCCGTTCCGGTGGGTCGCGCCCGGCATCCTGCGGCCCGGCGATCCCCCTCCGCCCCGCCGGCGGCTGCTGCTATGGACCGACGAGTACGTCCGCGCCCCAAAACTTGTCGTCCGGCAAGGCGACCGGGCCGTGGCGCGCGCCCGCGTCTGGTGGCCGGCGGCACCGGGTCGCGTCTTCCGCGTCCCCAGCGACCTCCTCCGCGCCGTCGACCCACACGGAGCAGACGTCACGATCGGCGTAGCGTGATCACGGCGTCAACGTTCGGCGAGCCAGGGGTAGCGCTCGGTGTCTCCGCCGGCGTAGTCGGGATCCAGGTAGATGAAGCAGCGCTGGATCTGCCAGTCACGGATCTCGAACACGTCGCACCACCGGCCGGCGCCGGTCTCGGGCACCCCGGCGCGCCACGGGCCGTCGCGGTGCTCGCCGTGGCTGGTGCCCTCGCAGACGACCATGTCGCCGGAGATCACCCAGTTGAAGTGGGAGTAGTCGTGGGTGATCGACTTGAGTGTGCCGCCGATGTCGCCGAAGAGCCGGCCGATCTCGTCGCGGCCGTTGGCGATTCCCCACTTCGGGAAGTACACCTGCGAATCGGTGGCGAACAGGTCGAGGATGCTGCCGCCGGTCGAGGTCGTCCCGCCGTTGTCGAACGCCTTGAGGTACTCCAGCGCCACTGACTTGCGCTGCTCGTCGGTCATGGACTCTCTGGTCACCGCCATCGCGGGCTCCCTTCAGACGGTTGCGGGGTCGGTTCGGGCCGGCTGCCGGTCGGCGGACCGGGCCGCGCGGTAGGCGAACGCGATGATCGGGCCGAGGGTGGCGCCGCCGGCCCAGTACGCCTGCGCGGACGCCGACGCGACGCAGTTGCCGACGCCGTACAGGCCGCGGATCGGGTGGCCGGCGTCGTCGAGGACCTGGCCGTCGGGGTTGGTGCGCGGGCCGCCCTTGGTGTCGAGGGTGCCGCCGGTGACCAGCGCCGCGTAGTACGGGCCGGTCGCGCTGATGGGCCACATCGTCGGGTTGGTGCGCCCCGGCTCGTCGCGGACGACGCCGTTGAACAGCAACTGGACCGGCGCCTCGCCGCGGTGGAAGTCCTCGTCGACGCCGGCCGCGGCGAAGTCGTTGAACCGCTCGATGGTCGCGGCGAGGGTCGTGGTGAAGTCGGGAGCCAGCCGCAGCCCGCCGGTGACGCTCGAGTACCGCTCGAGCCGTTCGGCGAGCCCGCGGGCGAGGTCGTCGAGGGTGTCGCCGCGCACGACGTGCGCGTCGTCGGTGCCCGGCGGCACGATCAGCCGGCCGTACTCGTCGCTGGCGGAGTGGTCCTGGCTGCGCTGGTCCCAGAGCTGGATCTGCACGAGGTCAGGGTAGGAAGCGGTGACCGGGTCCCAGCGGAAGAAGCTCTGCGCCAGTTCGTTGTAGGGCAGCTTCTCGTTGGTCACCCGGCGACCCGTCGCATTGACGAAGATCATCGAGTCGCCGGCCACCGAGAACATGCCGGACATCGCCGGGTCGCGGGCCACCGCCTTCTCCAGCGGGATCGGGCACATCCAGCCGTAGTTCATGTTGCGCAACTGCGCGCCGACGGCCGTCGCGATCGCGACGAAGTCGCCCTCGTTGGTCAGCGCGGCGCAGCCGCCGGCCACCGGGACGTTGAGGAAGTTCGACCTCAGGTCGGGGTCGTGGGTGAAGCCGCCGGTCGCGAAGATGACCGCCTTGCGGGCGTGGATGCGCTGTACGGTGCCGTCCGGCGTTTCCGCCTCGACCCCGACGACGGCGCCCGCGTCCACCACGACCCGCTGCACGCGGTGCGACAACCGGACGTCGACGCCGTCCCGCGCGGCGGCTGCGCTCATCGTCGCGATGCCCACCGCGCCGCCGTCGGACATCGACTCGCGTGCGCCCAGCGGCACCAGCACCCGGCCCTTCGGCGCCTTGTCCTCCGGCAGTTGCGACCAGTAGTCGGGCACCTCGGCGCAGTGCCGGTACGGCAACGCGTCGCGCTCGCTCAGCAGTTCGGCCGCCGGCGAGGCGCTCTCGTAGATCGCCCGGCACATCCCGTACTCCCACGCGGTGAGGCCGAGGGTCGGGCTCGCCGGGTCGTAGCGGTGCGGGCGCGACAGGCGGGCGACGTAGCGCAGGAAGTCCTCCTCGGGGTCGCTCCAGCCCAGCGCGCGCATCGGTTCGTTGTTGGGCACCCAGTACCAGAACGCCGCCTTGTTCGCGGTGCCGCCGAGCCGGTCCGCCTTCTCCAGCAGCATGACCTCGTTGTCGAGCCACCGGCTGAACAGCGCGGCCGGAAGCCCGCCGCCGCCACCGCCGACCACGACGACGTCGGCCGCCGCGTCGAAGGCGCCCGCGGTCGCGGGCGCGGCCGACCCGCGGGCAGGTGTGTTTGGAGCAGTCATGGCGGGGACCTCCTCGGGCGGGCGCTCACCTGAGTGTCGAGCCGGCCACGGGAGGGCTTCCTGCACGTTCGTGCTGAGGTGCCTGCACAAAACGCGCGTGGGTCAGTCCGGGGCGATGTGGAAGGTGAACTCGACGCGGCACCACTCGCCGTCGATCTCGCGTCCGTCCGGCGTCGGCCCGCTGGTGCGCTCGAAGGGGACGATGAGGTCGTCCTTCACCCCGAAGACGGCGTCGGAATCCAGGTACGCCCCGCCGGCGACGAACAGCTGGGTGACCAGCCGGCGGTACCCCGTCGCCATGATCATGAAATGCAGGTGCGGGGCGCGGTACGGGTGCCGCCCGGTGGCCCGCAGCATCTCGCCGACCGGTCCATCGCTCGGAATCGGGTACTCCGACGGCAGGATCGACCAGAACCGCAGCGCCCCGTCGGCGTCGGTGTGCAGGCGGGCCCGCAGCACCGGACCGTCGAGGTCGGGCAGTTGGACGTCGTAGAAGCCGTCGTCGTTCGACTGCCAGACGTCGACGACCGCACCGTCGACCGGCCGGCCGTCGGGGTCGGTCACGCGGATGTCGGCCCACAGCGGGGTTCCGGGCAGGCCGCGCGCGATGTCGCTGCCGTGCGGCACGACCGGCGGACCGTCCACATAGAACGGTCCGAGGACGGCCGACGGGGTGGTGTCGGGGCTGCGCGAGTTGGTCAGCACGTCGACCACGCTGGACACGCCGAGGGTGTCGGAGAGCAGGATGAACTCCTGCCGGGTCGGCCCGCACAGCTGCCCGGTGCGGGTCAGGAAGTCGACGGCGTGCATCCACTCGGCCTCGGTGACGTCGTTGTCGGCGACGAACCCGTGCAGGCGCCGGACGAGGTCGCCGAGCAGGCGGCCGACGCGCGGGTCGGGTGCCTTGGCGAAGCTCGCCACCACCTGCTCGGTCAGCGGCCGGATGTCCGGGCGCGGCTGCGGTCCGCAGGGCGTCGGGCGGTTGCCCTGCCACGCGTCGGCGAGCAGGGCGAGCACGCCGTCGGCCGTCACCGGCCGCGGGTTCGGATAGGGCGTGGCGGTCGCCAGTTCGGCAGCCCGGGACAGCTCCGCCTCGGCGAGCCCCAGCTCGACGAGCGACGTCGGGCCGCCGAGCTGGGCGATCAGGTCGTACATCCCGGTCGGTGCGTCCGGCGTGCCGAGCGCGTCGGCGATCCGGTGCATGGCGTCGCCGGCGGCCGTCGCGTTGAACGCCATCGCGTGCGGCAGCACGACGGTGTGGGTCTCCGCGTGCGGCAGGTCGAACGAGCCGCCGAGCACGTGGCAGAGCTTGTGGTGCAGGCCCATGCCCACCGAGGCGAGGCAGGTGCCGGCGAGCCAGGCGCCGGCCAGGGCGTCGGCGCGGGCGTCGAGGTCGTCGGCCCGCGCGACGATGCGGGGCAGCGCCGAGGCCAGCCGCTGGATCGCCTGCACCGCGTGCCCGTCGATGACCGGGTTCGCCTGCGGGGCGTACAGCGCCTCGACGGCGTGCGCCATCGCGTTGATCCCGCTCGTCACCGACAGCGTGACCGGCAGCCCGAGCGTCAGCTCGACGTCGTAGACGACGGTGCGCGGCACCAGGTCGGGCGAGGAGCGCGTGGTCTTGGCGCCGGCCGCGGTCTCGCCGACGACCGGGGTCACCTCGGAGCCGGCGTACGTGGTCGGCACGGCGATCTGCGGTAGCCCGGTGCGGGCCGCCAGGGCCTTGCCCAGCCCGGTGGCCGAGCCTCCGCCGATCGAGACGAGGCAGTCGGCGCCCAGCTCGCGGAGCTGGTTCATGGCGCGCTCGGTGATTTCGACCGGCGTGTGCATGGCGACGCCGTCGAACACGCCGGCGGCCAGCGGGCCGAGCAGGCTCGTCGCGCGGGCGGCCGGCTCCGCCAGCTCGGGCGTGGTGAGCACCAACGCGCGGGCGCGGCCGAGGCGTTCGACCTCGGCGGGCAGCTCCGCCAGCGTGCCGGCGCCGAACAGCACGCGCGCCGGATGTGCCGTGTACACGAACGACCTCATCTGGACGCCCTTCGGATTCGCGGGTTCCTCGAGTGTCGAGCCGGCGGTCGGCGCGCTTCCTGCATGTTCGTGCTGAGGTCGCTGCACGAAACGCGCGTGTCACTGGTCCGCACGTCGCACGGACGCCGGGGTGGTGCCGAGATGGGCCCGCAGCACGCGGGTCAGGTGCTCCTGGTGCGAGAAGCCGCACCGCTGCGCGAGTTCGGCGATCGGCAGCGTGCTGTCGCGCAGCAGCCGGCACGCGGCGTCGACGCGCAGCTGCACGAGGAACTGGTGCGGCGACAGCCCGGTGCGGGCCTTGAACTGGCGCGAGAACTGGCTGACCGACAGGCGGGCGGCCGCGGCCATCTCGCGCAGCGGGATCGGTTCGGCCAGCCGTGCCTCGATGAGCTCGCGGACCGCGGCGAACTGACGGTCGGTCAGGCCGGCCCGCACCGGGCGCGCGTCGGCGCCGGCCGCTCGGTCGCTGCCGGCGCAGTGCTGCCGGGCGAGCTGCGCGGCGAGCGCGCAGCCGAGATGGTCGACGTAGGTACGCGCCGACGGTTCCCAGTTCTCCATGACCCGGTCGAGGGTCAGCATCAGCTGCTCGATCAGCGGATCCTCGCTGCCGAGCTCCTCGGCCAGCTCGATCGACCGGGCGCCGTCGTGCGCCTCCTGCAACGCGGCGTCGGTGATGTAGGCGTGCACGGTGTCAAGCTGCCCGCCCAGCTCGACTGTCAGGTCCTTACCGGCCGGGTGCACGAACAGCCCGCCGGCCGGGATGGTGCGCGAGCGGGTCAGCCCGAGGTGCCCGCGGCGCACGGTGACCGGCCCGTTCAGGTGCAGGATGACCAGGTGGCTGCCGGCGCCGTCGAACGACGCCTGGTACGGCAGCTCGTGCTGCGTTGATACGTAGAGGTGCTCCCAGCCGAGGCCGTGACTGGTCCGCTCCGGACGCACCCAGGGCAGGCGGAGGATGCCATTCGTGTCATCCAAGGTCAGTTCCGCCATCGCCACGTAATAGCCCCGAAACACAGATCAAGTCAAGGGCCTGGCCAGACCGGCCGGGCTTGCCGTCGGCGCGTGGACGTTCGTACGCTGCCCGTACGGAAGTGCGCATCGCGAACGACCAGGAGGACGTGACGTGGCGCTGTTCTCCTCGGTGGACGACGTGCGCGAGCGGTTGGCCGGCACCGGTTACCTCGCCGACGAGGCGACCGCCACCACCGTCTTCCTGGCCGACGCGCTGACCAAGCCGCTGCTGGTCGAGGGACCGGCCGGCACCGGCAAGACGGAGCTCGCCAAGGCCGTCGCCGAGTGTGCCG
>Ga0111538_10000900_pt1 | contig 41201 bp, 39 predicted proteins | sample SoiMethybrSBSTD1_FD_79669 | JGI IMG/M metagenome (GOLD analysis project Ga0111538, IMG submission 79669) | Bulk soil microbial communities from a Populus tree surrounding site in Tennessee, USA - Soil MetaG P. TD hybrid SBSTD1 (version 2)... | ecosystem: Environmental > Terrestrial > Soil >...
CGCGGGCATCCGGATCGTCGGCGCCACCGGGCGCGGCCCGCGGCTGACCGACCTGGTCCGCTCCGACATCCCCAGCGCCGACTACCTGGTGCTCGGCGGCGGCAGCCGGGTGCTCGACGTCACCGATCCGGCCGAGTCGCTGGTGCTGCGCGACGAGCGGCTGCCCGGTCCGGTCATCGCCGAGGTGCTGGAGACGATCGAGCGGGCCTGCGGCGGTCGGCTGTCGATCATGATCGAAGCCGGCGACGGCACCGGGGCGCCGTTGTGGGGTGACCCTGATCCGGCCTGGCGCTACCCGTGCGTGGTGGAGGCGCGGGCGCGCGCGGAATGCGTCCGCGGTCCGGTCATCAAGGGCTTCGCCCGGCACCCGCAGCACGACGCCGACGGCCTGTTGGCCATCGCACGCCGCGCGGTTCCGCCGACTGTCGCCTCGATCACACAGGCGGGGCTCGGTTACATCGAGATCTGCCCGCCCGGGGTGGACAAGGCGACCGGGCTCGCGGTTGTCGTGCAGGCGCTCGGCGTCGACCCGGACGACGTGCTCGTGTTCGGCGACATGCCCAACGACCTGCCGATGTTCGCGTGGGCCGGGTTCGGGCGGGTGGCCGTGGCCAACGCCCACCCGCTGGTGCGCGCCGCCGCCGACGAGATCACCGCGAGCAACGACGATGACGGGGTGGCCCGCTACCTCGCCCGTATGTTGGGCGCGTGACGCCGAAGCTTGTTGCGACCGATCTCGACGGGACGCTGATCCGCAGCGACCGGTCACTGAGCGATTACACCGTTCGGGTGCTCGATGCGCTGCCGGTTCCGATCGTGCTCGCCACCGGGCGCCCGCTGCGCTGGCTGACGCAGGTCTACCAGGGGCTGGCGCACAAGCCGATCGCGGTGGTGGCCAACGGCGCGGCCGTCTACGACCCCGAGTCCGACGAGGTGCTGCACTCGGCTCCGCTGTCGGCCGACGAGCTGGCCCACGCCTGCCGGGTACTCCGCGAGGCGATCCCCGACGCGTCCTTCGCCGTGGAGATCGACGGCAGCCGAGGGCTGATCCACGAGCCCGGTCACGCGGTGGGCATGTGGGAACTGTCGGTGGCCGGCCGGCGCGAGGCGGAACTGGCGGAACTCGTCGCGCAGCCGGCGGCCAAGCTGCTGATCCGGGCCGGCAACCGGGACTCCGACGAGTTCGCCGCGCTCGTCGCCGCCACCCTCGAGGGCGCGTACGAGGCGACCCACTCGTCGTTGGGCGGGCTCGTCGAGATCTCGGCGGCCGGCGTGACGAAGGCGTCGGGGCTGGCCTGGGTCGCGGCCCGGCTCGGCGTCGACGCGGCGGACGCGGTCGCCTTCGGCGACATGCCGAACGACGTGCCGATGCTCGCCTGGGCCGGCTGGGCGGTGGCGATGGGCAACGCCCACCCGGCCGTCAAGGAGGTCGCCGATGAGATCACGGTGAGTAACGACGAGGACGGCGTGGCCGTCTGGCTGGAGCGCGCGTTCGGCTAGAGGTACTGCCCCGGGCTGCCGTCGCCGTCACCCTGGTTCGGGGTGAGGCCGGGGATGCCGCCGCGCGGCAGCGCCGGGCGGCCGCGCATGTGCTCGAGCTGTGCGCGGGCGGCCATCTGCTGGGCCACGAGGGCGGCCTGGATGCCGTGGAACAGGCCCTCCAACCAGCCGACGAGCTGGGCCTGCGCGATGCGCAGCTCCGCCTCGGACGGGGTTCCGTCGGCGAACGGCAGGGTGATCCGCTCCAGCTCATCGCGCAGTTCGGGCGCGAGGCCGGCCTCGAGCTCCAGGATCGAGCGTCGGTGGATCTCCTTGAGGCGCTGGCGGCCGGCGTCGTCGAGGGGTGCCGCCCGGACCTCCTCCAACAGCTGCTTGATCATGTTGCCGATGCGCATGACCTTCGCCGGCTGCTCGATCAGGCGGGACGGGTCTTCCTTGTCCTCCTCGGCGCGCCCGTCGACGTCGACCGTGCCGAGCGGGCGGCCATCCGGCCCGACCACGAGCACGGTACGGCCATCTTCCTGCTGCGCTTCCTCTGCCATGCATCCATCCTGACTCATTGCTTCATCGGGCGACCGCCCGGGACCGGGAGACGCGGCATTGACGGCGCGGGCGGAAGGCGGTAGGAACCCGGATGGGCCGCTTCGTGTGGGCCCATACCCTTGGGGAGGATACGGATCTTGTCCCAGCTAGACCGGCGGGGCGCGTTGCGGCTGTTCGCGTCGCTGGGTGCGGCGGGAGTCGCCGCCCCATTACTGTCCGCATGCGATGACTCCGGCTCCGGTGGCAGCAACGCCTCCAAGGGGTCAGTGAAGATCGGTCTGTTGTTGCCGCAGTCGGGTGCCAACAAGCCGCTCGGCGACGACATGCTGCAGGGCTTCGAGCTCTACCGCAGCCTGTCCGGCGGCCGGTTGGGCGGCTACGACGTCCAGACCGTGATCGCCGACGAGGGCGACAACGCCGACGCCGCCAAGGCCGCCACCGAGAAGCTGCTCACGCAGGACAAGGTCACGGCCGTCGTCGGCGTGGCCTCGTCCGCGACGATGCTGGCGGTCAAGGACACCATCGAGGCGGCGCACGTCCCGCTGATCGGCACGAATGCCTCGCCGACCAGCCTGCTCTCGACGCTGTACATCTGGCGCACCTCGTACGTCGACAAGGACCCGGGCGCGGCGCTGGGCGAGTACGTGGCCTCGCAGCTCCCCGCCGGACGAACGGCGTACGTGATCGCGCCGGAGGGGATCGGCCGCGACGCGGTGCAGGGCTTCCTCGAGACGTTCGGCCTGCGTGGGGGCAAGACCGAGGCCAACCCGACGTACGTCGCGGCCAACCGGACCGACTTCACCCAGCTGCTGAACCCGCTCAAGGGCTCGTCCGTCGACGCCGTCGTGTCGTTCTTCGGCGGCGCGGGCGCGCTCGCGTTCGTCAAGCAGTACAACGACCTGGGGATGAAGAGCACCGCCCAGCTCTACGCGCCGGGCTTCCTCACCGAGGGTGCGGCGATGCTGAAGGCGCTCGGCGGGGGCGCCCGGGGCATCTACACCGCGATGAACTACTCGGCCGACCTGGACAACTCGGCCAACCGCCGGTTCGCCAGCGAGTACGCGCGCCTCCACCAGAACAGCCCCACCACCTACGCGATGGCCTCCTACGACGCGGCGGCGGTGCTCGACAAGGCGCTGTCGCTCGTCGACTCCCAGCTCTCCGGCGAGACGCTCAACGCCGCGATCGGGCGGGTCGGACAGATCAGCAGCCCGCGCGGCGACTGGCAGTTCAACCAGACCCGCTCCCCGCTGCAGAAGTGGTACCTGCGTCAGGTGCGGGTCGACGGCAACGACGTGCTGGCGAACACCGTCATCTCGGAGCTCGCCACGCTCGGCTGACAACGGCGCCGGCAGGGATCCGAACAGGCGGCCGGCGGCGCGTGATGGGGGACACAGCGGGGTGCGGCCGGTTGCCGATCAGGTGTCGGTTGTCGTACGGCCGCATGGGCGCATGTCGGTTATTCGGTTCGTTACGGGCGTCTGCCGGTCTTCGAGTATCGACACGGTGCGCGATGCTCAAGGAAGATATGGTGCCCCCCACCGAACAGGCAGGTGTCCGTGACGAGCCAAGCCCCGCCGCCCGCGTCCGCGGCGGAGCCTGGGCGTGCGCCGCGGCCGCCGGGTCCGCCGACGGTGACGCACGCTGCTGGCCCGTTCGCACCGGCGCCACGGTCGGCACCTGAGTCCCGCCCGCTCGGGCCGGAGCCGGCGCCCGCTCCCGGGGCATTCGCCGCGCCGGCGTCGATCATCCGCGAGCCGACGGTGCCGATCGTCCCGGCGCAGTTCCGCCCGCCGGACCGGCCCTACTGGCCGCCGATGGTGATCGGAGCCGAGCAGTCCACCACCCGCTCGACCTACGCGCCGGCGCCGATTCCGAGCCAGTACGCCCCGCCCGGCCAGCTTCCCCCGCCCGGGCTGCCCGGCCAGTTCACGCCGCTTCCCCCGTCGGGTCCCCGGCGCAACCGCCGGTGGCTTGCGGCGGCGGCCGTGGTGGTCGTTCTCCTGGCATTTCTCGGCATCGGCAGCACGGTCGCCGTTGCGCTCAACGAGAACACCAGGCCGGGTGCGGCCCGGGTGCTCGCCGGACCGGCTGACGCGCCGGCCGGGTCGGTGCCCGAGTCGAACCGCGACCTTGCCATCGACGCGCTGCTGAAACGCCGCACCGAGGCGCTGGCCGCGCGGAACCGCACCAACTTCCTCGCCGACGTGGACCGCTCCGACGATGCCTTTCTCAGCCGGCAGCAGACGGTCTACGACAACATGACCAAGCTGCCGCTGGTCGGCGTGAACTTCAGCTTGAAACGGTCGGAGAGCTATGACACCGAGATCCCGGCCGCGATCCGCAACAAGTACGGCAACGACGTGCGCGCCGCCGCGGTGACCGTCACGTACCAGGTCGAGGGCGTCGACCAGAGCCCGGTGGCGGTGCCGTGGGTGCCGATCCTCGCGCTTGTGTCCGGCCAGTGGAAGCTCGTCGGCGAGGCGACCGGCAAGGAGTTGCCGTCGGGTGTCGGCGGGCAGCCGTGGGACGCCGGGCCGGTGGTGTTCGAGCGCGGCAACCGGGTGGTCGGGGTGTTCTCGGCCAGCTACCCCAACCGGTCCCGGCTCATGAAGCTGGCCGACGACGCGCTGGACCGGGTCGCCAAGGTCCGCCCTGCCGACCGTTGGGCCGGCAAGATCTTCGTGATCGCGGTCAAGGACAAGGACGTCTTCAACGCGTACTTCAGCTCGACGCCGGAGCGGGTCGACCAGGTGGCGGCGATCGCCGTGCCGCACTACAACCAGGTCCACGAGTGGGCGAACTCCGCCGAGTACTCGGCCACCCGGATCATCTTCAACCCGGACGAGCTTGAGGAAGACAGCCTGCAACTCGGCGACGACCTGACCCACGAGTTCACCCACGCCGCCATGGCGCCGGCGACGACGGGCTGGACGCCGACCTGGCTGGTCGAGGGGTTCGCCGAGTACGTGTCGTACAAGGGCGCCTCGATCGTGCAGAGCCGGCTGAGGCAGGCCCTGAAGGGCGTCGCGACCGACGACCTGTACGGCGGCGACAAGTTCTACGACGAGCCGATGAACTACATCACCGCATGGCTGGCCTGCCGGATGATCTCCGAGAAGTACGGCGAGGCGAAGCTGATCGAGCTGTACGAGAAGTTCCAGAGCACCTCGGTCGAGGACACCGTGGTCAACCAGGTACTGGGCATCTCACGCGCCCAGTTGGTGACCGACTGGCAGGCCTACGTGGCGAAGCAGCGCGCCTAGGCCCCTCCACGCGGGGCGCGAGCGCCCGCGTGAACGGACCTAACCGATCTCCTCGTCTTCGAAGCACCAGCGCCAGCTCTCGTTCGGCTCGATCGAGCGCATCACCGGGTGCTTACTGTCGCCGAAGTGCTTGCTCGCGTGCCGGGCCGGCGAGGAGTCGCAGCAGGCCATGTGGCCGCACTCCAGGCACAGCCGCAGGTGCACCCAGTCGTGGCGACCCGCGGCGACGCAGTCCTGACACTCGCGCTTGTCCGGTACCTGCTGGGCACCGAGCGGCGCGTTCTCAAGGTGAACACAGGTCATGCGCTTTCCAACTTCCGTTCCAGCATCGACTCTTCCAGGTCCATCTCGTGCTGCGCCCGGCGCAGCACCTCCTCGGTGATCCGGCCCTCGTCGCGGGCCAACCGGAACACCTCCCGCTCGGCCTCGAGCATCTCCCGCCGCAGCCGGACGTACGCCCGCGACGGCGTCTCCGCTCCGGCGGCGCCCAGCCGTTCCCACACTACGTTGCTGCGTTGCTCGGTGAGCTTCTGAAGGCGCTTCACAACGGTCTCCGGCGCTCCGTCGGCGTGCTCGTCGAGGCGTTCCCGGGCCGCCCGGCTGGCCGAGTTCTGTACGGCCGCCTCCGCCAGCACGTCGGCCTGCGGGTCATCCTGCGGCAGCCTCAGCCGCCGGGCCAGCGCCGGCAGCGTCATGCCCTGCAGCAGCAGGGTGCCGACGATCGTCGCGAACGCCACCCACACGAACAGGTCGCGCGGATAGCTGCGACCTCCGGCGAGTTCCGTGGGCAGCACGAGCGCCGCGCCGAGCGTCACCACGCCGCGCATGCCCGCCCATGCCAGCACCGTCGGCACGGTGAACGGCGGGTTGGGGTCGCGCGCCCGCACCCGGGGCACCAGGCGGGCCAGATAGGTCGCCGGGTACATCCAGACGAACCGGGTCAGGATCACCGTGGCGAACACCGCCACGGTCACCGCCACGATGGTGCCGGGCGGCGTTTCCAGCTCGTCGAAGATCTCGCGCAGTTGCAGGCCCACCAGCAGGAAGACGAGGCCCTCCAGCACGAACGTGACCATCCGCCAGAACGCGCCCATCTGCAGCCGCGAGGCCGCCGACATCAGCACCGGCATCCGGTGGCCGAGCGCGAGCCCGGTCACCACCACGGCGACCAGGCCCGACGCGTCGACCGCCTCCGACACGAGCACGACGACGAACGGCGTCAGCAGCGACAGCGCGTTGTCCAAGAGGGGATCCGTGGTGCGCAGGTGCAGGAAGCCGAACACCAGCGCGCCGAGCACACCGACGGCGATCCCGCCGCCGGCCGCCTGCAGCGTGTCGAGCGCGATGTGGCCGATGCCGATCGAGCCGCCGGCGGCCGCGGTGAGGCCGAGACGCAGCAGGACCAGCGCCGTCGCGTCGTTGATGAGGCTCTCGCCCTCGAGGATGGTGACCATCCGGCGGTTGAGCCCGATGCGTTTCGCGACCGCCGTCGCGGAGACCGCGTCGGGCGGCGCGACCACCGCGCCCAGGGCGAAACAGATCGAGAACGGGACGCCGGGCAGCAGCGCCGACACCACGAACCCGACGGTGAACGCGGTGAACACCACCAGCCCGATCGCGAGCAGCAGGATCGGGCGCAGGTTGAAGCGGAACGCCGGGACCGACGTGTCCAGCGCCGCCACGTACAGCAGCGGCGGCAGGACGCCGATCAGGACGAACTCGGATTCCAGATGGATCGTCGGCAGGCCGGGCACCATCGAGAGCCCGAGCCCGGCGATGACCAGGACGATCGGCGCCAACAGGCCGAAGCGTTTCGCTACGGCCGACACGGCCACCACGATGGCGACCAGACCGACTATTTCGAGGAGATCATCCAAGGCCGTTGGGTCACAGACTGGGCGGCGGAAGCCCGCCGTCGCCGTCGACCACCTTCTCCGGCTTTCCGTCCTGGTCGATGTCGACCATCGTGACGTCGACCTTGCCGTCGCCGTCGGTGTCGAACTGGAACAGATCCGGCTTGCCGTCGCCGTCGGTATCCGCCGCCCACATGTCGGGTTTCCCGTCGTGGTTGGTGTCGGCGACGATCAGATCAACCCGTTCGTCACCGCGCGTCTCGACGGTCTCTTTCTCAGCCATGGCTGCACGGTATTCGTCGCGCGCAGTCATGACAATCAGCGCGACGGCCCGGCGGGAGACCCGCCGGGCCGTCGGTTCGATGTGCGCTCGTCAGTGCGACGTGTACGGGTTGGTGCTCGGGTCCACGTACGTCTCGGTGTCCAGCACGCCGTCGCCGTCGGTGTCGCGGGCCACCACGTCGACGTCGCCGTCGCCGTCCGTGTCGGTCAGCCGCAGGTCCTCGCGGCCGTCGAAGTCGCGGTCGACGCTGACGGTGTCGATGCGGCCGTCGCCGTCGGTGTCGCGGGCGTCGACGTCGACGATGCCGTCCTCGTTGCGGTCGAGCTGGACCTGGTCGACGCGGCCGTCGCCGTCGGTGTCGCGGTAGGCGGCGTCGGCGTAGCCGTCGTCGTCCCTGTCGACGACCAGCGTGTCGAGGCGGCCGTCACCGTCGGTGTCCTCGTACGCGCGGTCGATGTTCCCGTCGGAGTCGGAGTCGATGGCCACCTCGTCGGCGAGCCCGTCGTGGTCGTTGTCGGTGGTGTAGATCGTCTGGCCGTCGGTGGTCTCGGTGACGATCGTGTTGCTGCCGTAGTCGTCGTGGGTGGGCTCGTTGTAGTCGGTGCCGGTGTCGTCGGCGGTCGGCTCGGTGCTGGTGTCCTCGTACTCGCTCATGGGAGTGCTCGCAGTCCTCTCGCGTGTTCCGGCGCCTTCCGGCAACTGATGACGATGAAGTTACGGGTTACGCGCGAGAACGGTGATCCCAGAAACGTGCCAGGTGGATCCGCCGATCAGTCGCGGAATTTCATCCCACGCGCGGACAGCGCCTTGATCATGTTGCTGGACTCGGCGAAGCCGATCACCAGCACGGAGTCCGGCTCGAAGTCGATCGTCGACTTCGCCTGGGCGGTGAAGTCCTCGACCTTGTACTGGTCGCGGATCTCGTAGTCGAGCGACCTGATGTTCTCCGGCTTGACCCCGGCGGCCTTGAGCTGCTCGGCCACCTTGTCCCGCAGGCCGAGGCCGTAGCTGTCGTTCCGCGCGATGATCGCGATCTTCTGGACGCCGTACCGCATGATCACGTCGGTCAGCGCCTTGGACTGCAGGACGTCCGGCGGTGACGTGCGGAAGAAGAACCCGCTGTCCGGAAGGCTGGACAGCTCGTCGGAGGTCGCCGACGGCGAGATCAGCACGCGCTGCGCCTGCACGACCTTCGGCATGACGGCCTTGGTGATGCCGGACGCGGCGGCTCCGACGATGACCTGGACGCCGGCGGCCAGCAGCCGGTCGACTGTCTTGTCGGCCACCTTCGGGTCGGTGCCGTCGTCACCCTCGGTGTACTCGATGGGCCGCCCGAGGATGCCGCCCGCCGCGTTGATCTCGTTCACCGCCAGTTGCACGCCGGCGAAGATCGGCGGACCGGCGATCGCCAGGTCGCCGCTCCTGGGCAGCAGCGACCCGATCCGCAGCGGGGTCGGGCTCTGCCGCCGCGGCCCGTTGTTCGGCGCCGCCGGAAGCTGCTTGGCCTCGTTCTTCTCGTCGCCGGCCGGCACGAACTCGGTCTTCGCGTCGTCGACGGCGTTGCTCGGCCCGAAGACCAGCGTGCCGTAGCTCGCCGACGACGGCTCGCCGCCGTCGGTGAAGCCGCTGCGCCGCATGCTCTGGCCGCGGTAGGCGATGTCGCGGTTGGCGCGGACGGCATCCAGGCAGGCCGTCAGCGAGTCGCAGACGCCCGACTCGTCCTTGGCGACGGTGACCGTCGTCATGTACCTGGCGATCGACGGACCGTCGACGGCGCGGGCGGTCTCGGCGGCGAGCGCGGCGATGATCACCGCGTCGTAGCCCTCGGCCGCGTACAGGAAGTCGTTCTGCAGCTTCGGGTCGACGGTGCGCAGCCGGCGCTTGAAGTCCTCGGTCAGCGGGGTCAGCGGCGAGGTGCCGCGCATCCCGTTGAGCAGGTAACCCTGATCCTTGAACGTGCCGCCGAACGAGCTGGTCATGTTGCCGTCGGAGCCGTAGAGCCGGACGGCGGGCGCCTCGGCCGCGGATCCGGAGTCCGGCCTGGTGCATCCGGCAACGGCCAGCACCAGGCCGAGGGCCACGATCGCGGACAGGAATCTGCGTGACCAGTCAGCCGACGTGCGGTCGACCGGCCGGTCCGACAGTCGGGCGGACATTGATGGCTCCCTCAAGCGTCTTCACTGACCGAGCGCACGATAGCGGGTCGGATGTCCGGGGCGGCCCGCGCGGGTCCGTCCTCGCTCATTGCATCGGTGTCGATGCGTTCGGTGATGGCGATATCGGTCCCCGTTGTTCCAGGGATACGGCTCCCGACGACGATCGGTTGCCTGCCTCTCCGGTCGTCCGGCCCAGGTCAGCGGCCTGGGTAAGGTTGGCGCCCATGGCCGAGCTCGTAGTCGATGGTGATCAGGCGGGCGCCCTCGCGGCGCGCATGGGGATAAAGGTGCTGGAGTGGTCGGCCGAACGGGTGGTCGGCACCATGCCCGTCGACGGCAACACGCAGCCGTACGGCCTGCTGCACGGCGGTGCGTCCTGCGTCCTGGCCGAGACGCTCGGGTCGTTCGGGGCCGCCGCGCACGCCATGGAGTTCGGCGGCATCGCGCTCGGCATGGAGATCAGCGCCACCCACCACCGGGCCGCCCGCACCGGCACGGTGACCGGCGTCGCGACGCCGTTGCACCGCGGCAATTCGGTCGCCACCTACGAGATCGTGATCACCAATGAGTCCGGCGCGCGGGTGTGCACGGCGCGCCTGACCTGCCTGTTACGCAGGCGAGATCGTCCTTGACCGTCGGTCCTACTGTTCGGCCCGTGAACGAGCGCAGCGAGCGAACCATCAGCAGTGGATGTGCTCGCCGCGCGCAGCGCGGCGGGCACATCGACGGCTGCGGCTCGCGCAGCGAGGCGCAGCCGTGAACGAGCGCAACGAGGTGCATGCGGATGCGGCGCAGGTGCTTCGTTCGGCGTTCGCGGGCGACGGTGCCGGTGTCGTCGGCGCATTCGAGACGACGGCCGATCGCGGCGGCGTCGAGGCGGCCCTCGCGCTCGCGTGGCGGCTGGCGGCGGCGATGGTCGGCGACGGCCTGGCGGCCGGGCCGTGGCGGCTGGACTTTCCGGACATCGAGCACGCCGCCTACGACGCCCGGTGGGTGGCCCGGTTCCTGAGCGCGTACGCCAACGCCGACCGGTCGACGGCGGCGGCGCTGTTCCGGGCCGCGCAGGTCGACGGGAAGCTCGAGGCGTGCCTGCTCATGCTCGCCGGGTCGGCGGTGGCGACGATGAAGCGTCGTCCGGGGTGCGCCTGATCCGTTGGCTGCGGTGGTCGCGCGGCTCTGTATGTGCTTGCGACGGCGCGGCGGCGCGGTCGGTTACGACCGTGCGGCGGCCGACGTGAGTTCGCGCTCGACGGCGTCGCGAAGTTCCTTGGGGCTGAACGGCTTCCGTACGCAGCTGTTCGCGCCCGCGGCCTGCACGTCGTCGTACGGCGGCAGCAGCGAACCGCTGGCGATGACAACCGGCAGGTGGCTGGTGCGCGGATCGTCGCGCAGCATGCGGCAGGCGTCCAGGCCCCGCAGCCGGGGCATCTCGACGTCGAGGATCACCAGGTCGAGCTCTGTCGAGTGGGCGAAGGCCGCCTCGACGGCCGCCTGGCCGTCGTTCGCGGAGATCACCTGATGACCGGCCGGCTCCATGATCCGCTTGATCAGGTTGCGGATGTCCGGATCGTCATCTGCTGACAAGATCAGTGCCACGTCTGCCCCACCGCCCCATTACGGATGCTTTGTCCGGATCGTACGTGAGATTCGGCTTTCGTGGGTGCCATTCGGCAGTCCACAGTGAGTTCGCGCAGGGCGCGCCCTCGGACTGAAGGAGACGCAACGGCACCCGTTCGAGACCAAGATCGCTAAAATTTCCGTCGCAAGCGGTGCGGCGCGGTGCCGATGGCGTATCCGAAGCCCCCCGCACCCCGGAGTAACCAATGAGCCTCGGACTCTTCGGCGCCGTCCTGGCCGCTGTGCTGGTCGTGCTGTGCCTCGACCGCGCGAGCCGGCTGCGCACGGTCGTCACCGGGTTGGCCGGCATCATGCTGGGCCTGGTGATCGCCGGCAGCAACGGCGTGCTGGTAGAACCGGCGCACAAACTCGTGGACGGCGTCCGCGCCGGGCTGGCCGTGGTCGCCGAGCAGATCGCCGGCGACGAGAAGCCCGCGACCGGCGGCGAGAAGCCCGCGACCGGCGGCGAGAAGCCCGCGACCGGCGGCGAGAAGCCGGCTTCCGCCGAACAGTCCGGCGGGTAGGAGGCGTCGACGGGCCAGCTTGCCGGTGGTCTGCGGTGAGGCCTACTTGATCAGTGCGTTCTTCTATAAAGTCGTCGGGCTCGATCGCGTCGCATGCGGCAGTGTGAGCGGCAGAGCGGGCCGCAAAGTGAAACGGCCACCGGCGTTTCCGCTGGTGACCGCTCCGATAGCCCGGCGAAGAGCTATGTGGGCAGGGGCGGGGTCGAACCGCCGACCTTCCGCTTTTCAGGCGGACGCTCGTACCGACTGAGCTACCTGCCCGGGAATGGGCCGAGCGGTCCTGACGGGACTTGAACCCGCGACCTCCGCCTTGACAGGGCGGCGAGCACTCCAACTGCTCCACAGGACCTTGCGCGTGACCTTCCGGTCGTGCCCCCAACGGGATTCGAACCCGTGCTACCGCCTTGAAAGGGCGGCGTCCTGGGCCGCTAGACGATGGGGGCGGCCTCGCCATTCTCGCACATCGTACGAGGTGGCGACGTTTCCCACATCCGGCCCCGCCGGAGGCTTGCAAAGCATACGGTACCGGCCAACCCGCCGCCAAACGGGTTCCCGGCCACCGCGCCGGACAGATCTTGGACGTCTGTCGGTGCTCCAGCACCGACAGACATCCAAGATCGGGGAGAAGGCTACATGGCGACCAACTGGTACTTGGCGGCAAGTTCGGGGATCAGGATCTCGTAGGCGGCCATGGTGCCGCTGCGGTCGCCGCCGGCGTCGTGCGACAGGATGATCGAGCCGGGCTTCACGCCGCCCCGCACCACCTGCAGGATGTGGTCGCACATCTTGGCGCCGGTGCCGTTCTTGGCGATGTTCCAGTCCATCGGGTCGACGTCCCAGCCCAGCGAGGCCATGCCCAGCTCCTTGGCGACCTTGACCGCCCGCGGGGTCCACATGCCGCCCGGGTGGCGGAAGTACGTGACGGTCGTGCCGGGCGCCGCGGCCTGGATCGCGTCCTGGGTCTTCTGCATGTCGGCGCGGATGGCGTCCTCGGACTTCTTGCCCAGGCCGGTGTCGTGCTTCCAGGTGTGGTTGCACAGGGTGTGGCCGTCGGCGACGATGTCGCGCACCAGCTGCGGGAACTCCTTGACCTGCACGCCCACCAGGCAGAACGTCGCCTTGACGTTGTTCTTGCGGAGCAGCTCCAGGATCTTCGGCGTGTAGTTCGGGTCGGGCCCGTCGTCGAAGGTGAGCGCCACGCCGGTCGACTCGGTGTTCGCCATCACGCCGGCGATCCCGGACTGGTCGGTGGCCTTGGCGGCCGCCAGGGCCGACGTGCCCTCGACGGCGGTGCCGCCGCCGGCGCCGCCGGCCTGCTCGGAGGCGGCGGGAGCCGCTTCCCACCTGGTGTCGGTCCCGCCGCCGCAGCCGACCAGGAAGGCACCGGCAGCGGCGAGGGCGATGACGGTGGCGGCGAGGCGGATGCGGTTCATTGCGTACTCCGAGAGGTGAGCCGTCGAGCGAGGTGGCTCTAGCTAACGAGACGCACGGGTACCGCGGTTCAATCGCGAACAGGTGTGGCACAAAGCCGGGAGTCGGGCGCTGACCTGCGAAAAGTCGCCGATTAGACAGCGCTTCGGAGTAACTCGACGGCCTCGGCGAGGCTCCGCGGGGCGGCCACCGCAGGTGGGAGGTCGTCGATGCGCCAGCCGGGCCCGGCCGCCGCCAGGAGCATCGGCCTCGTGCGCTCCCCCGACAGCGCCGTGAGCTGCGCGACCGCCGCCGTCCTCGGGTTGTGCGACCACAGCAGCACCGCCGCCGGCCCGGTGCGCCGCACGGCGGCCCGCAGCGCGCTCGGTGGCACCCGCGCGCCGAGCACCCGGCACACCACGCCGGCCTGCGCCAGCCCGGCCGCCAGTGCCTCGATGGGCAGGCTGTGCTGCTCCTCGTCGGTGCAGGCGAGCAGCACCCGACCGCGTCCGTTCATGGGCGGGCGGGGCACCGAGCCGAGCACGTCCGAGACGACGGCCGACACCAGGTGCTCGACCTCGACCAGCCCACCTGTGCGACCGTGCCGCTCGCCGATCGCGGCGAGCACCGGGCGCAACACCGAGTCCCAGGCCCGCACCACGCCGAGATGGCGCACCGCGTCGGCGGCGATCTGCCGCACCGACTCTCCGTCGAGTCGCATCGCGGCGCGGCCGAGGCCGCGCGCCGCCGGCGAGGCCGGACCCATCGGCAGGTTCTGGCCCCCGCCCGCCGGCAGGCGGCTCCCGTTGCGGAGCCCCATGTGTGAGCCCGACGGGCCCCAGATCCGCCGGTCGGTCACGTTCGGTGGGCGCTCGCGCACCCACCGGGCGGCTTCGCCGGAGGGGACGCCGTCAGCCGTCAACCGCTGCATGAGCTCGAGCCGGGCGATGTCCTCTTCGGTGTAGCGCCGGTGCTTGCCCGGCTCGTGCGCGCTGGGGCCGAGGTCGTAGCGCTGGTGCCAGGTGCGCAGGGTGGTGACGGCGACGCCGAGCCGGCGCGCTACCGCTCCCGCCGTGAGCCCGTCAACGTTCACCGACTGGCTCCTCGTCACCGCTCTGGGACCACACGGACAGCACCCCGGCGAGCCACGGTGCGTACCGGGCCGGGTCGTCCTGGATCTCCTGGCGCAGGTCGGCGAAGCTGACCCAGCGCACGTCGTCGATCTCGGCCGGATCGGCGTGCAGCACCGCCCCGGCCGGCACGCGTCCGACGAGGACGTGGTCGTACTCGTGCTCCACGCGCCCGGTTCGGGCATCGCCGGCCCGGTACAGATAGACGCCGATCTGCCGCAGACCGGGCACGCGCAGCCCCAACTCCTCGTCGACCCGCCGCTCGGCCTCGGTGACCACGTCGGCGCCGGGCGCGGGGTGGCCGCAGCACGCGTTCGCCCAGCGCCCCGCGAAGCGGGTCTTGCCGGCCGCGCGCCGCTGCACGAGAAGGCGGCCGCGCTCGTCGGCGAGCAGCACCGAGAACGCCCGGTGCAGGTGGCCGGGCCACTCGTGCGCGGCCTCGACGGTGGCTGTGCCTTCCGGCGCGCCCGCCTCGGTGACGAGTTCGACCAGCCGCGACTCCCGCTCGTTCATGCGACGACCCCCGTGATCCGTTGGGCTGCCAACCGGCCCGAAATCACGACCATAGGCACGCCAACGCCGGGTTGGGTGCCCGAGCCGACGAACACGACATTCGACAGATGTGGATGCAGGTTGCCCGGGCGGAACGGTCCGGTCTGGAACAACGTGTGCGCCGCCGCGAACGGAGTTCCCGCGGCCATGCCCTGCTCGGCCCAGTCGGCCGGGGTGACCATGCGGCTCACCTCGATGCCGTCACCGAACCCGTGGTAGCCGCGGCGTTCCAGCGTCTCGACGAGGTCCTGCTGGTAGACGCCGGCCAGGCCGCCGCGCCAGTCCAGCCGGCGCACCTTCGACACGAGGTTCGGCACCGGCGCGAGCACGTAGTACGAGTGCCGGCCCGCGGGCGCCACCGACGGGTCGGTGCGGCTGGGGTTGGTCACCAGCAACGAGGGGTCGCTCATCAGTTCGCCGCGCCGGATCACCTCGTCGAAGGTGCCGCGCCACAACCGTCCAAAGTGGATGTTGTGGTGCGCGATGCGGGCGTACCCCTGCCGCGAACCGACGTGCAGCACCACGCAGGACGGTGAGTAGCGCAGCGGCCGCCGGCGTGGCTCCGGGCCGGGCAGAAGATCGTACGCCACGGGCAGGTCGGGGTTGAGCACGACGGCGTCGGCCGGGACGAACTCGCCGTCGGTGGTGCGCACCCCGATCGCCCTGTCGCCGCGCGTCTCGACACCGGAAACCGTTGTGCCGTAACGGAACTGGACGCCGTGCTTCTCCGCCGCACCGGCCAGGGCCCGCGACACGGCGCCGATGCCGCCCGTCGGGAAATACACGCCGGCCACCGCGTCGAGGTAGGCGATGACGGCGTAGAGCGCCAGGGCGTCGTGCGGAGCGAGCCCGGCGTACATCGACTGGAACGAGAAGATCCGGCGCGTGCGCTCGTCGCGGAAGAAACTGTTGATCTTCGGCTGGAGCCGGCCGAACCCGCCCGCCGCGAGGAGCCTCAGGAGGTTGGCCGTGAGCAGGTCGCGCGGGCTGTCGAAGTTGCGGTCGATGAAGTCGGCACGCTGGAGGCTCCACAGCCGACGCGCGTACTCGACGAAGCGGAGGTAGCCGTCGGCCTCCCGCGGGCCGCAGACGCGCGAAACCTCGGCGGCCATCCGAACGGTGTCGGTGATGACGTTCAATGTGGACCCGTCGGGGAAGTAGGCGCGGTATGCGGGATCGAGCCTGGTCAGATCGAGCCAGTCCGACAGTTCCTCGCCCACCGCGGCCAGCGTCTCGGCGATCAGGTCCGGCATGGTGAGCACGGTCGGGCCGGTGTCGAACTCATACCCGCCCAGGCTGAGCCGCCCCGCCCGACCGCCGGGCCCGGCCTCCCGTTCCAGCACCGTGACCTCGCGCCCGGCGCCGGCCAGGCGAATGGCGCAGGCGAGCCCGCCCAGGCCGGCGCCCACCACGACCACCCGGTTGGTGGGGCCCGTCACCGTGCGCACCGCTGGCATCCCTCTACCTCAGATAACTCGATTTAGCACTCTAGGTGGCTAGCGCCGCCAGCGTAGCGTACATTGGCGGATGCGTCGATTGCTGCATCGATTCTACCCCAGGGAAGTGTGATGGACGACCTGACCGACGCCTACGCGCGCTGCCGGGACCTGAACCGGGTCCACGGGCGCACCTACTACCTCGCGACCAGGCTGCTGCCGGCCTGGAAGCGGCGGCACGTCCACGCGCTTTACGGCTTCACCCGGTACGCCGACGACATCGTCGATCAGCGGTCCGTGCTGTCCGTCGTCGAGCGGAAGGCCGTGCTCGAGGCCTGGTCGGCCGGGTTCCTTGCCGGGCTGGCCGGCGAACCAGTCGTCGATCCACTGCTACCGGCGGTGCTGCACACCATCGAGGTGTTCGACATCGACCGCGACGACTTCGCGACGTTCCTGCGCAGCATGGCGATGGATCTCACCGTGACGCGGTATGCCACGTACGCCGACCTGCTGTCGTACATGGACGGTTCGGCCGCCGTCATCGGGACGATGATGCTGCCGATCCTCGGCTCGTCCGATCCGGCGGCCGCGCGCGAACCGGCCCGCCAACTGGGGCTCGCGTTCCAGCTGACGAACTTCATCCGTGACGTGGCCGAGGACCTCGACCGGGGCCGCGTGTACCTGCCGCAGGCAGACCTCGACCGGTTCGGGGTGACCCCCGACGATCTCGCGGTCGCCGCGGCCGACGAGCGTGCCACCCCCGCCGTCAAGGAACTCGTGGCGTTCCAGGTCCAGCGGGCCCGCAAGCACTACGCGGCCGCGGCGGCCGGAATTCCGTTGCTGGAGCGCTCCTCGCAGGCGTGCATCCGCGCGGCGTACCGCGTCTACGGCGCGATTCTCACCGAGATCGAGCGGCAGGACTACGACGTCTTCGTCCGGCGGGCCGTCGTGCCCACGCGCAAGCGGCTCATGATGGCCGCGCGCTGCCTCACCACCCGCGCCGGACGCCCGGTCCGGGTGCCCGGATCGCCGGCCGATCCCGGCCGCATGCCCGTCGTCGCGGCGCAGGCGGCGCTCCTGTGATGGACACGGTGGTGGTGCTGTTCACCCGCGACCTGCGCGTGCACGACAACCCGGCGCTCGCCGCCGCGTGCCGCTCGGCGCGGCGGGTGGTACCGCTGTTCGTGTGCGATCCCTCGGTGCCGAGCAACCCGGGCCGCGACCGGTTCCTGGCCCAGTCGCTGGATGATCTGCGCGAGTCGTTGCGGCAGCGGGGCGGCGATCTCGTGCTGCGCACCGGTGACCCGGTCGAGGAAACGCTGTCGCTCGCGGCCACTGTGGACGCCGACGGGATCGCGCTGGCCGCCGACGTCAGCGCGTACGCCCGCCGGCGGGAACGGCGCCTCCTCGACGGCGCGGGCCGGCGCTCGGTGCGGTTGTTTCCGGGCGTCACGGCGGTGCCGCCGGGCGCGCTGCGGCCGGCCGGCGGCAACCACTACAAGGTGTTCACGCCCTACTGGCGGGCGTGGCAGGCGCTCGACAAGCGGGCGGTGGAGAAGGCGCCGGTGCGGATCGATATGCCGGCCGGGATCGCGGTGGGTCGTCTGCCGGCGGTCGGGGCCGGCACCGGATACGCAGACGGCGGGGAGACCGTCGGCCGGGCGCGGGTGCGGGCCTGGCGCGGTTCGGTGGCCGGCTACGGCGAGCGGCACGACGACATGCCCGGCGACGCGACGTCGAGGTTGAGTCCTTACCTCCACTTCGGCTGTGTGTCCACTGTGGACCTCATCGCCGCGGTGTCCGGAGTGGACGGTGCGGAACCGTTCGTGCGACAGCTGTGCTGGCGCGACTTCTACGCGCAGGCACTGCATGCCTTCCCGGACATGCGCACCAAAGCGTTCCGCACCGGCGCGGTGGAGAGTTGGCGCTCCGACGGGCGTGCGCTGGAGGCATGGCGGGCGGGTCAGACCGGAGTGCCCATTGTGGACGCCGGAATGCGGCAGCTCGTCGACGAGGGCTGGATGCACAACCGGGCCCGGCTCATCACCGCGTCGTATCTCACCAAGCACCTCAACTGCGACTGGCGCGACGGCGCCGCCTGGTACGACGCGCACCTCCTCGACGCCGACGTCGCGAACAACTACGGCAACTGGCAGTGGGTCGCCGGCACCGGCACGGACACCAAGCCGTACCGCCGGTTCAACCCGGTGCGGCAGGCGCTGCGCTTCGACCCGGATGGGGAGTACGTGCGCCGGTACGTGCCGGAACTGGCCGGCGTGCCCGGCAAGGCCGTGCACACGCCCTGGGACCTGGACCCGGCCGAGCGCCGGACGTTGAAGTATCCCGATCCGCTGTAGCCGCGTTTTCTGCGATCTTGGACGTTTGCTGGTGCTGGAGCAGCGGTAGGCGTCCACGATCGCGGGAAGTGTGTGGCTCAACCGTCGAGGATGTCCAGTACGCGGCGGGGGAGATGGGCCAGGTTGGCGTGCAGGTCGGCCGGGTCCCGGTAGATCGCCACCGCGCCGGCGTCGTCGAGTTCCGCGGCGCTGATGCCGCCGCAGGTCAACCCGATGCACGGGATGTCCAGCTTGGCGGCGGCCGCCACGTCCCACACGGCGTCGCCGACGAACACCACCCGCTCCGGCGTCAGCCCGGTGCGGTCCAGCGCCGCCTGCACGATGTCCGGGTCGGGTTTGCTCTCCTCGGCGTCGCCCGAGTTGGTGGCGCCGGCGAGGACGTCGTCGACGTCGAGCGTTCGGCGCAGCACGGCGAACTCCTTCGGCGCTGCCGACGACGCCAACCCCACCGTCCACCCGCGCTTCGCGCAGGCCCGGACGAGCTCGGCGGCACCGGGTTGCGGCCGCAGGTCGTTCCAGTACGGGGCGTACAGGGCGGAGTGTGCCTCGCGAGTCTTGTCGTCCGCGCTGGTGTCATGGTCGGGGCCGAGCAGCGCGTCCAGGATCTTGTCCGAGCCCATGCCGATCGCGCGGTGGATGCGCGCCATCGGGACGTCGTGACCCTGCTGTTGCAGGGCCTGCCACCAGGTGACCGCGTGCAGGTATGTGGTGTCGACGAGGGTGCCGTCGACGTCGAAGAGGACACCGGATGCCATCCAAGCCGTTTACCCGGCCCGGAGACGGGCAATCCGTGCAGTCATGAGCAAAATCAATCCGGAGGACCGCCACCGGCCGGGTGGCCCGGCGCCGTTCCAGATGGCCGACGACGGGTCGATGCCCGCGTCGGAGGGCGACTTCGCCGAGGAGCATGATTCGACGTCGTACGCGAGCGAGCTGAGTGGCGGCCCGGAGGGCGCGCGGGAGGCGGAGAGCCCCCGCGGGCGCGCCGGGATGGACCCCGCCTAGCCTGTCATCCGATCGGTCAGGGCGGCCGGACAAAAGGCGCATACCCGGGTGTAGCGGGTTGCTGCCCGGTTGCTGGGAACTACGCTTAGTAGCGTCACCAGCACACGGGGGAGTAGTTCCAATGCATCGTTTCACCGTCCTGGCCGCCACCGCGGGAGCCGCGCTCGCCGGCATCCTCATCACCACAGCGAACCCGGCGGTCGCGGCGAGCGTCCCCACCAAGGTCACCATCACGGTGAAGCCGGCCGGGGCCAAGCAGCGGACTGCGACGCTGACCTGCAACCCGACCGGCGGTACCCACAAGTCGGCGGAGGCGGCCTGCACGGTGCTCACCGCCGCCGGGGGCAAGCCGAGCGCCATCGTGCCGGCCGACGTCATGTGCACGCTGGAGTACGCACCGGTCAAGGTCAAGATGTCCGGCCGGTACAACCGCAAGCCGGTGGCGTTCAAGCGGTCCTACAGCAACCCGTGCCGGCTGCAGGCCGAGGCCGGCGCGCTGTTCGGGATCTAGGGAGCCGCCTCGCCTTGATCATGTTGATCTTGCAGTTGTGGCGGAAATTCTGCCTGTTTCGAGGCGGTATATTCCCGCCACAACTGCAAGATCGTCGCGATCATGGGTCGAACGCGAGCGGCTCGGCGCGGTCGTCGGCGGACGCCGCACGCGGGCGAGGCGCACCGAACAGGCCCACGACGCCGGAGATGTACAGCTGCTTGTAGACGAACTCGCTCGGTTCGGTGACGGTCAGGTGCGCGCCGCGCACCTTCGCCGTGTGGTAGCTGCCGACGAGGGCGCTGACGCCGACCGAGTCGACGAACGCGACCTCGCTCAGGTCGATCCTGATGAGGTCCGGTTGTTCGGCTGCGAACGCCGCATCGACGGCGCCCCGCAGCTCGGGCGCGGTTTCCAGGTCGATCTCCCCGTGCGGGACGATCTCGACCACTCCGCCGGGCAACCGGCGGGTCGTGATCGAAAACTCCACCACGATTCCTTCCGTCGGGCGGCACACCGCACCGACCCCCGGGATCGGTGCGGGAGACTTGCCGTGAAGAGCAGACTGCCGGGCCTTACTTCACTTCAGGTCCTGGTCTTGGCCTTCCTTTACCTTCCGGGTGTCGCGGAGTTCGACGAACGGCTCCTCGTCTTCGGGATGGCCCGCCTCGATGGCGCGCCCGCGCTCCAGCTCCGCGTCGAACTCAGCGCCCAAGAGTATCGCGATGTTCGAGATCCACAGCCAAACCAGGAACGAAATGACCCCGCCCAGGGTGCCGTAGGTCTTGTTGTAGTTGGCGAAACTGGCCAGGTAGAGCGCGAACGCCGCAGACACCAGGATCCAGAGCAACGTGGCGACGACGCCGCCCGGCGAGACCCAGCGGAAGCTCCCGTGCCGGGCGTTCGGCGAGGCCCAGTAGAGCAGCGCGAACATCAGGCTCACGAGGACCACCAGCACCGGCCACTTGAGGATGTCCCACACGAGCACCGCGCCCTTGCCGAGACCAACCAGGTCGCCGATGCGCTGGGCGACGCCGCCGGTGAACACGACGATGAAGGCGCTGATCACGAGCAGCACGCCGGTGCCGACGGTGACACCGACGCGGGTGGGCAGCTTCTTCCAGATCGGCCGGCCCTCGGGGACGTCGTAGATCGCGTTGGACGCGCGCATGAAGGCACCGACATACCCGGACGCCGACCACAGCGCACCGATCAGGCCGACCACGGCCAGGAGCCCGGCCGAGCTCTGGGCATCCTGCAGCGAGTCGATGAACTTGTTGATGGTGCCGGCGTACCGGTCCGGGGCGACCTCGTTCACGGCGCGCGTGGCCGTGTCCTTGTCGCTGACGAGGCTGAACACGGCGAGTAGAACGATGATCCCTGGGAAGATCGACAGGACGCCGTAGTAGGTGAGCGCGGCCGCCCAGTCGGTGAGGTTGTCGTTCTGGAACTCCTTGACCGTCCGCTTGAGCGTGGCGAGCCAACCACGGCCGCCGAGCTCGGTTGGTTTGTCCGGCATCCGGCTTTCCGGCGGAAGGTCCGGTTGGCGCGGGTCGGTGGCGAGCCGCTCGGGCTGATGCGTCATCGGTCGACTCCTCTTCTGAGCTGCGGTTCTCGGCCTACCCGCGGACGGGCGGGGATAACCCGCGGTAGCCGTGGAACGTCGCATTCGTGGCACTCATCGATTAGAATGTGTGTACGAAACGGCGCTGCCGTGGAAGGAGCGCACATGGCCCTGACCGAGTCCCCCGCCCCCTACGCCACCCTCCTCGCATTCGCCCGGTACGTGGGTCGCAGCGGCCCGGCCAAGGCATCGTTCGTGGGCGGTTTGCGCCGCCAGCGAGTGAGCCAATCCGGCTTCAATCCTCATGGTTCGCTCATCAAGGCGTTGAAGGCGGACATTCGGTGGCGCTCGCCGGGAACCCACCTCGCCCAGGTGGTCAACGAGGTCAAGCCGCGGTGGCGGCCGCTGTACGAGGCACTCCTCCCGGGCGCACTGTCCTATTTGGACTCACTGGGCGATCTGAGCCGCGTGCAGCTCGCTCAGTCGCGTGACGCGTTGGGCATCGTCGGTGTGTTGCCGGTGAAGATCAACCCGCAACTGGCGCTTCGGTACGACGACGGCCGGGCCGAGGCCGTCCGGCTGTACTTCGATCCCGACCCACCCGCGGCCGAGGCGGTACTCGCCACGTTCCACCTGATGAACCGGTACATGGAGCAGGTGTTGCCCGGTGGCACCGCGGTCGTCGTCGACGTGCGGCGGGGCGAGGTGCACCGGCCACCCGCCGTCGAGGCCGACGAGCGGAAGGCCGCCGACGTCGATCGTTGGCTGGCCGGCGAGGCGGCGGCGTTCTCTGCCATGTGGAGCGTGCCCGCGTAGGCGCACCGGGAGCCGCCGCCTCGGCCTCGCGGCGGCTCCGGTGCGTCACTGGGCGGCGCGTGGCAACCCACGTTCCGTGCCATCCCGGCGACGGTCGGTAGGATCGTGGCGTGATTATGCGCCGATTCTCCGCATTTGCCCTCGTGGCCGCGCTGAGCCTGGTCGGCGCCGGCTGCACCGCTGCCAGCTATGCCGGGTACGCCCGATCCGTTCCACCCCCGGTGCTCACCCAGGCCCAACTGAACGCGGCGCTGCTGCGGGTCGAGGACCTCCCCGACGGCTACACGAGGCAGCCGACCCCGGAGTCGCCGCCCGACGAGAGTGATGCCGGGGGCCAGGGCGCGGGCTCCGAGCCGTGCGGCGACGTGTTCGACCTGCTCCGGGGCGGCGAGCCGGCGCTATCGTCGATCGCCGCCGGCACGGCCGAGATCGAGTTCAGCAAGGGCGACGACGGTCCGTTCCTGCAGCAGGGGCTGCTCACCTCGGGCAACCGGGCCGGGCTGCACGCTGCGGCCGAGGCGTTCCGCCAGTTGCCCGCCGTCTGCGGCGAGTTCACCGAGCGCGACGAGCAGGGCTCGTTCGCGATCCGGTTGAGCCCGGCGCAGTTCCCGGCCCTCGGCGACGAGTCGGTCGCCGTCAAGCTCGACGCCACGGGCACCAGCGAGGCGTCGAGCGTCGCACTCAGCGGATACCTGGTGCTGATCCGGGTCGGCGCGACGGTATGCATCCTGATCCACTTCGGGATACCGAAGGTCGACGTCGCGGAGACCGAAACGGTGGCCCGCGCCGCCGTCGCCCGGCTGGAATAGCGCCCTGTTTCCCCATCTCACGCAGGGTTCCGGCGTGCTACCTTCCCCGCCATGACCAGCGCGGTCGACACCTTCAGCTCGCAGCACGTGATGTGCGTCGTCGGCGCCGAACTGGATCTCGACAAGTGCGCCGAGATCGTCGCCGCGGTCGGCGGGCCGGGCTTCGAACTCGATACGGAGTTCTCCCAGGCCGAGCCGGATCCGCGCATGTCCGAGGCGTTCGAGGTGTCGGCCGACCTCGTGGTGCCGAGCTTCACCGACGACGACAGGGCGGCGGTCGAGGCGCACCGGGCCGTCGCCTACGTCCTCGGACCGTCGGCTGCCGCGTACGAGGGGTTCAGCGTCACGAAGAAGATGCTCGCCGTCGTCGCCGCCTTGCTGGAGGACGGCGGCGGCACCGCAGCCAAGTCGGAGAGCAGCGGCATCGCCCATGGGCGGGACCGCTGGCTGCACCTCGCGTCGGTCGCCGCCGCGGCCGCTGACCGGGCCGGCCAGGCGCCGCCCCTGTACGCCGCGTTCGTGCGTCGGCCGCTGTCCAGCGGCCTGGTGTACTACAGCTGCGGCCTGCACCTGATGGGTGAGGCCGACGTCGAGATCACCGCGGCCGACGACGACCGCGGCCTGGAGTGGATGGACGGCCTGGCCCGCTACCTGCTGATCGACCGCGGCTCGGCGCGCATCCGCGACGGTGACACGTTCGGCTTGCAGGCCGACAGCCCGCGCCGGGTGCTGCGGCACCGGGCCTGCACCCGCTACCGCGACGACGACCTGTTCTTCAATCCGTGGGGCTACTGGCGGCTCGCTGTCTGAGTGCGTGGCGGGCAGTCGCTACCGTTGGTCCGTGACCGCCATCGCGTCCGCAGGTCGAGTCGTCGCCATCGTCGGCATCGACGGTGCGGGCAAGACCACCCAGGCCAGGCTCCTCGCCGCCTGGCTGGCGGCGTGCGGCCGGCCCGCCGACTACTGGCAGAACGCCGGCGGCCGGCGCTGGTTCGGCCGGTTCGCCCAGTTTTTCGGCCGGCGCGACGCGGAGGCGCTGCTCGGCATCGGCGGCATGCTGTTCGTCGAGTCGGTGCTGCGGTGGCTGGCGATCGCCCGGGCGCTGGCCCGGTCGCGGCAGCGTCGTCACGTCGCGGTGATGGACCGCTACTCCTGGTGCCAGTACGCCAGCATCAGGGCGCACGCCACGCGCTCCGCCCGCCGCGAGAAGCGGGCCCGCTGGTTCTACGGACTGTTCCCGCAACCCGATCTCACCGTGTTCCTCGCGGTGACCCCCGGCCGGGCCCACGGCCGGGTCGAGGCCCGCGGCACCGATCACGAGGATCTCGGCTACCTGGCCGCCGCCGATGCCGCGTACCGGTCGCTCGACGAGGCCCGCCGGTTCGTCTTTATCGACGCGAATCGCGAGGCCGCGGCGGTGCAACGCGATCTTCGCGCGGTGGTTGCGGCGCACTTCGAGATCGTGACCTCGGCGAACGTGCCGCTTGATCAGCCCATCGAACAATAGAGACGAATCTTTGCAATCCGCGAACCGCCGCGCCAGACTGTCCGGGTGAATCTGCCGGACGTGGACGCGCTGCTCCGCGCCGACCCGCGAATGATCGATGGATATCGAATCGTCGGTCGGCTCGGGGCCGGTGGAATGGCGACCGTCTACCTCGGCTCCGCGTCGGACACCCGGCCCGACTCCCTGGTCGCGGTCAAGCTCATCCACCAGCACCTGGCGGCTGACCCGGAGTTCCGGGCCCGGTTCGCCCGCGAGGTGCAGTTGGCGGCGCGCGTCCCCCCGTTCTGTGCTGCCGAAGTCCGCGGGCAGGGCGTTTACGATGATCGGCCGTACCTGGTGACGGAGTACGTGCCCGGCACGCCGCTGCACCGCCTGGTGGAGGAGGAGGGCCCGCTCGACCCGCCGACCCTGCACAGCGTCGCGGTCGGGCTTGCCGCCGGCCTCACCGCGATCCACGACTGCGAGCTGGTGCACCGTGACCTCAAGCCGAGCAACGTGATCATCACGCGTGGAGGGGTGCGGATCATCGACTTCGGCATCGCCCGCTCGGTCGAGGCGACGAGCGACTTCACCACGACCGGCGTCGTCATGGGCAGCCTCGGCTGGACCTCACCCGAGCAGCTCGACGCGAAGGACCCGATCCCGGCGATGGACATCTTCGCCTGGGGCTGCCTGATCGCGTACGCGGCCACCGGGAAGCACCCGTTCGGCGGCGGGGATGCCGCGTCGCGCTGCTGGCGGATCCTGCACGCCGACCCGACCCTCGACGCAATGCCGCCGCTGCTGACCGAACTGGTCCGGGCCGCACTCGATCGCAACGCCGAACGCCGGCCGACCGCACAGGAACTGCTGCTCGGGTTGGTGGGCGTGGCCGGGCCGGTGGTCCCGGTCCCGGGGCCGGCGCCCGCCGCGCCGGAGGGATCATCCGGCGCCGGCGGGAGCGCCGATCCGCGCCGCCGACGGTGGACGGGAGGCGGCCGGCGCCGGCTGGCCGTCCTCGCCGGCGTGCCGCTGGGCCTGGTGCTCGCGGCCGGGCTGGCCTCGGCGGCGGGCGGCCCGCTCCGCTTCGGCGACGACCCGGCCGGCGCGGGCGAGAAGGGCGGAGGTGCCTCGACGCCCTCCGAACAGCCGGCGGTGTCGGGCGGCACGACCCCGGGCGCGCCGGCTGCGGGCAATGGTGGGCGCGGTGCGGCGTCGGACGCCGGGCCGGTTCAGGCGCCGGCGGGACCGGGGGAAACGGGTGTGCCCGTCACGCCGACGACGACGCCGACAACTGCCACGTCGGTACCCGATGTGGGCCACATCCCACCGGGTCAGACCAGGTCGAAGACGAAGAAACCGAAGGCCTAGCCGGCGCGGCCGGGCGCGAACGACCATTCGATCTCAAGGGATGCGGTCACGCTGTAAACGGTAGGTAAACCTCGGCCCCATCCGACACAGCCGTTCGGCGGAATGCTTATGTACAAACGAATCCGGGCGGCCCAGCCGCCCGGACTCCGTATTCTTAAGCCCACCTTTCGGGAGACCGAAGACTACCTTTCGGGCGGCGTCGTCGGGGGGATCACCTGGGTCGGCTGCTCGCTGATCGGCCAGGTCACCGCCGGGTTGTCCGGCGTGGTAGCGGCCGTCGACGGCGGGGCCGGTTGGCGGCTGTGACCGGGTGCCCGCTCGGGGCCGGGCGTGGGCGTCGGTGCGACGGCCGAGGGCGGCGGGGCCTGTTCCGGCGCGGCCTGTTCCGGCGCGGCAGGTGACTGCGCGACGGGTGCGGTGGGCGCCTGACCGGTCGCGTACACGGGCTGGGTCCGCTCCGGCACCGGCGCAGCGGCTTGTGCCGGGACCGCCTGCGCCTGCGCCTCGCGCTGGCTGGCGGCGTACGCCTTCGCACGCTCGGCGATCGTCTGCGACTCGTCGGCCGCCCGCTGCAGCCACGACTCCCAGCGGCCCTGCATCGGCCGCACCAGGCCGCCGCCGACCCCGACGATCAGGATGCCGGCGATGGTGGCGAGCACCGCGATCAGCACCGGCATGGTCACCGTGGTGGCCACCCCGATCTGGTTGAGCGCCGCGATGACGCCGAGCCCGATGATGAAATACGAGGCGACGTTCGCCAGCAATCGGCCGTACGAAAGCCCGCCCAGCGCGTTGGACACGAGGTCCTTCACCGCGGCCGCGATCGCGCACGCGATGACCACGATGATGATCGCCACGAACGCCTTCGGCAGCCACGCCACGACGCCCGAGATCAGGTCGGATACCGCGTTCGGTCCCCAGACGCCGAACGCGAGCTGCAGTGTGAACAGCAGGATCGCGTAGTAGACGAGCTTGGCGACGATGTCGCTGGCGTCGTACTTGCTGCGGGCCAGCGCGGCCCGGATGCCGCCGCGCTCGACCCACCGGTCGAAGCCGACGCGTTCGAGCACCTTGTCCACGAGGTTGCGCACGACCCGCGCCACCAGGTAGCCGATCAGCAGGATCAGCAGGAACAGCAGCGCCTTCGGCAGGAACAGCAGGAAGTCTCGCACCATGTCGCTGAGGCCGCCCTGCACGTCCACGCGAGGCGCGGCGACGATATCGGACATGAGCTCCTCCGGGGGATCGACGAGGATGTCGTCCTCGTCGATACCCCCGGCGGTCAGCCGGAAAACAGTTCGGTGATCAACCGCCCGGCACGGCGCCTAGCATGGTCGGCCGTTCAGGCGGAACAGCTCCGGTGAGGCGTTCGCGAAGCCGGCGGGACTCGTCGCCACCAGGCCCACCACGGTGGTCTGGAAGCGGCCGAGCCGCCCGCCGGACAGGGTGACCGACGCGCCGGTCTGGCGCACGACGGCGCCCAACGCGCCGGCCACCCGCTGCCCGCCCCCGTAAGCGAAGTCAAGCGTCCAGGCGTCGACGGGGGAGCCGGTGTTCGTCACCGTCACCAGCGCCAGGTACGGCGAACCGGGTACGTCGATGCGCACGTAGTGCACCGAGCACGAGCCGGTCGCCGGCGGCGGACCGCCGTTGTCCTGATCGGCGACGAAGCTCGACACCCAGGCCAGCGTCGACGCCCAGTTGATCGCGATCTCGTTGGTCGACCAGGAGCCGATGTCGTCGATGTAGCAGAACTGCGGCGTCGAGGTGCAGCCGACGAGCTTGTCGGCGGCCACCGGGTCCCACGTCGGCGCATCGGAGTTGGGGCCGCCCGCGATGCTGCCGGGCGGCGGCGTCGGCATCGCCGGGTTCACCGAGTGCGCGAACCAGCGGCTGTGCTGCGCCTGCGAGAACTTCTCGCCGTATCCCGTCACGTAGGACTGGTTCAACGCGTTGCGGCCGAGGATGTAGTCCATGCCCTCGATGACCCCGTCGCGGTAGGCCCTGTCGTTGGTGATGTCGAACGCGGACGCGATCACGACCAGGTTGTTCAGGACGAGGTTGTTCGAGCCCCAGTCGAAGAGGTTGTCGGCCGGGGTGAACGCCAGCGCCCACGGGTTCGCCCGCAGCGCCGTCAGGTAGCGGTTTGCGCCGGCCACGACGCTCGCCCGCACGGCCTGCCGGTTCGGCAGCGCGTTGGGCACCATCGCGAGGTCGAGCCGGCCCAGCGCCGCCACGTGCTTCCAGTCGAAGCTGCGGTCGGTCCAGATGTCGCCGGTGTGGTGCGGCGAGGCGAGCACGAACTTCTTGTACTGCTCGGCGCCGGTGGTGATGAACAGCTCGGCGGCCGCCCAGTAGAACTCGTCGGTGACGTCGGTGTCGTCGTACGGTCCGCCGCCGACGCCGCCGGCCGGCGCGTAGATCGCCGGGTTGGCCAGCGCGGCCCGCCAGGCCGTCTGGGCCGCCGCGAGGGCGCGGGTGGAGAAGGCGACGTCGTAGGGCGCGAACAGGCGGGCTGCCTGCGCCGCGGTGGCCGCGAGGTTCAGCGTGGCCGCCGTCGACGGCGGCTGCAGGTAGCGCGGCTGCGGGTCGTCGCTCGGGAACAGCGGGATGCCGGTCCACTCGGCGTCGTGGATCTTGTGGTGCGCCATCCCGGCGAGCGGCTGCCCGGCGGGCACCTGCATCTTCAGGATGAACTCCATCTCCCAACGGGCCTCGTCGAGGACGTCGGGAACCGCGTTGCCGTGCTCGGGGATGCGCAACGTGCCGTCGGCGGTGGCGCCGGCCTGCGCGGTGCGCGCGTTCTTCGTCCGCTCGAAGTTCGACATGACCTGGTACAGGGCGATGCCACCGTTGACCACGTACTTGCCATGGTCGGCCGCGTCGTACCAGCCGCCGGAGACGTCGAGCGAGTAGTTGCAGGTGCCCGGCGCGCACGGGACGCTCACGTCGCCCTGGTTCGGCGCCACGCCGATGTGCCCGGCCGGCCGGCCGTAGCCCGGGGCGATCGCGTTGTCGATCGCGATTCCGCTGCGCCACGGGTAGTAGACCGACAGCGCGTCGGTGCGCAACCTGTCGTACGCGGCTGCTGAGACGTCGAAGGGGTAGCTCGTCTCGCCGTCGGCGGCCAGCGTCAGGCCGGTGCTCTCGGTGCGGTAGGCCGAGAAGTCGATCGTGTGCACGTTCTTGCCGGAGGTCCGCTCGACGCCCGCCGGGGTCGAGGTGCCGCGGGCGAGCGTCGCGCCGCCCTTCTTCAGCTCCCAGGCGACGGGCGACGTCTGCTCGGTCACCAGGGTCGCCCGCTTCGGGCCGTTCGGCAGGTAGCCGACCTGGTTGACGCGCACCCGCGGGCCGGTGTCCGGCACGTACGGCGGCTTGACGGCGCCGCCGGTGAGCGTCGCGTTGTCGATGCAGAGCGTGTACGCGTCGCCCTGCCCGCCGGTCTGGATCGCGAACTGCGCGGTCGACAGCGTCTCGCCGGCGGTGAAGAAGTACTCGAACTGCTGGGTGGTGCCGGTGACCGTCGGCCGCTGCTCCAGCCACGTGGTGTAGGGGGCGCCGTTCAACTGGACCAGTACCCGCGGCACCACGTCGCGGCTGGCGTGCGCGGTGAACGCGAGCCGGTAGTCCTCGCCGGCCTGCAGGTCGACGTCGTTCTGGCCGAAGATCGCGTCCCACGGGTTGGCGGTGCCGGCGGGCACCTGGGTGCACAGTTCCCCGCTGACGACCGAGATCGGCGAGTTGCCGGTGGCCCACCACGGGTCCACCGCACCGCTGTCGAAGGTTCCGTTGACGAGCTGTTCCGGCCCGGGTTCGGCGCGGGCCGGGAGGGCGGGTAGGCCGCCGAGGAGGGCGGCGGTCACGACGAGGCTCAGCGCGGCGCGGCGGTAGGACCGGGTACTCAACTATGCCTCCGGGGCGGGGTGGCGGCCGGGCGCGTACCGGAAACGCTCCCACGCGCAGGTGGGAGCGCTCCCAGAGTGCGGCCAATCCTTCGCTGCTCGAGGACCTGTGTCAATGCGTCGGTGCTGAATGAGCCCCCTGATCAGGTTCGGCAAGGGAGAACCCGATGGGCTACCCGCCGAGGCGGCGATGCAGGATCTCCGCGAGGTCGGTCGGCCGGCTGAACATCGGCCAGTGCCAGGTCGGCAGCTCCTCGTAGGTCCAGTTCGGGCCGGCCATCCGGGCAAAGGTGGGCACCGTGGCGGCGAGGTCGCGCGTCTGGGCCGCCGTGAAGCTCGAGAGGATGCCCAGGCACGGCAGCTTCTCCCAGCCACCGGTCAGCCGCACCGGCTGCACCGCTGTCAGCCACGGCTGCGGCACCGAGCGCTCCGCCAGCGCGGCGAGCGCCGCACCGTCGACCCCGTCGACGCCGGCCGCGAGGTCGGCCCAGGGCGGGGGCGGCAGCCGCCACCCGTCGCCATGCTCCTCGACGAGGGCCTGGTTGCGCGCCCGCTCCTCGGGTCCGGCGAAGTCGGCCTGGCACATGCCGTCGGGCAGAGGGCCGGTGTCGACATAGACGAGGTGCCGGACGCGCTCCGGAACCCGGTCGGCCGCGCCGGTGGTCACCAGACCGCCGTAGCTGTGGCCGACCAGGACGGCGTCGGTCAGATCCTCGTAGCGCAGCAGGTTCACGACGTCGGTGACGTGCGTATCGAGGTCGGTCTCGGGGGTGGCCAGGTGGGCCCGCTCGCCGAGGCCCGTGTTGGTGAACGGGTAGACGCGGTGGCCGTGCGCCCGCAGCGCGTCGGTCACGGGCTGCCACGCCCACGCGCCGATCCAGAAGCCGGGGACCAGTACGAATGTCGTCATGGCTCCGACGCTATCGTCGATACCGGACAGGATCCGCCCGGATTTGGAGGACGATTTGAATCGGCCCACGGCGCGGGTGCTGGCGCTCCTGGAGATCCTGCAGGCGGGCGGCTCGTTCGGCGTCGCGCGGCTGGCCGAGCGCCTGGGCGTCGACGAGCGGACGGTCCGGCGGTACGCGTCGCACCTGGCCGACCTCGGGATACCCGTGGAAGCCCAACGGGGGCGCTACGGCGGGTACCGGCTGGCGCCCGGCTACAAGCTGCCCCCGCTCATGCTGACCGACGACGAGGCGGTCGCGATCGTGCTCGGCCTGGTCGCCGGGCGGCGCTCGGGCCTGGTGACGGCCGCCGGGTCGGCCTCGGAGAGCGCGCTGGCCAAGGTGCGCCGGGTGCTGCCGGCCGCGGTTGCCCGGCGCATCGAGTCGCTACTGACGACTGCCGGGTTCACCGCGCCGGACCGGCCCTCGGCGCCGCCCGAGTCGGAGGTGCTGCTGACGATGGCGTCGGCGGCCCGCGACCGGCACCCCGTGGCGATCGTCTACACCGCCTGGAGCGGCCGCAGTACGCGGCGCGAACTCGCACCGTACGGGCTGGTGTTCCACGCCGGCCGCTGGTACGTCACCGGCCTGGACTCGGCGACCGGCGACCTGCGGACGTTCCGGCTGGACCGCATCGCGTCCGCTGAATCGATTGAGGGCTCGTTCGAGGTGCCGGCCGACTTCGATCCGGCCGGCCACGTGCTCGCCGGCCTCGCCGCTGTGCGGTACGCGCACGAGGTGGTCGTGGTGCTGGAGGCGCCGCTGGCCGAGGCGCGCGAGCGGATCCCGCGGGTGGTCGGTGAGCTGACGGAGGTACCGGACGGCGTGCGGCTGACGGCGCGGGCGCAGCGTCTGGCCGGCGCGGCGGAACTGCTGGCCGGGCTGCCCTGGCCGTTCCGGGTGGAGCGCCCGGACGAGCTGCGCACCGAACTCCGCGCGCTGGCCGCCCGCCTGGAGCGCGCCGCCGACGCGCCCGCTCCTTGACCGCCGAGCCCGCCTCCCTGCCCCGGTGCCCCGTCTCCCGCGATCTTGGACGTCTGCTACCGCTGGGGCGCTGGCAAGAGTCCAAGATCGCACAGTATGGCGGTGATCACGTTGCCGCTCCCGCTGGGGCAGAAGTACTGTATCGATGCAGAAAGAGGAAGGTCGACATGGGTGCCACTTTGCAGACGGTTGCCGACGAGGTCGGGGTGTCGCGCAGCACCGTGTCCAACGCGTACAGCCGGCCCGACCAGCTCTCGCCGGAGTTGCGGGCACGCATCCTGGCCGCCGCCGAGCGCCTCGGCTACGCCGGGCCGAACCCGACGGCGCGCTCGTTGCGTCGGGGCAAGGTCGACGCGATCGGCGTGCTGCTGACGGCGAACCTGACCCAGGCGTTCCGCGATCCGTACGCGGTCGAGTACCTGCGCGGCCTGGCGGAGGTGGCCGAGCGCCGGCAGACCTCGCTGCTGCTGATCCCGATCCCCCCGCACGACCCGGAGGGCGCGCTCAAGGCCGTCCGCAACGCCGCTGTCGACGCGTTCTGCCTGTACTGCGTGCCGGACTGGCACGGGGTGCTGGACGTGATCGCCGCGCGCGGGCTGCCCGTGGTCGCCGGCGACGACCCCGAGATCGTGGCCAACGGCATGGTCCACGGCGACGGGATCCCGGTCGGCTTCGTCGGGATCGACGACCGCGAAGCGGCGCGCAAGCTCGCCGCGCACGTCGCGGCGCTCGGACACCGCCGGGTGGCCCTCGTGGTCCACTGGGCCAGCGAGGACGGGGCGACCGGGCCGGTCGACCTGGCACCCGAGGACCTGCGCTACACGGTCAGCGGGGAGCGGACCCGCGGCTTCCGGGACGCCATCACCGCTGCCGGCGGGTCGTGGGACGACGTCCTGCTGATCAATGCGGCCGAGAACGACAGAGCCGTCGGCGCCGAGGCCGCCGCACACGCGCTGGACCGTCTGGATCGATCTACCGCGATCATGGCGACATCGGACGTGCTGGCGCTCGGGATCCTCGACGCGCTGGCCACCCGCGGGCTGCGGCCCGGCCGGGACGTCTCGGTCACCGGATTCGACGACATCCCCGAGGCCGAGCGTGCCGGGCTGACCACGATCCGCCAACCGAGCGCGGAACGCGGCCGGATCACCGGCCAACTACTGCTGGACCCGCCGGCTGATCCGTCGGACCGGCGGCGCGTCCTGCCCACGACGCTGATGGTCCGTGCGAGCACGGGCCCGAACAACAAGAAGGAGGCATCATGATGCCGCAACTGTTCACCATCGGTATCCAGCTCACCCGCGAGAGGGCGACCTCGGCGATGCCGCACGCCCCCGTCGTCGACCACGCCCCGGCCGCACCGCGGCTGCGCCGTGGTGCGGCCCGGACGCTGCGTCGGATGGCCGACCGGTTCGACGCCTGACCGTGGATCTTGGACGCCTGCTAGGGCCGCGGCCCTAGCAGGCGTCCAAGATCGCCGAGAACTCCCACGTACGCGAGGAGTTCGCCCAGCAGATCGACCCCGTGCTCGCTGAGTACGGACTCCGGGTGGAACTGGACGCTCGCGAAGCCCGGCCCGCGCATGGCGTAGATCTCCCGGGTCACCGGGTCGCGGCTGATCTCGACGGAGGCGTCCAGCACCGACCCGTCGTCGACGGCGAGGAACGTCGAGTAGAAGCCGACCCGCTCCGGACGCCCGAAGAAGCTGATCTCCCGCTGAGTCCCCTGGTACGTGCCCTCCTTGCGGTGCAGGGGCAGCCCGAGCAGCCCCGCGATCAGCTGGTGGCCGAGGCAGACGCCGAGCAACGGCAGCCCGCTGGCGAGCCGTCGCCGGGCGAGCGCACGCAGGGTGTCCATCCGCTCGTCGCCGCGCCGGGTCGGATCGCCCGGCCCGGGGCCCGCCACCACCAGGTCGTACGCGTCGAGCTCCAGGGTCGCGGCGACGCCGTACCCCGCCCGCTCGACGCGCAGGCCGAGCGCCCGCAACTGGTGCGCGAGCATCCCGGTGAACGTGTCCTCCGCGTCGATGATCAGCACCCGCGGCCCCGATCCGGCCGCCGACCCCGGCGCCCGCTGATCCAACCAGAACCGCCCCAGGTGCTCGTTCCGCGCGGCAAGCGCCGCGCGGACGGCGTCAGACTCCGCGATCGTGGAAACGAGCCCCGATTCTCCACGATCGCGGGAAGTGGGGGCCGCGGTCAGGGCCGCCAGGATGCCTGCCGCCTTCGCCCGCGTTTCGGCCACCTCGGACTCGGGCGTGGAGTGGCGGACCAGGGTGGCGCCGACCGGGACGCGCAGCGCACCGGCCGGGGAGATCTCCGCCGTACGGATCAGGATCGGGGCGTCCAGGGTCTGGCGGCCCGTCTCGTCGCGGCCGACCAGCGCCAGCACCCCGCCGTAGTATCCGCGCCCCCGCCGCTCGTGGCGGGCCACCACCCGGCAGGCGTTCTCGATCGGGCTGCCGACGACGGTCGGGGCGAACATCGTCTCGCGCAACACGTCGCGCACGTCCAGCGCGGTGTGCCCGGCCAGCAGGTACTCGGTGTGGAACAGGTGCGCCATCGGCTTGAGGAAGGGCCCGATCACCTGGCCGCCGCCCTCGGCGACGACGGCCATCATCTTCAGCTCCTCGTCGAGAACCATGTAGAGCTCGTCGATCTCCTTCTGATCGGCGAGGAAGTCCAGCAGCGGGCGGTCGTGCCGGAACGTCCCGCTGATCGGGTTCATCATCACCAGTCCGTCGTCGACGCTGACATGACGCTCCGGCGTCGCGCCCACCAGCGTCCGGGTGCCGGTGTGCACGCAGAACGTCCAGTACGCGCCGCGCTCGTCGCGCAGCAGCCGGGCGAACGCCGCCAGCGCCGCGCGCACCGAACCGCCGTCGACAGTTGCCTCGAACACCCGGTGGATGACGAAGTTCGACCCCTCGCCGCGGCCGATCTCCTCGTCGAGGACCCGGCCGACCAGGTCGGCGTACTCGTCGTCGGAGAGGTCGAAACCGCCGCCGTGGAGCGCCGGCACCTCGTCAGGAAGGATTTCGAGAACGGCGGCGAGCGACACCACGGAGCAAGCGGTGACGCGCAGGCACTCGAGCGGTGCGCCGTCGTCGATGCAGGCGAAGCCCCGTTCGGCCACCTGCCGGTAGGGGACCAGGGCCAGCGTCAGCGGACCCACCCCGGGCGGGACGGGGATGTCGGCGAGGGTCGGCACGCTCACGACGTCGCCGGAAAGAATTTCGACCTCGGCGCTGTCACCGCGCCGGATCAGTGCGAACGGGCCTTGCGGAATCACGGGCTCTCCTTAACTGCGAAGAGCCGCCCGCGAACAGAGGCCGAACATGCGAAACGGCCGCCTCGACGGGCGGCCGCGTGGACTACGCGCGATGGATGGCCGCCGTCAGGCGGGGCCACCACTGGTTGCGTCGCGCGATCATGAGCGAGATCGTAACGCACGGAATGGTGCCCGCCGAGGAGGCGTCGGGCACCAATCCGCGATATATGTGAATCAGCCGGTGAAGGTTGGGCCGGCCCAGCGCAAGCCGTTCATGTTCCCCCCTTGGAAAGCGCCCCTCGTGGCGTGTGTCTACAGGAAACACGCACCGGGTTGTGGCGAGGTTGTGGCGGACCGCGGCATTTCAGTCAGGCGCGAATTGCGCTGTCCAAGCTGCCCGGTTGGGCGGCGCCCACGGCCGCCAGCACCACGTCCAGCTCGCGGTCGTGCCCCTCGGTGATCGCGGCCAGCAGCTCCGGCTCGCCCAGCTCGGCCTGCAGCGCGCCGTAGGTGCGCTCCCAGTCCGTCCGCTCGACGGCCGGCACCGGCGCACCGATCGCCGAACGGATCGCCCCGGCGGCGCCGAGCAGGACCGCGGCCGTCCGCGCCGACCCGGCCCGGCGCACCGTCTCGGCGAGCGCCTCCAGCACGCTCGCCGTGCGCCACCGGTCGCCGAGCTGGCGGTGCAGCCGCAGACTCGCGGCGAGGTGCGCGCGGGCCGGCTGGTCCCGTCCGGCGCGCAGCTCGACCAGCCCGAGCAGGTTGCGCACCCAGGCGATCCCCTCGCCGAAGTTGATCATCTCGTGGCGTTCGAGGGCGTCGTCGAACAGCCGACGCGCGCGCTCGGTGTCGCCGCCGTAGAACGCCACCGCACCGAGGTTCATCAGCGCCGACGCGATCGCCTCCGGGTCGCCGACGGCCCGCACCCGGGGCAGGCACTCGGCCAGGTAGCGCTCCGCGGCCGTCAGGTCCCCGCTCACCCAGGCCGCGAACGCGCCGGTGTGCAGCGCGCGGGCGACGCCGTGCTCGTCGCCGACCGCCCGGTAGTACACGAGCGCCCGCTCGACGCACGCGATCGCCTGCTCGTACTGGCCGGTCTCCCGCTGCACCGAGGCCAGCAGCACCAGCAGCCGGGCGAACTCCGGACGGTCCGGGCCGGTCAGGTCGAGCGCCTCGTGGGCCAGCCGCACCGACGTCGGGTACTCGCAGTCGAGGATCGCCAGCGCCGACGCCTCGATCACCGCCGGCAGCCGGATCTCGTCCGGCGCGTCGGGGCGGCGGCGCAGCGCCAGGTCCAGCCAGCGCCGGCCGTCGCGGTAGTGCCCGCTGTACTTGCAGTACGCCGCGAGAGCGGTCGCCAGCCGCAGCTCCTCGGTGCCGTCGCCGTGCTCGAGCAGCCAGTGCATCGCCGCCTGCAGGTTCGGGTAGTCGGCGGCCAGCCGGGCGAGCCACGCCGCCTGGTGACCGCCGCGCAGGTTCGCCGCGGCCTCCTCGGCCAGGGCCAGGAAGTGCGACGCGTGCCGGCGCTGGGCGTCCATCCGCTCCTCGGCGCCCGTGCGCCGCAGCGCGTACGCCCGGACCGTCTCCAGCAGCCGGTACCGGGTGCCGTCGCGCCTGTCGACCACGACGAGGGAGCGGTCGACGAGCTCGGTGAGCAGGTCCAGGGCGTCCGGGTCGACGGCCTCGGCCGCGTCCAGCCGGAAGCCGCCGACGAACACGGTGACGCGGCGCAGCAGGGCGCGCTGCGCGTCGTCGATGAGGTCGTAGCTCCAGTCCAGCGCGGCGGCCAGGGTGCGGTGGTGCGGATGACCGGCGACGGGGTCGCGCGCGCTGCGCGTGTCGCGCGGCACCGCCAGTCCGCGGGTGCTGCGCAGCAGCGCGAACCGGTCGGAGAGCCGGGCCGCGATGTCGGGGACGGACAGGGCGGTGGCCCGGGCGGCGGCCAGTTCGATCGCCAGCGGCAGCCCGTCGAGATCCCGGCACAGCGCGGTGACCAGCGGCAACTGGTCGGCCGGCACCGGCACCCCGGTGTGGTCGAGCACGAGGTCGACGAACAGGCGGGCGGCGTCGGCCGGCGCCAGCGGCGCCACCGGGTGCACCGCCTCGCCGGACAGCCGCAGCGGCTGCCGGCTGGTGGCCAGCACCCGCAGCCGCGGGCAGGCCGGCAGCAGCTTCGCCAGCAGGGCGGCGCACTGGCCGCTGACGTGCTCGCAGTTGTCGAGCACGAGCAGCGGCGGGTCGTCGCCGCGCAGGTAACGGACCAGCCGCTCGAACGCGTCGGTGGTGCCGTCGTCGGCGAGACCCAGGGCGGCGGCGACCGACTCGGCCAGCCGCTCCGGATGCTCGACGACGGTGAGGTCGACGAATCTGGCGCGGCCTCCGTCGCGGCTCTGCGCGGCGGCGATCGCCAGCCTGGTCTTGCCGCAGCCGGCGGGCCCGACGAGCGTGACCAACCGGCGCGACGCCAGCGCGGCGGCCACCGCGTCGACCGCCTGATCGCGCCCCACCAGGGCGGTGAACGGCTCGGGCAGCGGGGCGGCCACCGATTCCGCCACCGGCGCCGCCGCCGCTGCTGCCACCGGCGGCGGATGCGTGTCCTCGAGCAGCGGCGCCGGGTCGCCGCCGGCCAGGATCGCTGCGTGCTGACGGCGCAGCCGCCCGCCCGGTTCGATGCCCAGGTGCTCGGCCAGCACCTCGCGGGCCCGCCGGTACGCGGCCAGCGCGTCGCCCTGCCGACCGGCCGTGTACAGGGCGACCATCAGCAGCTCCCACAGCCGCTCGCGGAACGGGTGAGCGGCGGTGAGGTACTCCAGTTCGGCAAGGCCGGTGGCTTCGGCCAGGCCAGCGGCCGGCGAGCTGCCGGCGGCCAGCTCGAACGCCCAACGGTCCTCGGTGGCGGCCAGCCGCAGCTCGTCCAGCCGGGCCACCTCGGCGGCCAGCCAGTCGACCGGTTCGGCGTCGGCGAGCGCGGCACCGTCCCACAGCGCGAGGCTCTCGCGCAGCTGCCGGGCCGCGGCCGCGAGATCGGTCGCCGCCGTGCCACGGGCCCGGCGCACCAGGTCTTCGAAGCGGCGCGCGTCGACCTGGGCCGGGTCGAGCCGCAGCACGTAGCCGGGCGCGCGGGTGACCAGCGCGTCGGGCCGGCCGCACGCGGCGAGCGCCTGCCGCAACCGGGCGATGTGGCTGTTCAGCGTCTTGTCGGCGGTGAGCGGCGGGTCTTCCCACAGCGCGTCGATCAGCCGGGTGCGGGGCACGACGGTCCCGACCCGGACGGCGAGCGCGGCAAAGATCGTGCGTTGCCGGGCGCCGACGAGTTGCGCCGCCCCGTCCGGCCCGCTGACCGAAATGCCACCGAGCAGCCGAACGGCAACGGTGTGGGGCCCACCCTCGCCCATGCCCTCGCCGCCTTCGAAAACAGTGCTATCGGCGCTCGCTCCGCTCGCGCGGGGCCGGGGCCTTCTCGGCGTCGCCTTCCCTCGTCGCTCCGGTCGTCGCGCTCCCTGCGCTCCTCAGTCCAGGCGCCACCGCCCCGGCCCTCAGGCTGCGAATGTTATCCCCTGCGGGCACGTTCCCAAGATCCGGGGACGCGGTCAGCGGCGGGACAACGCATCGATGGTAGCCACCTCGTCGGCGTCCAGCGTGAACCCGAAGATATCGAAGTTCGACTCGATGCGGTCCTTGCGGGCGGACTTCGGGATCACCGGGATCGAGTGCTCCAGGTGCCAGCGCAGGATCACCTGCGGCACCGTGACGCCGTGCTTCGTCGCGATCTCGCGCAGTGCCGGGTCGCGCAGGTTGCTGCCCTTCAACGGGCTGTAGCCCTCCAGCACCACACCGCGCTCCTGGTGCTCCGCCAGCCGCTTCGGCGAATGGTCGGGCGGGCTCCACGGGATCTGGTTCACCACCGGCGCCTCGCCGGTGGCGTCGATGATCTCGTCCAGCTGCGGCGTCGAGTAGTTGCTGACCCCGATCGACCGGGTCTTGCCGGCGTCGCGCGCCGCGATCAGCTGGCGCCACATCGGGACGCTGTAGCCGCGCCCCGGCGGCCAGTGGATCAACCACAGGTCGACGTGGTCGACGCCGAGCGCGCGCAGGCTGGCGTCGATCGTCTCCGGCTCGCGGCCGGCCCGTTCGGCGGGGATCTTGGTGGTGACGAACACCTCTTCGCGCGGCACCCCGCTGTCGCGCAACGCCTGGCCGACCTCGGCCTCGTTGCGGTACATGGTCGCGGTGTCGAGGTGGCGGTAGCCGATCTCCAGCGCGTACCGGGTGGCGTCGTAGGCCTCCTGGCCGCGCAGCTGCCAGGTGCCGAAACCGACGAGGGGCAGCTCCAGACCGTTGTTCAGGGTCACCATCATGCGTCCATTCTTCCCCGCTTCGGCGTCCATACGCGGGTGGCCTTGATCTCGGCGCTCTCCAGGTCGATGGTCACCGGGATGTCGTAACGGGCGAGCTCGACCAGGTCGGCGCGCGGCACGTAGGCGCGGCCGGGGTCGCCGACCAGCACGGCGCCGCCGGTCGCGGCCGCCCGTTGCACGAACGCGAGCACGCGAGCGGCCATGTCGCGGTTGTAGAAGACGTCGCCGGCGGTCACCACGTCGACGTCGGGTACCGGCTCATCCAGGACGTCCCGGCAGACGGCGTCGACGGCCACGTGGTTCAGGGCCGCGTTGAGCGCGAGCGCCTCGACCGCGGCCGGGTCGATCTCCGTCGCGGTAACCGCGCTCGCGCCGGCCAGCGCCGCCGCGATCGCCGTGACGCCGCCGCCGGCCGCCAGGTCGAGCACCCGCCGGCCGCGCACGACGTCGGGATGGTCGAGCAGGTACCGGGCCACCGCCTGGCCGCCCGCCCAGGCGAACGCCCAGAACGGTGGGGGAAGCTGGGCGCCGCCGGCGGCGAGCTCCGTGCGCTCCCACAGTCCGATCGCGTCGTCGGCCTGGTGTAGGACGATCTCCGGGACGGCCGACGCGGCGCGCACCGTCGTGTGTTGCCGGACGAAGGCCGCTGTCACCCGTCCATTGTCAGAAGTCGAACGGGTCGCCGACGACCGACCCCGGCGGGGCGAGGTCGTCGGCGCTGGGGTAGACCCACTTTCCGACGACGCGGTACCGGCCGCCGGGAAGGTTCGCGACCTGGGGCCCGCAGGTGTACTCCCTGACCTCGTCGGTGAACGTGCGGTTCAGGCAGGCGAAGGGCCCGGCGACGCGCTTGCCGGTGTCGACGTTCTCCACCGAGATCTCGAGGTTGGCCTTGACGCCGGAGATGCCCTCGAAGACGCCCTTGTACTTGACCGAGTTGCCGAGCGCGTAACAGGCCCGGGCGACCATCGGATGGCCGATCGACCACCGCGCCTCGGTGCACTTCCAGTCGGCGTAGTAGTCCTCGGGCGCCTCGCCGATGGGGACGGGCGGCCTGGTGGCGCTCGGCGTCGCCGCGGGCGAGGCGCCTTCGACCATCGGCGCGGGTGAGCCGCCGGCGTTGCCGGAGGGCCGGGCGGGATCGGCTGTCGGTGCCGCCCCGCTGCCGGTCGGAGCGGGCGCGGCGGGGACCCCGACGCCGCCCTGCGGTCCGGGCGCCGGTGGCGCGGCCGCGCTGGGGTGGCGGTCCGACGTCAACCGGTAGCCCGCGAGCCCGCCCGCGGCGAGCATCGCGACAACGACCGCGACCAGCGCCGGAGTCACCCGCCGCCAGCGCGATTGGCGCGGTCGCGGTGCCGGGGTCCGGGTCTTGACCCGACGGGGGTCCGGCGCGCTCCGGCGCCGCTTCGCGTCTGCGGTCCCGGCGAGGAGGAACGTCCGCCGGCTGACTTCGCCCTTCTGCAGCGGGGGAAGGGCCGGGACGCCGGTGGTCTCGATCGCGAGCCGGCGCAGGGTGTTGCTCAGCGTCGCCGCGGCGGGGCGCTGCTGCGGGTCGCGGTGCAGGCAGGTCTC
>Ga0111538_10000901_pt1 | contig 41189 bp, 57 predicted proteins | sample SoiMethybrSBSTD1_FD_79669 | JGI IMG/M metagenome (GOLD analysis project Ga0111538, IMG submission 79669) | Bulk soil microbial communities from a Populus tree surrounding site in Tennessee, USA - Soil MetaG P. TD hybrid SBSTD1 (version 2)... | ecosystem: Environmental > Terrestrial > Soil >...
TATATATATATTATTCCTATCATAGACAAGCCCCGGTGTCCACTTCCGCGTCGTCCTGTCACACCTACCCACGCCTATTTCTCGCCTGTCTGTCAAGCATATTCGCGTGTCTTTCTTCATCGTCAGCACTCTTTTTCCTTGTGTTTTGCTTGACCGTTACGCATGTTTTCGCTTGTCCGTTAAGCATCAATCATGCTTAGCGTCAAGCATCTTCCGTCGCCGTTCGCTTCAAATTGTTGCTTGACAGATAAGTTGCGCGTGCTCCGCACGGCGCTCTCTCGTCGTCATATCTCGTCAACTTGACAGGTCGTGCTACGCAGATCCGCCGCCTTCCGACGTCCACCTGGCCGCGCTCCCCTCGCCATCTTGCGTCATCTCGAGCCACGCATCCGCCGCCGCCGCGCCCCGCCAACGTCAACGAACGAGCAAACAGACAGACAGCCGCCCGCGCCCGCCCACGTCACGAATGACATCGACGCTCACTTCAGAGACCGCAGTTCTCTTTTTTTTTTTTGGATTGACGTTTGGTGTCGATGATCTTTCGACAACCACACAGAGATACCGCGCATTTTTGATCTTGTTCGCGTCGAGATGCAACGTGAAATTTCGTTTTTTTTTGGTCTCGATCAGGATCTTGATCTGATCGGGCACTGGATTTTGATTGAGAGATCCGGGGGCGCGAGACCGAAAAAAAAACGCGCCGGAATGGTTTTGGGGAAGCTCCGCCGGTCGCCGCGACTCGAAAAATTTCGCGAGTCGCACGCCGAGACGGCGGAAAACGCCACGACACGCCATCCGGAACGGCGCGGGGACCGATGCTTGCGTTGGGGTGGGGTTAGACCTAGACTTGACCGCAGTTGGGTAGCCCTTGCGGGCTGACCTATGTGGTCTGGTCCGGTGTCTCAACTACACCGGGTCAGGGGCGGCTCTAAAAGGGCTCGGCGGTGTCCCAACCGTCGAGCCCGAACGCTTTCTAGCCCCGAACTTGAGCCGCATCGTAAGCCCAAAGTCTGATTTCCGTCAAACTTTTTCGGGTAGCTCTTACCCTGACTTCCCCGCTTTTGCTTGCCGCTAGGCGAGCTTCTGTTTGACTGTTAAGCAACGCTCCGGTAAGCTAAAACCTTACTTTGGGAGCGTTTACACATGAAACTGACGAAAGCCATACGCCGCGCCGTGTTCTCCGAGATGGGGAAAGTCGGCGGTGCGGCTCGTGCGAAGAACCTGACCCCGGCTCGCCGCAAGGCCATCGCGAAGAAAGCCAATCAAGCTCGCTGGAACAAACGAACCAAAGCAACCGCCGAGTAACCCCAACTCGCCTACCTGAAGGGACCACGAATGACAGCGAAGACCGAGACACCGACCACGGGTGGACGTCCGAAGGGCTTCAAAATGTCCGCCGCCACGAAGGCCAAACTCGCCAAAGCCATGAAGGCTCGATGGCGGCGAGCTCGCAAGGACGGCAAGGTGCTCAGCGCCCGGAAACAACCGCTCAATGGGCACCATGCCGACAGCAACGCGAAGCGGAAAACCGCCCGCACTGAACTCATCGACCTGGCGAAGATGGGCGCTCGTATTCGGCTGACGGAGCTTGAGCGCGAGACCGCAAAACTGCGGATCTTTCTCGGCGAATCCGGCTCCAACTGAAGGGGACGTCAGCGATGAGGGCATACAAAAAGCGCATCGCTCCCCGGCTCGCGTCAGGCGACAAACGTGCGGCGATAGCTCACGGGCTACCGCCGCATATCAAGCAAGGGTTGGCGATGCGAGCCTACCGGGAGCGCACGAGCGTCTCGTGGCTTCTCGAGCAGTTCATCATCGCCGGATTCAAGTTCGATGAACCGGAGTATCGCGAGCCGAAGACAGACCTTCGGCTCGCGGCGAAGAAAGGGGCATGAGTTCCACCTATGTTCGGGTTCGGGTCCGTAAAGCTCGCCGGCCACGCCGAGCGGATGGCGCTGTTAGCGCAGCAGTATCCGCTCGGCACCGCCCTGACCTTTCAGGGCGAACCCCTCTACGTCGTCGGTCACACGGAGCCAGAAGACCGCGCCGAGCCGACCGTCGTGCTGTCCCGCTTAGACCCGTCAGAGCGGCCCGACGCCACTCTGAAGGCCAACCGCATCTATGTCGCCGCTCGTCACCTCACAACCGACCGAAAGGCTCCCTGACCCCATGACACGCCGCGTCACCGACTCGCGGTCCTCGCCGGAACTGATTCTCGCGAACGACCTACGCTTGCCCATCTCCACCGTGACCGAGAAGATCGCCTTCATCGGTCGCACGGGCGGCGGTAAGACCTACGCTTCACAAAAGCTCGCTGAACAAATGTTACTGGTCGGCGCTCAGATCATCGCGATAGACAGTGTTGGGAAATGGTATGGACTTCGCGTTGCCGGGAACGGACCGGGATTCTCCATCCCAGTATTCGGCGGACAACACGGCGACTACCCGCTCACGAGCAACGCGGGCAAGCTGGTCGCCGACCTGATCGTGGACCGCCGCATCTCGGCGGTGCTCGACATCAGCGACTTCCTCACGTTCGACGCGATCCGGTTTTGCACCGACTTCGCGATGCAGTTTTTCCAGCGCAAAAAGAAGCGGCAAAGTCCCGTGCATATCTTCATCGAAGAGTGCCAGGAAGTAGTGCCGCAAGTGCTCACCGACAAGGGCGCTCCCGAGATGGTTCAGGCGTGGCAGCGCATTTGGAAAATCGGTCGAAACTACGGCATCGGCGGCTCCTTGATCGGCCAGCGTCCGCAGGAAATCAACAAGCGCGTGCTCAATCAAACCGGCACGCTATTCGTGTTCGGCATGACGAGTCCGCACGAGCGGAACGTGGTCGAAAACTGGCTCTCCGATCAGGACACGGACGACGACATCAGCGACATCCTTCCGAAGCTCCTGAACGGGCAGGCACACGTCTGGTCTCCGGGCTTCCTGAAGCTCTCGCGAGAAGCCCGCGTGGACGCCAAACAGACAGCGGACATCTCGGCGACACCCACCCACGGAGACGCCGACGAATCCTTGCCTCTTACCCATATCGACGCATCCGCCCTTCGGGAACAGATGCTTGAACTCATCGAACAAGCCGAGAGCAACGACCCGAAGGCGCTGCGTCGGCGCATTAGTGACCTTCAATCGGAATGTGACCGACTAGAACGGACTCAAAAGGTCACAGAGGTCGAGAAGCCCGTCTTCACCGCCGAAGACTGGCAGCGCATCGACGCCGCCGCCGACACGATGAAATGGGCTGTCGGGAAGCTCGATCACGCTCGCGAAGCCATTTCACGCGGCAATGGCGCAGGGCCGTCTCGAAACGTGCCCGAAAACATTCATCAAGATCCAATCTTGAAAAATCTTGAGCCGCGTTTAGTGTCGTCTTCTCAACAGACAAGTAAGCAAGAATCGGTGGAAATAAATGGAAAACGACTCGATCAGTGCGAGCGCCGAATCCTGCAAGTCCTTCATCGAGCGCCAGAAGGGAGCCGGGGGCTGACGATCCAACCGCTGGCGACACGGGCCGGTTACAGCGTGACCGGCAGCTTCCGAACGGCGCTCAGTCGCATCCGGACACTCGGACTCATCGAAGGGGCCAACACGGAGCGAATGACGCTCTCGCAGGCGGGCGCGGCGGTCGTCACGCCGGACCCGGAGTATCCCTATTCGACGCTCGACTACTGGAAGGGCAAACTCTTGGCAGGGGAGCGGACCATCCTTGACGTCCTGTCCTACCGAGCGAACCGCCACGGGCTGAAGCTCGCCGCCCTGGCGGAAGCGTGCGGCGTGACCAAGAGCGGCACCTTCCGCACCTACCTTTCGAGCCTTCGGACAAAGGGACTCATCGAAGGCGAGAACACCGGCACAATTTCCCTGTCGCCAGAGGTCAACACGCAATGAGGCTCGGCAGGCCCGACCGGAAAATTTGCAAGCGGTGCGGCGGGCCATTCGTTCGCCGGGGCACTGACAAGCAATGGGACATGACCGGGCATTGCTTGTCGTGCGACCACGAATGCCTGAAAGACCGCATCCGTCGCCGCTCGACGGCGAATGCCAACGGCTGTCGAGTCTGGAATGGGCCGACGTCGAACAAGGTCGGGCACGCGAAGGTCACTGTGCAAGGGCGTCCTCGATGGGTTCATCGTGTCGCCTATGAAGCATTCGTCGGAGCCATCCCGAACGGTCGAGTCGTCCGTCACAAGTGCGACGTCCCGAGGTGCGTCAATCCAGAGCATCTACTGTTAGGGAGCCAAGCCGACAATCTTCGGGACGCGGCTGTTCGTGGTCGGATGGTCCGCCCGCCGGCTCGCTACGGGTTAGACAATTCAAACGCCACATTGACCGATGATCAGGTTCTGATGGTCCGGCAGTTGCGGGCAGAGGGCGTGCCGCAACGTGTCGTCGCGAAGCGATACGGCGTATCGCAGTCAACCGTGTGGCGTTTAGCGCACGGGAAATATCGTCAGGGGGCCAGCGAATGAGCGTGATGGTGACGGAGCTTTATGAAGCGTTGCGGAAGGCGGGGCTCGATGAGCCGACCGCGACGGCGGCCGCTCGCGCCGTGCTCCCGCTCGATGCCCGAACCGACTTGGCGACGAAAGCGGATCTGTCGGAGATGGAAGTCCGCATCATCAAGTGGAACGTCGGCGCGATGGCGGTGCTGACGGCGATCTTCGCCGCGCTCGTGCGACTGGCCCCATGAAGCCGAAGCGGTGTCCGGTGGGCGGGCGGCATCGGTGGGCACCGTTCGCCCCGGATGACGTCATGGACGACTATCTCTCGCTCCCGGTGCAGGTGCTTCGACAGGCGAACATGGTCGTGCATTGCGTGAAGTGCCGGCGCTCGTTTCGAGCGGTGCTCGACTTGAGCAAATCGGCTATCGGCGTCGATGAATCCGAGCCGACCCGATGGGGCAGTCGGCGGCGGCAGGCGGGTCGGCGCTGATGGGAAGGACGGTCGCATGGGGCTCGACAAATACATCCTCGATGACGACGGCAACCCGATTCTCGAGCCCGATCTTTACAAGTGGGCGAACTGGCTTGAGACCGCCGAGCGGAAGATCGCGCTCGACAGCTTCACGGCAGGCACGGGCATGGTCCGGGTCTCGACCGTCTTTCTCGGACTCGACCACAACTTCGCGGCAGGGCTCGGACCGAGCTACGCGCCGATTCTTTACGAGACGATGGTCTTCGGCGGGCGGCACGACGGGCACACGCAACGCTACAGCACGCGGGAAGAGGCGATTCGCGGGCACGCCGCCGCCGTCGATCTGGTTCAGCGGGCGCACTCACGCGGGTTATTGGACGACGGAAATTAGAGATGCCCGTCGCATCGTTGGGGAAGCTGCGACGAGCACCTCTCGACCATTCCGGCACTCACGGAATGTTGTGACCGCCAGAACGTGGCAATCCTACACCCGCGTTTCCTTGTCAGTAAAGGACCATCGTGGCCGTAAAAGGCACGCGGGCGAAAATACTTTCTTGATTTATCGCGCAATCCGGCTTTACAGTGGCAAACTCGTCAGTGGGCGGGTGCCGTCGTCCGATTGGCGAACGGGGGCAGACGAACGCTGTCAACCACAGGCAGGCGTGCGTTGGGGAGCCTTACCGTTCACTCCGGGTTTCGGAACCGCCCGCCCACTGACGGAACTCCCCGCAAGATCCGGGCTGTCAATTTTCTACCACCTCACAAGATTCGCGATCAATCCCGTTCGCGAAGTGTAAGCAAGCCAACCAACCGACCAAGAATGGAGTTCGCATCTCTTCCATGAAGAAAACCAAGACCACCACTCCGAAACCTGTCGCCCCGCCCACCGGGCTCGCGGTTGACATGATTCGTCTCGAAACGCCGGATGGCTTCGGCTACATTCAAGCCACGCCGGGGAACATCGACGTCATTTCCGCTCGCACGTTCTACGTCGGACGCGGGCGGCCGACCGACAAGAAACCCGTCGAGTCGGGACAGCCGGGGCGATGGGTCGTGACGCGAAGCGGCAACAAACTCTTCGTGCTCTCGACCATCGAGAATCGACAGGCGCTCGGACTGCCCGAAGAATAGAAGGGGAACACTATGGCCGGTCGATCACGGACCGCCGACGCTGACACCGACTTGATCACGTCGATGTCGATCATCCTGCACACGTCACGCGGCGAGACGCCCCTTCGGGCGGTCTCGTCGCGTGCGCTCACCGACGCCGCCGCCGATGTCCGACAGTTCGCGCTCACGGCGAACGGTCTCACCATCGAGCCCGCGCCGTTCGATGCCCGCAAACTCCCGTCGTCCTGGCAACAGGCGCTCAGTCAAGAGCCGCGATGATGCCGCCGCCGCTCATGCACTTGCATCTCCTTGAGTATCGGCACATGCCGACCGGGCGGCGGGCTTCGCTCGTGCGACACGACAACGCGTGGCTGATGACCTTCAGCAAGTGGAACGGCGAACACAAAACATGGGAACTCGTGCGGCAGACCGCCGCCGAGTCGCTACAGGACGCGCAACAGAAAGCACACGAGTGGTGCTGTGCCGATGACGACAAGCCTCAGACCTGAACTCGAGACGCTACCGCAGCGCCTGAAAACACTTCCGGTGGACGAACGCGGATATGTAGTCCCGTGGTTCGTGGCGTGGATGGACGGCAAGCCCGAATTCCGAGCGATGGACCGCGCAAAATTCACCCGCGCCGTTCGCGAAAAACGATGTTGGGTTTGCGGGGGCACGCTCGGCGTGCATCTCGCGTTCGTCGCCGGTCCAATGTGCGGCATCAACCGGAACGTCGCCGAACCGCCGAGCCATCTTGAGTGCGCCGAGTGGTCCGCTCGGAATTGCCCGTTCCTGACGCGCCCGAAGATGGTCCGCCGCCAGGACGACGAGATGAACGTCGAGAAGCTCGCCGAGCAAACGGCGGGACACGCCATCCCGCGTAACCCCGGCGTGGCGCTCGTGTGGATCACGAAGTCGTATCGGCTCTACAACGCCGGCGAGCAGTTGCCGAACATCGAAATCGGCCCGCCGGATCGGGTGATCTTCTACGCGTGCGGACGGCTCGCCACCCGAGCGGAAGTGGCCGAGTCAGTCGAGTCGGGACTGCCGATCTTGATGGAACTCGCCGAGCGACAAGACCGCGACGAGCCGCACGTCAAGGCCGTCGCCCACCTGATGAAAATGAAAGCCGACTTTGAACGGTGGTATCCGAATGCCTGAACCGACCGGCACGCACGACTACGACGAGCGGTATCAGGTCCGCCATCCGGACATCGAACGCGCCTTGCGGACGCTCGCCGCGCTCATCAGTGAACGCTTGCCGGAAGGATGGGCGTATGGCTTGTTTCTCGTGCCGTTAGTCGCGAACGAATCCTCGCCGAAAGACGAGGGCGCGGTCTTCTGGATTTCCAACGGCGACCGGGCGGGCATGGTCGATGCCGTGGCCGGATGGATTGACGACATGAAGAAACGCGGAGTCGTGAAATCGTGACCGAGCTCGCCACCGAAACGCCGTCGATGCGCTGGACGCGCTCTCATCGCTACGACGTCGATTGTCTGCCGCTCGCCGACGCGCATTACAACCGCCGCAAGCCAGGGAGCCCGCAGTTCGTGCCGCCAGGGCGGTGTGTCGTCCTGAAAACTGCCGGGGCGTTGTGGGTCACAAGCTGGCCGTTCGCCGAGTTCGTCACGCACGCGTGGGGCGGGGCGTGGATCAATTCGCTGTTCCGGAAGGAATGCGACGGCAAGGCATCCGAGTTCATCCGCGAAGCGGTCGCCGCGACTCGCGCCGTGTGGCCCGACGTGCCGCCGCTCGGTCTCATCACGTTCATCGATCCGAACGAGGTCAAGGCCCGCAAGATCCGAGGGCGACTCGCCATCGGCTTGTCGTATTTTGAAGCGGGATTCGTTCACATCGGCTACACGAAACACGGCTTGTGGGTCATGCAACTACTGCCGAAGGACATGCCGGACCCGTGCGAGCCGAACTGGGATCTTCTCGCGGAGCGCGGCTGATGAAAAAGACACCTGAATACAACGCGGGCCTGATCGCGATGGCAAAGCGAGCGTTGCATGGGCTCGATGACGCGCACATTTTCGTCGGGGTGATGGTGCCGCCGACCGAGACGAGCGTGGAGAGCATCGAGTTTCAGTTGCAACTTGGGCATTGCGTGCTGATGAACAAGCCGATCATCATTCCCGCGCCGTTCGGCTACGAACTGCCGCCGAAGCTCGCGCTCGTGGCGGATCGCATCGTGCGGTTCGATCCGAATCGGATGGAAACCCTGCAACAGAACCTTGCGGTCGTGGTGGCGGAAATGGGGATCGTCAAACAGTGACGACGCCGCTCCGACACGCCGACGCTAAGTGTCGATGGTGCGGCGGTGCGTTCGTGCTGATCCACGGGCGACAATGGATCTGTGAGTCGCCACAGTGCGCCGAGCGGTGCATGGACTCAGCCACGACACGTCGCGAGCCGACACCGGACGGCAAGTCGCCGTTCCTGTTCCTTCCGCTTCCGATGCAGATCGACATTGAAGAATCGCCGACGCGCCGACTACTCGCGCACGGGCCAGCGGGCATCGCGAAAAGCTACGGCGGCCGCTGGATGCTCTATCGGTTCTGCCTGAAGCACGAAGGCATTCAATGTCTCTTGCTCCGCTGCACCATCGAGCAACTTCGCAAGAATCACCTGAAGTTCATCGACGGCGAGATTCGACAGATCGTCGGCCCGGTCGAAGACAAGGTGGCGGCGAAGGAAATCAAATACACGAAGCAACCCGATCAGGTCGTCAATTTCGAGAAGATGGGTAGCTCGATCACGATGGGCTACTGCGACAACGAAGGCCAGATCGGGCAATGGAAAGGCCCGGAATTCGACATCATCGTGTTTGAACAGGCCGAAGAGTTCATTCCGGAAGCTCTTGAGGTCATCGCGTCACGGGATCGGTGCTCCCCGACCGGGGCGGAAGCGATGACGGCATGGCTCGGCGAGCGCCGGGGACGCTGCGTGCTCTTGGCGAACGCCGGCGGGCAGTCGGGCCAATACCTGGACGACCATTACATCAACCGCAACCCCGATCCGGTCGAGTATCCGCACTATCAGGCGGACGAATACGCGGCGATGGAAGGCGACGTCGAAGACAACCCTTACCTTGAGCCGGGATACCGGGAAAAAACGCTTGGCGGGCTTCGGAGCACGTTCTACGCGCAACTGGCAGAGAATCGCCGCGATGTTTTCGAGGGGCAGTTTTTCCCTGACTTCCATCCGGGCGTTCACGTCACAAACATCGAGCCGGACTGATGGCAAAAAAACAGATTCGCAAAGCCGTGTGGACCGGGACGTTCCGGTTGTGCGGCATCACGATCCGGGCGGCGGTGCTCGACAACGGCGAGCGGGTCATCGACGCCGAGTCGCTTCTCGATCTGTTCAACGCGATGGCCGACGAGACGGCGACGATTGACACCGCCGAACTCGAGAAGTTCGCCCGCTGGCAAACGGGAGATGACGCGTGACGAAGACGCCGATTCGGTGGGGCGGCGGGATGTATTGGACATCGAGCAAGCGGTCATGGCTCGGACTGTTCGCGTCACTCCGCGACGGGCGGATCTTGCTCCGGCACGAGTTCACCTGGCAGCACACGACGCCGGAAGACGCCGCGGAACAGATCGCCACGTTCTACCGCGACCACGACATCACGAATTGCGTGATTGTCGCCAACCCCGCCTTGTGGCCGGAAGAAAAAACGCGCTTCGGCTATACGGTCTCTGAGACGTTCACACGCGGCGGCGTCTCGATGCGCCGGGGCTCCGATGATCGGGTCAACGGACTGGCCCGCATTCATTCGTTGCTCGCCGTGCGAACGTGGAAAGTGCTCGAGGGTGAGACCGAGACCGACGTCTCGTCGCCGGCGTTGCTCATTCACGAGTCCTGCAAGATCGTCTCGCGGATCTTTCCGGCGGTCATGGAAGACGACAGCAACCCCGATGACATCCGGAAGCTCCCACAATACAATCCGATTCTCGGCGTGATGGTCTACGCGATGAGCCGACCATTGCCGACGCCAGCGGCGAAGCGGGAACTCCCGCCCGACGCCATCGGACACTGGGTCAACGAAATCCGCTCGCAGTTGCCGAAAGGGTATCGGCCCGATCCGACGAGTCTCATCCGAGGGTAACGACGATGATTGCATTCAAGATCAAGCCCGGTCGTGTCATTCACTATTTCGGCTTTCCCGTGGAAGTCGTCAAGCTGACACCGGGCGGCGTGCTCGTGCAGGCCGACGACGCGACGGTCGCCCTGATCTACGCGGCGGAAGGCCGCGAACCGATCCCGACGCCGCAGGCCGACGTGCAATCCGGGCCGCCGCCGACGCCACCGGGCGTATAATTTCCGACGCTGACGTTCGGACGTTCCCCGCGTCCGACCGCCAGCCCGTCATTCGTGGTTGGAGTGTCGCCGTTGTGGACCGGCGGGATTCCGAGGGTAGCCCCGCATGGCGAGTCCACAGTTGCCGTCTCAACCCGAGAATCTTCCGCTTCCAAAAGACGGCGAACTCGGCTCCGCGCAATACTTTCTCGATGAAATCGAAGCCTCAGAAGATCGCCTAAAAGAATTCGTCAAGGACTGGAAAAAGGATCTGGCTCGCTACGACGGCGAGCGCCCCTCGCTCGAGGGCGTCGAAAAGGAAGATACGGTCAACGTCAACGTCGGCTACTACACGGTCGAACAGAAGAAACCCCAACTCGTTTTTCAAACCCCGTTCGTGCAAGTCGCGCCGAAGGGCAAGGTCGAGACCGAGCGTGCCGCCCTGGTCTATCAAGCCGTGCTCAACGAACGGATGAGTCGCGACTTCATCGACGCCGAAACCTTGCTCGATGAAATCCTGCACGACAATCTCGTGTCGTCGGGCTACAGCGCCACGAAAATCGGTTACGAGTGCATCAAGAAAACCAAACTCATGCCGACCGGGCGGATGGTGCCCGATCCATCGGGCCTGATGACCGAAGCCCCGGCGGACCCGAACGATCCCGCCGCGCAACCGACGCCCACGCCGCAAATGATCCCGGCGACCGGACCGGACGGGCAACCCGAGACCGAGCCGACGCCGACCGTCATTTGGGATGACTACTACTGGCGGCGGTTTTCGCCCGCCGACTTGCGCGTGCCGGCGGGCTTCACCGCCATGCACCGTTGCGACGAAGCGCCGTGGATCGCGTGGCGGTTCAATATCGGCGAAGGCGAGCGCGAAGCCCGGTCGGTCTTCGGATCGGGCGGCGGCATCGACTCGGAACTGTCCTTGCTCTCATCGAAGGACCGTGAGGCGCTCGACAAGATCGGGAGTGCCTACGAGATTTTCTACAAGGCGTATCTCTACGACGAGACCGAGGTCAACCCCGAGAAGATCCGGCAGTTGATCATTCTGCCGGCGGAAGGGCGGGCGGGCCATCGCATGGAAACCCGCGTGCTCGTGCATCGCGACAGTCCGTATCAGCGGTTCGATGAGCACGGCGAGTTCATCGCGGGCATGAAGGGCTACCCGGTCCACATTCTGACCACGCGCATCAAGCCCGACGTCTACTCGCCATACTCGGACTGCCGCGTGCTCCGCGACGTCGCCGATGAAAAGTCGATGGGGCGCTCGCTGATGGTGCAGCAACGCAAGCGCAGCTTGCCGCTTCGCGCCGTCGATAAGACGCGCATCTCGGCAGAGGACATCAAGCGGCTCGAGACCGGGAAAATCCAGTCGATCATTCTGACGGACGGACCCGCGCACGAAATCATCGAAGAGGTCGCCCGCGCCCCGTATCCGGTCGAGAATTTCACGTTCGACTCCATCGCGCAGCAGGACGTGGATCGGCTCGCCGCGTCGGGCGCGAATCAGCAAGCCCTGCAAACCGAGAACGTCGGCACGGCGACCGAAGCATCGATCATCGCGAAGTCATCCGAGACGCAGCAGGCGAAGCAACGGAACCGCTTGCTCAATTCCTGGCTCGCCGGCGTCGAGAAGCTCGGCAGCCTGATTCAACTGTTCGCCGAGCGCCGGGAACTGATCAAGTTCACCGACGAGCAAGGCGTCACCGATTTTGTCGAGTGGGACAAGAACTCGATTCAAGGGCGCTACGCGTTCGACCTGAAGCCCGATTCATCGGTGCGAAACAACGCCGCCGAAGAACGCAGCGAATACCTGAAGCTGTTCAATTTGTTGATGAACTATCCGGGCGCGAACCGGACGGAGCTTTACAAGCGCGTGATCACGAAATGGAACGAAGACCCGAACAAGCTCACCATTCCGGACGATCAGCAACCGCAACCGGAACCGGAAAAACCGAAGGTCAGCATCGCGATCAAGGGCGAGGATCTCGACCCGCTCGCGCCGCAATACGCGAACGTCAAAGCCATCCTCGAGACGCAAGGACTCATGGTGCCGCTGGAAGCCCAAACGCCCGCCGAACCGGAAACGGTCAACGCGGGCGCTCCGGGCGAGCCCGTCAACAAACACACTGCCGACCTGACCGGCAATCGGCCAGGGGCAGGGCCAGCGATGCCCGCCGTGCCCGGTGTTCAGTAGCAGGGGAGCAAGGCAATGGACCTGATTCTTCTGATCGTCGTCGTCGTGCTGATCGGGTTTCTCGTGTGGCTCTTGACGACTAAGGTGCCGATGCCGCCGCTGTGGGCGACAACGATTCAAGTCGTCGCGCTGATCGTGGTCGTGCTCTACCTCATCTCGCGATTCATCCCGCTCCCGAATGTGCTGACCCGGTGATGAATGGGTTGGCTGTTTGTGCCGGAGTCGGCGGGCTTGAACTCGGACTTCACCTTGTCATCCCCGCCTATCGCGCCGTCTGTTACGTGGAGAGGGAAGCCTATGCCGCCGCGATTCTGGTATCGCGCATGGCGCAAGGCGTCTTGGCTCCGGCTCCTATCTGGGACGACGCTCGCACCTTCGATGGCCGACGATGGCGCGGGCGCGTGGATTGCGTGTCTGCCGGATTTCCCTGTCAACCGTGGAGTGTCGCCGGACGCGGCGACGGCGTTGACGACGAGCGATGGATCTGGCCCGACATTGCGCGAATCATTCGCGACGTTCGACCGGCTGTCGTGTTCTTGGAAAACGTGCCGCCGCTCGTTACTCGAGGGGGGCTCGGACGACTACTCGGAGACTTGGCCGCTCTCCGGTTCGATGCGGAATGGGCGACTGTCCGAGCGTCCGACGTTGGCGCTTCGCACGGGCGGAAGCGGGTCTTCATCTTGGCCTACAGCGGCGACGACGGACGCGACAAGCTCGGCGCGACATACGACGACGACCGGCGTGATGAACGCGGGCACGAGTCTGACCGATGCGATTCGGGCGTGGCCGACGCCGCGAGCGGAAGATGGCGAGAGCGCCGGGAACCATCCGAGCTCGCAGGATTCGCTGACGGGCGTGGCGAAGTTCTGGCGCACGCCGGATGCGCCGAATTCGGGCGGCGTTCGCAATCGTCAGGGGAGCCGTGGGGCGGGGCATCAACTCACCATCGCGGAGCAAGCCGAACACTGGCCGACGCCGAATGTGCCGAACGGTGGCCGGACGACGAGCACGTCGAACTATTCGGCGACGGGCGAGAAGCGCCAGGTCGAACTGGGCGCGGTGGCTTCGCGGTGGCCGACGCCGAAGCTCTCGGACACGAACGGCGAACGGATGGAAGACGGGAAGCGGAACACGGGCTTGAATACCCACGCGGCACACTGGCCGACGCCGGCGGCGAGAGACTACAAGGGCGAGAACTCGAGCGAGCATCTCGAGGTCGCGACGGGGCGGAAGCATCTCGATCAACTGCCGAATTTCGTCCGCCATTCTTTCCGCCCGGACCCGACGATCATGAGTCGTGGCGTGTCATCCTCACCGAGCGCCCGGATCTTGCGCCAGCCGTCGCTTTTCGAGATGACCGACTCGCCGTCGCCGGTCTCGACACCGCCGAGTCCGGACACGCCGAAAACGAAACTCAATCCGCGGTTCGTAGAATGGTTGATGGGGCTTCCCACCGGATGGACCGGCTTCGCGCTTGCGGGAACGGAGTGGTCCCGCTGGCGGCAGCAATCGCGTTCCGCGCTCTCAGGCATCGGGTGCTGAATGGGTAAGAAGAAACGGAAAATCGCGAAAGCGAAGCTCGAGACGCGTTCGGCCGCCGTGCAAGGCGGCGAACTGTGGGGCGGGCCACGCGTGATCAGCGACTTCACGGGCGAGCCGATTCTCGTCAGGACGAAGAAGCAATACTTCGCGCTCATGCGGAAGCACGGGCTCCGCATGGACAACCAACAGGAAAGCGTGACGGGCGACGGACCGAAGGGCGAAGCGTTCGTGACGCCGAAGCCGCCGCCGGTCGTCGTCGTGCCGCCGATGACGCAGGATGAGGCGCATCTCTTCGGCGCGGTCGGGGCGCTCTATCGGCGCTACGGGCTCAAGGAAGCCTTGACCTGCAAAAACTGTTTTGCGCGAAGCCGCGAGTCGGGCATGCGGGTCATCGTGTCGAACCTTCGCGTCGTCCTGCAATGCCGGTGCGGCATCGCCGAATACAACGCGCCGACCGGGACAACCGATCTGGTCCTGAACACGCTCGCGAACAGCGCGATCACGCAGAACGACCGCACGGTCGGCACGATCCGGACGGACATCGGCCAGGTGGACGTCCCGACGTTCGTGCTTCACGACATGGAGTCGGTGCTACTGCGTCGGTATCTGAGCGCCTTGATGAAGCGGGACATCGAGCCGCACCTGTTCCACGCGGGCAGCGGCGACGGGCAAGGATGCTGGTCGCGAAATCCCCGCAATTTCGGCGATGAGGTCGGGTTTCACGCGACGAAACACGAGATTGTCGTGACCTGTCCGTGCCGGACCCTGTTCTGGCGGCGGGGGCGGGCCGAAATTCCCGTGCTCCACTGACCCCGGCGTCGGCGTATACTCGCAATCGAAATTTCGCAATTTTGCGACTCGTCAATCACAGGCGGGTTTGAATGACAGACGGCGACATCAGCGCAGCGGTAGATCGTGCAGCGGGCGAGACGACAGCGCCGGCGAACCCGGCAACCTCATCGGACTCGGCTACAGGGTCAACCACCGCGCCAGCTTCGGGAGCGCCAGCCGAAGCAACCGCAGATCGCTCCGGTTCAGAGCGACAACCACGTCAGCCACGACAAGCGCGAGCGACCGACGACACAGGTCCGCGGCTCCCTGGCACACCCGAGAATCTTGAGACGGGCGCTCCCCCGGCGGATCGCTGGTCAACCGTTCTTGACAACGCACGCACGGATACCCGCAACAAACTTCACGAAGAATACGGGATCGGCGAGAAGTATTCGCCCGATGTCGTCAAGGGCTTCGGGAAGATGTTGCAGAATTTTCCGGACATCGATCCCCGCGCCGTCGTTCATCACGCGACGATGTTGCGGGTCAACCCCGTCGAGTATCACCGGCAGCTAACCGAACAGTTGGCGCGGCAGGGACTACTCGGCAACGGCACGCCGCCGCCCGACGCCGCAGAACCGGAGTCGCGCTCGAGACCCGAGCCGAGCTACCGGACGGCAGACGGCACGCCGTTTTATTCCGGTCCTGACATCGAAGCCTATTTCGACTACATGACGGATGACATCATCCGCCGCGTCGAAGGACGACTTCAGCCCATCGAATCCGACAGGATGCAAGCGATGGCGTCGGACTATGCCCGGTCACAAATCGACGAGATGAAGACCTGGCCGCACTTCGCTGACGTGCGGGAAGACATGGGGCGGTTGATGCTGCAAGATCCGCGACTCTCATTGGAAGCCGCGTATGCCCGCTTGCTGCGAGACAAAATCAAGAACCGCGACAGCCAGATCCGCGAGGAAACCCGGACCAAGACGCTTGAAGAGTTACGAACCGCGCCAGATCCGAACACACCGAGACCTGGCCGCCCGACACCGAGTATGGCGGGGCGCAAGTCGAAGGGGCAATCGCTCGACTCGCGCATCGACAGTGCTTTCGATAAAGCCGTTCACACACTGAACGGCTAGATCGTTTACGGAGTCGGTGCTGACTCTAAGGGGTTGGCATCATGCCCGATGTAAATCAAGGGCAGGTTGCGAGCGTTGCGTGGGAATACCTGATGACCGATGGTCCGGTCGATCAGATATTTACCAGTCAAGCATTGCTCTACCTGCTAAAAGACGGCGGATACATGGAGTATGCCGAAGGCGGCAGACTTTTCGAGGTATCCGTTGAATACGCCGAGAACGTGACCTTCCGCAGCGTTGGCGAGATGGAGACCCTTGACACGTCAAGGATCGATGTCTACGACAGCGCCCGCTACGAACAGAAGATTTTCGCTGGCACCGTCGTCTTCTCCGATCTGGAAGTGCTGCGTAACGCAGTAGCCAATCGCAAGTTTGACGTGGTGAAAAAAAAGCTAAAAAACGGCGTCAATTCCGCGATGCAGCAGTTGAATCGCATGCTGCACTCGGACGGCACCGGCAACGGCGGCAAGGACATGGATGGTCAGGCCAAGATCATCTCGGTCACACCGAACGTCGGCACGGTTGGCGGCATCAACGCGCAGACCTGGGCGTTCTGGCGGAACCGTCAGGCGTCCGGCCAGAAGAACCTCAATCCATTCGACAACCTTCGTGCCGCGATGGAGTCGGTTCACAACCAGTGCTCGCTCGGTGGCACCGAGAAGCGCCCGACCGGCGTCTACTCGGACCGGGCGACGTTTGAAGGCTACAAGTCCACACTGACGCAAGTCCTTCGACTCGTGAAGGACAGCGACGGCGATCCCGATGCGGACATCGGATTCCTGAACGACGCCATCGCGTTTCAGGGCATCCCGTATGTCTACGACGAAGACGCGCCCGCCGGGGAAGCGCGATTCGTGAACAAGAACTACGAGAAGCTCTGCGTGCTCAAGGGCGCGTGGCTCAAGATGAAAGATCCCGTGGAGCCCGCGAACCAACTCGCTCGCGTGCATCGCGTGATGACAGTCGGCAACCTCACCGCCGAAGCCCGTCGCCATCTCGGCGTCGTGAGCGGCATCAACTAAGGGAGCCGATCATGAACTCTGCCTCAGACATCACTTGCACGTCGGGACAACTCCACGATTTCAGCGCGACTCAACAGAACGCGTTGGGCACGCGGGCAATCGACCGCTACGGCAACGTCTACCGCTACGCGAAAGCGGGCGTGGTGCCGCTCGTCACGGGCAACGTGCTCGCGTCGGCGGCCATCGAAGCGTTGCACGCGGCATGCGCCGTGAAGGACACGGCGGTCGGCGCGGATCGGATTCTCGTCACGGCGGGCGCAGCCGCCGTCGCCGAGAACCAATACGCGGAAGGCTTCGCGATTGTCTCGGCGAACCCTGGCGGCGGGCAACGGCTCGCCATCGACGGGCATCCGGCGGCACTCTCGGGTGTCGAGTTCGTCTTGCGGTTGAGCCGCGACGACACCGTTCGCGTGGCGCTCACGGCGGCGGGCAGCAAGGTTGACTTGCGTCCGAATCCCTACCGTGACGTCATCCAAGCCCCGATCACCGCTCTGACGTCGGCTCCGTGCGGCGTGGCGATTTCGGCCATTCCGGCGGGGCAATTCGGATGGGTGCAGACATGGGGCGATGCCGCCGTGCTGATCGCGGGCACACCCGCCGTTGGCGCTCGCATCGGATCACCGGGCAGCGCAGCGGGCGCAGCGGTGGTCGATTCCGGTGTCCTCGCCGTCATCGGAAACATGCGGTCAGTGGGCGTGGCCGGCGCGTGGAAACACGCGTTCCTGACCATCGCCGCGTAGTTCGCCGTCTCACACACGCGGTCGATGGTTCAAGCGTTGGGAGAACCATCGACCGCGGCACGTTTCAAGGGGAGAGGACATGCCACGAGGACGACCACGCAAGCATCCGATCAGTGAAGGCGGCACCGCCGTCGCCGAGCCGCCGTTCGATCCGAACGAAACGATGGTGCCGGGACCACCCGAGCCGAAGGTCGTCGTCGCCCCGCCAGGGCAAGCACCATCGATCAATCTGTCGATGGAGATGTTTCAAGAACTCTTGACCGCCGTGAAATCCGGCGGCAGCGAGAGCGCCAGTCCCGCGCTCCAAGTCGCGATCAAGGCCATCGAAGCGCAAGCGAAAAACTCCGACCGGCTCGCCGAGGAATTCAAGCGCACCGTGCGACGGTCGAACGACACCGCCAGCGGCATCAGTGTCTTCACGGTGGACGCCCGGTGCGAGGTCTGCAAGGCCATCGCGGCGGGCGACGAGACGGCGCGGCATCGTGACGACAAAGGCCACGAGCTCGGTCTCGCGCATCCGAAGCCGCTCTTGAAATACGAGACGTTCTTTTGCGGCGGACGGCAATACGAAGATTCGCTGACGACGTTGGAACTCGAGATGTTCAACGCGTTTGAAGGCAGCAAGGAAGCCCGCGACGGCAAGTGGACCGCCGACCTGTCGCGTGACGGCTCGAAACGCCGCCTGATGGTCAACGTGCCCGCCCGCAGCTACGACGACATGATTTCACTTCCCCCGCTCACGCAGATTCTGGCGGAGCTTCTCTATGGCTCAGACATCGCGAGCCCGGACGCCGCGCTCGCACGGATTGCGGAACTCGAAAGCCGTCTCAAAGAACTCGAAACGCGCCCCTCGAGCGGGCACTAAGAGGTCACGCATGACGACGAAAAAAGAGCACGACGACACGCCAGCGGTGAAGGACGCCGAGCCGATGGGATCGCCGGAACTGTCCTCGCCGAAGACACCGGGCACGCCGAGCCGCGAACCGGCACCGAAGGGCGAGCGCCCGGAAGAGGTCAAGGTGGCGTTGCTCGACAGCAACCGCCAGGAAATTCGGCGCGTGATGATCCCCGCCGCCGACGCGGGCTTTCGGCTCATTCACGAAGGACAGGCATTTGAACGCGTCGGGCAGACCGACGACGGGATCGCCACCTACGCGCTGACGACGTAGACCGATGACCTTCGCCGAGCTACTCATCGAGTGCTACGACGAATGCAACTACAAGTCTGTCCCGGCTCCGGACATTGAGACACGGTTCAAGCGATGGGTGAATCGCGGGCTTGCGCTGATTCTCAGTGATCCGGGGCGCACGAAGCTCCGTGACGTCAAAGGGCTCCCGTTCCTGACGGCCGCCCAAGTGCCCGACTACGGTCTGCCGCTCGCGATGGAGCGCATCGACCGGATGTATACGCTCGACAACCCGCGCAACCTGGTCTTGCGCGATGACTCGTGGCTTCGGAACACGGACCCGTCCGAAACGTCCGAAGGCACGCCGCACGTTCACGTCGATCACGGCATCAAAGCCGTCTTCCGCCGCCCACGGAACACCGGGCTATGGGCGGTCTCGAGCAACGTGGTCGATCTGCAACCGTTCACCATCGTCGGCGTGCTGACGGTCGGCGACAAGACACCGCCGATCCTGACGACGCTCAACGGCACGACGCCCGTCTCTATCGCGAACGGCGATCTGTTCGCCGATGTCCTGTCGTTCACGTTGCAGACCCAGTGTGCCGGAACGGTCTCGCTGTTCGACGCGGCGACGGCGGGCCATCTCTTGTCGCGCATTCAGATCGGCGACGTCACGGCGCGATGGCAACGTCATCGGTTGTGGCCGACGCCATCGGCGGTCGAAACCGTCTTCATCGACGGGCAGTCCGCCATCGTGCCGCTCGTCAATGAGACCGACACGCCGACGCTTCCGGGCAGCTTTCAGGACTTGCCCGCGCTCTACGCGCAGCTTCGGCATTGGAAAAAACAGGGCGATACGAAACGCGTCGGCTTGTGTCTCGATGAATGGAACGTCCGCATCGGCAAGCTGAATGCCTATCTCGACTACCCGGCGGACTGGCGCGGAATGTCCGGGCGCACGCTCGAGGACGACGCCCGCTGGAACAATCTCGGCGGCGACTATCCCGCTGACGGCTACGGCGAATGAAGCGATTTCTTCTCGCGTTCTCCGGCACGCTCGCGGGCGGCTTGCTGATCTGGATGGTCATGTTTACGAAAGACCATCTCTTCCCGCCGCCGGACCCGTGCGCCGTGCCGCCGCCGCCGGCGCTCGCCGACGAGCTCTAAACCGATGGCATCATCCGCGCTCGACTCCGGGCCGATTGCGTGGTCTCACAACCGTGGACGGAACGGTTGGGACTCACCGAAAGACGTCCTGCAAGATCAGGTCGCCGAGTCGATCAACGTCATCCTGCAACGCGGGACGCTCGGCATCAAACGGCAGGGCTCGGCAGACCAACCGATCACCGGCACGTTCTCCGGCTTCAACGCGCTCGCTCGCTTCGTGCCAGGGCAGAACGACGCCGCCGCCGAATTGCATTTCATCGACCGCTCGACGCCGGCGAAGTTCTTGCGCGTAGCGGGCGGCAATGCCGCCGCCGAACTCACGCTCGTGGACTACCTCACGACGCGCCCGCAGGACGCGCACTCGGCAATCCTGAACGGCAAACTCTACTGGGCGTATGACTCGGACGCGGATCGGTTGCACGTTTACGATCCGTCCACGTCCACGACGAGCGTCCGCCGCGTCGGGCTCGCCGTGCCCGCCGCGCCCACGGTCGGCAACGTCGGCACGGGAGCCTACCCGGCGACGACTCGCCGCTACAAAATCGCGTTTCGGTCGAAGCTCGGCACCGATCTTCGCCGCCAGTCGGAACTGAGCCCGGAGACCATCGTCACGCCGAACGGCGGCTCGCTCGCGATGCGCGTGTTCAAACCCGCGAACATCAACGAAGGGGAAACCCATTGGGTGGTCTACGGCGCGACGGCGACGGTGAGCGTTTGGTATGAACTCGCGGAGCTTCCCATCGGCACGGGCTTTTACGACGACACGGAACTCCCGAGCACCTACAACACGAACGACGCCGAGCCGGTTGTCGGGACGTATAGCTTGTGGCCGTCTGTCCGGTTCTTGCTCTCGACCGGCGACCGGCTCGTCGGCTTCGGAGCGCACGAAGCGACGAGCCTGAACGGGCGCGTGTTCTTTTCGTCGGTGCTCGGCGCGACGGACACCGATGACGAAGAACGCGTGTCGAACATCATCGACGGCTTCCGCGGCTACCTGGACGTCGCCCGGAACGCGGGCTCGGAAGATCGCGGGCTCATCGGCCCGCTCGATGGACAGATTCTCGTCGGCCAGTCTCGAGGGATCTACTTGCTCGTCGGCACGGGCGATCCGGAGCAACCGTTTCGGCGCATCACGCTCAGCCCCATCATCGGCATGGTCAATCAGCACTCCGCGTTCATGGGCGAAGACGAGAACGGGAGCCCGTGCGCTTATTGGCTCGATGAAACGCGTGGCCCGATGCGCTACGGGCGCAAAGGGATCGAATGGTGCGGCTACGACGTCAAGGATATTTGGAACACGGTCAACCTCTCGGCGACGGTCAAGGTCGCGCACGGGCAATACCATCCGGATCTGAAGGCGTGCATTTGGTGGATCGCCACGGGCACGGCGAATGAGCCGAACGAAATGATCGTGCTGTTCACGCGAGAGGGCCAGTCCACGCCGGAAGATGGCGTGCGCTACGGATGGGTCCGATGGTGGGGCGGGCTCGCGTCCGCCCGGTGCTCCGTGATGTTCGGCACTATCGGCGCACCGATGGGCCGCCGCTTGTTTCCCTACGGCGGATTCGCCCCGTCGCTTCTCCGGGCGCTCGACCCGGCGACGGCGATGGACGGGGCCACGCCCTACGAAGCCTACGTCACCTCGCGAGCGTTCGCGGGGCAGAACGTGTTCACCGGCAAGACACTCGGTTTGTCCTACGTGCTCGCGCCGACAACGCTCTCGCTCGTGGAAATCTTTCAGACACTCATCCGGAATTTCGGCCAGGACGAAGGCGTCTCGAGCGCATCGCTGGAACCGAAGACCATCGAACATCGCGGGCTCCGCAAGTTTGAAGACGCCGAGATGACCGACGCCGGCGTGTTTCAGATCAAGCTCGGCGATCCCTTCCCGATTGCGAATCACTGGCAGATTGACGAGTGGTTTGCCAGCGTCGAACAAACCGATCAGGAAGGCTGATCGTTGGCCTACATCGAGCAAGCCTTTCGCACGGAAATCGAGGACTACGCCACACGGAAGGCGCTCGATGACATCGCGGCGGTCATGCGCGAGTGGCAGAGCGCCGAGCACGGACCGAACGGGCGGCACGAAGACATCACGGCGAAGTCGCTCATCGTGACCGGGCCGACGTTGACCATCGGCCATCTCACCGTCACGGACAACCTTCGCGTGTCGCCGCGCAGCATCAAGATCCTGACGAGCGTGCGCCTGACCGGCAACGTCGAATTGACCTACGCGCCGACGCTCGACGCCGCCGAAGGCTTGCCGCATCAGGTCATCGAGATTGAATCGGCCACACTCGGCGCGGGCATCGTCGGCATTCAGACCCCGCTCGCCGCGTCCGCCGAAGTGCTGTGGCTCGTCAATAAATCGAATCAGTCGGTGAAGCTGATCAACGGCTCGGCCGCCGCGTCGAACGTCCGGTATCGGATCGTGTGCCCGCAAGCGGTGGACTGGCTCTTACAGCCCTACACGGCGGTCATGCTCTATTGGACGCCGAACACGCCGAGTTACGGAGCCAGTTGGTTCGTCTTCCAACAGCCCGACTCCGGCGATCCCGGTCCGATTGGACCGGCAGGCCCGCCGGGAACCTTGCCGACGATAGCGGCGAGTCGCTTGCTCGGACGCGGCTCGGCATCCGGCACGGGACAAGCCGAAGAAATTTTCTTGGGGACCGGCCTGACGATGGTCGGCAGAACATTGGAAGCCGCCGGCGGCGGCGGCGGCGGCGGCGATCTGGAATATCTCGGCGGATACGTGCCCGCCACCTACAACGACGGCGACATTGTGGTGGCGGCGGACGGCATCGCCTATATGTGCGTGAAGGACGGCACGACGACGGCACCGGAACCGTGGCCCGGAATGGGCATCTCGACCGTCGTCGGTCCGCCAGGTCCCGCCGGTCCGCAAGGCAATCCCGGTCCCGCCGGTCCGCAAGGCATCCCCGGTCCGACCGGCGGTCCGCCGATTGGTTCGATCATGATGTGGGGCGGGGCGACCGCGCCGAACGAATGGGTGCTGTGCGACGGCGGCGTGCTTCCGCGCTCGACCTACGCCGCGCTGTTCGCCGTGATCGGCACGACCTACGGCGCGGGCGACGGCACGACGACGTTCAACGTGCCGAACATGGCGCAGCGGTTCCCGCTCGGCAAGTCTGCCGCAGGCACCGGGGCGGTGCTCGGATCGGTCGGCGGACAGATCGATCACACGCACGCGATTCCGTCGCACTCCCACGCGGCGGGCTCGCTCGCCGTCGCGAGCCATTCGCATGACGCGGGCACGCTCGCCGTCGCGAGTCACTCGCACTCGTCGGGCTCGTTCGCCGTCGCCAGCCACACGCACGCGCCAGGGACGCTCGCGAACAGCACGGTTGCCAACCATCAACACACGCTCGGTTCGCATACACACGCGGCGGGCAGCTACAAGACGGTCGCCACTATCGGCGGCTCCATCAGCGGCACGACCGGCACCTATTCGCACGACGCGTTCAATTACAGCGCGGGGAGTCTCCAAATGCGGGGCTTCTACAGCCCCATGTCGCACGCGCACTCGTTCAGCGCCAACCTCAGTCTGCCGTTCGACGCCGACCTGTCCGGCACATCGGGGGCGGCGTCGGGCAATACCGGGTCCGATGGCGGTCACACGCACACGTTGAGCGGGGCGACCGCCGCCGCGACTCCAAGCGTCACCGGCACGAGCGGATCGGCCACGCCCGACGTCACGGGCACGACGGGCGCAACCGCCCCGGCGCTCACGGGTGCCGTCGCCGCCGATCCGGGCATGACGACCGACGCGAAGAATCCGCCTTACTTGACTGTCAACTACATCATCCGAGCACTCTGATGGCGATACCCGATCCCGCAACTACTGAATGGGTGCCGGTGTGGAACCCGCAGAGCCAGGGCGCGACAGGTCCGCAAGGTCCGCAAGGTCCGCAAGGTCCGATAGGTCCGGAAGGGCCGATAGGTCCGAGCGGCGGGCCGGTCGGTCCGCAAGGTCCGGTCGGTCCGGAAGGTCCGGTCGGTCCTGCCGGTCCGACAGGTCCGCAAGGCACGATAGGTCCGCAAGGGATTCAAGGTCCGGTCGGTCCGGAAGGTCCGGTGGGCGCGACAGGACCGCAAGGGATTCAAGGCCCGGTCGGTCCGCAAGGGCCATCGGGCGGCGGCGATGTCGTCGGTCCGGCCAGTGCTGTCGATGAAGCGATCCCGACGTTCAACGGCACGACCGGCAAGCTGATCAGGAACTCGACGCTCTCGTATTGGGAAAGCGCGAAGGTCTTGCAGTTTGGCGGCAAGACCGCCGCCTCTCCGGGGCTACGCCCAAATGGGGCGCTCCTAGAAACCGTGCTGGCGAATCAAACGCAATATGCGGATTTTCGCTGTCAACACTTACTGAACACTGGAATGGTTCAACCGACCGGCTTTGTCTACCCAGGTCGCACCGATACGGGTGCCGCGCAAGGTTCGTGGGCTCTCGGGTCGCACGGCAGCTACGGCCTCTGGACGAATACCGGCTTCTACATCACGGGCTACATCTACGGGATGCCGTGGATCAGTTATTCGCCGGTCTGGTCAACGTCCGGCACGCAGCCGGTCATCGGCAACGGGGCGCTCATCGGGCGTTACCTCACGATTGGTCCGCTCTGTTTCGTCCGTATCCGGCTCTATGTCGGCACGACCACGACGTTCGGCACGGGCGCGTTTCAGTTCTCGGTGCCGCTCACGATGAATCAAGCGGGCGGGACGATGCTCGATGCCCACGGTGGTGACGCCAGCGACGGACAAGCGGCCTATCGCGGCATGTGCCGCTTCGACAACGCCAACCGCGTGACCGTGTTTCAGCAATCGACCACCCCGAAAATGCCCGTGTGGACCGGCACCACGCCCTACGCGATGGCGAGCGCGGACGAATTGAACATTTGGGGTTCCTACGAAATCGCATGACGAAAACTTACTGTGATCGGTGTCGTGATGAAGTGCCGCCCGACAAACATCAGAAGTGGCCCGTGCCGGTGGCGGCAGCGGACGGTTGGCACTCGCGGACCGTGGATCTATGCCCTGACTGTATGAACGTGCTGGCGACATTTTTACAAGGTCGCATCACGCTAACGGGCGTATCGTAGGCGACAGGACAAACCCCATGTCTATTTCAGGCGCTCAACAGGCTCTCAAGCAATACAACCCGCCGGGGTCGAATCCGTTGCCGGAATGGAAGCAATGGCCGGATGGCTCGTGGGGCTACGCGCCCAACCCCGGACCCGCCGCCGGGTCGAACAATCCGCTCCCCGGCACGAGCGGCACGAACGCGCCCCTGGCGGACATCGAAGCCGCGCAAGCCGCGAACTACGCGAAGCAACAGCAGGGCACCGTCGTTCCCCCGACCGTCGCGAAGCCTGTCGCGAAACCTGTCGCGAAGCCCGTTGCGAAACCCGTCGCGAAACCTGTCGCGAAGCCCGTTGCGAAACCTGTCGCGAAGCCCGCCGTGCCCGTCGCCGCGAAACCCGCCGTGCCCGCCGCCGCGCCCGATCCGTATGGGCAGACCGCGATGGATGCGCTCGCTCGGCAAAAAATCATCGAGCTTCTCAACACGCCGCAGGACATCGATCAGGCCGAGCTCGACCGTTCGCCGGAAGCCGCCGCGAATCGGCTTGCCGCGCAGCGAGCCTTTGAACGCAACCGTGGGCTTCTCGCCGAACAGAACGCCGCCGCCGGACTCACGGGATCGGGCGGGGCCGACTCCGGCGTCATGCGGTTGGGACAAGCGCGTGGCGAATCCGAAGTGTCGTTCATGGGCGGACTCGCCGGCGAGAAGTTGAAAGCGAACCGCGCTCGTCTCGAGCAAGGCATTCAGTTCGCGCTCTCGCAAGGCCAGTTCGTGGCCGCCGAAGCGATGAAGGAAAAACTTGCGAACCTTGACGCCGCCGTTCGACGCGAACAGATTCGTGCGACGTCATCGACCGCCGCCGCTGATCGGAAGTCGCAAGAGAAACTTGGCTTGCTCGACCTGGGCTTCCGCTACGACCAACTCGGCGTCAACGCCAACCGAGACGCTTCGCTCGCGCTGATGAATCAAAACTTCTACTGACGACAAACAACCAACCGGACAAAGGGGTAAACCACATGCCTTCAAAACTCGTGATGATGACTTGGGACGGAGATTTCCCGTCTGACGGTCCGCCGCCCTATCCGAGTCACGGACTGCCGCCGTTCCCGTCGCATCCGATTGTCGTGCCGCCCGGTGGCGCGTGGCCGTCACCGCCGCTCGGCATTTGGGGACCGACCGATCCGCGTCCGTCGCATCCCATCGCGGGCTACCCGTGGCCGTCACCGCCGCTCGGCATTTGGGGACCGACCGATCCGCGTCCGTCACATCCCATCGCGGGCTACCCGTGGCCGTCGCCGCCGTATCCGAGTCAGGGCTTGCCGCCGTTCCCGTCGCACCCGATTGTCGTGCCGCCCGGTGGCGCGTGGCCGTCGCCGCCCTATCCCGATCAGGGCTTGCCCGGATCGCAACCGCGCCCTGATCAGGGCTTGCCACCGTTCCCGTCGCATCCCATCGCGGGCTACCCGTGGCCGACGCCGCCGTCGCCGCCGCTCGGCATTTGGGGACCGACCGATCCGCGCCCGACGCATCCCATCGCAGGCTACCCGTGGCCGACGCCGCCCACGCCGCCCGGTGGTGAGTGGACGCCGCCGACGCCGCCCACGAATCAGCCGCCCGTCGCGACAAACCCGATTGGCGGACTGCCGGGACCGCTCGGCAACTTCGTTCTCTACTGGTCGCCCGCGTTCGGATGGGTGCTCGTGCCCGCGAATCCTGGCAGCGGCATTCCGACGCCGCCGCCGACCGAGCCGCCGCCGACGACCGAGCAACCGACGCCGACGCCGCAAGCCTGACAGTCAAGTAAGAACGAGAGGACGTTATGAGAATGCGACGACCGGACGCTTCGATGATGGGCGGGGGCATGGGCTTGGATGCCCCGCCCGCCGCAGGACTGGATTCGTCGCCGATGGGCGCGGCTCCCGGTGTGCGACCACCGGGAGCCGCACCGCCGCCGCCCGCGATGCCGCCGCCAGGACAACCGCCGCCGATGGGCGCGGCTCCGACCGGCGCACCGCCGCCGGGACAACCCGGACCGCATCTTGAGGCACCGATGAATCCCGCCGCGTTCCAACGGGCGTTCCTGATTCGCGAGCTTCTCGGCGGTCAATCGGACATGGCTGATCCGAACGCACCGAACGCGGGACTGCCGCCGGGATTCAGCGCACCGAAACCCTATCCGCCGCCCGGACCGCCCGCACGACGGCGATAGACGAAGGACACGATCATGGCGAGCTACGGCGGTTCTCAACGTGACAACCCGAACCTTCGGATCAATCCGGAGACCGGCGAACCGGAATACGTCGAAGGCGAGATGCTCGAGGTCTCGCCCGACGCGAATCACGGCGACTGGTATGACAACCCGTATTACTGGGCGTCGATTGGCATGGGCGCGTTGCCCGCCATCGCGGCGGTCGCGCCGCTCGCGGCGGGCGCAGCGGGCGGCGGCGGCGGTGCCGCAGCAGGCGGCGGCACGGCAGCGGCGACGGGCGCGGGTGCAGGCACGGCGGCGGGCGTCGGTGCCGGGGCAGGCGCGGGGGCAGGCGTCGGCGCGGGTGTCGGTGCGGGCGCGGGTGCCGGGGCGGGTGCGGGCGCGGGCGTCGGCGCGGGCACGCTGAGCGCGGGGGGCTTGCTCGGCACCGGATTGAAATACGGCAGTCAGATCATGAGCGGCATCGCGAACAAGCGAGCCGCCGACCGTGCCGCGGAAGGCGGCGATGCGCTCCTGCAAAATAAATACGCGATTGATCGCGGCACGCTCGCCGATCGGCAACTGCAAACCGATCTGGACCAGCGCAAATTCTTGGAAGACCAATACTCGAGCAACGCTCGCCGTGCGCTCATGGGCGGGTTGCTCGAGGGCGCGACGGACATCGACATTCGATCACCGGGCGTGATCCCACGGTCGAACATCAGCGGCGGGCTCCGACCATCCGCATTCGCCGGCAAGGAAGAGACCGGGCGGATGATGCGCGAGCGCGGGCAAGACTACCTCGCACGTCCGACGATGGCAGGCATGGATCGCACCGGGCAGGACGCGGGCGGCAACTACTACGGCGGGCACGGTCGCCCTGGCTTCGTGCCGTCCGAGTTCGACGCGCAAGGCACGATAGCGCGAGCCCGCGAAGGCATCGACCCGACGCAGGCGGGCGGCGTGGCCGTCAATCAACTCGCCGACAAGCTACGCGCTGAAGGCCATAACATCGAGATGCAAGGCGACCGCATCAAGTTTGTCGATCATCCGGAGTGGGGAATGATCGACGCGTTGAAAAACAAAGCCTACGTCGAAGGCCGACGTGGAGCGGAAGCGCAAGAGTGGGCGTTTCAGCCGAACCACACGCGAGCCGATCAACGTCGGCTCCACGCGATGGGACTCGCGCCCGATCCCGACGCGCAAAAGTATTTGCCCGGACCCGCCGAACTGCCGCCGATCACGGGCGCGGGCATGCCGGAGCGCACGGGCATGGACACGGCGCTCGACTGGATGAACACCGGACTGTCGGGCGCGGCACTCGGCACGGATCTTTACGGCGACTATCGCGACTACCAGAATCAGCGACGGCAACCGCTGCGTCCGGAACTGATGGGCTCGACGTTGCCGCCCATCTCCACGTCGGGCACCGGAACCGCGTCGTTCTACTGAGGTCACGCCATGCCGCAGCAGCACCAGACTCCTTACTACGGCGGCACCTACGGCAACGTCGGTGCGGTCGGCGACATTTTGCAGACCATCCTCGCGAAGCGCGAAGCGGATCGCATGGCCGCCGAAGCGGAAGCCTACAAGCGATACAAAGATCAGGTGGAGCGCGGATTCGATGAACGGCGGGTCAGCGTCGATGAGGGCGAGCTCGGCGTCCATCAGGGCACACTCAAACAGAACACGCGGGAGTGGGACGAAGACGCGCCAGGGCGAGCGTCGGTCATCAGCGGGCGAGACGCGACGACGGGCAAGACGCTGCAAGAGACGCAGTTCGGCAAACAGGACCGCGAACGCATCGACAAATATCTCGGCGAGCTTCCGGAGTTCGGACCCGAGGGGCAACTGTCGCCGCGCACCGTGTTCGGGTTGGAAGCGGCGGGCGGTCCGAAGATCGGCACCGAAGAGGGACGTCTCGCGACCTACGGGCCGACGTTCATGGGCAAGCAAGCGGGCTTGCGCGAGGGCGCGGAATTCGACACGAGCGGCAACCGGATTTACAAAGCGAAGAAAGACATCGACACGGCATCGGCCATCGCGATTGACGCGGCAGAACAGAAGGGCAAGGACGCCGCCGCCGGCGGGAGCGCGGGCCAGGGCGGCATTCAGGACAGTTACATTCGCGAGCGCAAGGATCGCATCTCGACCGCCGCGAAGGATCTGCAAGATCGCGTCAGTGGGTGGACGACGGGATGGGGATCGTTGCTCTCGTATCTCCCGGCGACCGAAGCGGGCAATTTCGAGTCGGACCTGTCCGAACTGAAAAGCGCCATCTCGTTCGGCGAACTGACCGAGATGCGAGCCGCGAGCAAGACCGGCGGGGCGCTCGGCTCCGTGTCGGAAAAAGAACTCGCGTTGCTCGAGAACGCGCTCGGCTCGCTGAACATGAAACAGTCGGGGCCGAATTTTTCGCGGAACCTGCAAAAGATCCAAGACAGCATCGACCGCTGGCACCTCGCGTATGACGCCGAGCAAGCGCGGAAGGGCATCGGCGCTCGCCCGCGTGGCGCTGACGTCGATCCGATGGCCGGTCTCGAGTTCAACCCGGCGACGAACTCGTGGGTGACGAAGGGCGGCGTCGGCCAGGGCGGCGGCACGGCGACGGTCGGCGGACGCACGACCCGGACAAAGGGCGGGCGCAACTACACCCGCGAGTAGCGAGAGAGGTCTGTCATGCCTGATCCCCGACAAGCCCCGAACGGCATCGTCTACGTGAACGTCGAAGGGCTCGGTCGTGTCCCGTTGCCCGCCGACGTCGCGAATGACCCGGCGCGACTGGAAGCCGCCATCGACGCCATTCCCGAATCCGCGTTCGAAGCCGCTCGCTCCCGTGGCGGCGGCGGCGAGCGCGACGACTTGGTTCAGCGCGGCACGCCGCCGCCCGCCGAACCGATAGGCGTGCATCGTCCGGACCCGATGACCGACGCCGCCGCCAGTGCGGGGCGGTTCTTGGGCGGCGTCGGGGATGCCCTGAATCCCATGCCGCTCATCCGCTCGGTCGGCGGGGCGCTCATGGACGAGCGCGGGCCGGACGCGGGGCTCCGGAAGATGGCGGTCGGCATGGGCGAGGGCGTGGCCGAAGGAAGCCGCAGGATGGGCTCTAAGGCGAGCGAACGGTTCCAGCACGCAAAGGGCTCGTCAGGGATGGATCGCATCCTGAGCGGCCTAGAGGCGGGCGGGTATGGCCTTGCCGCAGGTATTCCGGTTCTCGGTCCCGCCGCCGCCGGCGTCGGCGAGCGGATCGCGGGCGGGGACATCGCGGGCGGGCTCGGCGAAGCGGCAGGCTTGGCGGGCGGCGGCATCATCGGACGGGCGGCAGGGACCGCCACGAAGGCGGCAGCGTTGCCCATCGCACGCGGGCTACTCGGGACGTCGGCTCCCGGCGTGGCCGAAGCCGCCTTGAAGTATCGAGCGTTGCCGGGTGTCGTCCGGTCGGGGCCGAACCGGACCGGGCGGCGGATGGCGGCGGCGGAAGAGAGCGCGATGCGAGCGGTCAACCGTCAGGGCGCGAACACGCCGGTCAACCTGAGAAGCTCGCCGAAGCGCAATCAGGCATGGGACGACATCACCGAATCGTTCACCGAAAAGACCGACGTCACCGAGCCGCGGAATATCGCCGAGACGCAGGCGCTATTCGCGGCGTCGAAGCCGACCGCCGGGAAAGCGTTGAAACGAGCGCGAGCGACCGAACGCCGCGTGCTCGGCGATGCCGGTCCTCGTGGCGTCATGGGGCGGGCGGTCGCGTCGGACACGCGAGCGGGCGTGACGCGAGCGGTGCCACGGGCGGGCACGGCGCTCGCCGAAGTCGATGCGTTGTCCCCGGTCGCCGAAGCCTACGCCGCCAAGCCGGGGCACATTCTGCCGACCGAAGGTTTGCCCGACATGAAATCCCGGTTGGTCGTGTCGTCCTTGAATCGGGCCGCCGGACCGGGCGCGCAAACGCTCTACAACACGGGGATCGCGATGGACCCGATCATCCGGGCGGCGGTCATCGAGAATCTACTGCGTCGTGGCTACAATCCCGACGACGCCGCAGCGGAAGGCGAATAGCGCGAGAGTCGCCGCGCTGATCGACGGTTCCCCCCGTCGCCCTGGCCGCGGCTCGGAATAACTTCGGAATAATTTTTCACGCCGAATGTGGTGCGGCGGGAAGACGAAAGCCGTCTGCCCGCATGACGCCACGACACGAACCGCCACAACCCGATTCGCCGCTCCGCTCCGGCGAGCCCCGCACGTTCAACGCCGAAAAATTCTCGAGTCTCGTGCCCGCCGAAGTCATGGCGCGGATCTGTATTCACGTTGACGGCATCGAGGTCTTCACGAACGACGACGTTGACGAATGGAAAACGACGTGGAGTTCGGTGTGCCGCACGATGAACGCGTTCGCGTGGGGCGTGCTGTTTCAGGACGGCAAGCTCAAGCAAGACGATCTCTATCGGCTCGTGCATGACGTCTTCCCGGCGTCGGTGCCGTCGCGCCTGAAGATCGAAGACCACGCGACACTCGGTCAAATGCTTTCGACCACCATCGGCGGCGTCTTCGCCTATTCCGATGGCGATACCTGGCCGGTCAACCACGACATTTTTGCGGAGTTCACCGGGCAGCGGATGGAAGAGTTCGTCAACGCTCGCATCATTCCGGAATTCGGCGGCGGCATGATGGCCGGCGCGAACTCCGACGACGGCACGGTGCGAATCGACGGGACGTGTCGCGACATGGTTCGCTTCGGGGACACGTTGCTCGCTCGAGGACGGGCGCAGAGCGGCGTGCAACTCGTGCCGACGTGGTTTGCCGACCTGATGATCGCCGGCGGCACTTACGGCGACGACTCGCCGAATCCTCGCGAGGGCTACCAAACGCATTTGTGGAAGGACGGCACGCACTCCGAGAGCGCGACCTACGAAAACCCGGACACGGGCGAGAAGCAATCCTTCCATTCCCCCGGCGTGCCGAACGACGCATTCTTCGCCTACGGCGGCACGGACCGCGCCGTGATTGCCGTCGTGCCCTGCTACGGGCTCGCGCTCGCTCGCCACAACTCCAACCACGGCTATCCGATTGACACGTTCCTGGAAGCCGCGTGCTTGTCGGTCGAAGGCGAACCGCCGCCGCCCGCCGCGAATCCGTGCGTCATCGAGAACTACACGTATGAGCGATGGCTCGAGCTCGGCAAAAAAATCGACGCCCGCTATCGCCAAGTCTCGGGCACGCAGCAACCGCCCGCCGGAACCGACGTGCAACACAACACTTGGCGCGTGCTCAAGGAAGGCATGAGCGAACAGGAAATGCTGAAAAAGATGGACGGGACACGACGATGAGTCCTTTCGAGACACTCGTCGTCGATGCCGGTTCGTTGATCAGCGTCGTCGTGCTGGCGTGGCTCGGCTTCGCGCTCGGCGCGGCGGGCGTCACGCTCGGCGCGGAATGGGTATGGTCGAAGGTCCACCGCTGATCGTCGGGCTCGTCGTCGTCGCGATTCTGTTCGTGCTCGCGGGGTTGTCGATGATCGTCATATGGCTATGGACGAAGGAACGGCCACGGTAATTCTCATCGCGTTCGTGGCGCTCGCGGTCTTCCTCGCGCTCGCGGCGTTGGCGTTCGTCGCCGTGGTCTTGATCGACGCGTTCTCGTTAGCGCAATCGAGCCGTCAGCCAGCGCAGCGCCGATCCATCGTGAATCTGTTCAGGAAGCACCCGAAGCACCGTCCAACCGAGCGCGAACGCATCGCCGTATTTGATGCAGTCATCGCGAAAGCCTTGCGGGGTGACGTGGCGGCCGCGAAGGACCGTCCGGTCGTCGTCCCCTTTGCGCGGGTAGATGACGCCTTCAATCTCGAGCGCGATCTTCAGGGCAGGCCACGCGACATCAAACCGATACCGACGCGTCGGGTGAAAGCGGAATTCCGTTTCCGGCGTCGGCAACCGCTCGACCTTCAACTGAAAGATGAGCGTGTCAGCGGCGACGGCCTTGACGCCGGGACCGCCGCGCCCGCGTCGTCCTGGCGGCGGGACGACGAGCCCGCGACCGGCGACGAGATGCTTCAGAGCGGCAGCGGACAGTCGAATCGGCATGATGCTAAGGGCTAAGTATAATGGACGGTCAAGAACTCATCCGCCGGCGGAACGCGAATCTCTGCGTGGCGTGTGCCGCCAGTCAACCCGAACCGAACGAAATTCTCTGCAAGGCGTGCATTGACCGACAGCAAGAGCAACGGCGAACCGACCAGAAGGCGCAGCGCCAGCGCGAAGCGAAGGAAGCGAGCGCGAATCATGGCGATTCGGGCGCTTTTGAAAGCTCCGCACAACGGGACGGATAACCACCGGCACACGGCGAGCGCCGACTTCTGGCACCGCCCCGGCTATCAGGTGACGTTCCGCCTCACGCCGAACGCCGCGTCAAGGCTCCAAACCTTGAGACGCGGCGTGTCGGACGCGGAGATATTTGCCGGTGTGGCGACCGGCGACGACTAGGGCTCTACCACGGTGTATTCAAAGTCGGCGACGGAATGGGCGTGGTTCATGCGCCGATTCAGGTAGGCGGCGTGCTCGTCGGCTTCGGCGCGGGTGTCGAACGTCGCGAGTTCGCCGTTGCGTTTCAAGAGCGCCGTGCGCGTGCCGGTGACGCCACCGGACACGCGGCAATGAATCAGAAACTTCGCCGTGGGCGCGGCGGTCATCGGCCCGTCACCTTGACCTGACCGACGTTGTTCCCGTTGACGTCCCGCAGCGGCAGGCCCGCCATGCGCGAGTCGCGCCCCGCAAAGTCTCGGCGCATTTTTTCGGCGAGCTCGTCAAGAATCCTGGCAACTTCCGCGAGCGGCTCATGCGCGAACGCGGCGTTGTCACAACTGATCGTGATGGTGATCTTCATCGCTCGCTCCGTTCCAGTCGCCGAAGCTCCATGTAGGTCGTGACGTTCGTCGGCGAGCCCCATGCGTGCCGGGGCGCGTGATTGTAAAGGAAGCGGACGACCGCCGCGATGCCCAACGCCGCCTTGTCGTCGGCGCGGCTCACGGCTTCCTTGAGATTGTTTTCAAGGACCGCCGTCATAAAGTGACCGGGTTGGTAGCCTTCCGCGAGGTAGAGCGCGAGCCCGCCCTGCAAGTGTTCGGGCACGTCGCTCGCGGCGAGCTTCGCGGTGTAGTGGTCTAGCTGAGTCGTGTCTCTCGTGGTCATGGTCTGAGCAACTCCGCGAGGAAGAACAGCATGTAAAGCAAGGCGAGCAAGCCGAGCGGCTTGAGCACGGCGACGAGCGCATCGCTCGCCATATCGAAGACGTCGTATCGGGTATTATCGGAGCGGCGTGCCATTGGTTGGTCCCTTTGGTTGCGTCATTTGGTGGTTGGTTGAATCGTGCCCGCACGGGTGAGTGGCCCGTGCGGGCACGGGTGTTTTAGGGGACGCACAAACCCGTGCGTTCCCAGTTATTCGCGGCTCCGCTCGGCACCTTGACCGTCAGCACGCACCCGCGAGGGTCGCCGCCGAACGTCGGCGTCATGTTCCACGCCTTGCAGAGACCTTTCACGAGCGCGGCGGTGCGGCAGTCCGGGCACACGCCCGTCCATGTTCGCTTCACCGTCAGGTCGCCGCTCGCCTTCGTGAAGATCCGTTGCTTGAGCACGGACGGTTGCCACAGCGATTCGCACTCGCGGCACGGCTTCAATCCTTTGTCGCCGTTGTCGGCGGGCCAATCGCCGTTGCACTGAGCTTCGGCCAGTCGGTGAAGAGTCGCGCCGTGCCGCATCAGGGCTCGCGCCAGGGCGGCGACGTGGTGAACGGGTTTGTCGGGAAATTCCCGCGTGAGATGCGCGATGAACTCGTCGCGCTCGCGTTGACGTGATGACATTGGTCCCTCGTGGTCGTTGGTCGGTGGTTGGTTGACGGTGGTTACTTGATGCCGATGAGATTGCCCATCGCGAGAACGGCGTCGTCGGACGAATCGCGGAAGCCTGACCAGTCATAGCCTTGCCCCGGCATGAATCCGGGCTCACCGTAGGCGTCCGTCAGGGGCCAGCACTTCGCCCACAGTTTGGCGTCGTCGTAGATCGCCCGCAGGATGCGCTGACGGCGGTCCTCGCGACCGATGTCCGAGTTCATCTCGTCTTCGGCGTCGGCTTCCCGCTTCCACTGGGCGTCTTCCTGATTGCGCCAGTCGTGATACCGCTTTTCGAGTTCTTCGTCGGCGAGCGTTCGCGGGTCAAGGTCGCCGAGATAGCGAAGGAACGAGCCGATGCGCTCGCGGGCTTCGTGGTCGTCGGTGCTGTCGAAGACCGGGCCGAAGGCCCAATCGGTAGACGAGCAATACATGACGGCATGCGTGGTGCTCGGATATTCCTGACGGTCGTCTGAAAGAATGTGAATTCCCATTTGGTCCCTCTTCGGTTGGTTGATGGTGCGGTTACTTCGCGACTTCGACGCGGGTCAGCTTGATCACGCGTTGGGTTTCCGGGTGGACGGCATACCACGATGACGTCGTGACTTGAACGGGCGGCACGCACCGCCCCGCTGCGCCGACGACAGACTTCTGTTCTTGCTCGGTCCAAAAGACACCGCCCGGTTCGGCAGCTTCCAGTTGCGCCCGGACGGATGCCGGATGACGTGAGCCCTTGACGCGAGCCATCAGAGCCCCGCCTTCGTGCTACCGAACGAGTGCGACGGCTGAGCGCGTTTGATCGTCAACGTCGTGTCTTCGTCGTCGGTGCGCTCGAATTCGATGATGACCTTCGCGGTCGTCATGTTCCACACGACAAACGTCGCCGCGCCCGTGACCGTCTCGTCGCACTCCACGAAGACATCGCGGAATTCCGCCGGGGGAACGTCCTTCGGGAGCGGGTAGTAAGCGGGATCGTCGCGCAACGCGAACGACTCCGCGAAAAAACTTCGGGCGTGCTGGATGAGCCAGTCGCGAAGCGTGCCGTCGAAGTCATACGGCTCGTGAGCCGGGTCTTCAACGAACGTGTTTGAAATCGTGAGGTGCTTCATCGTGGGCTCCATGTTTGGATCGTCGTGGCGATGGCGTCGGCAATCTTGGCGGCGTCTTCGCTCTCACGCGGAATGGCAAGGTCGGCGACGTCGGTCGGGTCGTTCGTGTATTCGACCGGCACGAAGCTCGCCGCGTTGCCGCGTTCGGTCTCGACAGTCGGCAGTTCGGCCACCGGGACCGCTCCGGCGGCGAGCGGGTAGTAGTCCATCGCCCACCATTCGTTGACGTCGCCCGCGACGAACATGCCGCGCTCGGTGAGGACGTAGACGACGCCCGGATACTCGTTCGTGGCCCGGTAGCCACGAGCGGCAAGGTTGTCGGCAACGGCTCGGATCGTATTGAGTGATGACATCTCAAAACTTCCTTTCGATGTCGGCGATGTCGCGAATCTCAACGTCCTCACGGTGGACGTGATGACTGGCGATCCATTCTTCGGCGTGCTCGACAGTCGGGAACCGTGTCGCCAGATCCAGCGTCGTCGTTCTCACGGTGAGCACCGGCCACGAGCGCGAGTCGGAGCCGAGATAGGTGCTATCGAGAGTCTCGACCACGAACATCGGCGTGGTCGCCGTGCGCGAGCGCCACAAGTCCCACGCGGCGTTCCACAACGCGTCATCGCTGACGTCGGGCACGAACCGCCGACGCTTCGTGACGCGTTGCCAGCACGGGAGCATCACCATGTTCGCGTCACAGAAGTCGTGACTCGCGCAGAATCGCCCGTCCTTGTCGCGACCGTTGCGAGCGCACGCGATGATGTAGTTGTCGAGAATTTCAGCCCGGAGCGCGTTGTCGAACAGGATCGCGAGTCGCACCGTGGGCGTCAGGCTTGCCGCTACGGCGGCGTTGAAGGCACGACGAGCGGCTCGTCCGCTCTCGCCTTCATACAAGCACGCGTTCTCGCCGTGCTCGAAAACGCCGTAGCGGTAGTTCTTCGGTTCCTCTCGGTCGGCAGGGTTGGCGAAGTCGATCCACAGTCGGATCTCTTTGCCGTCGCCAGAGAAGAACGGGTTGTCGTGGTCCGGATGGATGAACGACGGCATGACATCGTTGTGCCACGAGATATCAATCAGGCCACGCACGACGGACGACGGCACGCGTGCCTTGTCGCCGAACTCGCGAGCCCATAGTGGTCGGTCGGTGGTCGGTTGGTCGGTGGTTGGTTGGGTTCCAGTCATCGGTCAGTCCTCAGAAGAAAAGTGCAGTAAGAACGATACAGTTCGGCGTGCCTGTCAGTCAAGCAAGGCGTCGTCGTCCCGGTAGCATCCGCCGAGCCGGACGGCTCGCGGTTCGTGGTCGGCGAGAAGCTCGTCAATCAGGTCCGGGGAAGCGTCGGTCTGTCGGACGTGCTCAGCCCAACCTTGACGCATTGCCGCGACGGCTTCGGCGGGCGTGCTCCCGTAGGCATCGAAGGACCAGCTACGCGTGTCGATTGCCAAATGGTGGATCGTGGTCGGCGTGTCGGGCGTCGGATGGACGGGAAAGACGACCGTGCGCCAGCCGAGACCCGGACGCGTGCGTCGGAGTTCGGCCACGGCGACGGCGGCGTCGGCCTTGCGCCTGTAGGCGTGCGTGCCCACTTCGCCCGCGACAGACATCGCGACGTAGATCACGGGTGTCAACCTGGTGGCGCTCGAGTTCGGTTTTTTGACGGTGGTGCGCGTGGTCATAGCTTCGCTCTCACAATCGGGGCGTTGACGACGGCTTCGTGGAGCGCGGTCACGATGGCGTTGATGTCGTGCGAGTCGGCAGGAACGGCGACTTCAAACCGAAGACCGTCGTCGTAGTTGCTCGCTTCGTAGTCGGCGACCGACGCGTAGCCGTCAGCGCCCCATGTATCGCCCGACATTCCCGCGAGGAAGACCTGACCCGCGTGCTGAATCTCAACGCAGTAGATCCATCCGCCAGTCTGAACGGACGCCGCTGTCATTCCGCGAGCCGTGAGCCCATCGGCGACGAGTTCGGTGAGTCGCTCGTCGGTCATCGGTTCCTGATACCGCTCACGGAACGCCATGCCGACCGAGCCGAGTTCGGCGAAGCGGTCACGGCGAAATTCGGCTTCGCTCAGCGTGTTACAGACGCCGACGTTCCACGCGATGACTTCGTTGTCCGCTAGAACGTGGCACCACCATCCGGCTCGTGGGCAGTAAGGATCGGCGGGCGTCGGTCGCTTGAATTCGATCATCAGTCGCTTCGGCGTTGTCGGCTTGTCGTCAAGTCTGACGACGTTGATGTCCTGCGATAACGACAAGTCGAGACCCGCCATCAGCGCGGCGTTCATCGCTTCGTCTTCGGTCGCGAAGGACAGCGCGAACGCCGAACCATCAAGCCATTCGGTCGGCTTGTCGATGCGCGTTCGCGAGAGGTATCGGTTGGTCGATTCGTTCTTGATGACGTAGGTCATGGGTTCCTCTCAAGTCGGGTTAGCAAGTCGGTCAGGTCAGCGATGCGAAGCCAGCAGAACCGGACGTCATGATCGCGTTCGGCGTCCGTGTATCCGATGTTCGCCAACGTCCGAAGGGCTTCGTATTCTTCGCGAAGTTGGACACGAGCCGTCGCGATTGCGTCGGCCCGTGCTTGTGTCTGTAGGTCGGTCATGGTGGTCACGCGGCGACGGACTTCCCGCAATGCGGGCACGGCTTCGCGGTTCGCTTGCGTGTCGGCTTCACGGTCGGAGCGAACGCGGGCACGCTGTAGGGGCGTCCTTCGCGAGCGTTCGCGACGGCGATCCGGACTTGCCAGATCAGCGCCTTATCGGTCGGCGTGGGCTTGCGTCCTTCGATGTCATCGAGCAACGCGGCGTATACCGCTCGCAAGTCCAGCGGGATCGAACGGAGCGACAGATAGAAGCGAAGCGATGCTTCGACGTCGGTCCGCTTGTAATAGGCCCGCATCGCTGACTCCGACATCAGGGCAGTCGGGTTGTCGGGGCGTGCCCACGCGGGCGTATAGGGCTCACTGTCGATGGTCGTCGTGTCGGTCATGGTCATGGTGGTCGGTCCTTCGTTGGTTGGTTGGAGTTGAGATACTCCGCTCAGCCGATGACCCGGCGACGGGTCAAGGGCTAACGCAAAATCTCAACCGATCTGTTCGTGAAGCGATCCGTTTCTCTGGTGCCAGTCTTCGACGTCATCGAAGCGACGACGAACAGCGGCAGCGAACCGCTCCGGGTCATTCCACGACTTACGATCCCGGAGTAACGCGGCGAACGCATCGCGCCAGTCGTCGATGACTTCGGCGTGAGTCTTCCCGTCCGCTCCGTCTTCGGCAGCGTCGGCGCATCGCTCAGCGCGATCCGGCTCATTGATGAAGTCGCCGTCACGCTCAGCGGTGAACGTCTGAACGTATTCGGAGCGGATGAAGTCATCGAAAAACGCGGCGACACGAGCCTGAGAAGTTTTGGTCATAGCAGTCGGTTTCCTTTGGTTGGTTGGGTTGGAGCCTAGAAAAGACGTGGATCGCGGCGAGCACGGCGAATGTAGTGTGCCGCCCACGTCCGAGCGTCGGCGAACTCGTCACGCGGTAGCAGGCGATTCGCTTGCCCACGCGGCGACCATCGAATGCGTGAGAGCAACCGATAACCCCGCGACCATTGCCCGCTGTGGAACCGTTCGGCGGTATACGCGATCCCAATGAGTCTGTCGGAGTTCATTAGACTTCCTCGCCGCGTGACTTCAGCGCGATCCGGTCTCGGTCTTCGCACTCAGCCGAACAGAAGCACGACTTGTCATCCTTCGCCGTCGAATCGTCAGGATTGAACGGTTCGCCGCACTGAACGCACTCACGGGGATCGCTGTCGTCGTCGTTAGACTGAGCGTCGGCGACGGCTTCGGCTTCCGTGTCGAACGGTCCGAACGGATCGCTGTCCGGCATGCAACCCGGAAAACACGAGCACCAGAACCATCCACCCGAAATACCTTCGGCTTCGATCATCGTGTCGAACATCCGCTCACGGTCGCGAGAGTTCATCGCCGCAAGCCTGAACTCGTGACGTTTCATGTATTCAAAAATCAGATCGTCATCGCGTTCGGCGACTTCACGAGCCGTCAAGTAGAACGTCTCGATGTTCGGCAACGCGTAGGGATCGTTGGCGCGTGACGGGTTGGAATAGTGTTGAGACATCGGCTTAAAGCTCCACGGCGACGGGGTTGACGAGTTCGGCGAACTCAGCGTGAGTCACCACGACGGCACGAACGCCGCAGAATTGATTCGCATGACGTGAAGTCGTCACGCTGTAGCGGCGATCCGTTTTGATGTAACCCCGACCGGGCACGAACGCCGCGACGGGCACACCGTAGGACAGACAGACCTGACGACCATCAGCAAGATTTACAGTCGAGACATTCGCACTCATCAGACGCTCCAATCAGTTAAGCAAGCAATCAATCAATCAACAGTAACGACTATACAGATAGTTCGCTTAACAGACAAGCAAGGCGCAACACGAGGGATCGCCTTTAACAGAGTGACGATCCGATCTGTCAAGTGCCAGGATTTTCACGCCGAATGGCGTAACGACCGCTGCGAATCCGTCGAAATACTGAGGAAAACAGCGAAACTCGAGGAATGAGGACTAATGCTTAACGGTAAGTAACGTAACGAGCTCGCCGATGTTTTGAGACACGACGAACCACGCCGGCCATCAGCGCCAGGTCGAAATGCGAAAACCGATGAAGCCCGCTCTCGTGTAGACAGACATAGGAAGAATCATCAGAAACATTGAGGAAATTGAGAGAATGCGTGAGAGTGTGACGCGTAGAGATTTTTCTTGACGTGTGATACCCCTTGCGTGTAAGCGAGAGGCATTACGTCAGGTAACGTAACGGCGCGGGGATGAGGCTCGGTCTTGCTGTCCACCA
>Ga0111538_10000903_pt1 | contig 41161 bp, 31 predicted proteins | sample SoiMethybrSBSTD1_FD_79669 | JGI IMG/M metagenome (GOLD analysis project Ga0111538, IMG submission 79669) | Bulk soil microbial communities from a Populus tree surrounding site in Tennessee, USA - Soil MetaG P. TD hybrid SBSTD1 (version 2)... | ecosystem: Environmental > Terrestrial > Soil >...
ATCGAACGTCGGATCCGGCACGACGCGCACTGTCGCGGAGGCTTCGTTCGACAGCGCAGCGGCGGTCAGCATGTGAACGGCCTGCACGCGGTTCACGAACTCACCTTCGCTGACGCCCGCGCCGACGGCGAGAATCGCGAGCATCTCGTGGGTCTCCTGACGATCCACGGACAGGTCGCGCCAGGTCAGCTCGCGACCGGCCACCGCCGGTTCCACCGGCTTGCCGTCGATACGGGCCGAGCCCGCGACGTAGCGGAAGCCCGCCGGAATGCGGTCGACGATGCTGACGTCGAACAGCGGCACGTCGGTCACGTTCTTGTACGTGATGACGTAAGGCACCAGCTGGCCGCGCACGACGTTGAGCAGCGGCGTCGTCTTCGACATCTGGATCACGCCCTGCAGGTCCGGGTCCACCGGGATGTGGTTGTTGTAGATCTGGCTCGTACCCGGGATCAGGTTGTTGTCGAGCTTCAGGTGCACGTGGTAACGCGTGCCTGCACTGCGTGCGCGCTGCGCGAGCGTCGGTGCGAATTCCGAGATCTGGACTTCGCAGTAGTCCGGCGTCGCGCCGAGCGCGTCGTCCACGCCGCCCGGGCAGGCGGGCACGGAGAACGCAGCAGTAGAAGAGCCCGAGGTCGGCGGAATGATCTGTGAGTACGTGCCGATGTAGCCGGTCGGCGGCGGACTCACGTCGATCAGGTAGTTTCCGCCGCTCGGGCAAGCCGGGTCGGAGAAGTTCATGTCGAAGCGGTAGTAGCCATCCGCGCGCGTGACTTGATTCTGTTGCGCCGGGTCGTCGAAGCAGGCCGCCGGCAGCGTCATGCCGGAGCCCGCACTCAGCATGCGCAACGTGACGCCCGTGGCCGGGGCGCGCGTCACCGAGTTGTAGGTAACGCCGTTCGGCGAGATCGGCAGGTTCAGATCCTGCAGATTGCTGGCGAACTGCACGATGATGTCGCTGATCTTCTGCAGGCCGTTGGTGAACGCGGGCGAGTACGCCAGGCCGAGCTTCGCAGTGTTCGACGTCGCGTCCGGCGCGCTGAAGCGCAGCTCGTACTTCTCGCCGGTGATGTAGTTCGGCGGGATACCGCTGATGCGATACGCGCCGTTCACATCGGTCTTCACGCTGCGCAACAGGCGATCGTTGCTGAACAGCTCGACCGTCCAGCCTTCGAGCACGCGCTCGTTGGCTTCCAGCGTTCTGTCGAAGTTCGCGTCGTACCACGCCTTGCCGGTCAGGATGCCCTGGCCGGGAATGGCGCCGACGTCGATCGTGACGCTGGCACTGGCCGTCTGCGGCGGGTTGTTCCACTTCACCGTGCCGGTGTTCGTGACCTTCGTGCCGTCGAGCAGAGCTGGATTGATGACCGCGCGGAACCGCAGGATCGCCGTCTGTTGCGGTTGCAGCGGGCCGTAGCTCGTCGAGTAGTCGGCAGTGATGACCTGGTTCACGACGCTGATGCCGGTCGTCTGAGCATTGAGCGTCGCCGAGTCGGGCACCAGCGTGAGATAGCCCGGTACCGGCAGGTTGAGGTCGTCCGTGATCACGACATAGAGGGCCGGCATCTGCGAGATGTTGGTGACGCGCACCACGTACTCGAGCGTCCTGCCCTGCGAAGCCGCGCCGCCGCCGACCACGGACACTTCCTTGACGATCGACAGCTGCTGGCCGTTACCGACGACCACGACGGTCGGCTCCGGCCCGGTGGACGGATTGCCGTCGCCGTCCGTCAGTACGTTCGGCACCTCCGCCGTGCGCACGACTGCCTGGTTGCGAATGATCGTTCCGGACGCTACACCGGCATTCACACGCAGATTGAACTGGACGACCGCGCTCGAGGTGGGCGAGAGCGTGCCCTCACCCGCCGTCGGCAGCGGCGGCGTGCGATCGGTCGAGCTCACATATATACCGGCCGCGAGCGGCGAGGAGCCGTTGTCCGGCTGCCCGTACGGCAGGCCGTTCAGCGTCGTCGTGTCCGCAACGTACGTGGTGTTCGGCGGCACGTTGTCGGCCAGCACCACGTTGGTCGCCGGAATCGCGCCGTTGTTGTAGATCGTGATCGTGTAGCGCAGCGTGTCGCCCGGATCGACGATGCCGGGCGAGCCGTTGTCGACCACCAGCTCGGCTTGCTTGGTGGCGAACAGGAGCGGCGCGTTGCCGACCACGTCGCGCGTCGGATCGTTCACGATCGGCGTGCGCGGATCGTCGGACGGGTAGTCGACGATGCCGACGGCAGCGGCGCTCACGAACGCCTGGTTCGAGATGACGGTGCCATCGGGCAGGTCCGGGTAGACCGTCACATCGAACGTGATGGTCGCGACGTTGGCCGTCGTGCTGGTCGCGTCCGCACGCATCACGCCCGCCGTCGCATTCTCCGGCGCATAGATGGCGATGGTGTCAACCAGCGGCGTGCTGCCCTGAGCGTTGTCGTTCAGCTGCGTACCGTTCAGCGTCGTGCTGCTCGCGACGTAGGTCGTGTTCGTCGGCACCTGGTCGCGAATCACGACGCCGGTGGCGTTGTCGGTGCCGATGTTCTTGACCGTGATCGTGTAACGCATCCGGTCGCCGGCGCGCAGCACGGTCGTGCTCGCACCAAGGTACGTCGAAGTCTTCAGCACGCGGAACTTCGGCGCCGAGGTGATCTGCACGCGCGTCGGGTCTTCATCGCCGAGCACGAGCGGATCCGGCGGTGTCGCACCAACGTTCGGGTCATCGCTGCGAGCGACCTCGACGCCGTCGACGTACGCCTGCGCCTGGTTCTGCACGTAACTCTGATTCGGCAGCACGGCGACGAGCTTCACGTCGTATTCGATGACGAGGAAGGTGCCCAGGCCGCCGAGGCTCAGGTTGCGGATGTCGACGAGACCGCCGTTGTTCAGGCCGCCCGACGGATTCGTATTGCTCGCATCGGCACCCGCCGGCACCGTCACGAGGGTCAAAGTGCCCGGCGCGTAGGTGGCGGCAGTGTTGAGTCGGCCGAGCTCGTCGCGCAGCGAGAAGCTCGGCAGCGGATCGCTGGCGAGGTTCTCGATGCGGATTCGGTAGCGCAGTGTGTCGCCCGGAGTCGCGTGCGTGGCTGGACTCTGACCGGTCGTGACGTTCGTGACCGTCTTCTCGAAGCGCAACATCGGCAGATCCGCCGTCACGGTATGCGCGTCCTGGTGGTCCGGGATGCCCACCGTGCCGTCGGTCAGTGTGCGGGTGTAGACGAGGCGGCCCGGAATCGTGGCGGGGGCGTTGTACCACTGGGTCGCGCCGGCCACGTTCGTGAGCGCGGTGCCGTCCTGAGCATCGGAGTCGACTTGCGCGCGGTACGTGATCAGCAGCCGTTGATCTGCGCCGATCACCGCAGCAGCGCTCTGCGTGATGAACGTGAGCTCGCACGCGGGGCCGTCATAGGCGAGCGAATAGTCCGCTCCCTGGACCAGAGGACCTTTGCCGGGTACCGGCGTCACGCCGTCTGCCGCGAACACGCGCGCGCTCAGGATTTCCGGCGTCGTGGTGCACATCCCGCCCGTCGGCGTGTCGGGCAGACGATCGATGAGCGTCACGTTGAACGCGTTGATGTCTCCCGTGTTGTGCATGTCGATGGTGAAGGTGCCCCACTCCGCCGGCTTCAGCGTCGTCGGGCCCGACTTCTCGACGCCGATCACCGGCGTGCCCGGCGGCGGCGTGAATTGCCCGACCAGGCCGGTGGTGTTGGTGAAGCCGCCTTCGCTAGTGATGAACTGGGATACCGGATTGCCGCTGGGGTCGAGAAAGTTCAGCGACAACGTGTAGTCCACTCCGTCGACGTTGAATGTCGTAGGCGTTGGTGACGCAACGATCGACACACGGTCCGAGCATCCGGCCGGGGGCGGGACCGGATCGAAGGGACAAGGGTCCAGGTTGTTCGGCGTCTCGACGTGGTTGAACGTATAGGTGAAGGTCAATGCAGGGCGTAGCACGCCATCGACACTGATCACGAGTACGACATCGAGCTGCACCGAAGTCAGTGAAGGATCGTCGACCGCGAAGTTGTGATGCGTAAACGATCCAAGAGAAAAGAGCGGGAAGCCCCCGGGCCCGGGCAACTGGAAAGGCGGCGGCAGCGGGTCCGCTGCGTTGAAGTCGTAGCCGCTCTGCGGCGTACTGCCGCCCCACCTGATGATCGACTGAGGCGTGCCATTCGTGATGACGGGATCGCCCGGCTGAACTCCGGGGACGTTGTCCACGGGGTCATGCCAGGATCCGCTGAGCGATGTGTAAATGATCTCGGCCGCGGACGCGCCGGCGGTTGCAAGCAGCGCGACCAGCGCAAGAACCCATGCGCTCAGGACGACGAATGACTTATGTGCTTGCGGTGCTTTCATGACTCTGGCGGTCCCGCTGTCGTGGGGCTTGCGCCCGGTAGACCGGAAACTTTGCGTCGCCACCTTTCGGTGGTTTTGCCCTTGGCAAAATCGCTAAATGCTCCTCGCTGTCATTGCCACAACCGGCGCGTCAGGCCGCCGGCAGGAAGTCGATCGGATACAGGATCGTGATCGCCGGCACCGCCTTGGCGCCGAAGTCGAAGCCCTTCACGCGCTCCACGACTTGCGCCGTCAGCTCGGGTGCGTTCATGTCCGACGCCTTCAGCTCGCACAACGAGACGCTGCCGTCGGGCTCGATCGTGAGCTTCAGGATCACCTGGCCTTTCAGCGTCGGATCGCGCCGCAGCTCCTTGTTGTAGAGCCGATAGAGCGCCGCCTTGTAGCGGTCGAACACGATCTGAATTTCTTCGTCGGTGCGACCGGGGACCCCGACGTCGCCGGCCACCGGACGATCGCCGCCAGGCGTGCCGACCGCAGAGATTGCGCTGCTCGCGCGCGTCACCTGCACGCCGGCCATGCCTGCGCCATTGCCCGGGCCGCCGCCAACACCGCGGCTGATGGACGCGAGGTTGATGCCACCGCTGGAGCCCGGTGCATTCGTAGTCAGCATCGAGCGCTGCGCGCGCCCGCCGTAGTCGGAGTTGTCGATGCTCGCTTTGGCACCGAGGCGGCCGACGACTGCATCGTCTTTGGCAGACGCGAGCCGCTCGCGGAACGCGAGAATGCCCTGATCCTTCGCGTCCGGCTCCTTCGGCGCCAGCTCCTCGACTTTCGGCTCGACCTTCGCGACCTGCACCGGCTTCTCGACCGGCTTCTTCTCCGCGAGCTCGCGCACCTTCGGTTTCGGCATTTCCACCGGCACCGGCGGCGGAGTCGGCTTCTCCTCCATCAGCAGACGCACGACACGTTGCGGCACTTCCTGGCCATTGACGACCAACGGCGGCAGCGTGATCTGCGAGACGATCGCGCTCAGCAGCATGGTGACCAGCAATGCGAGCCAGGCGGACTTGCGGAAGCGCTGGTCGTCCTCGCCGTTGTACGCCCAGGACAGGAGTGCTTTGCGCGGCTTCTCGTCGATCTCGCGCTCGATCTCCCATTCGTAGCTGAGCTGTTCCTCTTCGTACTGCACTTCGAACAGCGCGCGCTCGATCGCATCGATCGTGTCGTTGTGCTGCTGGATCTTCTGGCGCAGCGCCGCCTGGCGGCCTTCCATGTGGTCGAACCACTCGCCCAGCTCCGCGACGCGAGCGCGTGCGGCCTGCAAGTGATCAGTTGCGCGTTGCGACGACGTATCGGCGCCCCAGAACAGTTTGTCGCCGCCGACGGCCGCGAGCTTCTCCAGCGCGGCGCAGGCTTGGACGACTAGATGATGGCGCTCGCGTTGCGGGGCGAGATCGTGAAGCTCGCTCTCCACTTCGCGCAGCTCGTTCTCGAGCGAGGCCCGCTTGGTGCGCGTGCGCGCCAGCTCGTTGGCGAGCTGCCGCTGCTGTTCCTGCTCCGGCTCCGTTACCGGATCCGCGAGGTTCAGGTCGTCAAGTATGTGGACTGCTGCGTTCATCGATGGCTACACCCTATTTCTGCAGCACCGCGAGCGAAATCTTGCCGTACGTGGTGGCCGTGCAGGTCGCCATGACCTTGCGGACCAGCTCGAACGGCAGCGACTTGTCGGCGATCACCGTGACCTCGCGCGTCGCCTTGCCCGCCTCGCCGCCGCTACCGAGCAACATCGGGCGATCGAGCACCTGTCGCAGCGGCTCGACCAGCGGGTCGAGCGACGCGTTGACATCGGCGACGTTCGCGACCAGCTCGCCCTGCACGAACACGTGCTCCTTGGTGATCATCACCACGACCGACTGCTGGGCCTGCGTTTCTGCGGTGGACTGCGGAATCTCGACGTCCTTGCTGTTCTGCACGGTCGCAACGTCGGCCGTGTAGATCAACAGGAACGCCACCAGCACCGACATCACGTCGATCAGCGGAATCAGGTTCAGCTCCGCCTCCTGATGCGGCCGGCTCGGGCGATTGAACAGACTCATGGGGCTTCTCCCACGGCGATGTTCGTGAACAGCTCCGTCTTCTGCGGTGGGACGGCGGAGTCGGCTGCAGACTCCCCGGCCACCGCAGTTTCGACGCTGCGGATCGCGTCCATCACCTGGATCAGGTAGTCATACTTCACCGTCCGCTCCAGCAGCACGGACGCGTCATTCACGTTCGGGTTCTCGCTCTTCAGCTGCTGTGCCAGCTGGGTGAGCATTGCCCAGTCGTACTCGCCGTCGATCTTCGGCAGCGCTGCGATCAGCGTTTCGCCGTTGGTGAGCTCGAAGCCGTTCTCGCGCACGATCACTTCCAGCCGGAACGCCGGCGGCGAAGGCGCCGCACCGGCGTTCGCGCTCGGCAGATCGAGCTGCAGGATGGTGATGCGCGAGAACACGGCCGTCATGAGCAGGAACGTGACCAGCACTACGAAGATGTCGATCATCGGCACCAGCATCACTTCGGCCGGCTTGCGAACCCGGTTGGTGAAGCTCCCTTGCAGGAGCGACCCGCCCGAGGCAAACGAATGTGCGTTGGCGGTCATGACCTATCCTCAGGCCGGTGTCGGTTGCGGCAACGGATCGGATCCGCTCGACGTCCCGCTCTGTGCACCCTGAGCAGCATCCAGACGCATCTGCGCCTTCGCCGACTGGCGATCCGCGACGAGGGTCAGGAACTTGACCGCGCCCGTTTCCAGGCTGCCGATCAGCTGCGAGGTCTTCGACTGCAGGAACGAGTGCGTAAGCAGCAGCGGCACGGCGACCATCAGGCCGAAGGCCGTACAGTTCATGGCCTCGGAGATGCTGGCTGCGAGCAGGTTCGCTTTCTCGGCCGGATTCGCGGTCGCCACGGCGGTGAACGCGTGGATCAGGCCGTTGACCGTACCCAGCAGGCCGAGCAGCGTCGCGAGGTTCGCGAACGTCGCGAGGTAGTGCGTGCGCTTCTCGAGGTGCGGGATGACTTCCATCAGGTTGGCGCGCAGCGCCTTCTCGATGTCGTCAATGCGTCGCACTGCGCCCAGCCGCGCGAGGCCGACGCTGAGCAGTCGCGCCACGATCGTGTCGCCCTTGCTGGTCTTCGCACGCGCAGCGTCGAAGTCCGCATTCGACAACACCGGCTCGACGTCTTCCCACACCCGGCGGTTGGTCACGACCAGCCGCGTGAGCGTCAGATAGCGCTCCACTGCGATCGCCGCCGCGAGCGCGCCGACCAACGCAATGGGGGCCATGAAGAGCCCGCCCTTTACGAAGAAACTCATCACTGTGATGTAGATGTCCACGATTGCAGCCTCACGTTAGAAACCAAATTTTGAGTCGGGCTAAAGCCCGACCTACAGGGAAATCACCGTTTGCCTTGCCTGATCTCGTAGTAGGAGAGCTCGCGCATGAATACGTCTTTGTCGACCGGTTGCACGGAGTCGTCCAGCAGGCGCGACAAGCCCGGCATGTCGCCGATCTGCGAGCCTTTCCACGGCACGATGACCAGCGACTTCGGCGCTTCCTGGTTGCCCAGGATCGAAATGCCGGCGAGCGTCTTGGCATCGGCGGCGGCCTTGGCGTCGGCTTTCGCCGCTTTCTTCGCCGGCTCCTGCTTCGGCTTGTCGTCAGCGGCGACGGAGCCGGCGGCGAGCACGGCGATCAGCATCAGTGTCGTGCGCATCATTCCTACGGCCTCGCTCGGTTCTGCAGGTCTGCCAGCCACTTCACGACGTCCGGATCGTCCGGCGCGCTGCGCAGGTACGCCTCGTAGTTCGTGAGCGCGCACGAGCGGTCGGCCAGGTACAGATCGCAGAGGATCGCCAGGTTGCGACGTGCGTAGTGGAACGCCGGCGACAATGCCAGCGCCTTCTCGTAACTGGCGCGCGCGGCGTCGAACTTGCCTTTGCGGCGCTGGACCATGCCCAGCTCGTTGTGCGCAATCGGATGGCGCGGATTGAGCTCGAGCGCTCGCTCCAGGCTCGCTTCGGCCTTGTCCAGATCGCCGATGCGCGCATACGCGATGCCGAGGTCGATGTGCGCGGCGGTCACGTTCGGCGCGGCCTGCGTCACTTTCAGCAGCGACGCGATGCCCTGCTCGTACTGCTTCTGCTCGAACGAGCGCATCGCGTTGTCGTAGTCGGCGTGGATATCGCTGCCGACGCGCACTTCCTCGACGATCGTGAAGCCGCCTTCGTCCTGCTGAATCTCGGAGCGCAGGGGCGGCACCGGCTTCGCGGCCTTCGCGACAGTGGCTGCCTTGGCCGACGATTGCGACCGGGGCTGCGTCGGCGTGCTGGAGCACGCAGCGAGCGCGAAAGCCAGCACGAGCATCAGATGATTAGCGGAGGGTCGCATTGGCGCCTCCACTCGTTGCTGCGGCGTCCGCCGTAGTGGCTGCTGCGGCAGCAGCCGCTGCGGCCGGCGAGCGATACGCATAGCGGTCGATCGAGCCAAGGAAGCCGGAGCTGATCTCGGCCTTCGCGTAGCGGCCCGGCATCAGCTCGGCGAGCCGCGCGAGGCTCTTTTCGATCCAGCTGTTGTACAGATGATCGCTGCTCATCAGCTCGAGATTCTTCTCGTGCACCTTGATCGCCTTCTCCTCGAACGGGAACGCTTCTTCGTCGAGCGCGTCCTCGTATTCCTGGAGCTTGGCGCCGGCCAGGTTGGAGGGGCGCTCGGACTCGCGCAGCGAGCGGCTGAAGTCGCGATAGATCTCGCCGAGGTAGTACGTCGCCGCGGCCGTGATCTCGCCGACCTGGTAGTCGACGAGGTGGCCGAACGCCTCAGTCGCGGCGTTCATGCGACGCTGCTTCTCGGCGAGGCTTTGATCGAACGGCTGCAGGAGCTCGAGCGAGGCGAAGCTCTCGTAGGTTTGCTGCGCCAGGACCAGCGCCGACTGGCCGGCGAGGAAGCGCGTGCGCGCCGTGCGCTCGCTGCCCGCAGCAGCATCGACCTGCACGATCTGCTCGAGCGTGTGGTGGTAGCTCGTCGTGTCGTTCTTGCGCTGATAGATTCCGGCGATCTTGAAGTGCGTCTCGACCGCGGTCTCGACCGGCTTCGGGAACTGCTCGACGTAGCGCAGATACACGGCGAGCGCGCGGTCGGGGCTCGACGCCTCCTCGTGCAGCTGACCGGCGAGCAAGAGCGCTTCTGCCCGCAGCTCGGGGTTGTCCGACTCCGCAGCGACGCGCTCGTATTCGTCCGCGGAGCGCGAGAGCTGACCGGCCTTGCGATAGACCAGCGCGATCTGCTTGGTCGCGTCGCGGTTGAGCTCGTGCTGCGGGTACGTCGTGCGGAACGCATCGAGCACCGAGGCCGCTTCGTTCCAGGCCTCCAGGTGGATCAGCGCAGCGCCGGCGTCGTACTCTGCGGCGGCGCGGATCTTCGCCGTCGGCGCGACCTGCTTGATGCGCAGGAAGTGATCGGCGGCCGCGCGATAGTTCGACTGCTGGTTCGCGAGCTCGCCCTGCTTGTAGATCGAGGCAGCAAGGTTCTCGACGAGACCGGCGCGCGAATCGTCGTCAGCCGGCGTGAGCGCCAGCACCTGGCCGTAGGCCTGTTCGGCGTTCGGGTAGTCCGCGAGCTCGAGCGATGAGTGCGCGACGACCAGCCAGGCCGAGCGGCGCACGGGCGCGGCAGCGTTCGGATAGCGATCGATCAGCTTGTGACCAGCGGCGAGCGCGGGCGCGAAGTCCTTCATGTCATACAAGTCGTCGGCAGCCGCGCCCAGGATCGTCGCGGCATGCTCATGGTCCGGGAACGTGTCGGCGAAGCGCAGCGAGCTGGTCACCGTGTCGCGACGCGCAGCGAGCTTGCTGTCTTCCGTGACAACCTTCAGTTGCTCGCGGTGCGCATACACGGCGGCGTAGCCCGCGGCCGCGGCACGATCGTGCTTCGCGTACTCGTACGCGGTGCGCTCGTACTCGCGCGCGGCGCCGGCGAAGTCCCGATTCTCCAGCTGCAGGTCCGCGAGCTGATAGTTGATCGCCGGCGTCTCGGCATCGGTGCTGAACGAAGCGATGTACTGCCCGTACCAGCGCGCGGCTTCGGTGTAATTCGCGGCCTTGTTCTCCGCCGCGCTCTTGTCCTGATACTGCGCGTGGTAGTGATTCGCGAGGTCCCGCAGGTTGCTCTTCAGGTAGCTCAGCACCTCTGGCGCTTGCTGGACGTCGAAGTGACGCCAGTATTCGGCGCTCAGCCCATACGCGCTGGCGAATGCCTTCTTCGAGTCGAGCACGAGCTGCGGGAAGCGGCCGGTCTCGTAGATCTCGATCACGCGCATGCTGAAGTGCGGCGAGCGCTTGTGCAGCGGGTACTGCGCGATGAACGTGTTGTAGCTCTTCGCGGCGTCGTGATAGCGCAGCTTCGTCAGGTAGTACTCGCCGAGGTTGCGATAGACGCGATCCTCGTAGCCGCGCTTGCCCTTGCCGGCGAAGTACTGCTGCACGGCCTCCGGACCGCCGAGGTTCGAGAAGCTGAGACTGATGATGTCGAACGTGTCGGCGATGCGCCGCTCGTCGCCCTCTTCGTGCTGACCGTCGAAGTCGTAGCCGATCGAGACCTTGTAATCGAGCAGCGCGACGTACTGGTCGAGCGCTTCGTCGTACGCTTCCTGCTTGTACAGCGACCAGCCGAGCTTGTAGAGCGCGAGCTCGTAGTACTCCGACACCGGGCCCATCCTGATGATCGCCTGGTACGAGCCTTCGGCGTCGCGGTATTTCTTGCGCGTGAAGAAGTGCTCGGCGCGGCGGAAGTGCACTTCGTCCAGATACTTCGAATTCGGATACGCAGCGATGAGCTGCTCCATGACTTTCATCGCTTCGACCGTGCGCCCGAGCTCGTCGTAAGCACGTGCCTTCTGATACAGCACCTGGTCGTTGTGCTCGTGCGACGGGTACTTCTCGAGCAGGCGGTCGTAGAGCTGGATCGCTTCGAGCGGCCCCGCGCGCGCCAGGTCGTCCTTGATATTCTGGGGCAGCTGGCCCTGCAGCAGGTCCTGCGCCGACGCAACTCGCGACACCTGCGCATTGGCGCGCTGTTCGAGCTCCTGCTCGGAAGATTGTCGGGCTGAAGCCCGACCTACATCCGCGGGTAGGTCGGGCTTCAGCCCGACCTCTGCCGCCTGCGGCGCCGGCAGCTCGAGCAGCTCGCCCGTGCCGTTCAGGCCGTATTCTTTTTCGATCTTCAGGTCCGCGAGGCGGCGCATCGCTTCGGGCGTGCGCTGCGTCTCCGGCGTCTCTTCGAGGAAGCGCTGGTAGCTCTGCATCGCCGTGTCGAGGCCGCCCTCGACCTTCACGTCCTGCAGATCCGGCGAAACTTTGTGCAGCGTCGCCAGCGTGTCCTTCTGCGGCGCGCCCGAGCACGCAGCGAGGATCGCTGCGCCGACGAGGGTCAGTGCATGGCGCGAACGCGTCATTGCCCACCTCCCGTCGTTGGACCCGGATCCGACGCCGGCGGCGCTTCATTGCCCTGGGTTTCATTTCCTTGGGCCTTGGCGGCACGGTCGTAGCTGTCGGCGACCGCGTAGCGCGCTTGCGTCTGATAGACCTCGAGCCGCGCGCGCCGCGTCTTCAGTTCATCGATCGCGACGGTCTCGATCAGGTGACCCTGCTGCGCCATCAGCTTGTTGACGGTCTCCAGCGATTCGGCGGCACGCGTGCGCAGCCGCTTGATCGTGTCGTCGTAGCCGAGGTAGCTGTGCTCGGCAGCCTGACGCGCCCGCACGAACTCCTGGTACTGCTTGTTCAGCACCGCGATGTCGGCATTCAGCGCGTTGAGGTGCTCGTGCGCCTCGGTCAGCCGCTCCGGATAGCTCGTGTAGAGCGTCCAGGTCAGCACGCCCTTGACACGACGCAGCCGCTCCTGGAGCTGCGGCACATCCGCAGACCTCGCCTTCTCCAGGCTTTGTTCGATGCCGCGCAGTGTCTCCATGACGATGCGCTCATCTGCAGTTGCGAGCAGATCCGGCCGCGGCTCGATCAGCAGCTGGTGGAGCCGCTGTTGCAGGTGATTGCGCTGCTCCATGCGCAGGCGGATTTGCGCGTCGAGCTCGCGGAACTGCGCGTCGACGCCGGGCAGGAGCGGCTCGTAGTTCTTGCGGCGCAGGCGAATCATGTCCTCGTACGCATCGAGGCTCGTCTGCCAGCCGGCCATCTTCCGGCGCAGCTCATCGAGATCCAGATAGTTCTGCAGCGCCGTCTGGAAATCATGCGACGCCATCAGCTGCATGAGGTAGAAGGTTTCGGGTGCATCGGGCAGCGTGCGCAGGCGGATCACCCAGCCCTTGTCCTGCTGGATTTCCTCGCGCACCAGTGCTTTCAGGAAGCGCCCGTCGGCGATGCTCTTGATCGACGCGTCGACCTTGCCAAGTTCCTCGCCGAAGGACTTCAGCGCATCGCCATACAGCACCGCCGCGCGGCCGTGGACATTCAACTTGCTGTACGCATAAGGCAGCGCCAGCATCGCTTCCTGCACGGCAGCGTCCGTGACTTCGCGCTTCGCGAGCATGCTCCACGGCACCACCGCGCGCTCGTAGTTCTGTGCCGAGACGTCCGCCCAGCCTGCGCTCAGCAGCGCCTGGTTCGAGAACGGACCGTCGAGTCGCACGCGGTCGAAGTACTGCTGCGCGTGCGTGAAGTCCGTCGCTTCCAGCATCAGCTTGCCGAGCAGCATGTTCGACTTGTCGCGGATCGCGAGCGGCCCGGCGTCGCTCAAGCTCAGTTGCCCGGCCTTGTCCAGCTGCGCGATCGCATCCTGCTCGCGGCCTTCCTGCAGCAACGCGATGCCGAGGTTGTAGGCCGCAAATCCGCTCAGCGATTGCGCACCCTGCAGGCGCTTCAACACTGTCGCCGCGTCCACGGGACGACCGAGCGCCATGTAGACGTTCGCGCGCAGGAATTCGACGTCGTCGCGAATCGCGACCGGCGTCTTGCCGCTGATGCGATCGAGCGCGACGAGTGCATCGCCCGCCTGGTCCTTCTGGAAGTGAATGCGCGCGAGGCGATACGCCGCTTCGTTGCGCACGGATTCCTCGACCGCACCTTCGAGCACGGCCTTGATGGCGCGGCCGGCGCGGCGATGCATGCGGTAGTAGAGCTCGAAGTCCCCGACCGAGAACTCAGCTTCGCCGATGTGGAACTGCAGCGAGTCGCGCTGCGGCTCGTCGACGCCGTTGTGCAGGGCCAGCTCCGCATCGAGCCGCTCCAGCGCCTCGAAGTAGTGCCCCTGGTTCGCCTGGTAGAGCGCCTCGCCGAAATACAGGTCGCGCAGGTCCCTACTCGCGCAGGGCCCCGCGGCGAGCACTCCCGCCAAGGCACAGCCGACGATGAGGGTCGCGCGCAGCATGCTCGGCTCACCAGTCTCCGAGCTGCAGCTCCGAGGAGCCGAGCGTCACGCCGAGCAGCTTCGGCTCGATGCCTTTGCTGAACGCGAATCGCTCCGTGCGGGTGTAGTCCTTGCCGGTGTCGAGCTTGCCGGCGATCGTCACTTCGATCCGGTGCTCGCCGGTGGTGACGTTGCCGGTGTAGATCCGCTGCACCCCGCCCTTCTGCAGGGCTTCGAGCTCCTTGAAGCTGTAGATGCTGTGCGCGACGGGCTGGCCGTCGATCTGGATCTGCACCGCGTCCAGCCGCAGCGTGTCGCGTGCGACCAGCGCAACGAACACCGCGAGGTGCGTGTTCGAGGGATAGAGCAGCCGCTCCTCGAGGCGCGCGAGCTCCGCGGCGATGCTCAGGACGTCGGACTTGACCTCCTGCACCTGCTCATCGAGGCCCTTCATCTGCTCGCGATAGCTCGCTTCCGCACCGGCAGCGGAGCTGGCGAGCACGGCCAACGCCGTGAACATAACGAGCCAGGACTTTTTCAACATGTGCATATCCACCTCTGCACGAACGAGCTCTGTGAGACGTCGGCGCGCGCCCGCGCGCCGCGGACAGAAAATCAGGCGGTCGCGACCGACCGCAGAGGTGGGTGGGTGCTGGACCCCGCGCATATCCGCGGAGCAGCTGCATCGACAGGCATCACGTTGTTCATGGCTACCTCGTCTTCAACTGGCAGACCAGTGCCAGCGGCTACTGCGTGCTCGGACAAGGCAGCCCGTTCATGACGGACTTGATTCGGGCGGTCCCGCTATCGTGGAGCTTTCGCTCGTTAGACCGGAGACTTTGCGTCCCCACCTTTCGGTGGGTTTGCCTTTGTCTGAATCGCGCGGCCGCACCTTATCACTACCGCGTCACACAAAACGTGTGATGCAGGTCACAGTTCGTCGTCGCGCGACGACGTGAGAAAGGAGCGACAGTTGTTTTGCAGCGGCCATTCAACGTAATGAAGAATTGAGTTAAGTCGCACAGACCGCTGTGCAGACGCGAACCGGGCGTCACTGTGGACTTGACAACAGGCGGCACTTCGAGGCGCACCCCGCGCAGGTCGCTGACATATATATATGTGCGCGACCGCGACCGCGCACGGCGATCCCGAGAAAAATATTCCCGTTCTTTTCTTCCTTCGCGCCTGGGCGAGCTTCGCGAGAGTCATTCCGGCTCCGGCCTCACCCAGGGCCGTGCCCTAATCAAGAAACTCCGGCGGAACCTCGCTGCCTGGCAGCTCTGCAAACGGCGGCTGCTTTGCCTCGAATCTCGCTCGCGATTCCGGCTGTGCCAGGGCGGCCGCCAGCGCGGTGCTGAGCTCGTATGCCCGGACATCGTAGCCGCGCTCTTGCAGAACACTGCAGAACGCGTCCACGTGCGCGCCGCCGGTCTGATACACGAGTGGCGCGAATTCGGGATCGATCTCGAGGTTCTCCGGGTGCTCGTACGAAGCGCGGCAGCCGGAGGCATCGGTCGCGTGATAGTTGCGGCAGGTCTGCGGCCGCGCCTCGTAGATCGTGCAGCGCCCCGCCGCAAGAAATGGACACTTCACGTTGTGCCGGATGCGCTCCAGGTCGTCCAGGCCTCGCAGGAGTGCACTGTTGGCTGCAATTTCGCGAAGCACGCGTGACTGCTCATCCGCATTCAGCTCGCGCTGCATAAAGTCGAGGATGCCGAATACCTCGACCGCGCGCACGTCAACAGTGAAATAGCAGCACCAGTAGCAGCCGTTCTTGCACGCGAGCGTATGCGCGTCAGGTGCGGCGCTCAGGCGGGCATCGTGTCTGCGGCGAGAGATTTCGTACGCGGCGATCGGACCGAGCCGATCGATGTCGGTGCCCGCCTGCGCAATTTCCTCTGCGACGATTCGCCGCACGAGGGACTCATCGACGATGATTTCCAAGGCTCACTCCTGGAACAGCCGCCGGAAATTCTGGTGCCCCTGCGGCGTGATGCTGACCAGCCGCGAGCGGCGATGACGCTTGACCCATCCATGTCTGACGTAGGCGTCGAGCAGCGCTTCGCCGAGCGCCCCGCCGAGATGCGGCCGGCGCTGCGTCAGATCGATGCAAGGGCGTGCGAACACGCGTCGCGACTGCTGCATGCCCGCGAGGTCGAGGCCGAGCGCTGCGAGCTCCTTCTCGCCGCTGCTGCTGACCGTGAAGTCACGCCCGCGGGAAGTCAGCCATTTGCGCTTCAGCATGCCCTCGAGCGCAGTAACCGCAATCTGCCCCGCCAGATGACCGTAGCAGGTCCTGGCGTAGAGAAACTGCTGCGGCTCATTTGCCGGCACCGCCGGCGAGCGCGGACGGCGCGGGCGCGTCCCGGCGGCGAGCGAGGCCATGCCCTCGATCATGCTTGCAACATCGGTGCTGGCGAGACGAAAGTACCGATGCCGTCCCTGTGCTGCGGAGTGCAGCAGTCCGCCCCGAACCAGCTTCGCGAGATGTGCGCTCGCCGACGGCGCGGATATGTTCGCGGCGAAGGCGAGCTCGCCGGCCGGCCGGGTCGTGCCGTCGATGAGCGTCCAGACGATCCGCGCGCGAGCGGCATCCGACAGGAGGTAGGCGATCCGCGCGATGTCCGGAACTTCATCCATAGTTCACCTCGGCATGAAACGTCGACGATAGGGCATCGGCACACTGCACGCCAGCTCACGAGGAACGCCATGCACTATTTCGAGATCACCGAGCTGGCCGCGCGCATCAGGCAACGCGATGTCTCGCCGCTGACTGCGACGCGCGCGCAGCTGGATCGCATCGCAGCTGTGGACCGCGAGCTCGGGAGTTACGCGTTCGTCATGGAGGACACTGCACTCCGGCAGGCCGCTGCCGCGGAAGCTGAGATCGAGGCAGGCAAATATCGCGGACCGCTGCATGGCGTGCCGGTCGCGGTCAAAGATCTGTGCTGGACCAAGGGTGTTCCGACGGCGGCCGGCATGGCCATCCACGCAGACCACCGTCCCGGCGACGATGCGACAGTGGTGCGACGGTTGCAGGATGCCGGGGCAGTATTGTTGGGCAAGCTGCAACTGACGGAGGGCGCGTATTCGGACCACCACCCCTCCATCACTGCGCCGAAGAATCCATGGAACGCTGCGTACTGGCCCGGCATCTCATCGAGCGGTCCGGGCGTGGCGACAGCAGCAGGTCTGTGCTACGCCTGCATTGCTTCCGATACCGGCGGCTCTATCCGCTGGCCCGCGGCGGCAAATGGCATCACCGGGTTGAAGCCGACCTGGGGCCGGGTCAGCCGCTACGGAGTCTTCGAGCTTGCGCCGACGATGGATCACATCGGCCCGATGGCGCGCAGCGCTGCAGATTGCGGCATCCTGCTGCAGGCCATCGCCGGCAGTGACGCGAATGATCCGACGGCGTTGCAGGATCCGGTCCCCGACTATGCAGCCTCGACAACCGCTGATCTGCGCGGCCTGCGCGTCGGTATCGATCCTGCGTGGAACGGCGAGGATGTCGATGCGACGACGCAGGCAGTCGTGTCGGAGGCGGCAGCGACGTTGCGCTCGCTGGGCGCGAGCCTCGTCGACGTCAGATTCCCGGATGTCTCTGCGGCGAGCGTCGACTGGTTTCGCAACTGCGCAGTCGAGGCTGCGCTGGCGCATGCCGCAACCTATCCTGCTCGCAAGCAGGAGTATGGTTCCGTGCTGTCCGCAGTCATCGAAGCAGGACGATCGATGTCGGCAATCGATTACCAGGAGACTCTGCTGCGCCGGCTCGAGCTGCGCGGACGAGTGGCAGCAGTGTTTCGCACCATCGACGTCCTGCTCATTCCCGTCCATCCGTTCGCCGCGCTGACGCTCGACATGATCCGTACCCTGGGCGAACAGCCCGAGCTCATCGCGAAGCTGCAGCGCTACACGTGCCCGTTCGACCTGACGGGAAATCCGACGATCACGCTGCCCGGTGGTTGCACGCCGGCGGGTGCGCCGCTCGCATTCCAGCTGGTCGCCGACCACCTGGGAGAAGCAGCGCTCATTCGCGCCGGCGCGGCTTTCCAGCACGCCACATCATGGCATCGTCGTCACCCGATTCCGTGAGACCCGCGCTGCGCGGTCAGCGGCACCGTGTGTGTCAGGTCGAGATATTCCCGGAGTGATACGACGCGGCCGTCCTTGACGGTACAGATGACGCACGCCGGCATCGCGAAGTCTTCGCCGGAGGGCAGCTTGCCGCGCAGCACGTGCTCCTGGAGATAGCCGTCCTCGACCTCGACGAGGCGCACGACGTCGTAGTTGATGCCGCTCAGCCGCTTGTGGATCCAGTACATGCCCTTCAGGTTCTCGTCGATGGTCTGGTACTTGCCGTCGAAGTTGTGCCAGATGCGCGCGTCGGGCGCGTAGATCTCGCGGATTGCAGCCGCGTCTTTTTCGTTCAGCGCGCGCACGAAGCGGCGCGCGAGCTCCAGCGTGCCCGAATTCGACATCGATGAATCCCCCGCTCGATCGCCCGCCCGGCAGCGGCGGCGAGCTACGATTCCATAGTAGGTCTCGTAATGCAAGCCATGAATCCTTGCAGTGGCACGCGCCCGGCGCGACACTCTCACCGCCATGAGCGACCAACCCGCATCGTTCCCAAAGGGCATGCAGCTGACGCCCTTCGACCCGCACTTCCGCGAGCACCCTTACGAGGTACTGAAGTCGCTGCGCGAGCGCGCGCCAGTGCTGCTCGACGACCAGTTCAACCGCTGGTACGTAACCCGGTTCGACGACGTGCGGCAGATCCTGCGGGACAAGGACATGAGCGCCGACCCGCGCAAGGCCAACCCCGAGTCATTCGTCGCGCGCATCACGGCGCTGGCGGGGACCAACAATTCGGCCCCGAGCTCGATGCTGTTCATGGACGACCCGGACCACCGCCGCCTGCGAGGCCTGGTCAACAAGGCCTTCACGCTCAAGGCCGTCGAGGCATTGCGGCCACGCGTGCGCGAGATCGCGACCGAGCTGCTCGCAAAGATCGACGGCGCCGAGTTCGACCTGATGGCGTCGTTCGCCGGCGTGCTGCCGGTCATCGTGATCGCGGAAATGCTCGGCATCGATCCCGGCGACCGTGCGTCGTTCCGGCGCTGGTCGGAGATCAGCGTTGCCGCGTTCTTCAACCCCTTCCGCACTCCGCAGCAGAGCGAAGACGCCGCGCAGGCGCAGATGGAGCTCGATCGCTACTTCCGCAGAATGATCGAGCTGCGGCGCGCGCAGGCGCGCGCCGACCTGATCAGCGAGATGGTGCACGCCGAGGAAGAAGGCAATCGCATGAGCGACGACGAAATCGTCGTGCAATGCAATCTGCTGCTGATCGCGGGCAACGTGACCACGACGGATCTCATCGGCAACGGCGTAAAAGCCCTGCTCGATCATCCGCAGGAGCTGGCCAAGCTGCGTGCACGGCCGGAGCTGATCAACAACGCGATCGAGGAGATGCTGCGCTACGACTCGCCAGTCACGAACTCAGGACGCAACGTGCAGCGTGAGCTCTCGATGCGCGGTTGTCCGATGCACCTGGGCGACAGCATCACCGTGTCTCTGGCAGCGGCCAATCACGATCCGGAAGTGAATCCGGAGCCGGAGCGCTTCGACATCGAGCGCACGGACATCCAGCATCAGTCGTTCGGCGGCGGCAAGCACACGTGCCTCGGCGCGCCGCTCGCGCGCGTCGAAGCGCAGGAAGCGATCATGGCTTTGCTGAAGCGCTTTGCGAACCTGCGGCCTTCGCCGCGAGGTTTCAAATACCGGGCGATTCCGAGCTTCCGCGGTTTGTCGGAGTATTGGCTGCAGTCTTGAGCGTTACGCCCCTGCGCGCGGCGCGTTCGATGAGAAAGCCTGCGACGGCTTCGCGAGCATCCGCCTCGCTGGTGCCGGCGGGAAATTCGAATACTTCGCTCGAATCGAAAGGATTCGCGACGCGCATCGGCTCGCCGACCGGCATGGTCGACCAGCTCCGCTGCTCCACGGCTGCCGACCGGGTTCGGCCCTCGCCGACGTCGCTATACAGAGCGTATCCCGCTGCTATCGCCGCCAGAGCCAAGGACAACGCGATCGCCACCTCACCAGATCGCGGCATAACCCCTCCCTTGTTGTTCGGTCCTGTTCATCAACAAGGGAGGATCACCGAGAGATCCCGTCGCTGCCGGGCACTCTCCGGATAATGTGACTTGCGTCACACGCCGGCGCGGCCATCTGACTTAACGCTTCTTCTTACGTGAAATCGCAGCGGCCGACACGAGCGCGAGTCCGACGGTGTTGGGATCGGGCGTGCGCTTGCCTGCGATCGGACACAGGCGATGCAACAGTCCTTCGACTGTCTGCTCCTTCTGCCAGGGCACACTGCGACGGCGCAGCCGCTGCCAGGTGCGCGCACGCGGGTCGAGGCGAAACGCGTGATATGCCGCCCACAAGTCGAGGGTTTGATACTCCTCGCACAGCGCATAGACCAGTGACTTCGGCGCGGCCGGTGCCGGTTGCGAGCGACGCTTGAACCGATGCAGCGAATCCTTGACTGCGAGCACCAGCGCTTGCACCGAGAATCGGCGCTCACGCTGAAACCTGTATCCATCGCTCGTCCAATCGGGGACTGACACCATTCGTCGAGTATCGGAGGAGCCTGCCGCGCGCAGCATGAGGTGAACGCTGAAAGCGACGGTAGCTGCATGCACAATCGGCGGCGCGTAGAGGAAAGCTCCACACGGATCGCTCAGTAGAAGGGCAACTTGGTAATTTGCGCCCGCGAATCCTGCGGCGAAGAATGCAATAAGGTTGTCAGCCGCCGCATGCGGGGCGTCGCGTAACGTTCGCGAATGCCTGCAACCCAACGAATGATCGGCTGGACCCTGAGCGGCGCGGCAGCCGCATTCCTGCTGATCGATGCGACGATGAAACTCCTGGCGCTGCCGGTCGTCATCAAGGCATCCGCGGAGCTCGGCCTGGGCGGTGTCGGCATGGCACGCGGACTCGGCGCGGTGCTGCTGATTTCGACGCTGCTGTACCTCGCGCCGCAGACGGCCGCCATCGGTGCGATATTGCTGACCGGCTATCTCGGTGGCTCGGTCATCACGCACCTGCGCGTCGGTAATCCGCTCTTCACGCACGCCCTGTTCGGCGTGTACCTCGGCATCGTGCTGTGGCTCGGCCTGTACCTGCGCGACGCCCGCCTCCGTGCATTGATCGCGCCGCGCTAGAAGCGATAGCGCGCCTTCACGAGCAGCTGATCGCTGTCGCGCAACTCGTCCGCCGACTCGAGCAATCCGCCCAGGCCGTCGCGGGATTCGCCTTCTTCGAAAGCGATCCCGCCGCGGCCATAAACGACGTACAGGTCCGACTGCTGCGCGAACGTCCAGCGGTAACGGATCTGCAAGCCGAAATTGTTCACTGAGAACGGCAGCACCACGTCGTTGCTCGCGATCAGGTTCCCGGATGGATCGATGCGCAGCGGCTGCGGATCGTGCGCGTCGATCGCCAGCCACTGCAGCTTCACGCGCAGCTCGTGACGCGAAGCCGGAAACCAGTTGAGATCGCTCTGCAGGATGGCGCGCCGGCGCTCGAAGCTGGCGAGCAGGTTGTCGCGTTCCCAGATGAGCCAGTCGCGGCTCCAGCGCATGACGCCGCGCACCGACCAGCTCAGGTCGTCGCGCGTGAAATGCTCGAGCTTGCTGTCGGCCTCGAATGCAAAGTCGTCGTTGCCTTCCTGCAGCACCGAGCCCGCTGCGAACACGCGCCACTTGCCGATGCGTGCGCTCTGGTAGTTTTGCGTCAGCGCGACGAGCCTGGCATCCATCTGCACGTCGCCATTGCCGCGCGAGATGAGATCGTCGACGCCCGCGCCCGTCGCTTCCAGCGAAGTGTTGAGCACCGCTCCCGAGCGCCGCCGCGACTCGCGGAACACACCGAGGTAGTTGCCGGTCCCCTCGCCCGAATCGTTGTAGCGGAGCTCCGGCCGCACTCTCCAGTTCACGCTCGCACGCGCGTCGCCCGGATCGAAGCTGCGGAAGCGACGGGAGATCAGGTAACTCGCGCGATTCACGCTGGCGCGCTGCTGGAAGCCCATGTCGTTGAAGTCGAGCGTGCCGCTGTAGTGCGTCAGGCCCAGCTCGTGTTGCCAGTCCGGCGAGGGTGTATAGGTGGCGAGCAGCATCTCGCCGTCGCCGGAACTATCGTCGGCAGCCTGCTCGATCATGCTGCCGATGACCTGTCCTTGCAGCATCACCTGCGCGTTCGGACGCCAGATGAAATCGGCGGAGTGGACCTGCGCGGTGCGATCGAGGAACGGGCGATCGACCCAGGTGCCGAGATAGCCGAATGTCACGGGGCCGGAGGCGTATCGCAGCCGTTCTCCCACGAACGCGCGGCCGATGTCGTCGCTATAGTCATTTTCGAGAGCCGACAACACGCCATAGTCGAGGCGCCCGACGTTGCCGTTGAGCTTCACTGCGCCATCGATGTCGGCTGCCCTGCTCGGGTCATCGTCGCGCGCGCCGCCGATGCGACGCGTATACAACAGACGATCCCTTGGCGTCTGCCGCTGACTGTCAGTCTCGGGAACGCGTACGTCGAACAGCGCCTGGTTTTCCGCGAAGAACGGCCGCTTGTCGCTGAACAGCACTTCGATGGCGTCGAAGTTCACGACCAGCTCGTCCGCTTCGACCTGGCCGAAATCCGGATTCAGCGCCGCCGTCAGCTGGAAATTGCCGGAAGGCTTCCACTGGATGTCGGCGCCGGCCTTGGTGTCGACCTGGTCGCCGACCATGTCGTTCGCGACGCTCGCGTACGGAAAGAAATGCAGCAGCGAGCCCGGATACTGATCGATCTCGACCCGCGGAAACTCCGACACGTAGCGCGGCCGCGCAAAGCTCACGCCGGCCAGCGCGCTGCGCTCCTGAGTTGCGCCGATCACGCGGTCGAAGGCGATGCCGATCGTGCGCTTCGGCGCGTCGGCGTTCTTCATGGCGGCGGTGGTCCAGGGCAGCAGCACTTCGACGAACCACTCCTGGTCGGTCTGAGTAATCGCGTACTCGACGTCGCTGTCCCAGTCGGTGCTGTACTGGTTCTCGTTCGTCAGCGTCGCATCCTGCAGCGAACCGGCGAGCGCAATCGTGATGTTGTACGCAACCTGCGCGTCGGCGTTGAAGTCGATGTAGATGTTGACGCGGTCGCCGTTGTTGTCGGCATCGCGCGGCGTCTGCGCCAGTTGCCGCGGCGTGCCCGGCGGCTGCGTGCAGCGAAAGCCGACCAAGATGCCTTGCGCCGTGCCAAGCATCCGGACTTCGGTCGGCAGGCTGGGCGCACCGAGCGTGTACGGCTGCGTCACGCGAAAATCGGTGAAGACCTGGGCGCGCTCCCACTCCGGCTCGTTCAGCACGCCATCGATCTTCACATCGGCAAGCGCACTGGCAGACGCAAACAACGCGCCCACGACAACCGGGCCGCGCAGCAACCGCAAAGAGCACTTCATGAGACGAATGAGACTGACCGCCGAAGGAGCTCAAGAATGCCCGACCCGCGAATGCGGTGGAAGAGCCACATTCGCGGGTTTTATCGGGCCAAGCTCAGGCGGCGTGCCGCGCGAACACCGCCATCTGGGCGGCCAGTGCACGTTGGAACGCGGGGCGAGCTTCGCATCGCAGGCGATAGTTCTCGAGCACCGGGATCTGGGCAACGAGGTTCGTATGCCGCGGCATGCGCAGCACCGTCGTCATCAGCAGGTCCGCCGCGGTGAATCGATCCTCCAGATAGCGCTTGCCATCGAGCCAGGTCGCGAGATCCTGCAGGCGCCGCTGCGCGAATTCGAGCGCGCCGGGGCGACGTGCCTTCGCCCAGTCCTCCTGCGCGTAAACCAGATCGATCGTCGTCAGATTCTGGATCGCCGGCTCGATCGAGTTCATGGCGGCGAACATCCACGCCGTGGCGCGCGCGCGGCCGGCTGCGTCGGCAGGCATCAACGCCTCGCTGCGCTGGGCAATGTGGTGGACAATCGCGCCGGATTCGAACAGCGCCAGGTCGCCTTCCTCATACACCGGCACCTGGCCAAAGGGCTGGAGGCGACGATAGGGTTCGGACTTCTGCTCCTCCGGCCCGATGACGTGCTCGCTATAGGACTCGCCTGCCTCTTCGAGCGCCCAGCGCACCCGAAGATCGCGCACCAGACCCTGGGCAAACGCCGGCACGGCCCGCAAGACACTGACTCGGATCGTTTTCATGTTCGGAATCTCGTGATTGGGGTTATTCCGAGCAATGACGTCCCAGCCAGCGGCCGTTCTACACCGGGTCTTTTTCACCCCCTGCTCCGTATATAGGTGCACACATCTCATCGCCACCAGGCCGCCGATGCATCGATTCGCTGTTGCGCTCTCTTGTCTCGCGCTGCCGGTCATGGCGGCCGGCGACCCGGCCGATTCGCCGATCGACCTCGACGTTGCCCGGCAACAGTTCGCGGCGGCGCAGGCGATTTGCGGGGCGGACGGCGGCAGATTCTGGGGCGTGCACCTGTGCGGACCCATTATTTTCGTCGACCAGCAGACCCGGCAGGTCGTTGCGAATCAGCAGGACACCGCCGGATCCTTGCGCGAGCACGATGGCGTGTTTACGGGCTCGCTGCCCCTGTCGCAGAACGTTGCCAGCACCCCGACGCACTGGTCCGGCGTGCTCTGGACGCAGATCACGTGGCCGCTGCCGCAGGACGCGAGCCGGCGCGATACGCTGCTGGCGCACGAGCTCTTCCATCGCATTCAGGATCAAATCGCCATACCGCTGCAACACGAATCCGCCAATGGCCACCTGGATACTCTCGACGGTCGCTATCTGATGCAGTTGGAGTGGCGGGCGCTGGTAGCTGCCCTGCGCAGCACGGCTCAGCCGGCGCGCCGGCAGGCAGTTGTCGATGCGCTGACATTTCGCGCGGCGCGCTACGAACTGTTCCCTTCGGCCGCTCGCGAGGAGAAGTCGCTCGAGCTGAACGAAGGGATCGCGGAATACACCGGCGTATCCGTCGGCAACCGAACGCGCAAGGCGCGTGTGGCAATGACCCTCTGGGACCTCGACGCGCACAGCGGCGATGAAACTCTGGTGCGCTCCTTTGCTTACGCGACGGGGCCGGCTTATGGGCTGCTGCTGGATACGTACTCACCCGGCTGGCGACAGCAGCTCAGGACAGCTCCGTCCCTGAACGACCTCCTGCAAGCCGCGACTCATGTCGCTCTTGCGCAGAACATCGGCGCTGCAGCGGCGGAACGCGCGCAACGCTACGACGACGGCGGAGAGCTGCATCGTGCGGAAGTGACGCGCGAAACACGGCGACAGCAGGCTCTTGCTATGAATCGGGCGAAGTTCGTCGACGGCCCGGTGTTGGTGATGCCGGTCGACCATGCGAACATCGAATTCAATCCGCGGAATCTTCGGCCCCTGGATCAACTGGGCACGGTCTATCCCACCTTGCGCATCTCAGCCGCATGGGGCGTGCTGGACGCGCACGACGGCGCGCTGTTGGCGCCCGACTGGAGCACGGTGACGGTCGTAGCGCCTGCCGCCGGGGCAGTGCAGGGCCCCGGCTGGTCGCTGGCGCTGAAGCCCGACTGGCAGATCGTTCCCGGCAGGCGTAGCGGCGACTTCACCCTGGCGGGACCGCAGCGATAGCGATACTCATGGTTCTCGAAAGCATGCTTGCCACCGCCTGCTGGTCCTTGAACGCGACGCAGTCCGACGCCCGCGCAATTGCTGACGCTCTGCGCCGACGCGAACCGGACTTGCTGCACGGACTGGTCCTGCAATATCAGCACCGGCTGCTGCGGTATCTGCGGCACCTCTCGGGAAGTCCCGACGCGGCCAGGGATTTGTTCCAGGAGACCTGGGTGCGGGTGCTGGAACGCGGCCATCAGTACGACGGGCGGAGCCCATTCAGCACCTGGCTCTACACGCTCGCACGCAACCTGACCATCGACCACCTGCGCAGGAAGAATCCCATCAGTCTCGACAGCCTGCTGCCGGAACACGAGCAGAGGATCTTCGAGCCGGTCGACGACCGCCCTTCAGCCTGGGAGGTGCTCGCGAGGAGTCAGCAGGCCGAGCAAGTCAATGCAGCGCTGGCGGAGATTCCTGCACAGTACCGTGAGGCGATCGTTCTGCGCTTTCTGGATGCGCTGGCGCTCGAGGAGATTGCAACGGTCATCGGAGCGCCGGTGAGCACTGTGAAATCGCGGCTGTACCGCGGGCTGGATCTCCTGATCAGGAAGCTGGGAGGTGCGCAGCCATGAGCAGCAGCGTGCATGAACAGGCACGAGCGCTGCTCGCCGCAGCTGATCTCGAAAATTTCGACCGCGGGCAGCATGCGTGGCTGCAAGCGCATCTGGCCGAATGCGCGGCCTGCCGCGACTACCAGGCCGCAGCCGGCAGCGTCATTCGCGCGCTGCGCACGCAACCCTTCGCCGCCGATTCCGACCTCGTCCGAACGACTCTGGTGCGAGTGCGCGCGCGCGCCCGCGAATTGCGTCAGCAACGCGAACGAAACCGGCTCGCAGGCGCGGCGTGCTCGTTTGTCGGAGTGTCGGCGGCAATCACCATTCCCTGGTCATGGCGCTGTCTCGAATGGATCGGCGCCGCAACCAGCGCTGCGAGCTGGCTCTGCCAGGTTGGCTTTGCATTCCTGTGGATCGCGCCGGCACTGATCGTGAGCGCGGTGCTCCTGGCCCGCGGCTCGCATCTGGCGCACGACGGCGAACACCCATGGCAATGAACAGCGTCAGCGGGCGCCGGGTGGCGGAGGAAATCGGCATCGTGCCGCGGTGGGCGTGGATCGCGGCTGCGTCAGTTTTCGTCGGCGCGCAGCTGTTCTTCAACTTCTTCGAGCCGGCAACCGGCGAGCTGTCGTCAGCGCTGCGCTTCATGCTCGGGGCAACGGTCGGCGTCGGTGGCGGTTGCTATCTGCTGTTCATCGGCTATATCAGTGCCGACGCCGGCAGGCGCCGGATGAGCTCCGTCCTCTGGACGCTGGTGGCCGTCCTGATCCCCTACGGCCTCGGCATTGTCCTGTACTTCCTGCTGCGTCAGCCGCTGAGCAGCACCTGTCCGCAATGTGCGAGCACCGTGCAGCGTGGAGCGAATTTCTGTCCTCGGTGCAGCTACAAGCTCAGCCCGAGCTGCCCGCAGTGCCAACGCGAGGTCGGCGCACAGGACGCTTTTTGCCCGCATTGCGCAACCCCGCTGGACAAGCCGGGCGGCACCGTGCTGCGGTTTCGCGACAAGACTTCGGTGCGCCAGGAGAACCCAAAGTGACCGTCACGACTTCGCCGACTGGCCGCAGCCGCAGGTACTGGCTCGAATGGGCCTCGAGCACGGCGGCGGTCGCATTCTGTTCGGCGTCTATCTCGCGCTATTCGTCTGGGGCGGGCTGTTTCTGCGCGAGCCGCGGCTGCGTACGCTCATTCCGCTGACAGTCTGATGCTCACGCTCTACGGCCAGGCAAAATCGCGAGCGAGCCGCTCGCTGTGGATGCTCGAAGAAATCGGTGTCGAGTACCGGCACGTCCCGGTCCGGCCCTACACGCAGAGTCGCACGCCGGACTACCTGCGGATCAATCCGAACGGGCGCATTCCCAGTCTCGACGACGACGGCTTCATTCTCTGGGAATCGCTCGCCATCAACTTGTATCTCGCGCAGAAGTACGCCGCGGCGCCGTTGTGGCCGGGAGCCCTGCAGAACCGTGCGCTTGCGTATCAGTGGAGTTTCTGGGCTGCCAACGAGATCGAACCCCGGATCGTGGCGATCGCGGGAGCTCTTGCGCGGCAGACACAAGATCAGGCTGCCGTCGCGTCGCCGCTTGCGGAGCTCGCCAGCGCGCTGCGAGTGTTGGAGCAGCACCTCGGAGAGCGCACGCATCTGCTCGGCTCAGACTTCACGGTCGCGGATGTGAATCTGGCTTCGCATCTGCGTGAGCCTGGCGAGCACGGCGTGGCCAACATTGCCGCCATCGACCTCACCCCATTCCCGAACCTCGCGCGCTGGCTGGACGGCTGCGCAGAGCGAGCCGCAGTCCAACGGGTCGCTGCTCTGCCCTGAAGTCGACAGGGCAGCTATCGGTCGCCTATGACCTCGAAACCGGCGGCGAGCGTCGCGGCCGAGCTGCCGCCCGCAAACACCGTGAACGTCCCCGGCTCGACGACCAGGGCATCGCCGGTGTCGCGGAATCCCAGCTCTTCGGGACCGAGCTGGAAGCTCAGGGTTCGCGACTCTCCGGGTTCGATGTGAATCCGTTCGAAGCCGCGCAATTCCCGCACCGGACGCGTCACGCGCGCAACGTCGTCGCGCAAGTAGAGCTGCGCCACTTCGTCTCCCGCCCGATCTCCGGTGTTTGTCACGTCCACCTGTACTGTCATCGTCTCGTTTGCGCGAATACGTGGCGCGCTGAGGCGCAGGTTGTCGTAGCGGAACGTCGTGTAGCTCAAGCCGTGGCCGAATGGATAGAGCGGCGTCCACGGGATGTCCATGTACTTGGAGGTGTTGCTCACCGATTCCTGGGGCGGCCGGCCTGTGTTCTTGTGGTTGTAGTAGATCGGAACCTGTCCGACGCTACGTGGAATGCTGACCGGCAGGCGTCCCGCCGGACTGTAAGCGCCGAACAGCACGTCGGCCAGCGCGTGTCCGGCTTCGACGCCGGGAAACCACGCGTACAGGATCGAGGAAACGTTCTCGGCGAGCCACGAGATCGATAACGGCCGCCCTGCGAACACAATCGCTGCCATCGGCTTGCCCGTCGCACGCAGCGCGCGCGCCAATGCCTCCTGCGAGCCCGGCAGAGCCAGCGAGCTGCGACTCCGCGCTTCGCCGCTCATGTCGTGACTCTCGCCGATGAACAGCAGCACGACGTCCGCTTCGCGTGCGATCCGCACGGCTTCCGCTATTCCTGATCGGCCCGTGCTTTTGCTATCGACGCCCTTCGCATACAACACACGAGTCCTCGGACCGACCGCGGAACGGATGCCTTGCAGCGGCGAGATGACATCCGCCTCCCGCCCCGCCGCGGACCAGCTGCCCAGCATGCTGGCAGCGTCTTTGGCGAGCGGGCCGACGACTGCGATCGTCCGCGCCTGCTTCGACAGCGGCAATACGCGATGCTCGTTCTTGAGCAGGACCATCGACTCGCGCGCCAGGTCGCGAGCCGCTGCGCGATTCGCAGCGGTCAAGATGTCGTTGCGTTCTCGCGCGGGGTCGCAGTAGCGATAGGGATCGTCGAACAAACCGCGGCGGTACTTCGCCCGGAGCACGCGACGCACGGCCTCGTCGATACGTCCCACGGCGATCGCCCCGCTCTGCAGGAGCGACGGAGTCTGGCCCGAGTAGACGCCGCTGACCATGTCGATGTCGACACCGGCGCGCAGGGCGAGATTGCCGGCGGCTTTTCTGTCGGCAGCAACGCCGTGATCGATCAGCTCGGCGATGCCGTTGTAGTCGCTGACCACGATGCCATCGAAGCCCCATTGCCCGCGCAGCACGCCCTGGATCAGCTCCGTGTTGGCATGCATCGGCATGCCCGCAACCTCGTTGAACGCCGCCATCACCGATTGCACGCCGGCACGCGTTGCGGCACGAAACGGAGCCAGGTAAGTCTCGTGCAAAGTCTGCGCTGAAATGTCGGCGATGTTGTAGTCGCGTCCGCCCTCCGCCGCTCCGTACGCGACGAAGTGCTTCGCTGTCGCCATCAGCGTGTCGTTCGCCGCGAGATCGTGACCCTGGAAGCCGCGCACGCGTGCCGCTGCCATCGCCGATGACAGGTACGGATCCTCGCCCGCGCCTTCGACGATGCGGCCCCAGCGCGGATCGCGCGCCACGTCGACCATTGGCGCAAACGTCCAGTGGATGCCGAATGCAGTGGCCTCGGTCGCCGCGACCCGCTCGGAGCGCTCGACCGCAGCGACGTCGAAGCTCGCAGCTGCACCCAGCGGCACTGGAAAGATCGTTCGAAAACCGTGAATCACGTCGTGCGCGAACAGCAGCGGAACGTGCAGGCGGGATTCTTCGACGGCAATCTGCTGCAGCCGCCGTGTCTTCTCGACTCCGTAAACATTGAGCAGCGAGCCGATGCTGCCGGCGCGGACCTGCTCCTCGTCGACATGCGGCACGTTCGGCTCGTCAGCGCTGGGTCGGCCGTCGATCTGATTCAACTGGCCGAGCTTCTCCTCGAGCGTCATGCGCCCGAGCAGACTTTCGACGACTTCGGATTCGCTGCCGGCGGCATGGGCAAGCGTTGTCGCCGCGAGCACACACATCGACACGAGGCAGGATGTCTTCAGCATCCTCGATGAATCATGAAGCCCGGCAGAGAGTTCCCGAGACTTCTGCCTGGCCCCTCGCCACCGCTAACCGAATCTGCGTGCAATCACGCTGGTAAAAACGAAATGTGACCGAAGAATTCGCGCTCGGCTATGCGCCATCGCGCCTCATGCACTCTAACGTCAGCGCTCAGCGGAGCGACTCTTCGAGCGTCCGCTGGAGCGCTTGGTCAGCCGCGCGGCCCCGGGCACCTCTTCCCGGATGACACGGCGAAGCACCGACTCGGTAAGTGGGCGATCATCCGTGTCGGCCAGATAGGCCCTCAAAGCGTCATTCATCATGGTCTGATATCCGCCACCGGCCTTCTCAGCCCTGGATCGAAACTCGTCCAGCACCGCATCGTCGATGTAGATGGTGATGCGAGTCTTCCCCTTCGTCGGCAGAAGCGCTCGTCGCTTCGCCTTCGAGAAATCATATTCAGGTCTCATATGTCCGATTTTCAGCGGGAGTCGCGCGACGAACGGAAATCAGCCGGATCGAAGCGCTGCGCAACGTGTAGACAACAACGAGTAGATGGCAAAGTCCATTTGGCGGCGACAGTATGCATGCTGTGCATACGTGTCCCAGGGTCAGATTTTATAGAGCGCTGACGAATCCTCTACTCGTACAAGGAGGTTCTGAATCTCACCCAGCCTTCGCGGCGCGCCGCGGCTGGAGCACGACTGCCAGCTCCGCAGCGATCGGTGTTGCCCGGCGCATGAGATCCGCGAAGTCGCTCGCCGGCACGGCCGGGCTCATCAGGAATCCCTGCACCGAGTCGCAACCCTCGGCCCGCAGGAATTCGAGCTGCACCTGCGACGACACGCCTTCGGCGACGATGCCGAGACCCAGGTTGTGGCCGAGCGCGATGATGGCGCGCACGATCGCCGCATCATCCGGATCGACGCCGATGTCCTTCACGAACGAGCGGTCGATCTTCAGCGTGTCGAGCGGGAAGCGCTTCAGATAGCTGAGCGAGGAATAGCCCGTGCCGAAGTCGTCGACGGCCAGCGCGAAGCCGAACTCCTTGAGCGTGAGCAGCGAGCGCCGGCCTGCCTCGGCATCCTGCATCAGGATGCCTTCGGTCAGCTCCAGCTCGAACAGCGACGGCGACAGTCGCGACTGTCCGACGGTATCGCTCATGTGCAACAGCCCCTCGGGTCGCATGAAGTCGCGGCCCGAGACGTTCACCGCGACGGTCGGCAGCTGCAAGCCCTGATTGCGCCACTCGCACAGGTCCCAGCAGACCTGCTGCATCACCCAGCGGCCGATGTCGCCGATCAGGCCGATCTCCTCGGCCACGGCCACGAAGTCGAGCGTCGGAATCTGGCCGCGCTCGGGATGGAACCAGCGCAACAGTGCCTCCGCCCCGATGGGCCGCAGGCTCTGCGTCTCATACTTCGGCTGGTAGTACACCTGCAGCTGCGAGTTCTCGAAGGCCTGCCGCAGCTCCATCTCGAGCGAAAGTCGTTTCAGTGCGCGTGCGTGCACCGCGCTGGTGTAGACGCGGTACTGGTTGCGCCCGCTCGCCTTCGCTTCGTACATCGCGCCATCGGCGTTCTTCAGCAGGCTCTGCGCGTCGTTGCCGTGCTCGGGAAACAACGCGATGCCGATGCTCGGCGTGACCACGAATTCGTAGCCGCCGTGCAGAAAGGGCGCGACGAGCGCAGCCTGGATGCGCTCGGCGGCTCGCTGCGCCGACTGTACAGTCGGGTTGCCCGTGATCACGAGGATGAACTCGTCGCCGCCGACGCGCGCGAACTGACCGTGCACGTCGTCGTCCTCGTGCGGACCGGCCAGCGAGTTCAGCCGGTCGGTGACCATGCGCAGCAGCGCGTCGCCGGTCTGGTGACCGAGCGTGTCGTTGATGCGCTTGAACTGATCGAGGTCGATGTAGAGCACCGCGACACTTCGGCCGTCGCGGCGGGCTTCGACCAGCGACTGCGACAGATAGTCGCCGAGCCACTCACGGTTCGGCAGGCCCGTCAGCACATCAAAGTACGCGAGCCGATGAATGTGCGCTTCGGTTCGCTTACGCGCAGTGATGTCGCGGATGATCGCGAGCACCTGGCCGCCGGCATTCGGTGCATAGCGGCATTCGAAATGGCGTGTCGCATCTGCCGTCGACTCGAGCGCGAACTCGAACGCCGCAGGCGAGCCGCGCAGCGTCGCGTTCAGGCACGCGGTCGCTCTTTCCTGCGACGCCGCCGGCAGCATGGCGACGAGCTTTCGCGAGCCGGGCGCATGCGCGCCTTCACGCTCGATCAATCCCGTGATGGGACTGACGACATGAGTGATCGCACCCTGCGTGTCCACCAGGAAGATACCGTCAGGGATCGCTCGCAGCAGCGCGGCGTTCTTCTGTTCGCTGAAGCGCAGCGCGTCGAGATTGCGCGCACCGCGCAGCACGTAACGGATGCGATGCACGATCAACGCCCAATTGATCGGCTTGACGACGAAGTCCGTGGCGCCGATGTCATACGCCTGGTCGATGGAGACCGCATCGTCGTGACCGGTCACCATCACGATCGGCAGATTCGCGCCGCCCGGCAGCGCGCGGATCGCCGCGCAGGCCTGGTAGCCGTTGCCATTCGGCATTTCCACGTCGAGCAGTGCGATGTCCGGCAGGCGCGTGGCGCAGGCTGCGACGGCAGCGTTGCCAGTGGCGACAGCTTCGACTTCGAAGCCAGCGTTTTCCAGCGTCGCAGCAGCGATGTCGCGCAACAGCGCGTCGTCATCCGCGATCAGCACGCGGATTCTTTGCTCGATCGCGCTCATCCAGCTCTCCGCATCTCGAACTGCAACTCCTCTCGCACGCGCGCATGGAGTGCGCGCAGCTCGCTCAGCAATTCGCGGGCCGTCGCTACCTTGCCCGCGCGGGCACGCTCTTCTAGCTCGCGGCAGAGATTCGCGAGGCCATGCGCGCCGACGTTGCCGTTGTAGGAGCGCCAGGCGTGGGCGGCGCGCGCCAGCTCGGCGGCGTCGCCCTGCTCGATTGCGCGCTCGATCGACGCCACCAACTCGCGAGAATCCGCGAGGTAGCGCTCGACGATGTGACTCAGCATGTCCTTGGTCCCTTTGCGCGGCAACGCGCGTAATGCATTCAGCGTGGTGCGGTCGAGCACTTCGCTCGCGGTGGGCGCAGGCGTCTCCACGACGAAAGCCGCGGACTCGCTCTCCTGCGGAAGCCAGCGCGCAAGTACCGTGTGCAAGGCCGTGCGGGTGAAGGGCTTTGCGAGGTAGTCATCCATGCCCGCGGCGAGACAGGCTTCACGACCTTCGCTCGTTGCATTGGCAGTCAGCGCGATGACCGGCATGCGATTGCTCGGCCCTTCGCGCCGTCGCAATTCGGCGGTGGCGGAGAAGCCATCCATGACCGGCATCTGGCAGTCCATCAGGACGACGTCGAACGACTCGAGGGCGACTCGGTCGAGCGCCTCGCAGCCATCGACCGCCGTTGCGACTTGCAGGCCGAGCGCCGAAAGCATGCCCTCTGCCACTTCGCGATTGAGCGCCTGATCTTCGACGACGAGCACGCGTCCGCGCAGATTCGGCGCGTTGTGGTGAGCGGCGGCGAGACTCGCTGCTGCCGCCAGCTCACCTGCATCCTCGGCGCGACTGCTGAGGATGCGATACAGCTGCTGCAAACGCAGCGGCTTGCTGAGCTCTGCATCGAACTGCACGCCATCGGCAGCTTTCGAACGTGCCAGGCTGACGAAATTCGAAAGGCGGACGCTTCGCCGCCGTGCGGCGTGTTCGGCGAGCCGGGCGCTCAGAAGTCCCGCACCGGCATCGGGCAGCGAGTCGTCCACGATGACGGCGTCGTATGCCGTTGCGCGCAATTCCTCGACCGCCTGCGCCATCGAGGTCACGCCGATCGGACGCGCTCCCCATTCGCGCAGAGCCTTGACGATGATGCTGCGAGCCGCGTCGTTGCCGTCCACGACGAGCGTGCGCAACGCGTCGAGCTTGGGCAGGGACGGCACTGCGGCCGACGGCTCGGCCACCGGCAGCGACAACTCGAACGAAAACGTCGAGCCCGCACCGGGCGCGCTGACCACGCCGAGCCGGCCGCCCATCAGCTCGACCAGCTGCCGCGCGATCGACAGTCCCAGACCGGTGCCGCCGAAACGACGCGTCGTGGACGCATCTTCCTGCGTGAATTCCTCGAAAATCTTCGCCTGGTTCGTGGGCTCGATGCCGACGCCGGTGTCGGCCACTTCGAGGCGCAGCGTGAGCGAACCCTCGACGCCGGGCAGCGGCGTCACGCGCAGTGTCACCTGTCCGCGGTCGGTGAACTTCACGGCGTTGCCGCCGAGGTTGACGAGCACCTGCCGCAAGCGCACGGCATCGACACGAACCCGCGGCAGCGGCTGTGAAGGCGAATCACATAGCAAAGCAATGCCTTTGGTTGCTGCGCGCGCGGCGAGCATCTCCGCTGTCTGCTCCACGAGCTCGACGAGGTCGCACTCCACCGGATCGAGCTGCAGACGCCCCGCCTCGATCTTCGAGAAGTCGAGCACGTCGTCGACGATCGCAAGCAGCGAGTCGGCTGAGCGGTGAATGGCTTCGGAGAAGCGACGCTGCGCAGCGTCGAGCCGCGTGTCGAGCAGCAGCGAGGTCATGCCGAGCACGCCGTTCATCGGCGTACGCAACTCGTGACTCATGCGAGCGACGAAATCGCTCTTCGCACGCGTGAGGACTTGCAGCTGCTGGTTGCGCTCCTGCAGCTCGTGCGTGCGCTCACGCACCGTGTTCTCCAGCTCGCGGCTGTAGCGAAGCGCACGTTCGCGCTTCATGTACTGCCTGCGCCACAGGTACACCGCGATCAGCATGACGATTGCCACGTACAGAGCGCGCGCCAGAGTCGTGTTCCACGGCGCAGCGCCGACGTGCACAGGAATCGCGAGGCCTTCCGGGCTCCAGGCGCCGTCGGCGTTCGCCGCTCGCACGCGGAAGGTGTAGTCGCCCGCATCGAGGTTCGTGTAAGTCGCGCGGCGCAGCGCACTGCCTTCGGTCCAGCCGGCATCGAAGCCTTCGAGCTGGTACATGTAGCGATTGTTGTCAGGCGAGGTGAAATCCAGCGCCGAGAATTCGAACGTCAGCAGCTTGTCGCTGTACTCGAGCTGCAGCGCCCGGCTCGGGCCGGGCAGATCCTGCGATGCGAGCGGCTGATTGAGCTTGGCGACGGCAGTCAGCACGACGCGCGGCGGCGGCGCTTCTTTCGTCACGGCCTTCGGCGCGAACGCGTTGAACCCATTGCTGCCGCCGAAGAACAGCGTGCCGTCGCGGCCGCGATAGTGCGCATTGAAGTTGAAGTCTTCGCCCTGCAGACCGTGCGCCTCGTGGAAACTCTTGATCGTGCGCGCGCGCGGATCGAAGCGCGTCAGGCCGTCGTTCGTGCTCAGCCACAGGCGGCCGTCGACGTCCGACTCGATGCCGTAGACGACCTGACGCGTCATCCCGGCAACGCCCGTCTGGTTCTCGAAGCGCACGGCGGCCGGCGCCTCGGAGCTGCCGATCATGCGGTCGAGGCCGCCGCCGGCGGTGCCGATCCACAGGTCGCCATGCCGATCGACGTGCAGTGCATAGATCGCGTCGTCGCTCAGACTGTTCGGATCGCTGTCGTTGCGGCGGTAGTGATAGAAGCGCCCGCTGCTGCGATCGAGCAGGTTCAGACCGCCGTTCGCAGTACCGATCCACAGATTGCCGCGCGCGTCTTCCGCGATCGCGCTGGCGCGCGGATCGCTGAGCGCGTTGCCTTCCGAGCCGCCGAAGGGATAGCGGGTCACTGCGCCGGTATCGTTCGCGATGCGCGCCAGACCGCCGCCGAACGTACCGACCCACAGGTCGCCCTGGCGATCCTCGTAGAGAGCCATCACACCGTTGGCCGGAAGCGTGCTGTCGTCGCCTTCCACGTTCTGGTAGTTGCGCACCGTGCGGCGCGCCAGATCGAAGCGCTGCAATCCCGCGGTCATGGTGCCGACCCACAGCGCGCTGTGCCGATCGAACGTCAGCGTCATGACGCGATCGTCGGCCAGGGCGAGCTCGCCTTTGTCGTCGTGTTTGTGCTGACGCTCGCGGCCCCTGCGCGTGTCGATCTCGACGAGACCCGCCGAAGTGCCGACCCACACTGTGCCTGCGCCGTCGTCTGCGAACGCATTCACGCCCACGCCGGCGCCGAAGGCAGCGCTGCGGTAATGGCCGAGCAGCCAACTGTTCGGATTCCAGTGGCTGGCTCCACCCCACCGCGTGCCGACCCAGAGCACGCCGCCGCGATCCTGATACAGCGACATCACGTCGGGATCACGCAAGGTCTGCGGGCTATCCGCATCGCGGCCATAGCGGACGAAGCGCCCCGAGGTGCGATCGAGCAGGTTCAGCCCGTCGCGCGTCGCCACCCACAAGCGATTCGCGTCGTCCTCGAGGATCGCCTGCACGCGATCGCTGCTGAGCGAGCCGGGATCGTTGGCCTGATGGCGAAAGGACGTGATGCGCGCCGTGTCCGGATCCAGACGATTGAGACCGCCGCCGAGCGTACCGATCCACAGGATGCCAGCGTGGTCTTCGCGAATGGAGCGAATGCGCGCGTCGCTGAGGCCCGTGCCCGGTGTCGCGGCGAAGTTGATGAAGTCGCCGGTCGCAGGCTCGTAGCGGCTCAGGCCGCCGTCGCTGCCGACCCAGATCCGACCGCTGCGGTCTGCATACAGGGCGAAGACCGCGTCGGCCGCGAGCGAGCGCGCATCGTCCTTGCGGTGGCGGAAGTGCTGCGCCTTGCCCGTTTGCGGATCGAGCACATCGAGGCCGTTCTCGAACGTGCCGACCCAGATGCGGCCGCTCGCGTCGATGGCCAGCGTGCGCACCATGTCGCTCGCCAGCGAGTCGGGATTCGCGGGATCGTGGCGGAACTGCTGGAACGTGTCGGTGCGCCGATCCCAGCGGGCCACGCCGCCGCCGACCGTCGCGAGCCACAGATCGCCATGCGCGTCTTCGGCAATCGTCCAGATGTAGTCGCTCGCGAGCCCGTGCCCGTTGCCGCGCTCACGGCGGTACGCGCGAATGGAGTAGCCGTCATAGCGATCGAGCCCACTCTCGGTCGCCAGCCACAGATAGCCCTTCGAGTCCTGCAGGATGCTCATGACGGTGCTCTGCGAGAGCCCGTCGCGCATCGTCAGGTGCTCGAAATAGATCGGTCGCGAGTCCGGAACCGGCGCGGCAGCCTGCGCCGCGCCGATGCCGAGCAACGTCGTGCACGCCACGAAGGCGCGGAAGAGATTGTGCACGCGCCTTCGCATCGAATGCGTCCTATTCCTGCGTCACGGCCTCGACGCTGCCGGTGCTGGTGGCGGAGTTGTTGCTCCAGGTGTAGCCGTTACTCCAGGTGTAACCGTTGCTCCACGTGTAGCCGTTGCTCCAGGTGTAACCGTTGCTCCAGGTGTAACCGTTGCTCCATGTATAGCCGGTGCTGCCCGGCGGGCTACCGTCCCAGCTTTCACCATCGAGCAGCGTGCCGACTCCGACGAGCAGATTGCCGAGCAGCGGCACTCCGCTCAGCGTGTTGCCGAGAGACGTGACGGTGCCGCCCAGGAAGCCGAACAAGCCGCCGACCAGTGAAGGCTGCGACGTACTCTGTACGGCCATGACGTAGAAGTTGCCGTCGGCATCCTGGTTGGCGCGGCCGCCGAAGTGCTTGAGCCCGGATAAATCGAGCAGCACGTTGAGTCCGCTGTTGGCGCAGCCGTTCGCCGTGCTGTAAGCGGCGTCGCGCGCGTTCACGAGACCCGCGCCCTGCTGGAAGACCGAGTACGCGAGCTTGCCGTCCGGTTTCACGGCGGGGCGCGCGCTGTCCATCAAGCGACACTTGATCTGGTCGGGCGTCAGGTTGGGATTGACGTCGAGCATCAGCGCGACGACACCGCTCGTGACCGCCGCGGCCTGCGACGTGCCCGACATCGTGAAGTCGTGATACCGGCTGTCGACCCACTGCGGGAAATTCCGCGCGAGAGTGCTCGAGTCCGGAGCGTACGCGCGGATGTGGCCGCCCATCGCCACGACTTCGGGCTTCACGAAGCCTTCGAACGTCGGACCGGCGGACGAGAACGAAGCGAGGCGGTACTGATCCGGCTTCATCGGCTGATAGCTGTCGGTAACGGCGCCGACCGTGATGGCATACGGGTTATTGCCGGGAACGCCGATCGACATCGGCGCCGGACCTTCATTGCCCGCCGACACCACGACGACGATGCCCGCAGCCCATGCCGCCATGACTGCCTGATTGAGCGGGTCATCCCAGTAGTGCGAGCGCACCGGCGCGCTCAGCGACATGTTCAGGACGCGGATGGCGTAGCGTGATTTGTTCGTCACGATCCACTGGATGCCGCGGATGACGTCGAAGTAGCGGCCTGCGCCGGTGTCGTCCAGCGCCTTGACCGAAACGAGATTCACGCCGGGCGCGACGCCCTGATAGCGGCCGGTGCTGGCGACAGCGCTGTTCGCGATGATCGAAGAGATGTGCGTGCCGTGACCGAACGCGTCGTCGTAGTTGGTCGGGTTGGTGCGTGCGGCAATCGCATCGTACTGAACCATCACGCGCGACTGCAGCGTCCCTTTCTCGCGCCACAGACCGGAGTCGATCACCGCAACCGTCACGCCGCGACCAGTGAGTCCGCCTTTGTGCAGCGGGACTGCATTGACTTCGCTCGGATAGTACGTTTCGGGCAGCGTGCTGACGCTGGCGCTGACGTTCACGTCGTCGTAAACGTGCAGGCCTTCGACCGGATCCTTCCATAGTGCCGCGAGCTCGAAGTCATCGAGCGAGGCGCCGACGGCGCGAATGATGCTGAGGTCACCGGTTATGCTGCCGCCAGCTTTCGTCACGGCTTTGCGGGCGAGCTCGCTGCTCGCGGCTTGCACGATGTAGTCGCGACGTTCGCCCTTCGCGACCTGCACCGGCGCCTGCTGCTGAGCCGGCTTCGCCGGCAGCGACTCCTCGGGCGCGATCGGCCACGCGACGGCGGCCTGCTGATTTGCAGCGGGCTTTGCGGGCTCGCGATTCAGAAAGATCAGCGCCGCAATAATAAGTAACGTGCCGAGGCTGCCGGCTCCGGCCAGCCGCAGTCCGCCTCGAGAGGTGATCGCCATGGTGAGTCGTTCCGATTCTTAGCAGTGTTGCGAACGGTTGCATTTGTACCGAAGGTCGCAACGTGGCGACAGGGAATGCGTCCGCCTCGCGCGTGACGCATGTCGCAAGACGCGCATGTCTGCCGCATATGTAAATGAGATCGCGCCAGCGCTGTGAGGTGCTGGACATAAGGGTGCGACGCGGGCCGTGAACGACGCCAGCCCGCGTCACCTCGCAGGAGACAACTTCGAGCTCACTGCTCCAGACTGCAATCCGGCGACGGACGCAGGAAACGCCCGGTGCACCACACCACGACGCCGTTGATCGGCTGCGTCCCGAAGTGACCCGCGGCAGGCGTACCGAACGCCACCGTGATGTTCGAGAACTTCACAGCGTCTCCACCGAGGACGCACACCGTGAACGGCGAGGGATTGCCGAAGGGCGCGGGTGCGCCGTTGCCCGTCACGAATGCTGTGCCGATGATGGCAAATCCTTCTTTCACGGCCGGGCTGAACGTCGGGCAGCGGGCCGGCCAGTCGGTGGTGAGCACGCCGTCCGTCATGCTGATGTGATGGGTATGCGACCCCCGCGTCGTCGGATCGTCCTTGTTCACCGTGTTCTGGACGATGCCGTAGTCGGACGTCTGCATGTCCATCGTTGCCGAGAACTTACCTGTGCCCCGGCGCTCGTCCACTTCCAAGGTCCACTTGCCGTGCATTTCGTACGGACCGCCCTTCACTGTCGCCGGCGTATGGTCGTTGAGCAAGCCGCTGTAGTGCACGGGTAACGCGTCAGGCCGGCCGTAATCCCCGGCCAGCGCCGCGGTTACACCGAGTGCTGCCGGCGCCGCCATCAGGGCCATGCCGCAGGCGGCCCGCCTGAGGAGTCGATTCATCATTGGATTTCTCCCTTCGCCGTTGGTGAAATTGGCGTTGTGCGGCATTACTAGCGCGTGGTACCCGTTCGGTCCGGAGCAAAACGCGACCGAAGCACGAGAGAACGACGAGGAGCGGATGTCAGCGAGCGTGTCCAGGCCGGATTTCCGTCTCGGCGACTGGCTCGTCCGGCCGAGCCTGGCCACGATCGAGCGCGCCGGCGAGGCCGTGCACGTCACGCCGAGGTCGATGGCCGTTCTGGTCTACCTGGCAGACGCTCGCGGCGAAGTGGTTTCCAGGAATCAGCTGCTGGATGCGGTGTGGCCGGGAATGTCGGTGACGCCGGATGCGCTGTCGCAGTGCGTGGTCGAGCTGCGCAAGGCATTTCGCGATGACCCGAAGCACCCCGCAGTCATCCAGACGATTCCGAAGCTCGGCCTGCGGCTGCTGATGCCGGTTTCGTCGGAGGCGGAGCCGCAGCAACTGCCGCCGCAGCGCCGATCGAGAGTTGCGCTCGTCGCTGGCGTCATCATCGTAGCGAGCGTCGTCGCCGCGCTGCTGTGGACGTTGCAACCGCAGCGCAGCTGGCACGACCCGCTGGTCGGCGCCGACTTCACGCAGGTCACGGATTTCATCGGAGCGGAAGAGCACGCCGCGATCTCGCCGGACGGCCGCTTCATTACTTTCGTTTCCGATCGCGACGGCACCTGGGACGTGTTCGTCGGCCAGACCGGCACCGGCGACTTTCAGAACCTGACGCGCGGACGGATTCCCGAGCTGCGCAATCCCGCGGTGCGCATGCTCAATTTCTCGCCGACCGGTTCGGAGGTGCTGATCTGGTCCAGCAAGAATCTCAGCTGGAGCATTCCCCTCGTCGGCGGCGATTTGCGTCCCGGGCCCGCCGGCGTCGCAGAGCTCGACTGGTCCCGTGACCGCACGCACGTCGTCTCGCATCCGGCGGCGCCGGGTGATCCGCTCTCCATCGCGACTGTCGAGGAGATTCCGCGCGGGCAGCGGATCTACGTGGCGCCCTCGGGTGTCCATTGTCACTTTCCGCTGTGGTCGCGCGACGGCAAGACGATCTATTTCGTGCAGGGGTTCGTGCCGGACGAGATGGACATCTGGCAGATCGCGGC
>Ga0111538_10000904_pt1 | contig 41152 bp, 44 predicted proteins | sample SoiMethybrSBSTD1_FD_79669 | JGI IMG/M metagenome (GOLD analysis project Ga0111538, IMG submission 79669) | Bulk soil microbial communities from a Populus tree surrounding site in Tennessee, USA - Soil MetaG P. TD hybrid SBSTD1 (version 2)... | ecosystem: Environmental > Terrestrial > Soil >...
GGTTCCCTTCAGCTGCGGCACCGTTTCGTTCGTGATACCACCGATGGCCAGCACCGGCACCGGCGTCGCTCGCACGACGTCAGCCAGCGCTTGCACACCTGCGGGCGTCTGACCTGGCTTGGACGTGGTGGCAAACACAGCGCCAAACAGCAGGTAATCCACCCCGCCGTCCGCATGCGCCGTCACGGCTTCGGCCACTGTGTGAACCGATCGCCCGATCAGAAATCCTATCGGCGCGAGCGACCTCGCCCGCGAGGCCGGCATGGAATCGGCACGCAAGTGCACGCCATGGGCGCCGGCGGTCAGCGCGACGTCAAGTCGATCGTTGACGAGGATTCGTGTGCGGGTGTTGTGGACCGCTGCGACGCATCTGGCGACGAGGCGCGATAAGTCGCGTGCTTCCATGTCGCGTTCGCGCACCTGCACGAGGTGCACACCAGCGTTCGCCGCCGCGCCGACGCGCTGCACGAGCGCATCTTCCCCGCCAGCAAACCGGCGGCGGTCGGTGATCATGCAGACAATCGGGCGCATCTCAATTTGTTCACACTTCGCGGTTCTCGGTTCTCAGTTCGTGTTCATGTTCGGCGTTCGGGTTCTGGGTTCTAGCGCCGAACTAAACCTGAACCTGAACACGAACCGAGAAGTCAGAACCGAGAAGCGTGAACATCAGTCTTCGGAAGCGGCTCGACTGATAGAGACAACCGGATCCGGAACGTGGCGTGTGGTCAGAAACGTCCAGATTTCAACGAGGCCCGCCAGCAGGTTCACCAGGCCAAGACCAGACACCGCGCCGCGCACGTAATGGCTGGTCAGGAACGGCTCGATCATCGGCAGGGCCTGCACGAAGTAGTTTCGTTCCCAATAGATCGACCACGGAACGAGGAGGAGCACCAGTCCGGCCTCGAAAAAGAAAGCCGTGAGTAAAAGTCTCATCACGCGGGTTCAACCGGGATCGGGTCCGCGTCCATCGTATCAAACAGGTTTCCCTGGGGCCGGAACGATCGGCGGTGCAGCGGCGAGTATCCGTAGCGCTCGACGGCCGCGCGATGTTCGGCGGTGGCGTAGCCCTTGTGGCGGTCGTACCCGTAGCGCGGGTCGCGCTCGTGATGGGTCATCATCTGGCGATCGCGTGTCACCTTGGCGACGATGGAGGCAGCAGCAATGGCGGCGCAGCGGCGATCGCCGTGCAGCACGCCGCGCTGCGCGATTTCGATGTCGGGAATGCGGAAGGCATCGACCAGCACCATGTCCGGCAACGGCGCGATGGCCAGCACCGCGCGTCGCATCGCCTGCAGCGACGCCTGATGAATGTTGATCGTGTCGATCTCTTCTGGATCGGCCCAGGCCACCGACCAGGCCAGGGCCTTGCGGGTGATCAGATCGTGCAGCCGCTCGCGCTCAGCAGCGGTGATGGTTTTCGAGTCGGACAGTCCGGGAATGTGACTCTCGGGATCGAGGATCACGGCGCCGGCGACAACCGGCCCCGCGAGACACCCGCGACCTACCTCATCACAGCCCGCAACGCGGTAGAACCCCCAACGCCTGACGGCGTTCTCGAGGGTCCTCATCGCGCGCACACGGACCATATGTCGGACCTGGAACCCGAACCCTGGAACTACTGGGTGCGCTTGGTCTCTTTCATGCGCGCCGCCTTGCCCTTCAGATCGCGCAGGAAGTACAGCTTCGCGCGGCGTACACGCGCTGACCGCACGACATCCACCTTGGCGATCGTCGGCGAGTGCAGCGGGAAGATGCGCTCGACGCCCTGACCGAAGGAGACCTTCCGCACGGTGAATGACGCGCGCAGGCCGCCGCGGTGCAAGCCGATCACGATGCCTTCGAAGATCTGGATGCGTTCCTTGTCGCCCTCGCGCACCTTCACGTGCACGCGGACCGTATCTCCAGACTTCATGTCAGGCCGTTCGGTCAACTGCGACTTCTCGACCACCTCTATCGCGCTCATGACTCCGTCTCCTTCTTGATCTCATCCAGCAGCGCCCGCTCTTCGTCATCGAGCGGCGCGCGCTCCAGCAACTCAGGACGCCGTGCGAGCGTCCGCGCCAGCGCGGCCTTGCGCCGCCACCGGCGTACTTCCGCGTGGTGCCCCGACAACAGCACGTCCGGCACCCGGCGTCCGGCAATCTCCGCCGGTCGCGTGTAGTGCGGGTAATCGAGCAGGCCGCGCGAGAACGAATCCTCGGCGACCGATTGCTCATCCCCCACGACGCCCGGCACCAGCCGGCTCACGGCATCCACGACGACCAGAGCAGCCAACTCACCGCCGCTCAGCACGTAGTCGCCGATCGACAATTCCTCGGTCGCGACGAGCTCATGGACGCGCTCGTCCATGCCTTCGTATCGGCCGCACAGCAGCACGACATGGCCGAGACGTCCAAGCCGTTCCGCTTCCACTTGCGTGAACGGCTTTCCTTGCGGCGTCAACAGCACCACCGCATCCGCTGCACCGCGCGTCGAGCGAACGTGCTCGACGGCTTTGAGCAGCGGCTCGGGCTTCATCACCATCCCCGGACCGCCACCATACGGCACATCGTCCACGCTGCGATGCCGGTCCGTCGTGAAGTCGCGCAGGTCGTGGATCTTCACGTCCAGCAACCCGCGTTCAACGCCGCGACCGATCACGCCCTCCGCGATGCCGGCTTCGACCATACGCGGAAAGATCGTGACGATGTCGAATCTCACGCCTCTATCTTGGCGCTCTCACGAGCGCGAGCGATTCACGTCGAGCAATCCCTCCGGAGGATTGATCCGGATTCGCTTCGACCCGACGTCGATTTCTACGCAAATCTCCGTGGCCAGCGGAATCAGCACTTCGCCGCGCGGCCCGTCGACTTCGAGCACGCTGCCCGCCGCACCACCGTTAACTCGCACGACGTCGCCGACGCGCTCGCCGTTCATCGTCTCCACCGCGCAGCCAATCAGCTGGTGGTGGTAATACATTCCCGCGTCGAGCGGCTGGAGTTCCTCTTCCGGGACTCGCAGGTCTAATCCGGCGAGCCGTTCGACGTCCTCGATCTTCGAAAACCCATCGAAGCCGATCACGGGTCGCCCGTTCTGCACGCGCGCCGACGTGACCTTCAGTTGCTCGTCGCCGCGTGCCGACCGCGTCCAGAAAATTGCGCCAGGCTTGAAGCGGTCTTCCACGAAATCCGTTTCCGGATTGACGATGACCTGGCCGCGAATACCGTGCGGCCGTGCGATACGACCCACGAGCACCATCTCATCCCAGTCGGCCATATCGTCGGCGGGTCTGCAGACAAGACCCACCCTACGGCTGCTCAATCCCGAATATCGAGCTGTGCCCGAACGCCATGCTTTTCGGCCGTGACCGCGACGAGTGTTCGCAGCGCAGCGGCCGTCCGTCCCTGACGTCCGATGATCTTGCCCATGTCGCTCGGCGCAGTCTTGAGCTCGAGCACCATCATTCCTCGTCGAGACGACTCGCGCACTTCAACGGAGTCGGGCTTATCGACAAGCGCGCGAACCACGACCTCGACGACCGCACGAACCGGATTGCTCGCTTTCGTGTTACCCGACTCGTCGGCCATTACTGTGCGGCCGGCGTGGCAACCGGCGCCGAGAGATCGCGCGTCAGGTGCTTCCTGATCAACGTACGCACTGAATCCGACGGCTGCGCGCCGCGCTTCAGCCAGTGCTCCAGGCGCTCCTTGTTGATCTCCACCACCGCCGGCTTCGAACGCGGATTGTAGGTACCCACGTTCTCGACGAAGCTGCTCTCGCGCGCCGTCTTGGCTTCCGTCACCACTACACGGAAGAACGGCTTCTTCGTCGTGCCCACGCGTCTCATCCGAATCACTAACATTCTCTTCTCCGTCTCTACCTAGCGCGACTTAATGAGGCCCCAAGGCCCGCCCTTCTTACGCTTCTTCCCGGTGCCGCCTGGCGCGAATCCCTGCGTGCCGGGTGCCACCTTCGGCAGGTTCTTCATGTGGCGCGCCGCGCCAATGCCACCCTGCCCGATCATCTTGATCACCCGCCGCATCTCATTGAACTGCTTCAAAAGACGGTTCACGTCTTCGACTGACGTGCCGCTCCCCGCAGCGATGCGCTTGCGCCGGCTGCCGTTGATGATCGAATCGTTCGATCGCTCCGCCGCGGTCATCGACGAGATGATCGCCTCGACGCGGCCCAGCTGCTTCTCATCCGGCTTGTTCTGGGCCAGCTCCTTGATTTGGCCCATCCCCGGAATCATCCCGAGCACGCTCTCGAGCGGGCCCATTCGCTTGATCGTCTTCAGCTGCGATCTGAAGTCGTCCAGCGTGAACTGATTCTTGCGAAGCTTCTCTTCGAGCTTCTCCGCTTCGCCTTCGTCAAGCGCCGCTTCGGCCTTCTCGATGAGCGACAGCACGTCGCCCATGCCGAGCATGCGCGACACGATGCGGTCGGGATGAAACAGCTCGAGATCGTCGAGCGTCTCACCACTGCCGATAAACGCCACCGGCACGCCGACGACCGACACCACCGAGAGTGCCGCGCCGCCGCGCGCATCGCCATCAAGCTTCGTCAGCACGACGCCCGTCACGCCGACGCGGCGATTGAACTCTCCGGCGCTCTTGATTGCGTCCTGCCCGGTCATCGAATCCGCCACATACAGCAGATCCGACGGCTTCACCGCTTCCTTGATCGCCTGCAGTTCGTCCATCAACTCATCGTCGATGTGCAGGCGGCCCGCCGTGTCCACGATGACCGTGTCGAACCCTTTAGCCTTCGCTTCCGCCAATGCCCCAGATGCGCGAGCCACCGGATCCATCGTGTCCGGCCCGTACACCTTGACTTCCGCTTTCTCGCCAACGACCGCGAGCTGCTGAATCGCCGCCGGACGCCGGACGTCGGTCGAAACCATCAGGGGATGCTTCCCCTGTTTCTTCAACCAGAACCCCAGCTTGCCCGACGTCGTCGTCTTGCCCGAGCCCTGCAGACCCAGGAGCAGCACGACACGTGGCGTCGGCGCGTCCTTCTTGAGCCCACCTTCCGTGTCGCCAAACAGCGCGAGCAGCTCGTCGCGCACGATCTTGACGACCTGCTGGACGGGCGTCAGGCTCTTCAGGACAGTCTGATCGGTCGCCTTGTCGCGAACACGATCGATGAACGCCTTGACGACCTGGAAGTTGACGTCCGCTTCGAGCAGCGCCAGGCGAATCTCACGCAGCGCCGACTCGATGTGTTCCGGGGTCAGACGCACCTCGCCCCGAAGTGAGGTGAAGGCGCCCTGGATCCGCGTGCTCAGTGATTCGAACAAACCCTTATCTTATGGCAGGTTGTCCGGATCTCGCAAGCCGGAAGTGCCTTATAATCGGTCGAATGACGAGACGAGCACGCGGGATAGCTGGACTTGTTGCGGCCGTCGGAGTCGTCTTGGGAGTCGGTCAGATACTCGGGGCACAGAATCTCGGCACGCTGGGGACCGGCGTTGCCGGTGAATCCACCGTCAAAACGCCCGGCAAGTTCGTCCCCCCGACGGGACCGGCGCCGCGACTGCCCAACGGCAAGGTTGACTTCAGCGGCGTCTGGGATCACCCCTACGTCCCCGACATGAGCAACTCAAACGCCAGGAACCCCTCGCTCCAGAAGGGAGCGGGGCCATTGCCCTACACGGCAGCCGGCCTCGAGAACATCAAGTCGTACGACCCGGAGAAAAACGGCGACTACACCGGGATGTGCATGCCGTTTGGACTGATGCGGTCGGTGAACGCCCCGTATCCGTTCCAGATCATGCAGAACGACAAGTACTTCACGATTCTCTTCGAACAGAGCAACTGGTTCTGGATCGCCCCGTTCAAGAACGAGCACTCGAAGGACCCGAACCCGACGTGGTTCGGCGAGTCGATCGCGAAGTGGGAGGGCGATACGCTCGTCATCGACACGATTGGCTTCAACGGGTTCACGCGGCTCGACACCAAGGGCAACCCGCACAGCGACAAGCTCCACATGGAGCAACGGCTGACGCGCACCGACGCCGGCCACATCTCCTACAAGGTGACGCTCGAGGACCCGGTGTACTACTCGACGCCGTTCACCAACGAGCGCACGTTCACCGTCGCGAACACCGATCTGCTCGAGTACTCCTGCGAAGAGAACAACCGCTCGCTCTGGGAAGGGCGAATCAAGATATGGCAGGTCCCGAACTCGGTCCCATTGAGAAAATGATCAGGTCAATAAACCTTTGACCTCGCCTTTGACCTTTGCCCTTTGACCTGCGCATGAGCGAAGCCCAACAGAAGATCGCAGTCACGATTGGCGTTCCAGTGGCGCGCCGCCACATCTTCGTCTGCGCGGAGCAGGCCAAGCCGAAATGCTGCGACATGGAGCGCGGCACGATCGCGTGGGACTACCTCAAGCGGCGCCTGAAGGAACTTGGGCTCGCCGATCAGGGCGGCATTCTGCGCACCAAGGCGAACTGCCTCCGCATCTGCGAAGGCGGGCCGATCGCTGTCGTCTATCCGGAAGGCGCGTGGTATCGCGAATGTGATCCGCCCGCGCTCGAGCGGATCATCCAGGAGCATCTGATCGGCGGGAAGGTCGTCGAGGATCTGCTGATCGCGGAGCGCCGCCTCCCGTAGTGTCCGGCCGTAGTGTCCGGCTTTAGCCGGACGTCAGCCGGACTTCATTTCACGACCTTCAACGTCACGTCGATCCGAATCGTCTCGCCGCTGACGGCGTCAGTGGCTGCCGTGTACTGCCGAGTCTGGCCGTCCTTGAGCAGCAAGGTATTGCGCGACTTGAAACTGCGGAACGCTGGCATGCCGCCGCCAGGCGTCGCAGCGGCCGCGCTCCCATCCCTGAGAAAGACCGAGCTGTCATCGACTGAAATGTTCACCTCGAAACGCCCGTCTTCATTCGTCGTGATCGCGCCACAAATGATCGACGTACCGATGGACCGGTAATTGAACGAGACGAGTGGTTGCGCTTTCGCCGTATCGACCGGCGTGAATGTTGACGTCGGTACCGCAACCTCAGCGCCCATGTTCAACGACGCACGCTCGCCATTGGCATTGACCGCGAGCACATAGGGCATGCTGCTGACGCGCTTCTCACCCTGATATCTCGCGAGAACGATCTGGACCTCGAGAGGTATCGCGGGCGCCTTGTTCCCACGCGCAGTAGCTGGCGGCGCGACAGCGGGCTGCTCCGGAACAGGTGGAACAGGTGCCGGATTTTGCGCGCTCAGTGTCGCAGCGCCGATCAGTACCGCGACTGCGATTGACGTGAATCGATAGAGTCTCACTCGACGCCTCCTTCCAAAGCGATCGGCAATGGCTCAATGATGATTGGTGGAATCGCCAGCGCTGACACGACAGGCGCCGACGACTCGTGATTGAACACGAGCCTGACGCTGCGATCGTCCAGCGCCGCCAGTAACGCATCGAAAGCTCTCGCGTCTTCCTCAGCGACAACCGGGACCAATGCAGCCGTGCGCGCGGTCTCCGTCTCGCGGGGCACCGGGTAAGGACGCGGTGTCACGTTCGCTTGCCCAACAACCGGTGGTGAGACGACGACCGGAGCCTGGCGCTCGATGCTTGGTCGTACCAACGTCGGCGACTGTTCCTGTCGATCGCGAGACGGCCACACGACCACGAGCGCAATCGCGGCGATGGCGGCCGCGGCGAGCCCCGCCTTCCACTGCAGCCACCACCGCACGGCCACCGGCTCATCGCTCACCCGGGCCCGCACGCGCGCGACAAACTCTGGAGACGGCTCGGACGCGAGCAACGATTCGATCTCGCGCTCGAGCGCCGCGTCGTTCACCGGCTCGCGATGTCGTTGGCCATCCATGACAACCGTTCCCTCAACTGTTTCCGCGCGATGAAGAGCCGCGACTTGACCGTGCCGTCCGGCACATCGAGGAGCAGCGCCACTTCGTGTATGTCGTGCCCCTGAATCCCGGCAAGGACGATCACCAGCCGCAGCTTCTCGGGCAGCGCATCGATCGCCCGCCATAACTGGTCGGCACGTTCCTGCGCGATCGCCGGATCTGCCGTCTTCTCCAGGCGGGTCTGAAGACCCGCCTCTACGACGTCATCCACAGCCTCACGCGCAAGCCGTCGTCTATTGGCGCGCTGTCGATCGAGCGCCATCCGCCAGGTCATCCGCACGAGCCAGGCTCGAAAGCGGTCGCGCTCGCGCAGCTGCCGGAAGCTTCGATACGCCTTGGCGAACGCCTCCTGCGCGACGTCCTCCGCGTCCTCGCGTTGACGCAGGACGCTGAAGGCGACGCGAAACGCCAGCGTGGACGACTCGACCAGCCGGGCCTCGAACTCACGCGCCAGGTCCTCGTCTACGGTCACGAAGTTGCCCGCGAGGCGATCGGCGCGCTCATGCATCTGGCTTCAACCTCGCAAGACGCCGGCCGGCTGCGGCCGGTTCACTTGGTTGGTGGTTGGTAGTTGGCGGTTGGTAGTTGAGAACGACGAACCACTTACCACCAACCACTTACCACCAGCCAGCTACACGGAGGAAAGCTTATGGCCGAGTTTGTCCTTCTTGGCCTTCAGATACTTGCGAGTGGAGTCGTTGGCGGGAATCTCGAGCGGAACAGCCTCCGACACCGACAGGCCGTACCCCTGAAGTCCGACGAATTTCCGCGGATTGTTGGTCAGCAGGCGCATCGTCTTCACCCCCAGGTCACTGAGGATCTGTGCGCCGATGCCGTAGTCGCGCTGATCGGCCTTGAACCCGAGACGCTCGTTGGCTTCGACGGTGTCCAGGCCCTGGTCCTGCAGCTCGTAGGCGCGGATCTTGTTGGCCAGACCGATGCCGCGGCCTTCCTGATTCAAATACAGCAGCACACCGCGCCCCTCTTCAGCGACGGCGCTCATGGCGGCATCGAGCTGTGCGCCGCAGTCACATCGAGCCGAATGGAAGACGTCACCGGTCAGGCACTTCGAGTGGACGCGCACGAGCACATCCTTGCCGTCGCCGATCTCGCCCCGGACCAGCGCGACGTGCGTCTGGCCATCGAGCTGGCTTTCGTAGGCGTAGATGTGGAAGGACCCGTGCTCGGTCGGCAGCGCCGCCATTGCCGCCCGCTTCACCAGCCGCTCGGTGCGCATGCGGTACTGGATCAGGTCGGCGATCGTGATCATCAGCAGCCCGTGTTTCTTGGCGAACTTCGTCAGCTCGGGCACGCGGGCCATCGTGCCGTCCTCGTTCATGATTTCGCAGATGACGCCGGCCGAATACAGCCCGGCCATCCGCGCCAGATCAACGGCCGCCTCGGTCTGCCCGGCGCGAACGAGGACGCCGCCATCGCGCGAGCGCAGCGGCGACACGTGACCCGGACGCGCGAGGTCCGATGGCGTGGTCGCGGGATCAATCGCCGCCAACACTGTATTGGCACGATCGGGCGCGGAGATCCCGGTCGTGACGTGGCTCTTTGCGTCGATGGGCACACAGAACGCGGTACCAAACGGTGTGGTATTCGAGTTGACGGCGAGCGGAATCTCGAGCTGATCCAGCCGTTGTCCAGTCATCGACAGGCAGATCTGGCCTCGCCCGTAGCGCGCCATGAAATTGACGGCCTCGGGTGTGATCTTTTCCGCCGCGATCGTCAGGTCTCCCTCGTTCTCGCGGTCCTCGTCATCGACGACGATGATCATCCGGCCAGCCTTGATCGCGGCGATCGCCTCCTCAATCGGCGAAAACGGGCCGCGCTTTCTGGCGCCCTTCGCGATGCGGATCTTGCTCGGTTTGTCGCTCATGACACATGTCCGCGCACGCTAAAGCGTGCGCTCTACGATTCTGTCCTTGGCCGCGATTTCGGCAGCACGGACCACGTACTTACCCACCATATCGCACTCGAGGTTCACGCGATCGGCGACGCCCAACGACGACAGGTTGGTGTTCGTCCAGGTAAACGGAATGATCATCACGTCGAAGTGACGGTCGCGCAGCGCCGCAACGGTCAAGCTGATGCCATCAACCGCGACGGAACCTTTAGGAATGAAGAACGGCGCGAGGCCGATCGGAAACGAAATCGTCAGCCAATGCGCGTCGCCATCCTGTCGGAGCTGTTCAACCGTCCCTATCGCGTCCACGTGACCTTGCACGAAGTGTCCGCCGAGCCGATCGCCGGCCCGCAGCGATCTCTCCAGATTGACCGTCTGATTCGGCCGCAGCGAACCGAGCGTCGTCACGCGCGCGGTCTCGGGACCGATGTCTGCCTGCAGCTCGTCGCCGTCGATGGCAGTCACGGTCAGACACACACCGTTGACCGAGATGCTGTCGCCAAGGGCCAGTTCCGGCGTGAGCGACGTGCGCACGCGCAGGCGAAACCCAGACGTCGCCGGCGCGAGGCCGCTGACGTGGCCGACGGTTTCAATGAGGCCGGTGAACATAGCCTTCGATCAGCACATCTGGACCGATCTGCTCGACCTTCCGCTCGACGAGCGACGCTGACGCGAACTCGCGTCCGTCGAGCAGTGGCACGCCATCCCGCCCAAGCGACACAGGCGCCACGTAGAGTTGGACGTAGTCAACAAGACCCGCGTCCCAGGCGGCGGCATGCAGCGTGGCGCCGCCCTCCAACAGGAGACTCTGAATCCCCTGGGCCGCCAGCTGCTTGAGCGCATCGTCCAGCTCGGTAGACGTTACTACTATGATCGGCCCGGCCGAAAGCGTTGAAAAGATCCGCGCACTCGACGGCACGCGGCCACGGCGGTCGAAAATGACGCGGGTCAACGGCCGCTCGCGGTAAACGTCCCGAACCGTGAGCAGCGGATCGTCGACGAGCACGGTCTCGGACCCAACGCCGATGGCGTCCACCTGAGCCCGCATGTACTGTGCGTGCCGCAGCGCCGCCGCGGAGGTGAGCTGCGTGCGCTCGCCCGGCGCCGCGGCAATGCAGCCATCCAGACTCGTCGCCGCCTTGAGGATCACAAAGGGCCGGCCGTGCCGGACTGCGGTCAGAAACGGTTGATTCAGCCGGACGGCGGCGTCGTGCTCGACACCGACATCCACGTCGATGCCATGCGCGCGAAGCGCAGCAAAGCCGCGCCCGTTGACCTGCGGAAACGGGTCGCCCATGGCCGCGACGACGCGTCGGATGCCGGCAGCAATGATGCGCTCAGTACAGGGTCCGGTCTTGCCGGTATGCGAGCACGGCTCCAGCGTGCAATAGAGCGTCGCGCCGCGCGCGTCGGCGCCCGCCTCGTCCAGTGCGTTGATCTCCGCATGTGGACCGCCGGCGAATTCGTGCGCGCCCTGACCGAGCACGACGCCCTCGTCTGAGACCACGCACGCGCCGACGATCGGGTTGGGCGTCGTGCGCCCGAGACCGCGACGCGCGTGCTCGATCGCCCGCCGCATCCACCGTGCGTCGTCTACCACTTGTCCTGAAAGAGCGCGTCTACGTAGTCCTGCGGCGAGAACGGGATCAGGTCGTCGATGCCTTCGCCGACGCCGACGTACCGAATGGGCAGCTTGAGATCGTGCGCAATCGACACTGCTACGCCGCCCTTGGCAGTGCCATCGAGCTTGGTGAGGACGATGCCGGTGACGCCGGCAACGCTGGTGAACTCGCGCGCCTGCTGCAAACCGTTCTGGCCGACGGTCGCATCGAGCACGAGCAGCACCTCGTGCGGCGCGCCTTCGGCCGCACGACCTGCGACGCGACGAATCTTGTCCAGCTCGTTCATCAGGTTGACGCGCGTATGCAGCCGCCCGGCGGTGTCCACCAGGATCGGATCGCGGCCGCGCGCCTTGCCCGATTGAATGGCGTCGAAAACGACCGCGGCTGGGTCGGATCCTTCCTTGGCGCGGACGATGTCCACGCCCGCACGCTTGGCCCAGATCTCGAGCTGCTCGACGGCTGCGGCGCGAAACGTATCGGCCGCGCACACGAGCGGCTGCTTGCCGGACGCCTTGAGCAGATTCGCCAGCTTGCCGATCGTCGTCGTCTTGCCGGTGCCGTTCACGCCGACGATCAGCGTGACCTGCGGCTGATGGCCGTTCCCGGCCTGCCCGCCGTCGCCTTCGCGAAGGGGGGGCCGCTCGACATTGTCGAACACTTTGCGGATTTCGTCCTTAACGAGATCGCGCAAGCTCTCGCCGTGCCGAGCGCGGCTTCGCACAGCCGTGACGATGCGCTCGGTGGCAGGGATACCGACGTCCGCCGAGATGAGCAGCTCTTCGAGCGCTTCAACGGTGTCAACGTCAACGGGGCGGACGCGCTGCTCCGCCGTGTCGGCCTTCTGGACGATCTCTTCGAACCGGTTGACGATCTGCTGCTTCGTGCGAGTGAGACCCTCGCGAAGCCGATCAAGAAACCCCAATTACCCGACCTCTGCTTTCTGTGGACGTATCATCAGTTCCGAGAGCGCCGTGCGCGGATCCTTGCGCCCGGTCAGGAGCTCGGCAACCTGCGCCGCAATCGGCAGTTCCACGCCGTAGCGTGCGGCCAGCGCGAGCGCCGCGTCCGTCGTCCGCACACCCTCGGCCACCATCTTCATCCCGCCGAGCACGTCCTCCAGCGCGCGGCCGCTTGCCAACTCAACGCCGACGTGGCGATTGCGACTGAGCCGGCCCGTGCACGTCAATACGAGATCGCCGAGTCCGGTCAAACCGGAGAGCGTCTCTCGTTTGGCGCCAGCCGCGCAGGCGAGACGAGACATCTCGGCCAAGCCGCGCGTGATCAATCCGGCCAAGGCGTTGTGCCCGAGGCCCAGACCCTCAACCAGGCCCGCAGCGATGGCAATGATGTTTTTCAGCGCCCCGCCAATCTCCACACCAACTACGTCGTCGGTGCCATACAAGCGGAAGTACGGCGCGCGGAACTCCGCTTGCACACGCTCGACGATCAGCGGATCGCGCGACGCGATCGACACCGCCGTGGGCAGCTCGCGCGCCAGCTCGATCGCAAAGCTCGGGCCCGACAACACTGCGACGCGTGCCGCTGGCCCGCACTCCTGCTCGATGACCTCCGACATGCGGAACAGCGTGTCTTGCTCCAGGCCTTTCGTGGCACTTACGACGGTGGACCCGTGGCGCATGAGCGGTGCGGCACGCCTCACGACTTCACGCGTACCGTGCGACGGCACGGCCGCCACGACCAGTTCGCTGGCGTGAAGGGCCTCAGCGAGGTCGGCCGTCACCCTGAGATTCGCCGGAAAGCGGATCTCCGGCAGGTACACCGGATTGAAGCGACGCTCCTGGATATCCGCGGCCAGCACGGCGTCGCGCGCCCAGAGATGTGCCTCGTGTCCGATGCGAGCGAGGTGTACGGCGAGCGCCGTTCCCCATCCTCCTGCTCCGAGTACCGTGACGTTACGAATGACTCCTCCTCTTGTGCGGGCGAGGCATGCCTCGCCCCTACACTGTCTCTGTTATTCCTCGCTGACCGATACGACGTTCCGTGCCGGCAACGAGCCTCGACACGTTCGTGCGATGTCCGATCAGCACCAGCGCGGCGCCGATCGCCGCTCCGATGCCGACGACGGTCGGCGCGTCGCTCGCGATCGCCCAGCCGGCAAGCGTCAGCGCCGCCAGCATCGATCCCACGGAGATGAATCTCGTGAGCGCTACTGTCAAAAGAAACACACCGGCCGCAACTGCAGCGGCGACCGGCGTCAACACCGCGAACGCACCGGCCGCGGTCGCCACTCCCTTCCCGCCGCGAAAGCGCAGCCACACGGGATAGACGTGGCCGATCATGGACGCCAGACCGGCTGCGACAGGTGCCGCGACACCGTTGGTGAGGCGTTGCGCCACCAGCACTGCCAGCGTCCCCTTCACTGCGTCGAGCATCATCGCCACGACGGCCGGCTTGACGCCGAGCGTGCGCAGCACATTCGTCGCGCCGACGTTGCCGCTCCCGACCCGGCGCAGATCGACACCTCGCCGCTTCGACAGCAGCTGCGCGAAGGGGATCGATCCCATCAGGTAGGCGGCGAGGACCGCGAGTAGATCGGCCATAACGATCGAGCGCAGCGCGTCGGTCCTTAGTCCTTGGTGCTCAGTTCTTGGTCCAAGGTCCTCGGTCCGGCATCGGGCGAAGGACCAGGGACTAAGGACCAAGAACGGACCAGGCACCAAGCACCAGGGACGAAGGACCTAAGTCCGCCGCCGCAGAGCCGTCTGTTGCAGGGGCACGTGAGTCGCCCCTTTTGGCGACAGTCGGCTCTCGAACAGTGTAATCGCGTCCACGTGGACCGTGCCGAAATGCCGTTCCGCCAGACCTTCGAACAGCATGGCGCGAGAGAGACCGGCTGGTTCCTTCACGCGCGCCAGGGTGAGATGCGGAGAATACGGCCTGTCTTCGGCGGCCACGAGCGTTTCGAGGCGCTGTGATACGGCGCGCTCCACCTCGAGCAGGCCGTTTCGGCCATCGGTCAGTCCCGCCCAGAAGACGCGCGGCGGGCCCTTCGGAGGGAACGCGCCGACGCCCTCGACGGTGACGTCGAACACCGGCGCGTCGACGGTCGGCCCCAGCGCTGACCTGATGGCTCGAGCGTTCGTCTCGTCCGCCTCGCCGATAAAGCGGAGCGTCACGTGAAGACGCTCAGGCACCGACCACGTGATCTTCGCTCGCGGCGCCAGACGCGCGGCGCGCGCACGCAGGTCGTCGATGACGTCGCGCGCCGCCTCTTCGACCGCTTGATTCATTTCGACCGCGACGAAGAGACGCATGGTTACGACAACAGGCGTCTCACCATGTCGAGCGCGGCCTGCGAGGCTTGAAACTTGACGAGCTCGCGCTCTCCGAAGAACCGAAACGTCCGGCAGCGGCGCTCAGTGGCAGTGGTCACCGCGACGACCACCATCCCGACGGGTTTCTCCGGCGTGCCGCCTGTCGGTCCAGCGATGCCGGTAACGCCGATGCCAACGTGAGCACGCGCGCGCACGCGGATTCCGTCTGCCATCGCCAGCGCGACGGGCTCACTGACCGCGCCATGCTCTTTGAGCAGTTCCTCCGGCACGCCGAGCAACTCGGTCTTCGCCGTATTCGAGTACGTGATGACCGACTGATCAACGTAACGCGAGCTTCCGGGCACGTCGGTCAGGCGAGAAGTAATCAAGCCCCCCGTACACGATTCGGCCGCGCCGATGCGCAGTCCTTTCGCTGCGAGGAGATCGCCGACGACGGCTTCGAGCCTTCGCCCATCGATGCTGTAGACGTCGGCGCCGATTGCGTCCATGACACGCTGCACGGCATCCTCGAGTGCCCGGGCAACGACGTCCTGAGACGCGGCATGGGCAGACAGGTGAAGCTCGATCGCCCCCGGTTGCGCCAGAATCGTCGCCGCAATCGGCGGATCCGCCGCCGCCCATTCCCGGTAGATCGGCTGAAGCACCTGATCGACATCTGATTCAATCCGCCCGGCGATGCGGACGACGCGCCGCACCAGCGGCTCACCTGACGCACGCGCCCGTAGCCGTCCCTCGACCAGTGCCGCCAGCATCGACTTCAGCTCGCGCGGCGGCCCCGGCAGCAGCACGACCACCTTGCCATCGTGATCGATCCATAACCCCGGCGCGCTGCCCCTGGCGTTTTCAATCACTGTGGCGCCGGCCGGCACCATCGCCTGCCGGCGATTGGTTTCCGGCATCGGCATCGCGAATCCGCGAGCCTTGAATCGCTCGCGCAAACGAGCGGTAATCGCCTCGTCTTCCGCGAGAGGTCGCTGAAGCGTGACGGCGACGGCTTCACGCGTCACATCATCGTCAGTGGGTCCCAGGCCTCCGCACAGGATGAGGAGATCGACACGCGCGAGCATCGCGCCGATCGTGTGCACCAGCTCGTCGCGCGAATCGCCGACGACTGCCTTGGCGATGACGTCGATGCCTAGTCGGTTGAGTTCTTCGGTGATGTGCAGAGAATTCGTATCGAGCTTCGACGGCGTGAGCAGTTCGCTGCCGACGGCAACGATCGCCGCACGCTTCACGGGCGTCACGAGAGCCAGCCAGCTGGTGCCACGGCCACCAGGATTCGCATCAGGCCGTTGCCGTACAACGCCGCCATCCCGTCGTCAGCCATCACGCCGAGTCCGCCTGGCAGCCGCTCGAAACGGCCTGACGGCCAGGGCTTGAACACGTCCAGCGCTCGAAAGACGAGAAAGCCGACGAGCGCACCCATCACGTTGACCGGAATGAGGGCCAATGTGATCAACATGCCGACGACTTCGTCGAGCACGATCGGTCCCGGATCGACACCGCCGAAGTGGTGTTCGGCCTCGGTGCCGCTCCACACGCCCACGGCAAAGAGCACGACGATCGTCGCGATTTCGACAAACGTCGAGCCGCTCGCGCGGACCAGCGCGAAGATCACCAGGCCGGCCGCCGATCCAAACGTGCCGGGCGCGACCGGCGCATAGCCGACGTAGCCACACGTGGCGAGAAACACGGCGAATCGGCGCATTTAGTGGTACGCCCTTCGCGAAGTCATCCCGGCCGCTCCGTTGTCGCGGCCAGAAACCTCGGTTGCCAGCTGGTTGTGATTGACAATCCTGTCGCGTCTGCGAACCACGAGTGGACCCGGGCAGGGGCCGGATCAGGCGGATGGTAGTTCCACGACGCGGGTGCGCGCCAGACGGTCGTGTAACGCGCGATGCTCGGGATCGACCAGTGCGGGAATGAATCCGGCACCAAGCGCCAGCAGCGACACGCCCGACATCACCGTGCGGCGAATCGCGCGCGACGGATCGAGCGGCGCGTCGTCGGCCACGACGCGGATGTGCGCCGCCATCTTGCCGATGGTCTGTCCGCATGCCGCGGTGAACGCGCCGAAGTAGGACAGCTTCAACAGTAGCAGGAATCCAATCATCGGGACTGGCGGCAGCAGCTGCCAGTCGCCCATCGTGAGACCGGCCATTCGCAGCGTCGAATAGAGCACAACGAGATCGATCCCAAAGAGGATCAGATGGTCCGTCAGGCCGGCGGCGACGCGGCGTGGCAGGCTCGAGACTTCAGGCTCAGCCGCGGAAACATGCCTGCCGACATCGACAACCGGCTCGACCCGGTGACGCAGTTCGGGTTCCGGCTCCACCGTCGCGGTCGCGTACGAGTCTTCTGCGAACTCGAGCGAGAGTGGCGGACCGTCTGGACGACCCGGACGGCTCGGCGGACGAAAGCGCGGCTGCTCGGGCGTTCGCCGCACCGAAAGCGGGGCGCGGGGCGCGGCCGGGAACTTGATCAGCGGTTCGTCATCGTCTTCGTCGCGAGGCTCGAATAACGGAAAGGCCGGCTCGGTGCGGGCGTCAACCGGCGGCTCGATCGTCAGCGTCGCTGGCGGTTCCGCGAGCGCCGCGTCGGGCATCTCGTGCGCCTCGGCAACCGGCTCGATGCCAGTGTGCAGACGATCCATCCACGATTTGTCCGCGTCGGCGGCCATCTCCTCATCCGAGATGTGCAAATTCAGGTCGGGGTCCGGTGGTTCGTGTGGCCCGGCCAGCAGCGAGAAGTCGTATCCGCAGTTTTTACAACGGTCGCCCGTCTCAAACCCCAGGTAGCTGCACTTCGGGCATTTCATCGCGGCGTCTCCCCCACCGCGGCGGCCGCTGGCGCCGCGCCGGCGCTTGCCAGAAGCCCCCGCTGAATGTCTGCCGTCAATCGATCCGCTTCGCTGCGAAGAGGGTCCGCGATATCGATCTCATTGAGCAGCGCCAGCGCGTCGTGCGGGTTGCCGCTGGCAACGAGCGCACGCGCGCGGCTCACCCGGGTGTCCGACGGACGAGCGACGGGCAGGGCCTCGGCCTGTACCGGCTCGCCGAGAGGAGCGGTGACCGGAAGCTCGACGAGCCACGACCGTGCCGCGAGCGCGACCACGGCGACCACGCCGACAATCAACACGCTGGCGGCGATCGTCGCAACCCAACTCCAGACTGACGTGGCCTTCTGCGGCGGCTCACGCCGTGAACCGCGTGTCCGGCTGGTGGTCGTCTCGGGACTGCGCGCCGCACCAGAGACGACGTCAAGGCGACTCAGACGCTGCAGAAACAGGAGTGCCGTGTCATTCGCCCCGCCTTGCTCGACCGCGCGGGTCAGCAGCTCCCGGGCGGTCTGCAGATCGCCTGCCTCGTACGCCGCAATGCCCGTATGAGTCAGCTCTTCAGACTCGCGCTGACGCTCGGCGAGCGCGCTGCGCGCCCGTTCGATATAGGCACGAGCGCGGCCGTGACCGCGTTCGAGAAACGCCACACGCGTCCAGATGTTGATGGCTTGTTCGTAGTCGCCGCCGAAGTAGTGATCGAGACCCGAGAGAAGAAGCTGCTCGATGCGCGCGGCCCGATCGGCCTCGCTCAATGGGGCCTGGTCTGCTGGATCGGTGCGAAGCGGTTCGGACATCCGATGAAACTGGCAGGTCGATTATGGGGCAAAGCTCTTCATGGGTCAACGAGTTACGCGCCCTTATGACAACTCCCGACCGCCAATTCCCTACGCCCAACCACTCCCAACTTCCAACTCCCAAGGCCGCCCAACAACATCCAATTGGTGATTGGGAGTTGGGAGTGGTTGGAAGTTGGGAGTTGGAGGTTGGGAGTTCGGCACTGTAGTACAAGGCTAGAGTGCCGATCATCGAATGCATCCCCAACGTCAGCGAAGGCCGGCGGCCCGACGTCGTCACGGCGCTCGTTCAGAGCGTGAAGGCCGTTGCCGGCGTGCGCCTGCTCGATGCCTCGTCTGATCCTGCGCACAACCGATCCGTCGTCACGATGTGCGGCGATGCGGGAGCGTTGAAGACGGCCGTTCTCGCGCTGGTGGCCACCGCCGTCGATCGGATCGATCTCCGTCACCACACCGGGGAGCATCCGCGGCTGGGGGCGGTGGACGTGGTGCCATTTGTACCAATCGAAGGCGTAACGATGGCTGAGTGCGTGGCGCTGGCGACAGCGACGGCTGATGAAATCGCGTCGCGGTTCCAGATTCCGGTGTTCCTGTACGAAGAGGCGGCCTCGTCGCCTGCGCGGCGCAACCTTGAAGACATCAGACGGGGCGAGTTCGAAGGGCTGACGGCGAAGATGACGTCGCCGGATTGGGCACCCGACTTTGGTCCGTCACAACCGCACCCCTCGGCCGGCGCCATCGTCATCGGCGCACGAATGCCGCTTATAGCGTTCAACATCAACCTGGCCACCAATCGGCTGGACGTGGCCAAGAAAATCGCCAGCGCCATCCGTCAGAGCTCTGGTGGCTTTCGGTTCGTCAAGGCGATGGGGATCGCGCTCGAGGACCGCGGCATCGTGCAGGTCTCGATTAACCTCACGAACTACGAGAAGACGCCGATGCATCGCGTGTTCGACGCGGTGCGGCGCGAGGCGGAGCGCTACGGTGTGTCGGTGCTGGAAAGCGAGATCATCGGCCTGACGCCGCAGGCAGCGCTCGTCTCAGCGGCCGAGCACTACCTGCAACTGGCGCGGTTCTCATCGAATCAGATCCTCGAGAATCGATTGCGCGACGCGTAGGGCGAGGCATGCCTCGCCCTATGAGCGCATGCGTCGCCCGTTCATTTCGTTGCCGCGAACGGTCCCACTTCCGGTTTCGGCTGCGTGTTCGCGAGATCGCCAAGCTCGGCCTGGACACCGCGACGAATCGCGGCGATCTCTGTTCCTGCCTGGAAGCAGGTGAAGTCAGGACGATTCCGCCACGCGAGCGGTCCGCACAACCTGACCTTCGCGGCGAGCGCCGCATCATGAACGACATTGATAAGGCGTTCGTAGTCGGGTGAACCCTGACGGTACCCGGAGAAGTTGCCGAGGTCGCCGCTGGCTGCAAAGATTGCCGTCACGCCAGGGACCTTCGCAATCGCGGCCGCGTTCTTGATCCCTTCGAGCGTCTCGATCATCAGGATGAGCACGACGTTGTCGTTGGCCGTGTTGCGATAGCCACCCGGCACGCGTCCCCACATGGCTGGCTCAAAGGCCTGACCACCGCCGGCGCTGCGGCGGCCGAGCGGCGGAAAGTAGGTCCAGTTCCGCGCTTCGATTGCTTCCTCGACGGTGTCCACCGTCGGCACGACGATGACCAGCGCTCCGGCGTCGAGGGCGTGCTGAATCTCACGCTCCTCCGCCCGCGCGACGCGCACACCCGGCACCGCGCCAGCGTAGGGACATGTCCGCCACATCTGCGACGCCTGATCCCAGTCGCGCTGGTCGTGCTGCATCTCGGTCCAGATGAAGTCGTAGCCGGCTTCGGCCATCGCGCAATACGTGGCCGGATCGGTGGCACTGAACAGCGTGCCGCCGGTGACCTTGTTCCCCTGGAGCATCTTGAGCTTCACGGGATTCCAGATCTTCGCGCCAGGCGGCGGATTGAAGGCCGTGCCAAACTTCCATGTGGACGGATCGATCGCACCCGTATTGACGGCGTTGGGTGGCGCAGTCGTCAAGGCGCGGCTGTCCACGCCGGCCGGAGCCGCGAGCGGGAATGACGCAGGCGCCGCGAAGTCCTCCGTCGCCTGATTCTGCTGGTTCGGCGCCCCTGCCTGACCCTGCGGCGGATTCTGCGCATAAACGAACGTGACGACGACACCGACGACGATAGCGGCGACAATCGACGTGGTGCGGATAAGCATCTTCATGTGCGGGCTCCGTTCGAAGTGGCGGGCAGTATAGCGCCTGTTGGGCGTTGGGGGTTGGGCGTTTACGCGTGGGCATCTCTCTTGCGTAGCGGCGCCCGCATGCCTGCCACATCGAGCGAGGCTGTCCTCGGTCAGGGACGGTTCATACTCGTTTCGATGTCACTCGTCTGTGCATTGGGCGCATTCAGCCCGGCGCGAGCGCAGCCAGCGGCAGGCCAGACAACGACTCGAGAGTTTCGAGCCACCCGGACGGCGAAGCCCCCAACGATCGACGGTCAGCTGAGCGACGAAGCCTGGTCGCAGGCGGAGCTGATCTCCGGCTTCACCCAACAGGATCCCGACGAAGGCCAACCGGCGACCGAGCAGACGGAAGTCCGCGTTGTGTACGACGATCGCGCCCTTTACGTCGCCGCGCGGCTCTTCGATCGCGATGCCGCTCACATCGTCCGTCGTCTTGCGACGCGTGACGGCGACGCCGACGCCGATCGCATCACGTTCTATCTCGATCCGATGCACGACCACCTTACCGGCGTGATGTTCCGAGTCAGCGCGTCCAACGTACAAACCGACGCCGTCCTCTTCAACGACACGTGGGATGACTGGAGCTGGAATGCCGTCTGGGACTCTCGCGTGTCGTCGGACGAAAAGGGCTGGTCGGTCGAGATGCGAATCCCGCTGTCGCAGCTCCGCTTCCCCTCCGCGGACAAGCAGACCTGGGGTATCAACGTCGAGCGCTACATCCGCCGCACGAACGAATCGTCGTGGCTGGAAATGGTGCCGAAGAAAGAGACCGGGCGCGCCTCGCGCATGGTGCATCTGACCGGTCTTGACGGGCTCAAGCCATCGCGCCGTCTCGAGCTGCTGCCCTACACTGCTGGCCGCGCTGAGTACGTGGCGCCGGCATCGTCGGCCAATCCATTCAACGACGGCTCGCGCGTGTTCGGGTCGGCCGGGCTCGACATGAAGTACGGGCTCACGAGCAACCTGACCGTTGACGCGAGCGTGAATCCCGACTTCGGACAGGTCGAAGTCGATCCGGCGGTGGTCAATCTGAGTGCCTTCGAGACGTTTTTTGAAGAGAAGCGGGCGTTCTTCCTCGAGGGTGCGCAGATCTTCAACAACTTCGCGCGCGGCGGCTCGAACGGCAACTGGGGTTTCAACAACTCCGAGCCGCAGATCTTCTACTCGCGGAGGATTGGTCGTTCGCCGCAGCTCCAGCCCGACGCCGAGTTTGCGGATCCGCCAACGGCAACAACGATCCTTGGCGCCGCGAAGCTCACCGGCAAGACTGTGCGAGGCTGGAGCATCGGTCTGCTCGAGGCGATCACGAGCAGTGAGAAGGCGCCGACACAAACGGCATTTGTTCCGGGCGAGGTCGTCGTCGAGCCAATGTCGAACTACGCCGTCGTACGGTTGCAGCGCGATATCGGCCGCCGCGCCGGACTCGGGATGCTGGCCACGGCGGTCAACCGGCGGCTCACCACGCCAGTCGCCGAGGCCGCGTTGCCGAGCAGCGCGTACGTCGGCGGCGCCGACGGCTATTTGTTCCTCGACGCCGATCGCGACTGGGTGATCAACGGCGCCCTGGTCGGCAGCCGCGTCGATGGGTCAACGGGCGCAATCACTCGACTCCAGTACGCTCCGCAACGCTACTATCAGCGGCCAGACGCCACCCATCTCAGACTCGATCCCAACGCTACAAGCCTCAGCGGCTACAGCGGCCGCATCAGCCTCAACCGCAACAGCGGCCTCGTGCAGGTCAACGCGCTGCTCTGGGGCGTCAGTCCGGGGTTTGAGTCGAACGACCTCGGTTTCCACTCGAACGGCGATCGTGCCGGTATGCATACGGTGCTGATCTGGCGCAACGTCACACCAGGCCGTTTCATCCGCGATCGCTTCATCTTTGTGGCGAAGGCGTACACGTGGAACTTCGCCCGCGAGCTTCAGGGTGACTTCATCGGGGGTCAAGCAAGGTTCACTTTCCTGAACTACTGGTCCGGTGGCGCAGCGATCTTCTCGACCCGCCGTTCGCCTGAAGACCGATTGACGCGCGGCGGCCCGATGGCGATGAGCCCGACCGGTGCCGACATCAATGGCTGGGTCAACACCGACGACCGGAAACGGTTGTCCATCAACGTCAACGGCGGCATCAGCGACAACGCCGCTGGCGGCTGGGGACGCAGCGCGGGTGTCACGTTCAATTTCAAGCCGTCCGATCGACTGACGCTGTCAACCGGCCCTGACTGGAACCGCTCGTACGGCTACGCGCAGTACGTGCGGTCGGTCGAGGATCCAACGGCAACCGCCACGCTCGGCGGCCGCTACGTATTCGGCGGCATCGATCAGTGGCAGCTCACGATGACGACGCGCGCGAAGTTGATCTTCTCGCCGCACGCCTCGCTGCAGGTCTTCATGCAGCCGCTGCTGGCCACCGGCGACTACACCGGGTTCAAAGAACTGGCGCGTCCAAGAACGCACGACTTCGTCCGCTACGGAGTGGATGCAGGTTCGCTGGCCTACGATCCAGCGGCGCGTCTGTACACGGTGGATCCCGACGGCATCGGCGCTGCCCAACCGTTCTCGTTCGGCGATCCCGACTACAACTTCAAGTCGCTGCGCCTCAACGCCGTGTTCCGCTGGGAGATGAAACCCGGCTCGAACTTCTACGCGGTGTGGACGCGTCAGCAGCAGGACCTCCGCTACCCTGGCAACTTCGCCCCCGGCCGTGACGCGCGGGCCATGTTCGGCGCTCCCGGCGACGACATCGTGCTGTTCAAGATTTCCTATTGGATCGGACGCTGATTACAGGGTTCGTCGGCCAACTCTGAGCTTTGTAACGGCGGCATGCACGACCGCCACTTCACGCGCAGATCACTCAACGATTTTGTCGTCCTCGGTGGCTCGGATCTTGACCACAGTGGTCGTATGCTGCCGATGCTCGTGTTCCTCGCGGTGGTGCTCGGACTGTTCCTTCGCAAGCTGACCCAGGAGGAACGGATCCAGCTCGTCCACAAGATCATCGATCTCTCGAAGGCTGGAATCGGGATCGCGCGTCACTACATCACCAGCACTCCCGAGGGCTGCGACGACTTTTACGCCGCGCTGCGAGAACGAACCCGATGGGCATTCGTGACACCTGCGCTCATGGCCGCCTACGTGACGATCTACTTCTTCATGGTGTGGGGCGACAGCGCGCTCAACGATGACCTCCTGTTGCATTGGGGAGGCAGCCTCGGGCCACGCACAACGAACGGCGAGTGGTGGCGGCTGGCGACCGCCTTGTTCCTTCACTGGGGACTGCTGCACGTCATCGCCGACGTGGCTGGACTCCTCCAAGTCGGCCGGCTCGTCGAGCGACTCGTCGGACCGGTGGCACTGGGGTGTGTGTTCATCGCCGCCGGACTGATCGCCGGTCTTCGAGAGCTGGCGCTGCATCCGGTCTCGGTCAGCGTCGGCGCCGCCGGCGGAATCTATGGCGTCTACGGACTGCTGCTCGCCGCCTGTCTCTGGGGTTGGGGCCAGCGCTCGCCGCTCATGCTTCCGCGTGCGGTGTTGAAGCGGATCTGGCCTGGCGCCGTGGTCTTCCTGCTCTACAACATCCTGACTGACGGACTCTTCAACTCGTCGATGACGTGGGGCCTGGCGGTCGGGCTCGCCGCCGGCGGCGTTCTGGCCTTCGGGATCAGCGCGCAGAAGCCTCCAGTGCCCCGACTCTGCATGTCGATGGCGGCCACGCTCGCCATCGTCGTGATCTTCGCGGCGCCGCTGCGAGGCATGGCCGACGTCACCCGACAAATGGCGCAGGTGATCGATCTCGAACACCGCACCGCCGCCGCCTACGACGTCGAGGTCATGAAGTTCAGACGGGGCCGTGAGACCGCCGAGAAGCTCGCCGACATGGCGGACGCCATCCTCCTGGAGGTTCGAGAGGCACAATCCTCGCTCTCGGCGCTCGACAAGGTCCCAGTCGAGCATCAACCGATGGTGGACAACGCGCTCGCCTATTTGCGTCTGCGCGAGGAGAGCTGGCGCCTCCGCGTCGAGGGCTTGCGCGCGGGCCGGATGAAAACGCTTCAACAGGCCGAGCGAGTGGAGTCGTCGGCGAAGACGCTCTTTGAGAAAGTGGAAAAGTTGAAAAGTGGAGAAGTGGAAAAGTAAGTAGAAAGTGCAACCAGCTGATTCGAGGCAGCTGGATTTCCGCGCAAACGCGAACGCTCACCACTGGGCAGGCCCCGCGCGTCGCAGCCCGTTGTCCCGCGCCAGCTGGCTGTACTTGCCAACTTACTTTTCCACTTCTCCACTTTTTCCACTTTTCCACTTTCGCAGTAGACTGACCGTCTGGACACCCTCCATATCTCTCGTCGCGCCGCTCTTCTTAAGCCGACGGCCGTCAATTCGATCCTGGCTGAGATCGGGCAAGTCCGGGCCGGCGGACGCACGGTCATCTCGATGATGCGCGGCGAGCCGGACTTCGACACGCCGGCGCACATCGTGGACGCGGCAACAGCGGCGATGAAGGCCGGCCGCACCCGCTATCCCGACAATCGCGGCGAGAAGCCGCTGCGACAGGCCATCGCCGCCAAGCTCGCTCGAGACAACGGTCTCGCCTACGACCCGGACGCGGAGATCCTCGTCACCACAGGCGCGACGCTCGGCATCTATGCCGCGCTGACGGCTCTCCTGGACGAGGGCGACGAGGTATTGCTGCCGGATCCGATCTACGACGCCTATCAGTCGCCGATCCTGCTGTGCGGCGGACGGATCCGTCCTGTGCGATCGACGATCGAGAACGGACGCTTCGCGCTGCGGCCCGAGGCGATCGAGGCGGCGATGACACCCGCGTCGCGCGTGCTGCTGCTCAACACGCCGTGGAATCCGGTCGGCACCGTCCTGCGCGAAGACGAGCTGCGCGCGATCGGCGATCTCGTCGTCCGCCGCAATCTCGTCCTGCTCAGCGACGAGATCTACGAGGCGATCACCTACGACGGCGTTCGCCACATCTCCCCCGCCGTGCTCTCCGACGATCTGCGGGCGCGAACCGTGATCATCAACAGCTTGTCGAAGACCTACGCGATGACCGGCTGGCGCGTCGGCTACTGCGCCGCGCCGACGCCGATCATCCAGAGCATGTTCCTCGCACTGCAGCAGGCGAGCCGCGGGCCGGCGACGTTCGTGCAAGACGCCGCAACGACGGCGCTCACCTCGTCGCAAGACTGCGTGGACCGGATGCGCGACGAATATGCTGCGCGACGGCAGCAAATCCTGTCGTCGCTGGACGATGTGCCAGGCGTACGCGTGCTACCGCCGGAAGGCGGCTTCTTCGCCATGCTCGACGTGCGCCAGAGAGACGTGCCGTCCAACGAGATCCGCCGGCGCCTGCTGCACGACACCGGCGTGGCGGTCGTCCACGGCGCGGCCTACGGGCCTGCCGGCGAAGGGACCCTTCGCGTGTCGTTCGGAAGCGGCGGCGACACGCTGACCCGCGGGCTCGCGCTCCTGCGCGACGGGCTCCGCGCGATATGACGGCGCTGCCGGTCGTACCCGCGCCGGCACAGACCGGCGCCGACGTTCGCAGCCTCAACCTCGCCGGTCTCCGCCGCGCCCTGGCCACTGAGTTCACAGGTGAGATTCGCCTCGACAAGGTGTCGCGCGCGCTCTACTCGACCGACGCCAGCGTCTATCAAATCGAACCGATCGGCGTGGTCATTCCGCGCTCGCGGAACGACCTGATTCGCCTCGTGGCGATCTGCGCCGAATTCCGCTGCCCGATCACGATGCGGGGCGGCGGCACGTCGCAGGCCGGACAAGCGATCGGTCCGGGGCTCATCGTCGATACCTCGAAGCACCTGACGACGATCCTCGACCTCAATGTCGCCGAGCGCTGGGCCCGCGTCGAGCCAGGTCTCGTGCTCGACGAGCTGAACGCGCAGCTGCGCCCGCACGGCCTTCGCTTCGCCCCCGACGTCTCCACCGCGAGCCGCGCCACGATCGGCGGCATGATGGCGAACAACTCGAGCGGTGCACGCTCGGTGCTCTACGGCAAGACCATCGATCACGTCCTCGAGCAGGAAGTCGTCCTGTCCGACGGGTCGGTCGTGCAGTTCGGCCCGATCGATCAGGTGGAGCTCGCCCGCAAGCGGTCCGAGTCCTCTCTCGAGGGTGCGTGCTACCGCGTGGTCAGCGATCTGGCCGCGCGGCATCGCGACGAGATCGAGCGCCGGTTTCCCCGCGTCCTGCGCCGCGTCGCCGGCTACAACCTCGACGAGTTCGTGAAACCGGATCGCCCGTTCAACCTGGCCAAGCTGATGGTGGGGTCGGAAGGCACGCTCGCGGTGATGCTCTCGGCGAAGGTGAACCTGGTGCCGTTGCCGAAGGCGAAGGCGGTGATGGCGATCCAGTTCGCCAGCCTGCTCGAGTCGCTCGCGGCGACGCCGCTCATCCTTCGCCACGGACCGTCGGCCGTCGAGGTGATGGACAAATCGATCCTCGACTACACGCGCCAGAGCGCTGTGCTCGAGGCGCTGCGACGGAGCTTCATCGAAGGCGACCCGGCATCGCTGCTGTGCGTCGAGTTCTACGCCGATCGCGCCGAGGATCTCCCGCCGCGGCTGGCGGCACTCGAGCGCGACCTGCGCGAACATCAATTCGGCTACGCCTACCACCATGCGCTGGACCTGGCCGCGCAGGCTCGCATCTGGAGCCTTCGCGAAGCCGGCCTCGGTCTGTCGATGGCCATGAAGGAAGACGCCAAGTCGCTATCGTTCGTCGAGGACACGGCGGTCGCGCCGGAACGGCTCCGCGATTACATCGAACGCTTTCTGGCCATCGTTCGACGGCACGAGACCACAGCCGGCGTCTACGCCCATGCGTCAGTCGGTTGTCTGCACGTCCGGCCGGTGATCAACATGAAGACCGAGGCTGGTGTGCGGCGATTCGAGGCGATCGCCAACGACGTGTCGGATCTCGTGCTCGAGTTCGGCGGCGCATTGTCCGGTGAGCATGGTGACGGACTGGTGCGCAGCCCATTCATGGAGAAGATGTTCGGGTCGGAGCTGTACGAGTCGTTTCGCACGATCAAGCGCACCTTCGATCCGCACGGCATCTTCAACCCCGGCAAAATCGTCGATGCCCCGCCGCTCACCGCCAATCTGCGCTTCGGGCCGTCCTACGTCACACGTTCCCTGCCCACGTATTTCGAGTACCCCGAAGGCAGCTTCGCCGGCGCGGTCGAGATGTGCAGCGGACTTGGTGCGTGCCGCAAGACGCTCGAGGGAACCATGTGCCCGTCATACATGGCGACACGCGACGAGCAGCATGCGACACGCGGGCGCGCCAACGTGCTGCGGCTGACGATCGCCGGCCGCCTTGGCGAGGCCGGACTCGGTGATGAAGGCGTGTACAAGACGCTCGATCTGTGCCTCGAGTGCCGGGCGTGCAAGGCGGAGTGTCCGGTCGGCGTGGATGTCGCGCGCTTCAAGAGCGAGTTTCTCGCCGACTACTGGCAGCGCCACGGAACACCATTGCACGCGCGCCTGCTCGGTCAGGCGCGGCGCGCGGCTGAGTGGGGCAGCCGGTTTGCGCCGCTTTCGAACTGGATGCTCAACAGCGCCTTGGGTCGCCGCATCAACGAACGGGTGCTCGGCATCGACAAGCGGCGCGCCCTGCCGCGATTCACGCGCGACACGCTCGCGCGTGTGGCACGCAGCCGCGCGGCGGCGGCACCAGACGTCCTGCTCTTCAACGATACGTTCACCAATCACTACGACCCGCAGATTGGGCTCGCCGCGCTCGACGTCTTGTCTTCAGCCGGATTTCAGCCGGCGCTGGCACCGAACCGCTGCTGCGGACGGCCGCAGATCTCGAAAGGCCTGCTTGGCGAGGCGCGTGCCATGGCGGCGCGCAACACCGACCTGCTGTTCGCGGACGCCGAGGCCGGCCGGCCGTTGATCTTCTGCGAGCCGAGCTGCCTGTCGGCCGTGCGCGAGGACGCACCGGCCCTGCTCCGCGGTGACGTCAGGCGGAAGGCAGAAGTGGTCGCGAAACAGAGCGTGCTGTTCGAGGAGTTTCTCGCCGGGCGCGCGTCGCGGCTGACACTCAAGCCAGGTCCGAACATCATCCTGCTGCACGGCCATTGCCATCAGAAGTCGATGTCACTTGTGGGACCCGCGAAAGCGCTGCTCTCCAGCATCCCCAACACGACGGTCGTCGATCTCGACGCCGGCTGTTGCGGCATGGCCGGATCGTTCGGCTACGCCCGCGAGCACTACGACGTCTCGCGCGCGATCGGCGAACGCAAGCTCTTCCCGGCCGTCCGCAACAAACCGGCCGGCGCGGTCGTCGTCGCCGCCGGCACCAGCTGCCGTCATCAGATCGCGGATTTCACCGGCGAACGAGCAATACATCCAGCGGTTCTGATCGCCGGACTGCTCATCGGGGCTTGATGCGCTTGACCACTTACTTTTCCACTTCTTCCACTTCTCCACTTTTCCACTTGCCATGAATCTGGCCTGGCTGTCCCTTGGCGCTCTAGTCGTCGCGATGATCATCAGCTGCTTCAGTCAGCTGAACGTCGGCGTGCTCGGTCTGGCGCTGGCGTGGATCCTCGGCGTGTATCTCGGCAACATGAAGCTTGCCGAGGTGCTGAACGGCTTCCCGACACAGACGTTTCTGATGCTGGTCGGCGTCACGCTGCTGTTCACACAGGCACAGCTGAACGGGACGCTCGAACGCATCGCTCACGCGTCGGTGCGCATCTGCCGCGGCAACACCGGACTGGTTCCAGTGATGTTTTTCGTGCTGGCGGCCGTGATCGCGACGCTCGGCCCCGGCAACGTCGCCACCGCGGCGATGCTGGCGCCGATGGCGATGGGCGTCGGCACGCGCGCGCAGATCCCACCCTTCCTCATGGCCATCATGGTCGGCAACGGCGCGCAGTCGGGCGCGCTGTCGCCGCTGGCGCCGACCGGAGTCATCGTGACGCCGCTCATGGAGAAGATCGGTCTCGGCGGCCATGAGTGGCAGACCTACGCGATGAACCTCGCCGGCCACGCAATGGTGGCATTCGCCGGCTACGCGCTCTTCGGCGGCTGGCGGCTCTTCAAAGAGAGTTTTCAGGGCGACCCGGCCGAGAAGGCGGCAGATACACGCTTTTCAACGGTGCACTGGCTGACGATCGCGACAATCGTCTGCGTGCTGCTCGCCGTGCAGCTGTTCGAGGCCAACATCGGGATGGCGGCATTTACGGCGGCGGTGGTGCTGGCGGCGCTGCGCGTCGCCGATCACGAGCAGGCGATTCGCAAGATGCCGTGGAACCCGATCCTCATGCTGAGCGGCGTCAGCGTTCTCGTCGCGTTGCTCGACAAGACCGGCGGTCTCGATCTTTTCACCGACTTGCTCGCCAGGCTGGCCACGTCCGGGACGTTGACTGGCGTGATCGCGTTCGTGACGGGACTGATCTCGGTGTACAGCAGCACGTCGGCCGTGGTGCTCCCGGCGTTCCTTCCCACCGTGCCCGGACTCGTGGCGCGGCTGGGAGGTGACCCGTTCAGCGTGGCCTCGTCGATGAACGTCGGCGCACACCTGGTGGACATGTCGCCGCTCTCGACCACTGGCGCGATGTGTCTGGCAGGGATCTCCGATCCCGCGCAGGTCAGACCCACCTACAACAAGCTCCTCGCGTGGGGCTTATCAATGACCATCGTCGGCGCCATCGGCTGCTACTTGTTTCTGTAGTCGTCGATCTCCGCGCGATGCGCAGCATCGTGTTCAGCCATCATCAGCGGAATATCGCAGAGTCCAACGCGACCGACGCCTTCTTGGGTCCCCACGCGCTCCCACTCTGACGCCGTGAGGCGACGCAGCGCAGCGAGGTTTTCTGCCCGCGCGCGGCGAAACGCCGTCAATCCCTCGGCGAGCGACAGCGATTTGTAGTTGCGCTCCCGCGCGACGCGCTCGCCGTCAAAATCCAGCAGCACCGGGTCGACCTCGTTCAACAAGCGACGGATACGTACGGCGTAGCCGTCGCGTTCGAGATCCGCGAGATGCCAGCACTGCTCCACCGGCGAGAAACCGTCGGCGCCCTCGACGAGCGCGTCGGAGGTCGAGAGCCCGCTGAACGCGTCATCAAGGAACGTGGACATCGCGCTCAATCGCTCGAGCAATGTGGCTTGATCCGCATCGGCCAAAAGCATGTATCGCATGGATCTGCACCTGCACCTAGATACCTACACCTGAGTACCTCGCCTTTGCCCTTTGCCTTTTGCCTTTTGACCTGACCTCGCCTCGAGTGTGGTCAGCATCCGCTTGAGCGCCACGACGCGATAGCTGCGTTCCACAAGATCTTCTACCGCACGCCAGTCGATGCGGCTGTCCGCCCACACACTCGCCCAGAGTCCCCGGCCGTACGGTGTGGCAAAGAATTGTTTCCGCCGGAGCAGTCGTTCGACCTCATCCGGCTCCAGCCGGAACGCGATCGACGCGCGACCCTTCACGCGCTCGAAGGCGACGAACGTCTTCTTACCAGCCTTGAAATTCGGATGGCCCCACGACGCCGTCTCACTCGTTTCGGGCAGCGCCAGACACAACGACCGCAGTCGCGTGAGAGTGACTTCGTTTCGCGTCTCGAGCATCGTTTGTAGGGGCGACGCATGCGTCGCCCTAGATCCTCTCAGAAGGTGGCGATCGGATTGAGCGGCGAGCCTGTGCCGCCGCGGATTGGTAGCGGCGCCGCCGTCAGCATGAACTCCCAGCGCTTGCGCGACGCGGCCGCCGCGGCGAGCGCTTCGAGGTCGCAATTGTCGAACAGGTGCACCCCCAGATAGACCAGCGCGAAGTCGTGGACGGCGCCGCGCGGTGCACCGGGCTCTCCAGGAGACACATACTGAGGATGGTCGCTACCGAGCAGTGCGATATCGCGTCGTTTGAGCCAGGGCAGCACCGACGGATGAAGTCCCGCCGACTGTCCGCCTTCGGCGCGCCCACGCAGTCATGGTCCCCTCGCGGCTCGCCGCGCCCACACGCCGGTGCGGACAAACAGCGCGTCTCCGGCCGACACGCGGACGCCGGCCTGCTTCTCCCACGCCTCGAGATCCTCGACATAGATCGGCGTCCCGGGCTCCAGATACGGCACGCCTTTCAGACGCGGGATGTCGATCAGGATCCCACGTGTGACGATGCCGTTCTTGACGTTGTGGATGGAGTTTTTCGAATGCCCCTGCTTGACCACGGCGTCGGCGTCCGGCTTGTAGCCGTTGTAGAAGACGCCGTTCTCGTTGATGTGGGCGAGCGAGTCGAGATGCGTATGCGCGATGCCGTGATAGCTCACCGCGATCCGATCGGAGCTGATGCCCTGCATCGTGACTTCGTAGGGTGTGGGATTGTCCACGGCCTTCGTGGTGTCGGCATCGGCGGCCAGCGACACCGAGATGCCGTCCTTCACGAGCGCCGCCGCCTGCCGTCGCTTGGCCGGCGTGATGAGGTTCAACGCGCCAATTTGATCATCAGCGCCCCATCGTCCCCAGTTCGACAGCTCTTTCTTCCACTGCTCGTACTGCGCCGCGGTCACCGGTGACCTCGATTCTCCACTTTGTGCGATAAGCACTCCGCTGGAGAGCGCGGCTGCCGCCGCAACGCACACCGACGCGATGGCAATAGCTCTCATCTTGATCCTCCCGGTCGCGGACTGTACCGCACGTCGAACGCCACGTTGGACAGCAAGCGACAGCGCTGGCACTGGAAATCAAAGATTCGGTGCAGCGGTTCCTTTCGTAGCCACGACTTGCCACAGGAAGGGCACTTGCGTTTGCGCTCCGCCTGATCGCTGCGACCGAAATACTTCGACAGGTAGTAGTACACCGGAACACGCACTCTGCGTTCGAGGTTTCTCGCCAGTTCTCGTCCGTCAGCTGACAGTTCGCTGTCGAAACGAGACAGCTGTGCGTGAGCGAATCGCTCGCCGGGCCCGGTTCCGATGAACAGCGAGTCCATCGCCTGATACGTCTCCTCCCATTGCAGCACGTCCCGATGAGCGTCTACCGCGGTGGTGAAAGGCACCTTGTAGAGGGCGATCGGACCAAAGCAGGCGCCGCATCGTAGCGGCGGTTCGGCGTTCAGGAAGGTCGTGAAAAGGATCAGAAACGGCTGTTTCCGGCATCCGCACGGCGCGCGGCTTTCAGGGTCGGCACCGAGATACGTCACCTTCGGCCGCGCAACTCCGATGGCTGCCAGTTCTCGATGACGCTTGCGGACCCAGGTGTTTGCAAAACGGTCGGCAAGCGCATCGCTCTCAGGCAAGCTCGCAATCACGAGATAGCCGGTCCTGACTTTCGCCACCTTGTAGGTGATGATCTGGCCGTTCTGCAGCAGCGCCGTGAGGTAGCTCTCCACCGTATCGAAGAGGTCCTCATTTTTCTTGCCGGTCCGTGCGCGAAAAAGGAGTTGAGCAGTGTCCATGGCTTGGGACATCGAGCACCAACCCCGACGATCGGTGAGACTCGATGTTGCCTCTGGCGGTGGATCCTACTGCCGATGCTCCGGGTAACCCCTGGCGGCAATCGGCCACACGTCCACGACGCGCTCACCTTCGACCGCGTAGAACACGTCGTGCAGATTGACCGTCGGGTCGGTGTGCGAAGGGACGAGCTGAATGCGGTCGCCGATCGACAGCGTGCAGGACGCTGGCACTGCGATCACCGCATGCTCGTCGTTGAGCGCAGTCACGTGCGCGCCCTCGACACCTTTGACCGATGGATGTCCATGATCCTTGGTCATCGACTTGTGTCCGCAATCGGCCACGCAGCGCTCGGCTGACGGACGGCTGACGATCGTGCCGAGGACGGTGAACGCCTGTTCGAATGGCACGCCGACGCTGCCATAGTCAGCGTCCATCAACGCATAGGACCCGGCCTGAATCTCGGTCACGCCTTCGACGCGGCCGCTGATGTCGTAGGTGCCGGTGCCTCCCGACGAGACAACCTCGCAGGGAATGCCGGCAGCGCGAATGGAACGAGCGGTCTCGACCAGACCGCGGATCGCCTCGCGCGTCTTTGTTTCGCGCTCGGCGCGGTCGCGCAGCGGCTGTAGATGACCTTCGTAGCCCATCACACCACGAAGCGTCAGGCCCGCCGCCGACGCCGCCTGTTTCGCGAGCGCCAGCGCCGCGGCTCCCGCCTCCACTCCGCATCGTCCCTGCCCGACGTTCACATCGACGAGCACGCCGATCGAGACGCCTGCCGCTCGTGCGGCCGACGCCAACGCCTCGATGCCGGCGGCCGAATCGACGGCGACCGTGACCGCCACTTCACGAGCGAGGGCGCCCACACGCGCGCACTTGTCGGGACTGACGATCTCGTTTGCGATCAGCAGATCGTCGCAGAGCGCCGCGGCCACTTCCGCCTCGCCCACCGTCGCACAGGTGACGCCGACGCATGATCCGGCGGCAAGTTGACGGCGCGCGATCTCCGGCGTCTTGTGTGCCTTGAAGTGGGGCCGCAGACGGCACGGACCGCTGGCAAAGAATGCCGCCATGCGCGCGATGTTGCGGTCGAGGGCGGCGACGTCAACGAGCAACGCCGGAGTGGGAATCTCGAGGAGCTGTGTGGGGCGCATCAACCGACCACTAAACGGGCTCCTCATCTTCGCCTCGACGCGCCGGCATGATGCCAAACGAGCGCATCTTCCGGTACAGGTTGCTGCGCTCCACGCCGAGCACCTCCGCCGTGCGCGACATGTTCCCCTGCTGGGCGGCCAGCGCACGCAGAATGTACTGCTTCTCGAACTCGTCGCGGGCGTCGTGCAGCGGGGCGATGGCGGAGGAAGACGACCCCACCGACGTCTGCGGCACGGCGACGATGCCGTGCTCGAGGAACGTCAGATCGCGCGACGAGACGCGGTCGCCCGGTACCATGATCATCAAGCGCTCGACCAGATTGCGCAGTTCGCGGACGTTGCCCGGCCACGAGTAGCGTTGCAGCGCCGCCACCGCATCGGCGTCGAATGTCTTCGGCCGCCGTCCGTATTCGCGAGCCAGCATCGCCATGAAGTGATCGGCGAGCAGCGCCACGTCTTCGGTGCGTTCGCGCAGCGGCGGCACGAAGATCGGGACGACGTTCAGGCGGAAGTACAGATCCTCGCGGAACCGTCCGGCGCGAATCTCCACCGGCAGATCCTTGTTCGTCGCCGCCAGCACGCGCGCGTCCACACGGATGCGCGTCGAGCCGCCAACCGGCTCCATGACCTGTTCCTGCAGCACGCGAAGCACCTTGGCCTGCGTCTTCAGGCTCATGTCGCCGATCTCGTCGAGGAAGATCGTCCCGCCGTGCGCCGCCTCGAACTTGCCGCGGCGATCGGCGACCGCGCCGGTGAAGGCGCCGCGCACGTGACCGAAGAGCTCGCTTTCGATCAGCTCCTCAGGAATCGCTGCGCAATTCACTTCGACGAAGGGTCCCGACCGTCGCCGGCTCATGCCGTGAATGTTGCGCGCCACCAGCTCTTTGCCGGTGCCGTTCTCGCCGATGATCAGCACGCGGCCGTTGGTCGGCGCCGCCATGGCCACCTGCTCGCGCAGCTTGGCCATTGCGTAGCTCTCGCCAATCATCTGATGCTGTGCATCCACCTTGGCGCGCAGCGCGAGGTTCTCGGCCTCGAGACGTCGCTGACGCAAGGCATTACGGACGACCAGCACCGTTTTCTCGAGCGAGAGCGGCTTCTCGACGAAGTCGAAGGCGCCCATCTTGATGGCGCGCACCGCCGACTCGACATTGCCGTGCCCGGAGATGATCACCACCTGCGCATCGATCTGCCGCTCGCGCATTCGCGATAGCGTCGCCAGTCCATCCATGCCGGGCAGCCAGATGTCCAGCACGACGACGTCGTAGGGCTGTCGGCCGAGCCGGTCGAGACAGGCTTCGCCGCTTTCTGCGGACTCGACGTCGTAGCCTTCGTCGCGCAGCACGCCGCTGAGCGCGCTGCGCACGCCCGGTTCGTCGTCAACGATCAGAATCGATGGCATCAGGCTGGGAGTTCGATGGCGAAGCGGGTCCCTCGCGGTGCGTTGTCGGTGACCGCAATGCTTCCACCGTGCTCGGCGACAATGCGGCGAACGATGGCCAGGCCGAGGCCGCTGCCGCGCTGCTTGGTCGAGTAGTGCGGAAGGAAGAGTTTCTCACGCTCAGCGGCTGGGATCCCCGGACCATTGTCGGCGACGACGATGCGCACCACGCTGTTGGCGCGATCGTGCTCGGTCTCGATGTCGATCGCGCCGCGGCGGTCCATCGCTTCGATCGCGTTGTCCACCAGATTGATTACGACGCGGCGGATCTGTTCCTGATCGACGGCGACCTTGGGCAGTCCGTCGCCGAATTTGCGACGGAACTCGACGTCGGTAAAGAGACCCTGATACAGGCCCAACGCGTCGTCGAGGAGCGCGTGCACGTCGGTGGGCACCGCGCGCGGGGCGGGCATGCGCGCGAACTGTGAGAATTCGTCCACCAGCCCCTTGAGCGACTCGACCTCACCGACGATGGTCGTCGTGCACTCGTCCACCAGCCCGCGTGTCGGCTCCGGGGCTTGCGTGAAGTGACGGCGCAGCCGCTCCGCGCAGAGCTGAATCGGCGTCAAGGGGTTCTTGATTTCGTGCGCGAGACGGCGGGCGACCTCACGCCACGCGGCCGCCTTCTGCGCGCGAATCAGCGGCGACACATCGTCGAACACCACGACCATGCCGTCGGTCGTGCCGTCGTCACGGCGAAGCGGCGTGATCATCACCGCCAGATGAACCTCGCGCCCCTCCAGCGTGACCGAGACGTCCTGCGGACGCATGTCGTCGCGGTTGCGCGAGGCCTCGTCGATGACCATGGCCAGCGGTTTCAACTCGCGGGTGCCGAATACGGCGGACGCCGGCAGTCCGGCGACGCGCGCGTCCATGCCGAGGAGACGTGACGCCGCGACGTTCCAGGTCCGGATGCTGCCAGTGGCGTCGATCGACACGACCCCGGTGGCGAGCCGATCGAGCACGGTCTCGACGTAGCGGCGGCGCCCTTCGACATCGTGATGCTTGCGCTCGAGCTCGACCGACGAGCGCTCGAGCCGGCGGCGGTTGGCGGCAAGATCGCCAGCCATGCGGTTGAACGCGTCGATCAACGAACCGAACTCGTCGCCGGTCTCTGCTTGGACGCGATGGTCCAGACGTCCCGCGCCGATCTCGTCGGCCGCGGTCGCCAGCATCTGCACCGGCCGCGTGATGCGCTTGGCGAGATAGAACCCCATCCAGGTCGCGCCAACGAGAATCATCAGCGTCAACGTCAGGAAGAACGACTGATACGTCATCGCCAACGGCTGCTTCAGCACCCGCAGCTGCTGATAGGACTCGTAGGCGGCGGTCATCGCGCGCGCACGCGTCGCAAACTGGTCGGTGAGGTACTTGCTCGCCACGATGACGCCGCGGACCGGAGCCGATGGCGAGGTCCGTATGGGCACTGCCGTGCGAATCAGGTAGCCGCCGGCCGGCGGTTGTTCGACGGTCTGCTGCTCGGTGCCGTTGGCCAGGGTACGCTCCGCCAACCGATCCGCTGAGGCGCGGGAATACTCGCGCGGAATGGAAGGGGCGGCGACATCAAGCACGGACACGACCGGAGGCTGCGCCTCAGCCTTCGCACTGACGCGGTACACCTCGACGAGATCGATGCGCTCCTGCAGCACGTCTGGCGCAACGACATCGCGGAGCGTCGAGGTATTGCCCGCGGCCAGCTCAACGCCGCTCAGCGAGCGCGCAAACCGCTGCGCCTGAGCCGAGACGAGTCGCTGCTGCTGCGCGTAGTAGTCACTGGCGATGTTGTTGGCCGACAACAGGACTTCGTTGAGATCGGCATTGAACCAGCGATCGACGTTGTTGCGAATCAGCTCGCTGCCAATCAGCAGCACGAGCACCGCGGGGATGAACGTCATCCCGAGCAGCACGGTGACGAGCTTGAAACGGAATCGCGCGAACGGCAGCGCCCTGCGACGCTCGACCACGAGCTTGACGATGTTCCGCGCGAGGACGAAGGTCAGCGCAGCGAGAATCGTCAGGTTGGTGGCCGACAGCGCGTAGAGCACGACGTCGGCGACAAAGTCGGGCGCGAGCGTCGAAGAGCGGCTGCCAAGCGCCAGCAGTCCGGCGAGCGCGAGCAGCAACGCCAGAATTCCCGCGAGCAGCACCGGAGTGTTGTCGAAGAACGGCTTGCGTCCTTGCGAAGCGGAGCTTCGCCGCGCGGGCGTCGCCGCAGACTTGGCGGGCGCCGGTGGATGGCGAAGCGTGAGAGCCATTGCGGTTAGTGGTTGGTGGTTAGTGGTTCGTGGTTATCGTTTTCAATCTTTCGCATTGAGCAAGTCCTTCAACTCGCTCATGAACTCCCCGATATCGCGGAAGTGGCGATAGACGGAGGCGAACCTGACGTAGGCGACCTTGTCGAGCCGTTTGAGCTCGTCCATCACGAGCGCACCGACTTCCTCGGTGGACATTTCTTTTTCGGGCCGTTCCTGGAGCGTGGCTTCGACCTTGTCTGCGACAGATTCGATGGCAGCAATGCTCACCGGCCGCTTCTCGCACGCCTTCAGCAAACCGGCAATGAGCTTCTGCCGCTCGAACCGCTCGCGCGTGCCGTCCTTCTTGATCACCATGTACGGGATCTCGTCGATCCGTTCGTAGCTGGTGAAGCGACGACCGCAGTCGAGACACTCGCGACGCCGGCGGATGACTTCGCCCTCCTTGCTCTCGCGCGAGTCGACGACCTTATCGCCCAGATGGCCGCAGAACGGGCACTTCATCGGTGGGAGCCCCTTCCTTCTCGTCCGTCTGGCCGTTGTTGTCCTTCTCCCGTGCAGCGCCAGCGAGGTCTTTCAGACTGCTGACGCTCAGGCCGTCCTGCGCCATGAACACGACACCCAGCAGGACGACCGGCACAAAGGAGATAGCGTGCGTGACGATGGCCGCAGCTACGGCGCGATCGTTGGGAGCGCCGAAGAATGTCGTCACGCCGATTCGATAGGCCTCGTGGTAGCTGCCGACGCCACCCGGCGTCGGGACCGCCACACCAATCACGAGCAGCGACTGCAGCAGGAACGTCCCGGCAAACGGCATGTCGATGCCGAACGCGACCGTCACGGCCCACGCTTCGGCGGCAATCGCGAGCCAGAGCGGGAACGACCAGAGCATCGCGAGCAGCAGCGCGCGCGGCTCTCGCGTCGCGGCAAATCCTCCGCTGAACGTACTGGCCAGTTGCCCCACTCGGTCCGACAAACGGCCGGGAAGAATCCGCGCGGCCGCTGCAGCAAACGAACCGATCCGCTCGGGATGCGTGGCAAGCACCCACATGACCGCCATCAGGACGACCGACACGGCCGCGGCCAGCGTCGCTGACACTTTGATGGGATTGAGCAACCGATCAGGCAACACATCGTCGCCCGAGAACCCCCACACGTAGAAGGCCAGCAGGGCGAGTACGGCGATCAGGTCGAGTACGCGCTCCATCACGACGGTGGCGATCGTCGCCGTGGTGGCCAGCCCTTCACGGCGCGCCAGCAAGTACGGACGCAGCACGTCGCCGACGCGAGCCGGCAGAATCGCGAGAGCTGCAAACCCGATCACGGTGGTGCGCAGGACAGTGCGGAAGCTCGTGTGACCGACCGGCGCAAGCAGGTATTGCCAGCGGACCGCCCGGGCCCAGTACGTCGCCATGACGAACACAAACCCAAGGAAGAGCAGGCCCAGACGCGCGTGACGCACCTGGGTCCACACGTCGGCAATGTTCGCGTGGCGCAAAAACCACGCGACCAGCGCGAGCGCAAGAATCGATACGAAAGCGGTACGCAGGTTCATCCCGGGGGAAGCCACAATATATCAGGCTCGTTGACGAGAACAGCCGGGACTATTGCGTACGGTTGCGGTCACTTTGTAACACCAGTAAGATTCGCCTTCCTTCTTAGGATCATCACGTTGCCACTCGCCGCTCCCCTACTCGAAACGCGTTTAAACGGACTCGCTCCGCAGCGTCACGGCAAGGTCCGGGACATTTTTGACCTGGGCGACACGCTGCTACTCGTCGCTACCGACCGAATCTCAGCGTTCGACTACGTGTTGGGATCGGGGATTCCCGACAAAGGCAAGGTGCTCACTCAGCTATCGGCCTTCTGGTTCGCGCGGACGGAGTCCATCGTCCCGAACCATCTGCTGAGCATGGACGCCCGGAACTACCCCGACGGCCTGGACAGGGAGGCCGACATTCTCGGCGGCCGCTCGATGCTCGTCCGAAAAACCCGTCCGGTCCCCGTCGAGTGTGTGGCCCGCGGGTATTTGTCGGGGTCGGGCTGGAAGGAATACAAAACGTCCGGGTCGGTGTGCGGCGTGCCGCTGCCTTCCGGGCTGCGTGAATCGGATCGACTGCCAACGCCGATCTTCACGCCGGCCACCAAGGAAGACAGCGGCCACGACATCAACATCAGCGAGGAAGAAGCCGGACGTCTGGTGGGCGTCGATTTGATAAGCCGTCTCCGCGACTTGACGCTCGCGCTGTACGAACACGGGGCGGCACACGCCGAGTCGCGCGGCATCATCCTCGCCGATACAAAGTTCGAGTTCGGGCTCACCGCGAGCGGCGAAATCATCCTGATTGACGAGGTGATGACGCCGGATTCCTCGCGCTACTGGCCGCGCGATCAGTACGAACCCGGCGGCGCGCAACCGAGCTTCGACAAACAGTTCGTCCGCGATTACCTCGAAGAGATCCGCTGGAACAAGCAACCCCCGGTGCCGTCGTTGCCGGATGCGGTTGTCCTCAAAACCCGCGAGAAGTATCTCGAGGCCTACCGTCGCCTGACGGGACACGAGCTGCCGTGATCGCGCTCAAGGAGCAGCTCGAACGCCTGGTCGACGAAATGGTGACGCGGGGTGTGCGCTACGAAGACGCCCAACGCGAGTTCGAGAAGAGGTTCATCAGCCACATCCTGCTCAAGGCCGACGGCAACCTGTGCCAGGCCGCCGACCTGCTCGGGATGCACCGCAATACCCTGAGCCGCAAGATCACTGAATACCGGCTTCGCCGCACCGCCTAGCGGGGGCACACTGCGTGGCAGCAGAGTGCGCTGCGTGGCAGCAGAGTGCGCTGCGCAGCAGGGGCTGCCGCGGTCCCCTTGACAGCGTTTTTTCCCGTTCACTACAATTGGCAGTTGCGCGGGTCGAGTGCTAGCACTCAGGGCGACTCGTGAAGAATTTCTAGGGAAAACCGGCGGGGCTAGCCGCCCCCACACTACCAGACACGCTGGAGTCGAAGACACATGAAAGTCAGACCGCTACACGACCGCATCATCGTTCAGCGCATCGAGGAAGGCGAGCAGAAGATCGGCGGAATCATCATCCCCGACTCGGCCAAGGAAAAGCCGCAGCAGGGCAAGGTGATCGCCGTCGGCCAGGGCAAGGTCAAGGACGACGGAAAACGCCAGCCGCTCGACGTCCAGGATGGCGACACGATCCTCTTTGGCAAGTACTCGGGCCAGGAAATCAAGATTGACGGCGAGGACTACCTCATCATGCGTGAAGAGGAAGTGCTCGCGATTCTCGCCTCCAAGTAGGGA
>Ga0111538_10000907_pt1 | contig 41068 bp, 34 predicted proteins | sample SoiMethybrSBSTD1_FD_79669 | JGI IMG/M metagenome (GOLD analysis project Ga0111538, IMG submission 79669) | Bulk soil microbial communities from a Populus tree surrounding site in Tennessee, USA - Soil MetaG P. TD hybrid SBSTD1 (version 2)... | ecosystem: Environmental > Terrestrial > Soil >...
GATCAAGCTGCTGCGGCAGCGCTGGCGGCTGTTGTCATCGATGGTTCGACCGATGCTCTGGCTGCTGGTGATCGGTGCCGGTTTCGCGGCGACGCAGGGGCGATCAGCCAGTGGGAACTATAAGACGTTCCTAGTGCCCGGCGTACTGGGAATGACGCTGCTGTTCGGCGCGATGCTCGCTGCTCTGTCGACGGTGTACGACAAGGAATCCGGCGTCATGCGCATGCTCATCATCGCGCCGATCGAGCACTCCTGTATCGCCATCGCAAAGGCGCTGGCCGCGATGCTGTCCGCGCTGATTCAGGCGCTAATGCTGTTGGTGCTGCTCTCGGCACTTGGCTACGTGAGCGCGCAGATGTCGACTCCGCTACTCGTGCTGGGGCTGCTCGGCACTGCACTGGTATGCGCCAGTCTCGGCATGCTAGTCGCAGCGTGGTCGCGCACGCTGGAGAATTACGCGGGCATGATGAACCTGGTGATCTTTCCCATGTTCTTCCTGTCCGGCTCGCTGTATCCGGTGCAACAATTGCCTCTGCCGTTGCAGATCGTGGCGTCGCTCAATCCCTATACGTACGGCGTCGACCTGCTGAGGCACGCGTCCATTGCTGGTCCTGCGGCCGCGTCAGCCGCGGATTTCGCAATGGGTCGCGACCTCATCGTCGTCAGCGGATTCAGCGCTGCGGCGCTGATCGTCGCCGGCCTACGATTCTCGCGCGATGCTGTGAGCGAACCGTTGGTTCACCGATTGGCTCAGAATCGATAGTCCGTGCTGAGGCAAGGGGGCTGGCTTCCGCAACGGAATTCGCCAAAGCGATGGCACGGCTCAGCGCGTCGCGAGCCGAGCCACTCAACGCCGACTTCATCAATGCCTGGGCACCCGCCCTGCTCTATCCAGGTTTTCTGCCGTCTCAGCAAGATATCGATGGAATGTTGGCTATGGCCGCGACATCAAGTTCTACACTCGTTGCATGGTGACCAGCAACACCATGAGCACATGCTTGCGCTTCTTCGTGCGGCAGATCGACTCGAGATTGGTCACGAAGGACCGCAATTCCACTGCGGTGATAGGGACATGCGGGCGAGATAGTCGGGCAGCTCCGGAAGCAAGGCAGCCTGCTCCTCGCGCGAGGTGCCCGCGATGACTCGCGCCGCGAACGTCGAGGCGTTGAACTCGTGCTCGGCGTACAGGATCAGCGAGGTGTGCATCGCATGCACCCACTCGCGCGACGGCCTGTTGCCTGAGCGCCCTACAGTGCACAGCGCGGTGTTACCCGCGACAACGCCGGACAATACGACCGACTTCTTCGGCTTGAAACCGGACGTTCCTTCGCTCATGGCTTCTCAACCACTCCAAAAAGAAGGCGGCCGTCTTCGGCCGCCGAATACCAGACAGGCATTTGCGCTACCTGCTGGCGGGGTCGCGCGTTGCAGCGGCACTGCGAGACTGCCTATTCAAATGCAATGACCTCATGACGCTGACGACCGAGACCGCTGATGCCTAGCTCGACCACATCACCGGGCTGCAACCAAATCGGATTCGGTTTCTGCCCCATCCCGACACCGGGTGGAGTGCCGGTCGAGATGATGTCGCCCGGCAGCAGCGTCATATAGCGGCTCACGTAAGAAATTAGGGCGCGCACACCGAAGATCATCGTCCGTGTATTGCCGGTCTGCATGCGCCTGCCGTTGACGGCCAACCACATGTCCAGGTCCTGCACATCGGTGATTTCGTCGCGCGTCACCAGCCACGGTCCAATGGGTCCGAAGGTGTCGCAACCTTTGCCCTTGTCCCACTGACTGGATTGCATCTGAAACGCGCGCTCCGACACGTCGTTGATCACGCAGTAGCCGGCAACGTGCTCCAGCGCGCGCTCCTCTGACACATTACGCGTCTTGCTGCCGATGATCACGCCCAGCTCAACTTCCCAGTCGAGCTGCGTACAGTTGAGCGGCTGCATGGTCGCGTCATCGGGCCCGCAGATGGCGGTCGTGGCCTTCATGAATATCACCGGTTCGGCTGGAACTGCCATTCCGGACTCGGCAGCGTGATCAGAGAAGTTGAGGCCGATACAGATGAACTTCGACGCGCCAACGTGAGGCGCGCCCAGACGCGGTGTCCCGGGAACGAGCGGCAATTCCTCGGGAACACACGACCGAATGCGATTGAGCCCATGCGGCGAAAGCGCGGCGCCGTCGATTGAGGGACAGACACTCGTCAGGTCGCGCAGCTTGCCCGTTTGATCGATGAGGCCTGATCGCTCCTCTCCCGGAGCGCCGTATCGACACAGCTTCATTGATCCTCCCGATATAGAACCGATCGATCCACCCGCTGGACGCTGGTCGATCCGGTCAATGCCATGCTCACGCTCAGCTCCCGGCTGATCAGCTCGATGACTTTGCGCACTCCCGGCTCACCGGCTGCCGCCAGGCCGTACAGATAGGCTTTGCCGAGGAGACAGCAGCGCGCGCCGAGCGCCAACGCCTTCAACACGTCCTGACCAGACTGCACGCCGCCATCGAACAGGATTTCTGTGCGGTCGCCCACCGCCGCCGCTATCCGCGGCAGCACTGCAATCGAGGATGGCGCGCCGTCGAGCTGCCTGCCACCGTGATTGGACACAACCACGGCATCGGCGCCTGCTGCCACTGCCAACTTTGCGTCTTCGACGTCCAGTACGCCCTTGAGGATCAGCTTGCCTGGCCACAGCGCGCGCACCCACGCGACGTCGTCCCAAGTAAGCGACGGATCGAAGGACTGCGCGATCCACTCTCCGAACGTCTGTCCGTCAGCGAAGCTGCTCAACGCGCCGGACAAATTGCCAAAGCTGAAGCGGCGCGCGGCCAGGATTCCCAGCGTCCAGCGCGGCCGCGTAGCCATATCGAGCAGATTGGTCATCGAAAGTCGAGGCGGGACACCAAGGCCGTTGCGCACATCGCGATGGCGCTGTCCCTGCACCTGCAGATCGAGAGTCAGCACGAGCGCGGAGCATTGCGCTGCTACGGCGCGCTCGATGAGCGAGCGCGTGACACTCCGATCGCGCATCACGTAGATCTGAAACCAGAACGGCGTCTGGGTTGCTGCCCTGACCGCCTCGATGGAACAGATCGACAGAGTGCTGAGACAGAACGGGATGCCCGACGCTAGAGCGGCACGTGCTCCGTGGATCTCGCCATGCGGATGAAACAGTCCGGCGAGTCCCGTTGGTGCAATTGCCAGCGGCGCCCGGATGGCCTGTCCGAGCACGGACGTCGCAATAGAGCGCGACGATACATCGACCATGACTCGTTGACGCAGCTGCAGACGCGCGAGGTCGTCGCGGTTCGCTTGCAACGTCCGCTCATCGTAAGCACCGCCATCGGCATAGTCGAAGATCCAGCGCGGTATTCTTCGTCGAGCCTGAGAGCGGAGGTCCCCGATGTTGGCCACTGCTGCGGTCATTCAAAACCCGTGCACGTCGATTGCGTTGGTTATATTCTTGTATACATTATAGAACCAGATCAAGCGTTCCTAGCTGGACTCAGTTTCATGACTGGCGAACCCCGCGTCCAAACGACTGACCGCCGATTGCAGCCGGTCCTCAGCCTGCGCGACCTGATTTTTTACGGCATCGTGATCATCCAGCCGATCGCGCCGGTGCCCATCTTCGGGGTGACGCAATCGCTCTCGCATGGACATGCGGTCACGGCGGTGCTGCTGTCGGGTGCCGCCATGATGCTCACGGCATTCAGCTACGGCCGCATGGCTGCGCTCTACCCCTCCGCTGGCTCCGCGTACAGCTACGTCGGCCGCGGCCTCAACCCGCATCTCGGCTTTCTGGCGGGCTGGGCGATGGCGCTCGACTATCTGCTGTTTCCCATCGTCGCGCTCATTCAGGCCGGCCTGACTGTGGAGCGCCTCGTCCCTGCGATCCCTTACACCGCCTGGGTCGTGTTCTTCGTGATCGGGATGACCGCCATCAACTGGCGCGGGATTCGCACGACTGCCCGGGCGAACATGACGCTGCTCGCGGGCATGTCCATCGTCATACTGGCGTTCCTGGTACTCGCGATCGGGTACCTCGCCAAGCTGCATGGTTGGTTCGGTCTGCTGTCGACCGCACCCTTCTATGACGCGCGCACGTTCAACCTGCCGGCCATCGCCACGGCCACCTCCTTCGCCGCGCTTACTTACATCGGATTCGACGGGCTCACGACGCTGGCCGAAGACGTCGAGAATCCACGGCGCAACGTGCTCGTCGCGCTGGTGGGCGTCTGTGCGTTTCTCACGTTGTTCAGCTGTCTCCTCGTCTACCTCGCGCAGCTCGTGTGGCCCGACTACACCACGGTTCAGAACGTCGAGACGGCCTTCATGGATGTCACCCGGCGGGTCGGCGGCGATGGCCTGTTCCATGCGCTGGGCGTAGTGATCGTCCTGGGCAGCCTGGGTAGCGGTCTCGCCGCCGGCGTGGCTGCTGCGCGCCTGTTGTTCGCGATGGGACGCGACGGCGTGCTGCCAAAGCGAACCTTTGGATATCTGAACCCCACCACGAATACGCCGACTTTCAACATCGCGCTCATTGGTGGACTCGCACTGACCGGCGCATTGGTCCTGAGCCTCGAGCATGCGGGCGCCTTGCTGAACTTCGGCGCATTCCTGTCCTTCATGGGCGTCAATCTCGCCACGCTGAATCAGTACTACTTCCGCCGCTCTCATGGGGGCCGGGCACATTGGCTGAGCGACCTGGTCGTGCCTGGGCTGGGGTTCCTCTTCTGTTTCGGGATGTGGCTGAGCTTGCCGACGTTGTCCCAGATCGTGGGCGGTGCGTGGTTCGTCGTCGGGATCGTCTACAACGCGTGGATCACCCGCGGGTTTCGCAGCGCTCCCACCATGATCGATTTCAGCGAGCGCTGACATCCTTGCCACGCCCCGGAAGCAGCGTCAGCACGGTTTCGGCATGGCGATCGACGGCGGACTTCGAGTACAGCAGCGGCACGTAGTGCCCAGCAGCCCCCGCCGGTGCCTTGAATGAAACCGGCCCGATGCCGAGCGAGTAAGTCGCGAGCACGTCGTCAGGAATACCGCATGGATCGAGTCCCGCCGGCGGCACGGGGGTGTGCTGCGGATGGACCGGCCAGCGCAGCCAATCCAGGTCAAGACCGTTGGCACAGGCGACGCGTGCGCGAGCCACCTCGGCCACGAAGTTCGAGGCGAGCGTGTGACTGCGAATGCGGACGACATCCTCGGGCGCCCACGCATCAGGCTGCGTGTCGTGAGACGGAATTCCGGCGGCAGCGGCGCCTCACCCCTGCGCACAGCGGCTATGTAGGCATTGATTCCGGCTGTAAAGGCGATCGTGATGGCTCGCGCGTCCGGCGGGTAAGTGGCCCACTCCTTCTCCATGTCGCCGCGGTAGAGAAACAAGCGAGCCGCCCTATCCTGCGCGACGTAGTCCGGCCCAAGATTCTTCGCGAGCAGGCCCAGCCCACGTTTGCGCCACAGATCGATCTGCCACAAGCGATCTCGCGCGGCGTTGTAGCCCTGCGCGAAGTATGCGTCCTGCATGCTGCGAGCATAGATGTGTGGGATGCCCCAGCTATCGATCACGATGCGGACCGGGCCCGAAAGGCCGGGAACTATGCGCGTCTGCTGCGCGGGTTCTGCAGCTGCCGACGCGTGCGCTATCGGCAACAAGCCACAGAACAAGGCTCCACAAAGAATCGATAGCGCACGCTTTCCGGTCATGCCTACTCGTTGAACCGATACATGAAGTTCAACCCGACCGTGTGCGGCGGCGGTCGAGCCGCGCAGGCAGCTCCGTGCGGTCTTCACCGGCCAGTGAGTAGTTGTCGAAGGATGCACTCACGCTCAGTGATTGTGTCGGGGCACCGCGTGCCCGATCTTGTGAAATGTCACGGCCTCTTCGATGCAGGCTCCCTGCGCAAGCTGTCCCACGCTGCGTCTGTAGATGGATTGCCACGGAGTCTGACTTTCCGGAATGGCGACTGTCCCTTGCGATTTGCGCCGCTCGAGCTCTGCGTCCTCCAGCAATACGTCGCAGCGGCGCCTCACCAGGTCGATGCGGATGACATCGCCGGTACGCAGCCAGGCGAGCCCGCCGCCAGCGGCGCTTTCAGGTGAAGCATTCACGATGGAAGGACTGTCCGAGGTGCCGGACTGCCGGCCATCGCCTATCGTCGGCAGACTCTGAATGCCACGCTTGAGCAGCGCATCCGGCGGCTGCATGTTCACGACCTCGGCGGACCCCGGCCAGCCGATCGGGCCGGCCCCGCGGATCACGAGGATGCAGGACTCATCAATCTGCAACGCCGGGTCGTTGATCCGTGCGTAGTAGTCGCTGGAGCCGTCGAACACGATGGCACGCCCTTCGAATACGCCTTCCTGCCCTGCCCGCTGCAAGTAGCGCTTGCGAAAGTCCTCGGAGATCACGCTCGTCTTCATGATCGCGTGATCGAAGAGATTCCCGCTCAGCACGAGCAACCCCGCCTGCTGCTTCAGCGGCTGATCGAAAGATCGAATGACTTCGCGATCGACGCTGTCGCGGCTCCGCAGATTCTCAGCCACCGATTGGCCCGTAACGGTCATGCAGGTGAGATCGAGGGCGTTTGCTTTTGCGAGCTCCACCATCACTGCGGGCACACCACCCGCGCGATGGAAGCGCTCGCCCAGATAAGCGCCCGAAGGCTGCATGTTGACCAGCAGCGGAACGTCATAGCCGTGCTGTTGCCAGTCATCCAAGGTGAGCTCGACCCCCGCGTGTCGTGCGATCGCAAGCAGGTGCGGCGGCGCATTCGTCGACCCGCCGATTGCCGAACACACCTTGATGCCATTGAGGAATGCCGGGCGCGTGAGGATCTGCGAAGGCCGCAGGTCTTCGTGCGCCATCGCCACGATCCTGGCTCCGGTTCGATAGGCAATCTGCGCGCGCTCGCGGTAGGGAGCGGGAATCGCCGCACACCCGGTCAACGACATCCCGAGCGCTTCGGCGAGCGCATTCATGGTCGAAGCCGTACCCATAGTGTTGCAATGCCCTGCCGACGGCGCTGTCTGCAGTGCCGTGTCGATGAATTCGTCGGCGGTAATTTCGCCCGCCGCAAGCCGCCGGCGCGAGCGCCAGATGACGCCGCCGGAGCCCGCCAACTGTCCCTGCCACCAACCGTCGAGCATTGGTCCGCCGGACAGCACGATCGCAGGGATGTCGACCGTAGCCGCCGCCATCAATGCCGCCGGTGTCGTCTTGTCGCAACCAGTCGTGAGCACGACGGCGTCGATGGGATAGCCGTAGAGCGTCTCGACCAGGCTCAGATAGGAGAGATTGCGATCGAGCGCGGCCGTCGGCCGCTTGCAGTTCTCGAAAATCGGATGTGTGTGAAATTCGAGCGCGATGCCGCCGGCGGCGACGATCCCGTCACGGACACGGCGCGCGAGTTCAATGTGAATTCGATTGCACGGCGTGAGATCGCTGCCGGTCTGTGCGATGCCGATGATGGGCTTGCCCGAGCGCAGCTCTTCCGGCGTGATGCCATAGTTCATGAAGCGCTCGAGGTACAGCGCCGTCATGTCGATCCGCTCAGGATTGTCGAACCATTCGCGCGAACGAAAGCGTTTCGGTGCGTTCATGTGCTTGCCGGCGCGGCCGATCAGAGTGGCGACACGAGGTAGGCGCTGGTGGCGAGCATCAGCAGCAGCGACATGCCATCGGCGCCGCCGAAACTGAGATTGGCGAGTGTTTCGTGCGTCTGGAGCACGCCGACTCGAGCGCCGGCGGGATCGAAGCATTCCAGGCCGAGCCCGCTCGCAACCCACAGGAACCCGTCCTCATCGCAGCGAATGCCATCCGGTACGCCGCGCAAGACACGCGCGAACACCCGGCCTCGACCGCTGACGCGTCCTTTGGCAATTGGGAATGCGTACACTTCGCGCGGCCCCGTTTCGTCGAACGGCACCTCGGGCCCCATGTCCGCTCCGCTATCCGCCACATAGAGCGTGCCGCCGTCGGGCGAGAACGCCAGGCCGTTAGGCATTCTGAGGGAGGTCACCTCGGCGGTGAGCCGCCCCGAACCGGGATCGAGCCGATAAACGCGATTGGCCAGCTGCTCGGACGGCGCGCGATAGCCTTCGACGTCGCTCAGGATTCCATAGGTCGGATCGCTGAACCACACGCTGCCGTCGCTGTGCTCGACCAGATCGTTGGGAGAGTTGAGCCGGCGGCCTTCGAACTGCGTACACAGAACCTCGTAGGCACCGGCGATGGTCGTGCGTGTGACGCGCCGCCCGCCGTGCTCGCACGTGAGCAGGTCGCCCGTTGCGCTGATCGTATTCCCGTTTGCGAAATTTGCGGGCGAGCGGAACGTGGCGAGGCCCTGCTCGCGACTCCAGCTCAGCATTCGGTTGCTCGGAATATCAGAGAAGAGCCACAGACCCTGTGCTGCAAAGTAGGCAGGTCCTTCGCCCCACCGCAGGTCTTTCGCGATGCATCGGGCGACTCCCAGCCCGGTGAGCTCCGCGAGCGAGCGACCCAACATCGAGCGATACGCGCGGCTGTACTGCGCGCTCATGGTTGCTCGTAGGTGAGGAAGTAGGCGCTGTGATCCTGATCGCCGCTGCCGTCGCGAACCAGAGTCGCGAAGCGGTGCATGATCTCGTTCGCATGCACGAGCCGTGAGAACCCGTCGCCGGAGAGCTCGGCGGCAAGGCGCAGGTCCTTCAGGTGCAAGCGACACGTGCCGCCAGGCGTGAAGTCACGGGTAGCCATGCGCCGACCGTGCTGACGCAGGACCGGACTATCGGCAAAGCCGCCTTCGAGCGCTGCAATCAGCTGGCCGGCATCGAGGCCCTGCTGCTGAGCGAAGCGCACGCCCTCGGCTACGGCGGCAATGTATCCAGCAACGATCAGCTGATTGGAGAGTTTGGCTGTTTGGCCCGCGCCTACATCACCGAGGTGATGCGGTGTGCCCATCGCTAATAGCACGCTGTGCGCTGCGCCGAAGGTGCTTGCGTCGCCGCCGACCAGAATCGTGAGGCTCGCATTCTGCGCACCTTTGACACCTCCTGATACAGGTGCATCGAGGTAGCGAACTCCCCACGTGTTGAGCCGCTGCGCGTGATCGCGGGCAGCGCGCGGCCCGCACGTGCCCATATCGATGACGATCGCGCCCTTGCTCAGGTGCTTGGCCAACCCGGACGAGAACAAAAGCGCCTCGACTGCGACGGCATCCGAGAGCATCAGCAGCACGATATCCGCGTTCGCAACGGCGTCGCGCGCTTCGCTTACAACCGTAAGTCCGGCGACAGCGGGGACGTTCGTACGGGGCGTGCGGTTCCAGGCACGAACGGCATAGCCAGCCTTGGCGATATTGGCTGTCATCGGCGCGCCCATGCGACCGAGCCCCAGAAAAGCCACGAGCGGTTTGCGGGCTGCGGTCATTGCGACCTCTCCTTTAGCGCACCGACGACGGCTTCGGGATTGATGAGGCGCTGCTCGCAAAGGTCACGCCAGAACGCGGACGGGATCTCCTCATCGATCAGGCGGGCATTCTCGCTTGCCTGTGCAGCGTTGACTGACCCGGTCAACACGCTCGCGACCAGCGGATGGTGCAACAGGAACTGGATTGCCGCCGCTTTCAGTGCGACCCGATGGCGCGCACACGCGGCTTCGATTTGCCGCGTCTTCTCCACGATCTTCGGCGGCGCAGGAACATAGTTGTACATCGGGTTCGCGCACTCGCTGCCCGTCGCCAGAATTCCCGAGGCGAACGGCGAGCCGACCACGACGCCAACGCCCCGCTCGGCGCACATCGGAAACTCGTCTTCCAGAATGCCCTGATCGAGCAGCGTGTACGGCATGGCGACGAGGAAGAAGTCCAGGTCGAACCTGCGCAGCATCTGCGCAATCGTGCCGCGGATGTTGACGCCCGCACCGATTGCGCCGATCTCCTGGTGGCGGCGCAGCGATTCCAGCGCGCGCCAGCCGGAACGCTCGAGATCCTGAAAATGATGCGCGACCAGATCCGTCGACCCGTCCATCTCGGCGACATCGAGATCGTGGATGAGCAGCAGATCCACCGTGTTGAGGCCGAGCCGCATCAGGCTCTGCTCGTACGAGCGCATGATCCCGTCGTACGTGTAGTCGAAGCGATGTTCGAACGGCAGCCCGCCCGCCCAGAACCCGCTGCGATAGTTGGCGACGTCCCGCGGCCGATGAAACGTACGGCCGACCTTGGTCGAGATCACGAACTCCTGCCGCGGACGCTGCCGCAGGAACCGTCCGAGCCTGAGCTCACTGAGACCTCTTCCGTACCAAGGCGACGTGTCGTAATAGCGCACGCCCGCCTTCCACGCAGCCTCGAGAGCTCCTTCGGCGGTCTGCTCCGCGACGGGCTGGCTCAGGCCGGCGATCGGCGCGCAGCCCATGCCGAGAGGCGGCAAGCGCACCTCGCTCGAACCCAGCCTTCGTCGGCTGTCGTTCACTTGCCCTTCGCGGGCTTGGCGCGGGTCGCTGGCGACCGCCGCCGCTGCTGCGTGCGCACCGGCTGACCTCCGGACAACCTTGCGCGCGTCGTGCCCCAGATGTGCTGCTCGATCTCCTGCTCGATTCGTCCAGCATCGCCGCTGCGCAGCACCTCCAGCAAGCTTTCGTGCTCACGCGCCGAGCGCTTGAAGTCGTAGCCTTCCTCCCGCTCCTGCATCAGGAAGACGAACACATCACGCGACAGCGAATCCCAGATTGGCTTGAGCATCGGACTGCCCGACGCCGCTACGATGCCGTTGTGAAAGGCCAGGTCGGCTTTGCTGTACGCCAGCCTGTCGGAGATTCGCGCCGCCTGATGCATGGCTTCGATATGCACCTGGAGCTGGTCGAAGATCGAAGAGTGCAGCTTGGCCAGCGCCAGCATGCGTCGCAGCGCCGCTTTTTCGACCACCAGCCGCACCTCGAGCATTTCGAGCATCTCCTGCGAGCCGAACTCGGCGATGAAAGTCCCTCGGTTCGGCTCGGTGCGCACCACGCCCTGCGCTTGCAGGATGCGCAGCGCCTCGCGGATGGGAATGCGACTGACGCCGAGCTGCGTGCACATCTCGTTCTCGAACAGCCTCTGGCCTGGTGAGAGCTGCCGCGTCGCGATCAGCGTCACGATATGGTCGGCGAGCGACTCGGGCAGATTACGGTGCCTGAAAACGGGTGTGCTCATGCTCTCCTCACGCGTTGGACCAGCCGCCGTCGATGACGACAGCAGTGCCGGAAACGAAACTCGATTCGTCGCTGGCGAGATAGACGACCAGGTTGGCGATTTCATCGGCCGTGCCGAGACGACCGGAGGGCTGGCGTGCGAGGAAGGCGCGCTTTGCCTCCTCTGCATTGCCCTGCGCGGCCATGCGCGCCTGCAGACTCGGTGTATCGACGGTACCGGGGCAAACGGCGTTGCAGCGAATCCCTTTGCCGATGAAGTCGGCGGCGATCGACTTGCTGAGACCGATCACTGCGGCCTTGGTCGCGCCGTACGCGAACCGGTTCGGCACACCGATGATGGACGATGCCACGGACGCCATGTTGATGATCGAGCCGCGCCCACGAGCCACCATGCCGGGCAGAAATTCGCGAATGGTGCGGTACATCGACTTGACGTTGAGCTCGTAGGCGAAATCGAAGTCGGCTTCGTGGCACTCCAGAACGCTGCCGTGATGCACATAGCCGGCGCAATTGAACAGCACGTCCGGGGTTTCGCAGGTTCGCGCCAGGGCTGCAACAGCTGCCGCATCGCGCACATCCAGCTTGCGAGTCTCCACCCGCTCTATCGCTGACAATTCCGCGAGCCGCTGCTCATTGATGTCCGTCGCGATGACTCGTGCTCCTTCGCGCGCGAAAGCAATGGCAGTTGCCCGGCCGATACCGTCGGCCGCAGCAGTGACGATCGCGAGCTTCGAATGCATGCGGCCGCTCATGGTCACGTCTCAACACACAGAGTTGATCAGCTCGGCGCGCTGTCGCAGACAAGCGTCGAGCGCTTGGGCAATCGCATCGAACTCGGTCGTCCCCATCGGCAGACTCAGATTGATCTGACCGCGCGCGGCGGCGTAGATGCCCATTTCGAGCAGATCGAAATGCAGCAACCGTACGAGCTCACGCGGCTCGGATGCGAGGTCTTCAGGCGAGCGGATGGCACCGCGATGAAAATGCACATTCATGATCGAACCGCAGCCGGTGAACTGCACGGCGGGTGAGATGCGGCTCGCGATCTCGTTCAAGCGCTCCCGCAGCTCGTCCCCGTCCGCTTGCAGCGTCTCGCCTCGCTGCGGCGTGAACACCGCGCTCAGCGCCTTGTGTCCGACGGACATGGAATAGACATTGTTGTTGAACGTCCCTGCATGGGGCAGCGCATCCACTCGCGCCGGGTTCATGCGATCCATCAGCTCCGCTCGACCTCCGAAGGCCCCGCTCGAAAAACCAGCGCCGAGGAACTTGCCGAACGTCGTCAGATCCGGCGACACGCCGGCGATCTTCTGCAGGCCGCCCGAACCCATTCGCGAGGTGACGATTTCGTCGAAGATCAGCTGCGCGCCTACTGCGCTGCAAGCCTCGCGCAGCATGCGCAGAAAGTGCGGGTCAGCTGGAATGCACCCGCCGTTGCTCATCATGGGTTCGACAATCACGGCAGCGAGCGACGTGCCGAGCTCGCGTATCAGTTGCTGGGTACCGGCGATGTCGTTGTACCGGGCCACCGTCCAATCGAACGGTGCGTTCATCGGGTTTCCGCCGTTCGCGAAGACGAAGACTCCGCCGTGATAGGCGCCCGAGAAGCACAGGAGCTTCGAGCGGCCGGTTGCGCACCGGGCCAGCGTCAGCGCATAGAGATTGGCCTCGGTACCGGAATTGCAGAACCGCACTCGCCCGACACTGGGAAATCTCGAGCACAGCAGCTCCGCCAGCAGAATCTCGCTCTGCGCCGGCGCTCCGTTCGAGTAGCCCCGCTCAACAGTGTTGGCGATGGCGTCGAGGATGACCGGCTCGCTATGGCCGTAGATTCCCGCGGTGTACTCCCCCAGCACGTCGAGATACTCGTGGCCATCGACATCGCACAACCGACAACCGTGGCTGCGCTCGACATAGAAGGGAAACGGATCCCAGTAGAGCGCGCTGCGGGTATTGCCGCCGGGCATCGAGCGGCACGCACGCTCGTGCAGGCTCGCGCTCTTGGGACGGCGACGCAGGTAGCGCTCGCGAGCGTCGGTGAGCGCGTGCCTGACACGCTGCATGCCGATCTGCGCCTGCTCGGCGCTCGCCGGGAAAACGGGTGCCATCAGGGATCTCGTGACCAACGATTCAGTCTGCATAATGTATACAAACATACTCGCAGTCAACGTCCTGTTCGAGACGCCGCGACGCTATCCGGATTGCCGGCTAACCACGCGCACTCCAGGAGGTGCAGTGTCCCCCCGGGCTTACCGCACCTTTCAACAGCGTGCAGGTGCCGCACCCGCCGCCCTCCTTCGCCGGCTGAAAGAACGCGCAGCCGCCGCAGACCTGTTGCGAATCCGGGGACGCATCCGTGTAGTTGAGCGTCGACCGCAACTGAACATCGGACTCAGTGGCCTCGTCTGCGTCGTAGCAGGCAGCCGACGTTGCGTTCTTCGCGCAACCCGCAGCCATACTGGCCGTGGCAACTGCTGACACCTGCATGACCAGGGTCAGCAGCTGGCGTCTCGACAGTTCGCTAGCCCGTTTGTCTGTCACCGTCCGTCTCCTCGTTCTGCATCGCCGCGCAAGACCCGCTTCACGCCGGTCACCATCGGCAGGATCAAATTCTCTCGCCTGAAGAACAGATATCCGAGAATCGCGACGACGTGCAGCGACACGAACACGCACAGCAGATTGAAAACGCTCTGGTGCAGCCTCGCGATGCGGCGGCCAGTGTCGAAGCTGACCCAGTCCGCGAGCGGGCCTGATTCGATGCCGTAGACGTCGATCGCGAACAGTCCGAGGCAAACCTGAACCAGCAGTAGCAGCAGCATGGCGATGACATTCCAGCCGCCGAGAGGACTGTGCCCGAGTTCCGCGGTGCGCTCAGGTCTTGAGAACAGCGATCGGGCATGACGCACTACTGCCGCGGGGCCACGCACGAACTGCTTGAATCGCGCTGTTGTGCTGCCGCGGAAACCCCAATACAGCCGGAACGAGACGACGGCCAGCATCGAGTAGCCGGATACCTTGTGCCACTCAATCCAGTCGTATTCGGCGGTGCTCCAGGAGACAGCCATCAGGACCACGATCACCCAGTGGACCAGACGGACGGGCAAGTCCCATACGCGGACCGACGTCGCCTCCCCTGCGGGACTCGAAGCATCACCGTCCGCCTTCAATCGATGTCCTCGCGAAACGTGTCATGGCAGGCCTTGCAGGTGTGCTCGAGTTTGCGCAGCTGCATTTTCATGGCGGCGATGTCGGTGCCTTGGGAGGTGCGGACCATCGTTTCGGCCTCGGTCTTGAAGTTGCGATAGGCCGTGTCGAACTGCGCACGCTGCGTCCAGATCTCCGGCTTTGCGTGGCTTTCTACGTCGTCCGTCGCCGCCAGCGTGTTGGGAGAGAACAGCCAGTCGCGCAACGATGCGAACCAGCCCTTCGCCGGCTTGGCACGCGGCTCGCTGCCGGGAACGAACCAGCCCGGAATATGCGCGGTGTAGCCGCTGATCACTCGAGCATTGGATTGCACGGCGGCGATGCTCGGCCGCGACGACTTCAGCTCGGTCGTCATGTTCCGAAACGAAGTACCGATATCGCGAAAGCCCGCGACCCGATGCTCGATGATCTGGTCCGCCTCTTCCTCAGCAGCGACCGGCATGGCGATCAAAAAGGCGCATAGCAGGATGCAGCAGCCGCTGGCACGCACCTAACGTTTCCTCTCCAGGTTCGCGAGCACCGGCTTGCCGACCTTCTGTGCAGCGTAGGCAAGAATGGGCCGCGCCTGCATCTGGCCTGAGCCGGTCGTGCCGAAGCCGTGATCGTCGCCGTTGTAGTCGCCCGGCCGGACATCGAACGCATACGTGAACACCGGCCGCCCGCGATACGCCCATACTTCGATGCCTGGGCGGCCCGATTCAACCGGACGCCAGGGATGGCTGGCGTTGATGACCACGACCGACCATATGCCATCGGTCGACTTGGCCTTCGACGGCGCGCGCAACGGCCGCCAGGTCTTGTTACAGCGTTGCTCGCCGCCGCAGAAACTGAGCCAATAGCGCGGATCGTCACCGACGTCGTCGCAGTCGATGTCCTCCAGCGGACAATGCATCGTGTAGAGCGTCATGCCCTTGCTGTCCGCATACACGATTTTCGGCAGGCCGAAATTCTGTACCTCGTTCTCGCCCGACAACGCCTGCAGCACGACATCGGCTGGATGCTCCGGCGCACGTTTCAGCAGTGCCACCTGCCAGCCCGGGATGCCCTCCTCCCAGGTGCCGCCGAAAGTGTCGTTCCAGAACTGCTCACCGTGTCTCGGTGAGTCATACATATATATATAGAGCGGGCGGCCACCCCAGGCCCACTGCCTGGCCCCATCTTTGCGGCTCGCGACCGACCAATCGCTCGAAAGTGCATCGGTGCTCACGATCGCCGGCGCAGCCAACGGTTCCCACCGATGCGCACACTCGCCCCTGCACTCTGCCGCGCCGGCGCTTGCATCCTGGTCGCGAAAGTACAGGGCCTTGCCGGAATGGGTCGCCAGCGCGAGCCCGCGCGCAGTCTCGATTGCAGTGATTCCGGCGGGCGCTCCCACCAACGGCGCCTGCGCGACTGACATCTCGCGGCCGCGACCGATTCGAGTGGGATAGCTGGCGTTGATGTCGCCGGGTGCCTTGTCCTTGATCGAGCGGTAAAGCAGCTTGCCCGCGTATGCCCATTGCGAAGTACCGTCGGCAGCCTGTTGCAGCGTCCATTTGCCGATGGGTTTCGCACCGGAGGGCGCGAGCAGCGGCGGTCGCTTGTCGAGACAGCTGCGCGCGCCATTGACAGTAACGGAGTAGCCGCCAAGATCACCGTCGTTGGAAACCGGTTGCTGGATCACGATACGTCGGTCGGGCGTGCAGCTGCCGCGCATGGTGTAGAGGGTCATACCGTTCGCATCGACGAACGTCGGACCTTCGAGGGTGAGCCCAATGCTGATCCCGGCAGGCATCGGCACTTCGCTGGGTGCACTCAAGGCACTCCAGCAGACACCCAGTAGCAGCAGACCGCAGGTGCTGAGCCTCTTGAGAGTCATCTGCCGCATCTCCTAAACCAGAACGTCGCTCACGACCTCACTCGTGCGCATCGAGCCACTGCCCCACTGCCGCACATTCGCACCCATCGCCTGCAGCAGCGTGAGCCCGACCTGAGTGACGACCTTGTCCTTGCCGTCCAGGTGAATGCCGGAGCGAATGCGGCCGCCGGCGCGTCCGGCGGTCATCATCGGAATGCGATCGATCGAATGGAACTGCGCCGTGTCCTGCTCGCTGTGAGCGAATACGAGCGTGTTGTCGAGTAGCGTGCGATCGCCTTCGCGCACGGAAGCGAGAGCAGTGACGAAGTACGCCCAGGCTTCCATCGCGTGGTGGACGAACCATGCGTGGGTCTCCTGGTAGCCGTGATCATTCCTGGATTCCTCGTGCGTGAGGATGTGATGCGTGCTCGGCACGCCGGTCTTCACCGTCTCGGCGGCCGACCAGGAATAGACCATGTTGAACACGCGAGTCTGATTGCACGCGAGCGCCGCAACGAGGATGTCTGTCATTAGATTGTGGCGCTTGCCGACCAGCTCCCAATCCATCCCATTGGCAACTTCTCCGGGCGACTTCGGCACACGACAGGCTGGCGCCGGCGGCGGCTTCTGCAGCTGCAAAGCGAGGCGCTGTTCCATGCTTCGCAGCGAAGTGAAGTACTCGTCGAGCCGTGCCTTGTCGGCGTTGCTGACGCTCTTCTGGAGTCGCGCGCTGTCTTCCCGAACCGCGGACAGGACGCTCTGCCGCAGCATCAATGTCGGATTCGGATGGAACACGGGCGAGTTCGGATCCTGAAACTCCGCTCCGAACACGCGCTGATACAGCTCGAGCGGCGAGATCTCCGGCGGATTGACTGCGTTGGCATTGCGGAAACTGTAGCTATGGTTTCGATTGCCGGTCGCAGCGGCGTCGAGCGATTGAAATCGCGACGCGCCGCCGATCGCGTCCGCGATCGTGACGTCGAGACTTTCGCTATCCGCCACCTGCAGGCGGTCGACCGGTGCTTCTCCGCAACGCAGGATCACCGCGCCGGTGTGATGGACGAAGTTCGGGCGGCCGTCAGTAGTCGCCAGGTAGTTGTTGAAGAGGTTGATGTGACTCTTCACCGGCGCCAGCGGCTCGAGCTCGCCGACCACCTCATATCCGGAGCCGAACGTCGCCGGCGTGGAATAGGTCTTGTTGAGCCCCAAGCCCCAGAACCACGTACCGAAGCGAATCGGTAGCGGCGCGCCGTCGGCCAGCGCCGTGCCGCTGCTATCGAGAAAACACTCGAGCATGGGGATGCCGACAGTAATCGCCGCACCCTGCAGCACTCCCCGAAGCACGGTCCGACGATCGATTCTCCTGCTCATGTCCTGTCCTCCGCCTTGGCTGCAGTGAGCACTTCGGCGCGAGGCGGCGAAACGGCGTAGAAGCCATCGCTCGCGGCGATCTGTCGCAGCAGATCGGGTAAGCGGTAGTCGTCTGCCACAAAGCGTCGCGTGATCCACGCCAGCCACTCGCGATCGGGCTTGGCTGTTTCGCGCCCGGCGCCATACGCATACAGCCGGGTCGGCAGGCACGACGCCAAGGCCGGGTGCTCGCTGACGACCTTGCCGAGGCCCGCCGCGCCCGTGAACGCCTTGCCGTCGAATGCGCCGCGTGCGTCGATGGCAGTCTTGTTCTCCTCCGTGCGGAAGAGGCCTGCACCGTCGAAGTTCTCCAGGGCCAGTCCGGCCGGATCGGTCAGCTTGTGACAGCCTCCGCACACGGGATCCACACTGTGTGCGGCCAATCGGTCGCGTGCTGTCTTGTGTCCGCTCAGTGACTCGAACTTGGCGAAGTCCACGCTGGGCGGCGGATCGGGCACCTTCTGACACAGGAAGATCTCGCGAATGGCCATGCCGCGCCGCGTCGGCGAGCTGCGGCCAGGATGCGAATGCGACGCGAGAAAGCCGAGCGTCGTCAGGACGCCGGCGCTTTCATCGGGCTTCAGCTCATGAGCAATCCATTGGTCGTTTGCCTCGGCGGGCACGGGCACCTGATAGAGCGGACCGAGAACGCGATTGATCAGAGTCTGGTGAGCGGTGAACAGCTGGCGGTAGTCGCCGCGCTCCAACAACAGCTGCCGGGTGATCATTCTCAGCGTCTGCTCGTGGACCGACTGCGAGACCGCATACGTGAACGCGGGATAGATGACTGGATCCTTGGAAAGGACTTTGAAGTCGTCGATGCGCAGCAGATCACTAAAGAAGGCACGCACGCCGAGCTCGAGCTGGGGCGAAGCGAGCATGCGCTCGATCTGCCGCTCGAGCTCGTCGCGATCGTGCAATCGGCCCGTCTCAGCGGCTGTCAGAAGCAGATCGTCCGGAAGCGCATTCCACAGGAACAGACTCAAGCGGCTTGCTTTCGAAAACGCATCCAGCCGATAGCGGCCGGGCCGATCGGGGTCCGGCTCGGCGATCTCGGTGATATAGAGAAACTCCGGCGAAGTGAGCATCCCCGCCAGGCTGAAGCTCAGTCCGGCGTAGAAGTCGCCGGTGCTCTGCGCAGCCTTGTCTGCCATCGCGACGTAGGTCTGCAGCTCCGCGGCGGTCAACGGCCTTCGATAGAGAAATCGTCCGACTCGCGCAAAGAACTTGCTCGCGCATTCCTGGTCGCTTGCGGCGCGCGGCGTGCAGGGGACCAGGGTCGGGCGATGTGCCTCGTCAAGCACCTGCGCGGCAATCGCGCGAGCACCTCGATCGAACTGCTCCAGTGCGCCCGAGGTCATCGCAGCCGTCGATGCGCTCAGCGACACGAGTCCCTGCTTGCGCTGTAAGGACGGGAAGTTCACGCGCACGTCGATGTCTTCCCCAAACAGCGTGTGCATCGTGTTGGCGTATTGATCAGCGCTGATCAGGCGCATGGTGGCCGGGCCGCCAGGCATCGGCGGTTCGATCAGATTCTGGCGCACCCTCAGCCCCGCAACTGTCGCTGCCAGCGCGACGACCACGAAAACACCGGACCACAGCAGCCGTCTGCGCTTCATGACTGCGGCTCCGCGTGCGTCTCGGAGGCGGGGCGAATGACGTATGCACGAACGAATTCAACCTTTCGCGCAGACGATAGACCCGTGCATGCGCCCGTTTCGGGATCCTTGTAGCCATCCGCCAATCGGTGCATGGCCTCGTAGGCCGCCGGGGCGCTGGCGCCATAGATGTTGCCGCCCCATTTCGCGGTGTGCGCATAGCTCTGCCAGAGCTGGTCGACGTCGACGTAGCCGACGCGCATGCCTTCTGCCTTCAACCCGTTCAGCTTCAATCGCAGACTCATGCCACGGATGAGCATCCGCCGCTCGAACGCGATGCCCTCCCAGATCACGTCCGCCGGCTCCGTGATCAACTCTCCTGCAGTGATTCGACCCTTGAGATCGACCGGCGGAATGGTCGTGTCGATGGTCTGGCTCTGCCATGGCACGGCGTTGTCGGAGGCGTCGACGAGCAGCCGGTCCTTCCCGCGATACAGCGTGACGTTCACGTGCTCGTCGTTCTGCTCATCATCGACGCCGCTGATCTCGAGCAGCACGCGATTGATGTGATACTGCGAGACGCGCACCTTCGAGTTCTGATCGGCATGATGCTGGCCGCCCTGCACGAAGCGCTCGCAGCCGATGAAGCGGTAATACTGATTGTCGATGCCGGGCTCGCCTTCCGGGCTGACGAACTTTTCGTGCGCGCAGGTGCGCTCGGTGGCCCTGCCATCCGGCGTACCGTCCAGATTGACGCCGAAAGAGATTTTGCCCTCGACCGACCGGAACGGCAGCGGATCCTTGATGACGTCAGGCGTGGCCCAGACGTTCTCGCAATTCGGGCCGCGATTCGTCAGGCTGCCGCAGCGGTCGAGCTGCGCCTGGCGCAAGGCGTGCGTCGGAAACTGCACTTCCCAGCTTTCGCGGTTGGTATGGACGAAGCCGTGCGGACATTCCTCGCGCGCGCCTTTGGTCATGTAGAACGCGTACAGGTAGCTCGAGAGCACGTACCCGCGAGTGGTGCCCTCCGGCGCTCCATGTGCAGCGCTGTCGGCGGCTTGTGCCGCCGACAGCTTCGTCTGCTCATCCGAGGTACATCCCGCAGCCCAGCACAGCATCAGCAGCCAAGCCGCCCTCGTACTCTGCAACTTCGTCGTCGACATCGATCGTCAGAAGTTCGTTCGAACCGTCAACCCTATGGTGCGTGGCTGCAACGTGTAGCCGCGAACAATGCCGAAATAGCTCGGGTTCACGAGCTTGGGTGTCTCATCGAAGAGATTGGTCACGAACAGCGAAGCGTCCCAACCCGCCCCGAAGCGCATCCCGAGCCGCACCGAGGTGTTGTTCGAGGCGCCGTAGCGCGACGTGTCCGGATCGTCACTGAGCTCACCCGGTGTATCCGTGTGGTAAGAGGTCGAGTACTGGTTCTCGAGCCTCAGATACATTTCGCTCGGGTTCGCGAAGGGCGAGAACGAATAGTCGAGCGATGACACGATGGTCCATGGCGGAGTCGGTAGCTTCTGTCCGGACACCACGAGCGGCGGAGCACTGCCCAGCACGACGGTGTCCTGGAAGTACGAGTCGGTGTAGCCGACTGCGAGCCCGAAAATGAGATCGTCGACTACAGCTGCCGAGAGCTGCAGATCAGCGCCTTTGCTCACCGCCGAACCCATGTTGGCAACGAATTCGACCTGACAGCTCGCCATGTTCACGCCACGCTGGATCTCGGTCCAGTCGATATAGAAGGCACCCACATCCCACAGGAAGCGGCCTCCGCCCGAATTGCCCTTCACACCCGTCTCGTAACTCCATACGTAGTCGGCGCCGAACTCGGGCACGCTATCCAGACCGAACTGCTGCAGACTCGGAGCGCAGGCCGGCGCGGCTTCGAGGTTCGCGCCGCCGGGACGGAATCCACGTGCCGCGGTCGCGTACAACATCAGGTTGTCGAGCGGCTCATACTTGACGCCGAACTTCGGCAGCCAGTCGTCCTGGGACGAGGATGCCGCGCCGCTGCTGCCGCCGCCGGTCAGCGGCCCCCTCAAGTCGTTGGCAAATTCGAACTGCGTGTGTGCAAAGCGCAGACCCGCTGTGAGCGTCAAGTTCGGCACGACCTTGTAGTCGACTTGGGCGAACGCTGCGGTCTGCTTATCGCGAGAGCTCGCCGTTTCCACATACGCTACGTCGCCGGGTTGTAGCAGTGGCGCGCCGAAGGCGCCCTCTACCGTCAGGCCCGGCAGGAAGAACCCGAGCAGATCGTCAAAGCCGGGCGTATGCAGGCTCTGTGTCGCGCGCTGCTTGACGTCCTGGTAGAACACGCCGAAAACCCAATTCAGCGCACTGTCGCTCGAAGATGGCGACTGAATGCGCACCTCCTGAGTGAACTGCTGCTGCGGGTCGGCATTCTCCGACGACGCCGGAATGATCGGATATTCCAGGCCGCTTGGGAGCGGGGTACCCGGCGGCAGAAAGGCCGGAAGGACGAAGCCGGTGATGCCGAAGCTATAGTCGCGTCGCGAGTCGCGCGTACGATCCATGTAAGAGGTGATCGAGTACACATCGGCCGCCCCCGTTTCCCATACCGCCTTCAGACTCGAGAGCGTGAATTCGTCTTGGGTCGGCGAAGAGAACAGCTGGCCATCGACGAAGCGGCCACTCTGCGGGTCGGAGAGCTCGCGCCAGTAGATGCCCACATCGCTGCGCTCTTCCTGCTGCCACATTACGCTCGGCGTCAGCGAAAAGGAGTCGCTGATGCGCCAGGTCAGCGCTGCGGTAGCTGACTTGACCGTAGTGGAGTTGACATCATCTTCCGCATGAATCGCGACCGGCGTGCGCTGGCTCACGACGTTATTCGTGTACGGCTCGCGATCGATCCAACCCCCGTCCTTGCGGTAATAGGCACTCGCGCGGAACCCGAGACGATCAGAGACCAGCGGCCCGCCGCCGGCAAGACCGAACTGATAGCCGAGGTCGCCGCCGTCGATGCTCGATACTTCGCTGCGAGCGTGGCCGCTCCATTGCGTCAGGCTGGGCTCGGTGGTGATGAAGCGCACCGCACCGCCCTCGGAGCCGGCGCCGAACAGCGTGCCCTGCGGACCGCGCAAGACTTCGACACGCGCGAGATCGAAAACCGCCGGATAGGCGCTATCGGCTCCCCGCCCGCCGCCGAGGAAGCGTACCTGCACCGGCGTGTCGTCGATGTAAACGCCCGTGGTCGCCTGGCCGGCACTGCCGGACACGCCACGAATCGAGACATTGGTTGGACCGGAAGCGAGTCCGCCCGTCGGGACAACGTTGAGACCGGGCGTCATCCGCACGATGTCCTCGATGTCTTTGATTCCAGATTTGGTGATCGATTCCTGGTCGAACACCTGAAGACTCATCGGCACCTCTTGTAGCGACTCTTCGCGCCGCTGCGCAGTAACGACGACCTCGCTGATGATCGACTCATTGCGCGAGGTATCCGCCTCCTGCGCCATCGTGACCGTTACGCTGGACAGTAATGCGGACGCCGCCGCCATCCGGCCCAGCACTGCAGTTCTTCTCGTGTTCATTGTGTCTCCCCTGGGTTCGTGATCTGACGCACGCTGCCCGGCCGCTCCTGGTCGTCGCAAGACCGTGGGCGCTCAATGTTGGTCACGTGACCTGCATAATAGGTCGTGTGACCAAGGCTGTCTACTGCGGCGGCGTGCGCGGCACGCATGCCGGCAAACTCTGCGACTGCTGGCGAACCAATTCGAAAGGGCGGTGAGCGCAGCGCGACTGCCGTCGCGCACGGGCAGTGCACAACGCTGCAGGATGGCGTCGCACAAGCTGTAGGTCAGACCTGCGCGTCGCCGGACGGATCGACCTTCGCCTCAGCCATCCAGCGCAGCTCGGCCGCAGCGCGATCTGCGTCAGGCGCGGTGAACTTGCGAAGTTCGACCTTGTTGATCTTGCCGAGCGTCGAGCGTGGCAGCTCGCGCACCACATACACGTCGCGCGGCACTTTGAAATCGGCGAGCATGGAACGGCACGCCGTCACCACCTTCGCGGCGAGTTGCGCATCGGCCCCGGGCGCCAGCACGAAGGCGACGGGCACTTCCTCGAGAAACGTATCCGGCCGGCCCACGACAGCCGCGTCGTACACTTCGGCAACGGAGTAGATTGCGCGTTCGATTTCGGAGGCGGCCACGTTCTCGCCGCCCACCTTGAGCATGTCCTTGGAGCGGTCGGCGAACGAGAGATGGCCGTCGCTGTGCGCCGTGACCAGGTCTCCCGTGCGAAACCAGCCCCACTCATCGAAGCTCTCACGGGTCGTTTGCGGATTGTGCAGGTACTCGGCGAACAGCGACAGGCCCGGTGTTCCCTTCACCAGCAGATGGCCCGTCTCTTCGGGTTCAACCGGCGTCACGCCGTCGTCACGAACAACGGCAATGCCGTAGCCCGGTGCAGGGCGACCCATGCCTCCCGACCGATTCGGCAGCAGCGCGTCGCCGACAATGGCGGCGCCGACCGTCTCGGTCATGCCCCACCATGGCAGCGTCTTGATTCCCGCAAGACCGGGGTGCGGCGGATCGTCCCAGGCGGGTCCACCGAACATCCGATAGGAATGGTTCGGCGGTGCCGGCACAGTGGCGAGCGTTACCAGACACGGACCGATCAAGGAGATCCATGTCGCCGCATGCTGGACCGAAATATCCCAGAAGCGTGAAGAGGACCACTTCGGAATCAGCGTGAACGAGGCTCCTGCCCAGAGCGTTGGTAGCATCGAGAACGCGAGCGCGTTGGTGTGGAACAGCGGCGCGAAGACCAGGTGCCGGTCGCTCGCGTGCAGGTCCTCGTAGCCCGCGTGCGTCTTCGCCGCCCACAAGACGTTTGCGTGCGTCCAGAGAACTCCCTTCGGACGCGAGGTCGTGCCGGAAGTGTACTGCACGCTCATGGGAGCCCACGGATCGGGCGCCGCTGCGATCAGTTCATTCGGATCTGCCAGCAACGACTTGAACGACGATGCGGAATCCGGACGCGCGACCGCATCGACGGGGACGCCGGCGTCGTGATCCAGACACACCATCCAGCACAGGTCCCGTGAGCTCTTAGCTACGAGACTGACAAGCCGAGGCTGCGTGATGGCGGCAACTGCGCGGCAATGGTCGGCGTAGTAGCTCAACTCATCCGCACTTGAGCGGGTATTGGTCGTAACCGCGACCGCGCCGATCGCGGCACAACCGAACCAAGCGAGCAGAAACTCGGGGCAGTTCTCCAGGTGGATGAGCACTGGATCGCCGGCCTTGATACCTCGGCGCTGTAGTCCCGCGGCCAGCGCAGCAGCGTCCCGCGCAAATTGCGCGTAGGTCCACGCGCGACCCGGCCCCTCGAACGGATGCCAGGTCATGAACCGTTCGTTGCCGCCAAGCCTTGCTCGCAGCTGCAGCAACGCCCAGAGATTGCTACCGCTGAACTGGTGCGAAGTGGGCGAGCGGAACTGATCGTTCCGAATCGCCGGGTCACGCGGATCGCTCCTCGCGAGTTTCACCATGGTTCAGAGCCGATGCTTCGTGAACGCCTGCTCGAAGATGTCGACCGCCATATCCGCATGCTCCCGGGTGAAGGTCAAGGGCGGCGAAATGATGAACTTGCCTTGCATGCCGCGCACGATCATGCCGGCGCTGGCGCAGAATTCCGTAACCAGATGCGGTAGCGGGTCGCGCAGGCTGAACGGCTCCTTGGTCTTGCGGTTCTTCACCATCTCGATCGCAATCATCAGACCCTTGCCGCGAACATCACCGACGACCTCGTACTTGTCGAGCGCCTCTCGCAGACGCTTGAGGAAGTACTCGCCAACGACACGGGCGTTCGTAGCCAGGTCCTCGCGCAGGGTCAGATCCAGGACTGCAATCCCGGCAGCGCACGCAACAGGATGACCGGAATAGGTCAATCCATGCATGAACAGGCCGTGGACACCGTCCTTGTCGTAGGCCTGCGCGACCCGCTCACCGAGCAGCGTTGCACCAAGAGGGAGGTAACCCGACGTCAATCCTTTGGCCATGGTCATGAGGTCGGGCTGCACACCCCAGCCTCTGCAACCGAACAGGCTCCCGGAACGCCCGAGTCCGGTGACGACTTCGTCGGCGATCAGCAGGACATCGTTCTTGTCACAAATTTCCCGAAGCCTCTTCCAGTAGCTCTCGGGCGGCACGTTGACGCCGCCTGCGCCCTGCACGGGTTCGGCGATGATGGCAGCAACGGTGCTCGGGCTCTGGTGTTCGATTTCCCGCGCCAGCAGCGTCGCGCACATTTGCGACAGAGCCGCGGGGTCGGACGTGAATGGATTGCGATACAGATTCGGCGATTCGACTTGAAAGAATCCTGGCAGGAGTGGCTCATAGCTGCGTCGCAGCGGCGTGCCGGATGTCGCCGACATGCCGCCGAAATGCAGACCGTGATAGCCGTGACGCAGCGAGATGATCTTGTACTTCTCCGCCTGACCCTCGATCTTCCAGAACTGACGCGCAATCTTCAGTGCCGACTCGACTGCATCCGATCCGCCCGACGAGAAGAACACCTTGCGCATTTTCTCCTCGCTCGCCACCTCGCACAGTTTGTTGGCAAGCTCGATAGAGGGGGACGTCGCGGTGCCCGGGAAGGACGTGTAGTACTGCAGCTTGTCCAGTTGCTCGATGATTGCCCCTTTGACCTCCTGCCGGTTGTGACCGACGTTCACGCACCACAGTCCGCCCTGGCAATCGAGGTAGCGCTTGCCGTTGAGGTCGGTGACCATCACGCCGTCCGCGGACTCGATGATGATGGGCGGTCTCATTGCCACCAACTTCTGCGGCAGCATCGGGTACATCTGCCGGTCGCCGATCTGCTTCAGCCAGCTTGCGCGAGTAGTTTCCACCTGCGGACTCCCCAACTCGAATCGAACGGGACGGACGAGAGAGCTCGTCGTAGGCTGGCGCAGTCGCAGTGTTGGTCACTTGATCAAGCCAGTTGACCAAGAGTACACCGGCAGGTGACGACTGCCAACAACTCGCGGCGGACCCGGCCGCGGCAGGTTGACAGGTGACCAAGTTGTGTGACCAACTTGTCGGCGGCGCTGCATATGCGAACAGCGGTCATCACCATGGATGCAGGCCAGCTTCGCGCGAAACTCGAACCAGGCGCCCGATCCCTGTTACTGCAACCGACGGAGAACTTGTGGCCTACATTTCCGCCGATCAGCGGCGTAAAGACATCGTCAAGGCTGCGATCGATGTGATCGCATCCGAGGGTCTGGCCAAGACCACGACGCGGCGTATCGCTGAGCGTGCCGGCGCGCCGCTCGGCGTGCTGCACTACTGTTTCAAGGACAAGAGCGAGGTGCTGCAGGGGATCCTCGACGAAGGCACGGCGATGATTCGCGCAGCCTTCGATCACGTCGATCCATCCGAGGGGCTGGAAGCGACCATCAGCAACGACATTGCCGCTCTGTGGCAGTGGTACCAGGACAATCTCGAGCTGCAGCTGGCGCTCACCGAGATGGGCATGGCGCGCATCCGTCGTGGCGGTCCGCCGAAGAAGCTCTATGCGATGTGGGACTCGCTCGGGCGCGACGTCATGCTGCAGCACCTGAAGGAAGCGGAAAAGCACGACAAGCGCAAGCTGCGCATTCCGGCCCAGGAGATCGTGCGCTTCATTCTCCATCGCTTTGACGGACTGACACTGGAATACGCGGCTTCGCGCGACCGCGCTGCCTGTCAGCGCCAGATCGATCTGCTGACCGAGGCGATGATCCTGCTCGGCTTGGGCACGAGCGCCCGGCAGAAACCCATGCTCGCCACCGGAACGAAGGGAGGCTGAGCGTCCTCAGAGCGTTCGGGCGATCACCAGACGCATGATTTCGTTCGATCCCCCGTAGATGCGTGAGATGCGCGCATCGCGGTACATGCGGCAGATCGGATAGTCCTCGACGTAGCCGTAGCCGCCGTGCAGCTGCAGGCACTGATCGACGACCCTGCCCTGCAGCTCCGTCGTCAGGAGTTTCGCCATCGCGGCGGTCGCAACATCCAGGCGGCCGGCGAGCTGCTGCTCGATGCAGAAGTTCACGAAGACCTTGGCGGCCGTTGCTTCTGCCTTCAGGTCGGCGAGCTTGAACTGCGTGTTCTGGAATTCCAGGATCGGCTTGCCGAAGGCCTTGCGCTGACGTACGTAGTCCAGCGTCGTCTCAAGTGCGAGCTCAATGGCGTTGACCGCCTGCACAGCAATGATCAGGCGCTCGCGTGGCAGCTCGGTCATCAATTGACGGAAGCCCTGCCCCTCCGTTTCGCCCAGCAGATTGCTCGCTGGCACCCGCACGTCGTCGAAGAACACTTCCGCGGTATCGGAGGCGTCGAGGCCCATCTTCTTGAGCTTACGACCCCGACGAAAGCCCTGGCACAGATCCGTCTCGACGGCGAGCAGCGACACTCCCTTGGCGCCGAGCGTCGCATCGGTCTTGGCTGCGACGACGACGAAGTTGGCAAGAATGCCGCTGGAGATGAAGGTCTTCGCTCCGCTGATGCGGTAGCTGTCACCGTCTCGCACCGCCCGCGTCGTGATGCTCTGCAGGTCCGACCCGACGCCCGGCTCGCTCATTGCGACTGCAGCAATCAGCTCGCCGCTGCACAGCTTCGGCAACCAGCGACGCTTCTGCGCTTCGGTCCCGTGGGTAACGACGTACGGCGTGACGATGCCGTTGTGCAGGGACACGGCGAAGCCCGACACCTGCTTGCGAACCGCCTGCTGCAGGATGACGATGTCATGGCGAAGGTCGCCGCCTCCGCCGCCGTATTCGGCAGGCACGGAAACACCCAGCAATCCTCCCTGCCCCGCCTCTGACCAGAACGCGCGCTCGACCTGTCCTTCGTCACGCCAGCGTGCGACCCGCGCCTCCGGCGCGTGCTGCTCGAAGAATCTCGCCACCGAGCTCTCGAACGTCTGCAGCTCTTCTTCCGCCATGAAGCCCGGCGTCGGTACGGTCAGAACGCTCATCGCTGCACACCCACTGCGGTCACGCTCGCGACGATAGCCGAACGTCCAACTATTTTCTATCACTTGTTCGAAAAGTTGAAATCATCGAGACTAGCTGCACTCACAGCTGCAATTGCGGGGGATTCGATCGTGCAAGACGCTTTCATCGTGGCGGCCGCGCGCACGCCGGGCGGCCGCAAGGGCGGCAAACTCGCGGGCTGGCATCCGGCGGATCTCGCCGGACACCTGATCGACGGATTGCTGAATCGGGTCGATGCCGATCCCGAGATCATCGACGACGTCATCATGGGCTGCGTCGGCCAGGCCGGGGAGCAAGCTTTGAACATTGCGCGGCGCGCGGTCCTCGCATCGCGTCTGCCAGAGAGCGTCCCGGGTGTCAGTGTCGATCGCCAGTGCGGCTCATCGCAGCAGGCACTGCACTTTGCGGCGCAAGCCGTGATGTCGGGGGTTATGGACGTGGTCATTGCCGCCGGCGTCGAGAGCATGACACGCGTACCGATGGGGTTGACGACCGCGCTGCCGGAAAAGAGCGGTTTCGGATCGCCTGACAGCCCGCGAATGAGCGCAAGATATCCCGGCGTCGAGTTCAGCCAGTTCACCGGCGCCGAGATGCTGGCTGAGAAGTACCAGCTGTCCCGATCGCAGCTGGATGCGTTTGCGCTGGAAAGCCACCGCAAGGCAGCCGCCGCTACGCGCGCTGGAGCTTTCGAAAGCGAAATCGTTCCTGTCGACGTCACGTTGCCTGATGGCACTCGCCAATCGCATCGCACGGACGAAGGCATCCGCTTCGATGCCAGCCTGGAAGCGATCAGTGCCGTCAAGCTGATCCACGAAGGCGGACGCATCACCGCGGCGACCTCCAGCCAGATCTGCGACGGCGCGGCGGGATTGATCGTCGCGAACGCGAAGGGTGTGCGCGCGATGGACGCGAAGCCGCTCGCGCGCATTCACCACATGTCCGTGCTCGGACACGATCCGGTGATCATGCTCGAAGCACCGTTACCCGCCACGATCAGCGCGTTGAAGCGCGCCGCAATGCGAATCGATGACATCCATCTTTACGAGGTGAACGAGGCATTTGCACCCGTCCCGCTGGCGTGGCTTCAGGCTACACACGCAGATCCTCAGAAGCTGAACGTCAACGGCGGCGCAGTCGCGCTCGGTCATCCGCTGGGCGCGTCCGGCGCAAAGCTGATGACGACACTCATCCATGCCCTGCACGCGCGCAACAAGCGCTACGGCCTGCAGACGATGTGCGAGGGCGGCGGGCTCGCCAACGTAACCATCGTCGAGCGGCTCTGACGAATGCACACTGCAAGGACTTCCCACCATGAAACTCGATTCTCACATCAGCGCAGTAATCACCGGCGGTGCCTCGGGGCTCGGCGCCGCAACCGCGCGCCTGCTTGCCTCGCACGGAGTCAAGGTCGCCATCTTCGACCTCAATGAGAGCACCGGTGAGACCGTCGCGGCCGAAATCGGCGGCGTGTTCTGCAAGGTCGATGTCACGTCGGAACAGGAAGTCGATGCAGCCTTCGCCAGGGCGCGCGCCTCGCTCGGGCAAGAGCGCATCCTGCTCAACTGCGCCGGTACCGGCAAAGCCATGAAGACTGCGGCGCGCGACAAAACCACGGGGGAGATCAAGGCTTATCCGACCGATCTGTTCAACCGGATCATTCAAATCAATCTCGTCGGCAGCTTCCGCTGCATTGCCAAGTCAGCCGCAGGCATGCTGACGCTCGATCCGCTGCCGGACGGCGATCGCGGTGTCATCATCAACACCGCATCGGTGGCCGCCGAGGACGGCCAGATGGGTCAGGCCGCGTACTCCGCATCTAAAGGTGGGCTGCTGGGTCTCACGCTGCCGGTCGCTCGTGACCTGGCCGGCGATGCGATTCGCGTGAACACGATCATGCCGGGAATTTTCGACACAGCGCTCCTGCAGGGCGCGCCTCAGAACGTCAAGGATTCGCTCGCGGCGTCAGTACCGTTTCCCAAGCGGCTCGGCCATCCCGGCGAGTATGCGTCGCTCGCGCTCGAGATGATCCGCAACGGCTACTTCAACGGCGAGAAAGTGCGGCTCGATGGCGCGATCCGCATGGCTCCACGCTGAGGCGCGCTTCAGCGCCCTTTGAAGGCCGGCGGGCGCTTCTCTTTGGTCGCGAGCACGCCCTCGCGAAAATCCTCGGTAGCGAACAGCTTCTCCTGCTCGATGAACTCGCGGGCCATCGCCTGCTCGACCGCCTCGGCCAGGCCTGCGATGAGCGCAGTTTGAATGGTCCTGATCGCCAGCGGCGCACCGGATGCAATCGTGCCCGCGAAGTTGATAGCCGCTTGTCGCAGCTCACTCAGCTCGACCAGTTGATCCGCAAGACCGATGCGCACTGCCTCGTGCCCGTCCACGCGCCGACCGGTCATCAGCATCGAGTAAGCCGCCTGCGTGCCCAACAGGCGCGGCAGCGTGTGAGTCAACCCGAAGCCTGGATGCAAGCCGATGCGTACGAAGTTCCCTTGGAATCTTGCCTCCGGCGCCACGATGCGAAAATCCGCCGCGACAGCCAGCCCGAGCCCGCCGCCGATGGCCGGCCCTTGCACGGCCGCGATCAGCGGCTTGCGGCGGCGAAAAATCGGTAGCGCTGCACCATAGAGGGCGCGTGCATCGATTTGTCCGGGCTTGACGAAGTCAGCGCCTGCGCAGAACACCTTTCCCTGGGAGACCAGAACGATTGCGCGACAGTCCGCGGTTTCGCTCAACTCTTCGACTGCCGAAGCGATTCGCCCAATCAACTCCTGATCGAAGAAGTTGTGCGGCGGCCGCCGCATCTCCAGCACGGCGACGCCGTTCTGCAGTGAGATCGCGAGACATTCGGCAGATTCGAGCACATGACCTCCCGCTACGCCGCTCTCATGATCGCCTTGACCTCGAGAAACTCCCGGATGCCATGCGCGCCGAACTCCCGACCATTGCCGGATCGCTTGTAGCCGCCGAACGGTAGCGAGAAATCGACCTGTGCGCCGTTGAGATGGACGCTGCCCGTGCGCAGGCGGCGCGCCACGCCCAGAGCTGCGTCCGCATCGCTTGCCCACACATGGGCAGACAGTCCGTACTGCGTGTCGTTGGCAAGGTGCACGGCCTCCTCCTCGTCGCGGTACGGGAAGATGCACAGCACCGGTCCGAATATCTCCTCGCGGGCAATGACCATGCCTCGATCGACTCGACCGAACACCGTGGGTCTGACGTAGTAGCCGCGTTCGATGTTGCCCGGGCGCTCGAGCCCACCCGCGGCCAGCACCGCGCCTGATTCGATCCCTTGTCCGATCATGGAGCGAACTTTCTCATACTGGCGAGCATTCGCCACCGGCCCAAGATGCGGGCCTTCCTGCGCCGGATCACCCAGCTGGAGCGCTTGAGCCACGGCTGCAGCGATCGCCAGCGCCTCGTCGTGCTGCTCCGCGGGGACCAGCATTCTCGAGGGTGCATTACAGGATTGTCCGGAGTTGAGCATCATCGCGCGCGTGCCGGCTGTGACGGCTTTGCGCAGGTCTGCGCCGCGCAGGATCACGTTCGGCGATTTGCCGCCCAGCTCCTGGTGCACGCGCTTCACGGTACTCGCCGCGTTCTTCGCGACCGCAACGCCGGCACGCGTCGATCCGGTGATCGAAATCATGTCGATGTCCGGATGCCGCGAGAGCGCCTCGCCGACTTCCGCACCGTCGCCGTTGATCAGATTGAACACGCCGGGCGGAGCGCCCGCTGCGTGCATGATCTCCGCGAAGATGCACGCACTGCTGGGCGCCAGCTCACTGGGCTTTAGTACCATGACCGCACCCGCAGCGATTGCCGGGGCGACCTTGGCCACGATCTGGTTCATCGGCCAGTTCCAGGGCGTGATCAGTGCAGCGACGCCGATGGGCTCCTGCAGGACCCGGGAGCGCCCACGCTCCTCCTCGAAGCTGAAGTCCTTGAGCGCGTCGATCGTGGCCTGAAGATGGGCCATACCGGCCGTCGCCTGAGCCGCCTTCGACAAGCTGATGGGACAGCCCATTTCCTCGGTGATCACCTGCGCGATCTCGCCGCGTCGCTTCGCGTACTCCGCCAGGACCGCAGCCAACAACGCGAGTCGCTGCTCCTTCGTGGTTGCTGCAAACGTGTCGCGAGCTCGCACGGCCGCCGCCACCGCCGCGTCGACGTCTAGCGCCGTTCCGAGCACGGTTTCCGCGCACGCACGTTCGGTGGCGGGATTGATGACGGCGTGCATGCGGCCGCCCTGACTCGCGGCCCAGCCTCCATCGATGTAGTGGTTCGACAATGAACGCATGATCTCACTCCACTGGGTCCGATTGGTCGCAGGCGCTCAGGCGACGATGCCGCGCGCGCAGAGGTCATCGATCTTCTCGGCGCCATAGTCGAGTTTGCTCAGCAACGCGCGGGTGCCGGCTTGCGACGGCGGGTTCATGGTCGGCGTGCCCGCCGGTGTCGCGGAGAACCGTGGCGCAGGCGCAGGCTGCGTTATTCCCGCTACGTCAATGAAAGCCTGGCGCGCGACGCTGTGCGGATGCGTGGGCGCCTCTGCCATGTCCAGCACCGGCGCGAAGCAGGCATCGGTGCCTTCGAGGATTGCGCACCATTCGTCGCGCGTGCGGGTTGCGAACAGCGCCTGGAGGCGCTGTTTCAGGAGCGGCCACTTCGAGTGGTTCATCTGCTGGTCGAAATCAGCATCGTTGGCGATGCCCAGCTTTTCGCGCAGCAACGCATAAAACTGCGGCTCGATGGGGCCGATCGCTACATACTTGCCGTCGGACGTTCGGTATGTTTCGTAGAAATGAGCGCCGGTATCGAGCAGATTGGTGCCGCGCTCATCCGACCAGTGGCCCGCCGCACGCAGCGACCACACCATGCTCATCTGGATGGCCGCGCCATCGACGATTGCGCAGTCGACAACTTGTCCCTGGCCCGTGCGCGCCGCATGCAGCAGCGCACTGACCATGCCGAATGCGAGCAACATGCCGCCGCCACCGAAGTCGCCGAGCATGTTGATTGGCGGCGTTGGCTTCTCGCCGGCGCGGCCCAGCGGATGAAGCGCTCCCGCCAGAGCGATGTAGTTGATATCGTGTCCGGCCGCCGCCGCCAGAGGGCCGCTCTGCCCCCAACCGGTCATGCGGCCATAGACCAGACGCGAATTCAGCGCGAGCAGCTCTTTCGGCCCGAGCTTAAGGCGCTCCATCACGCCCGGACGGAAGCCTTCGATCACTGCGTTCGCGCCCGCGCACAAATCGCGCACGACACGAACGCCTTCGGTCGTCTTCAGATCGACTGTCAGAAACTTTCGAGAGCGATGCAGCACATTGCCGGTGCTGCCAGCGCCGGGCCGCTCGATTCGTATCACCTCGGCACCTTGGTCGGCGAGCATCATTCCACAGAACGGTGCCGGGCCGATGCCTGCTACCTCGATGATGCGCAGCCCCGCAAGTACGCCGCTCATTGTCTCTCCCTGCCCCCTCACCATCGCTGCATTGACAGCGGCGCGCAGTCTACAACAGACTAGGTCAACTGACTAACAAACGAGACCCTCATGCAACATTTCGCATCGCGCCCCTTCGATCTGCATGTGTGCGCGCTCGTTGCAAGTATGGCGCTGCTGTTCGGATGCTCTGTGCATGACTCTGCATCGATTGCTCTTTCGCGCGGTGCGATCGCGGCCGATGCCAGCTGGAAAAACTATGTCCTGGCCGTACCGGGCCCCTATGTCACGCCGCGAGCGATCACTGTAGAGGGCGCAGTCGATGCGGCGACCAATCCCGACGGACTCCGTGCTCAGGACAACGAGTCGACGACGATCGTGACGAAGGCCGCCGGCAGCACCAAACTGATCGTCGACCTCGGCGTTCTCGCCAGCGGCTACGTCGAGCTCGGCGTCGTGAGCGCGACGGGAGTACCGATTCGCGTGTCTTATGCGGAGGCACGCGAAAGCCTCGGCCCCAACGGCGATGCACCCACCGACCCGGAGGACTTCTTCTACAACGGCCGCACACTCGGCACCGACGACAACCCGGACGGCAGGGTTGATGTGTTCCAGCCGCCTTCCAAGGCGGAGGTGCTCGTCAGTCCAGGCCTGCGTGGTTCGCAGCGCTACATTGCCATCACACTCGACGGAGCCGGCACGGCGAAGCTCGATTTCGTGCGCGTGCGCCAGACCAATTTTGTGAGCCCGTACGACGGCACATTTCTCAGCAGCGACGAGCAACTGAATCGCGCCTGGTATGCAAGCGCCTATGCGGTCGATCTGTCGACGATCCGCGATCAGCGCAGAACTCCTAGCGCTTCCTGGGTCATCATCGACGGCCCCAAACGCGATCGCGTCGCCTATGCGGGCGACCTGCGCATCGTCGCGCAGTCGGCTTACTACCAGAGCGATGCCTACCGCCAGATCGTTCGCGACACGCTCAATCTGTTTGCCTGCCAACAGGATCCTGACGGCACGTTCCCGGCGGCAAGCGTCATCGATGCGCCCTGCAAGCTGGATGATCCGGGTCCTGCTGACGGTTCGCCGAAGGGCTTCGAAGCACCTGGCGAAGCAAAGTTGGCGCGCATCGACAGCTTCACCGCATGGTGGGTAGTCACGCTTGCAGACTACATGCGCTTTACCGGCGACAAGGAATTCGTCGCTGCCATGCTGCCGGTCGCGAGGCGCGCCGTTCAGTTCTTCGCAAATCATGCAGCCGACGGCGTGCTGTGGAGAGCCGACAACTACGGCGGCCGACTTGCCTTCAGCTGGCATACCCCGGACAAGGCCAGCGGCATAGATGCCTACGGCAATGCTGCTTATTACGGCGCCCTGCTCGGCCTCGCCGATCTCGAACGCGTGGTCGCAAACGATACGGCTGCAGCCGAAGCGCTCGAACAGCGTGCGGCGAGCGTTCGCTCAGATTTGATTCGCAAGCTGTGGGATCCAGCAGCGGGAGCGATGGTGCTGAATTCAGAAGATCCACGTCGCGATCACACGGCCGATGCAACTGCCGGTGCGCTGCTCTTCGGCATGCTCGATCCGCAGCAGGCGCGCCTTGGTATGACGCACTTGGAGAAGAAGCTCGGGACGCAGTTCGGGACGGCGAACAGCGAGTACACCGACAACCCTTACATGTCCCAGTACATCTCGCCTTACATCATGGCGCAGGAGACGCTGGGCCGGTTCCGCTACGGCAACGGCGAAGGTGCGCTGCGTCTGATTCGCAGTGCATGGACTCACATGCTGAAGGATGGACCAGGTACCCCGTGGGAGGAGGTCGCCATCAATGGCAGTTCGATCATCCCGCGCGCCGGTACGAGCCTGGTCAACGGCGAGCATGTCGACCTCGCGCATGCCTGGAGCACTGCGATCCCTGCGCTTTCCATGTACGTACTCGGCGTCCGGCCGGTCACGGCAGGCTATCAAGAATGGATCGTCGAGCCGCAGCTCGTCGATCTTGCTTGGGCCCAGGGCGAGGTGCCCACACCGGCAGGAAAGATTGCAGTGCGCTGGAAGCGTGGCGCCAATGATCGCACTTTCGTGCTGACGCTCGAGTCGCCTGCGCAAACCTCCGGGAGCGTTTCGATACCGCTGCTCGGCGCCGAGGCGTCGATCGCCATGGACGGCAAGGTCGTTTGGGAGAACGGCAAACCGGCCGACGGTGTGCAAGCGCGAAGCGAAAGCGGCAGGCTCATCTTCGCGAACGTGACAGGCAATCACACGTTTGCGTGGTCGCGGGATTGAGAGTGCTCGTCAGAGTGCTGGCTTGCGATGCGCCCACGGCAGGGCGCGCTCGAGCTGCGCCGCTACTCTCAACAAGAGATCCTCGCGACCATATGCGGCGACGAGCTGCACCCCGACTGGCATCCCATCATCGGTCCAGTGCAGCGGCAGCGAGATTGCCGGTTGCCCGGAGACATTGAAAGGCATCGCGAAGCGCGTCAGCGCCACAGCTAGCGTTAGGAACTCGGCGTCATTGGCAGAGCCACTCGACGCCATCGGAATGCTCGGGACAGGCATCATCGGCGTCAGCAGCAAATCATGGCCGTCCTGCCACCAGCGCTCAGTCTCGCGCGCCTGCACGCGCAGGCTTTCGATCCCATCGGCATATTGAACAGCGGTCACGTGGGTGGCCATCTCGGCATAGCCCCACGTTGCGGGTTCCACATCGGCTGCTGTGAGCGGCCGGCCGACGAGTCGGCCGAAATGCTCGAGCTCGCGCTTCACCACGACAGCGAGACATGCGTTGAACGCCTCGGGCCAGCTTCCTTTGCAAAGGACGTCCGGATAACCCCCCGTAACTTCGTGACCCAGGCGCTCGAGACCGTCGGCTGCAATGCGCACCGCGCGCAGACATTCGGGGTGCACAGGAACTTGTCCAGTCGGATCCTCATTGAGTACGCCCACTCGCAAGCGACCAGGGTCGAGTCCAACCTGCTGCGCGAAGGGCGTGTCAGGCGTGGGTGCACAATAGGCGTCACCGGGATGATGTCCGCTCACAATGTCGAGCATCGCGGCTGCATCGCGCACGCTGCGCGTCAGCACACCCTCACAGAGCAGACCGCCAACATTGTCGGAGTTGTGAATCATCGGGCCTGAGGAAATGCGCCCGCGGCTGGGCATCAGGCCAACGATGCCACACAACCCTGCGGTCATGCGCACCGACCCGCCGCCATCGTTACCGTGAGCGACCGGCACCATGCCTGCAGCGACCGCTGCGGCCGGGCCACCCCCGCCACCGACCGAGCTCGCGAGATTCCATGGATTGCGCGTGCTGCCCCAGGTGACGGGCTCCGTCGTGCCCATGATGCCGAGCTCCGGACTGTTGCCGTGCCCCACCAGCACGAACCCGGCGGCGCGCATGCTTTCGACGAAGTACGAGTCGTGATCCGCGCGATAACCGGCTGCACGTACGCCGCTGATCCCCGCAACGTGTGGATCGCCTCGCGATACGAGGCTGAGATCCTTCAATACGTACGGTACGCCCGTGAAACGCCCCGCCGCAGGTGCCGCCGCTTCGGCGCGCGCCTTGTCGAAGAGCGGTATGACGATTGCGTTGAGCCGTGCATTTGCCGCACTGATGCGCTGGATCGACGCCTCCACCAGTTCCGTTGGTGAGATCTCACCGCGCCTGACCATCGCAGCCTGCGCCGTTGCATCGGCGAACAGGTCGACGCGTGCTGCGCTCATAGCGAGGCAGCGACTCCGCCATCCACGACGAGTTCTGTCCCGGTCACGTAGGACGCGTCGTCCGACAACAGGAACACCACGGCTTTCGCGACCTCCCAGGGAGTACCCATGCGCCGCAGCGGAATGCGCGCGCTGAAGTCGATTTGCTGGTCTCCCACGTATCGCCGCAACATGGTGGAGTCGATGATTCCGGGCAGCACGCTATTCACGCGGATGTTCTGAGCGGCTGCAGCCATCGCGCTATGCCGGGTGAGCCCGAGCAACGCGGCTTTGCTGGTTTCGTAGGCGACACCTGCGCCACCACCGCTGCGCAGTGCATTCAATGACGAAACGTTGACGATCGAGCCGCCGCCTGCGCGAGCGATCTCGGGCACTGCATGCTTGATGGCCAGAAAATGCCCGCGCACGTTCACGCGCAGCACCTGTTCGAACTCCTCCTCCGACGCATCCGTGAGAGGTGCCATATCGGCCGTTCCGACATTGTTGACCAGGGCGTGCAACGCGCCGAATTTTCTGGCTGCTTCGGCAACACAGCTGCGCACTTGCTCGGCATTGGAAACGTCGCAGGTCACCGCGTGGGCACGATGTCCCGCAGCACGGATGTTATCGGCTGTTTCTTCCGCGGCACTCAGGTTGCGATCCGCCACGACGACTGACGCACCTTCTCGCGCGCATTGAATTGCAATCGCTCGGCCATTGCCGATCGGCAGTTTTTCTCCTTTCGCGGGTGGACCCTCGGCACCGCCGCCCATGACGAGAACGACTCTATCTTTCAGGCGCATGGTGTGACCTATCGGGTTGCCGCTACGGGCGGGCGCCGATCAGCCCACGGCATCGCCTTTTCGAGCTGCGCGGCCACGCGGATCAGCAGATCGTCACGCCCGTACGCCGCTGCCAGCTGCACACCCACTGGAAAGCCGTCCGGCGTCCAGTGCAGCGGCAGTGTGATGGCCGGCTGGCCCGAGACGTTGAACGGAACAGTGAAATGACTGAGCGACATCGCCAGCGTCGAGAAGGGGTTCTCGCGCGTCGGCTGAATTTCGCCAATGCGCGGCGGCAGCACGGGCATCGTGGGAGTCAGCAATAAATCCCAACCCTCCTCCTCCCACCAGCGCTCCATTTCACGCTGTTGCAGGCGAATGGCGTCGATGCCTGCCGCGTACTGTGCAGCCGTGACTGCGCGCCCCATCGTTGCGTAGTTCCACGTCGAGAACTCGACGTCCTCCTCGGTCAGCGGCCGGCCGATGAGCCGACCGTAATGGTCGAGCTCGCGCGCCACCACGACTGCGACACACGGCAGGAAGTCCTGCGGCCAGGTTTCCTTGCGCATGACCTCTGGACAGCCGGGACTGAGGTCGTGACCCAGTTCCGACAGTGCCGCCGCCGCCGCACGCACGGCCTTCACACATTCCGGATGAATCGTGAGCTGCCCGATCGGATCGCTATCGACCAGACCGATGCGCAGTTTTCCAGGTTCTGCACCCACTTCTTTCGCGTACGGGCGCACTGGCGGTGGTGCGCGGTAAGCATCACCGGGCCTGGCGCCGTCCACTGCGTCCAGCATCGCGGCCAGATCGCGCACCGAGCGTGTGTGCAAGCCTTCATGCGACATCCCTGCGACGTTATCGGTATCGCGAATCCACGGCCCGCTCGAAATACGGCCGCGAGTCGGTTTCAAACCGACAATGCCGCACAGACTGGACGGCATCCGCACCGAGCCACCGCCGTCGCTACCATGCGCGACCGGTACCATGCCAGACGCGACCGCTGCAGCGGAGCCACCGCTCGATCCGCCGGTCGAATGGCCAGCGTTCCATGGATTGCGCGAAGGTCCGAAGGCAACTGGCTCGGTCGTTGCTGTCAGGCCCAGCTCTGGTGTGTTGGCCGCGCCGACGAGCACGAAGCCAGCCTTGCGCAGATTTGAGACCAGATGCGCATCATGATCCGCGCGATAACCTGCCGCCTTCACGCCTGCGATGCCGGCCGCATGCAGATCTCCCTTCGAGAACGTCAGGTCCTTGATCAAATACGGCACGCCCCGAAACGGACCGCTTACCTGCGCGGCTTCCGCTCGCGCCTTGTCGAAGCGCTCGTGGATAACGGCATTCAACTGCGGATTGAGGCGGCCGATCTGCTCGATCGCATTCTCGACCAGATCGCCGGGCGAGACCTCGCCGCGACGCACCAGCTCCGCTTGCGCGGTTGCATCCAGAAACGGATCGAACTTGCTCTTCATGGATAGATTCCCGTGTCGGCTCGGCGAGTCTTCACCCGAAGTCATTGTTGGTCAAGTGTCTGACTTTGTCCATCTCGTCAAGCCGACATGTGGAAGCCGCCGTCGACGGCGAGATGCTGGCCAGTGATGTAGCTGGCGCCGCTGGACAGCAGGAACAACACCGGTGGCACGACTTCTTCAGGTGTCGACCAGCGGCCGAATGGCACTTGCGCGCGGTACTTTTCGCTCAGGTCGCTGCGCGTGCGGATCGTTTGTGTCATCTCCGTTTCCACCATGCCGAAGGCGATCGTGTTGACGCGGATTGCGAATTGCCCCCATTCGCGCGCAGCGCTCATGGTCATGCCGAGCATCGCGGCTTTGGCCGCTGCATAGTTGATCTGTCCGATCGTGCCGCGGCGGCCGGCATCCGACGAGATATTCACGATCGCTCCACCCGTGCCCCGCCCTGCCTTCGCTGCTTCGAGCAGGTGCTGCCCCACCGCCTGTAGGAAGTAGAACGCGCCGCTCATGTTTACGTCGATGACCCGCTGCCATTGCTCGACAGTCATCTTGTGGATCATCGCGGCTGAGACGATGCCAGCATTGTTGACCAGACCATGCACAGCGCCGAAGCGCTCGGCCGTCTGCCGCACAGCCGACTGCGCAAACGCTGGCTCGGCGACACTGCCCGTGAGTGTGAGCAACTCAGCGCCCGCCAACTCGCGCGACAGTGCAGCGAGTGTCTGCGCATTCACGTCCACTGCGGCCACGCGCGCGCCCGCCGCTAACGCGCCGACGGTGATCGCCTTGCCGATCCCCTGGCCCGCGCCAGTCACCACGATCACCCGATCCGCAAGTGAAAAGATGCTCATTCCGCGACCTCGAGACAAAGCTTGCAAATTCGAACGATTGCTTGAAATAAGACCTGAGGCTGTGCGAATGTATGCATGCATCGAGTTCCCGTCAATCGGCGTTGCTCAATCGATCCTTGGCTGCTCGCAGGTCACCACGCTCTGCAACACTCATTCGACTTTCAGCCCTACCTCATTCCGCGTGAAGCCGCAGCATTGCGTTCGGAGGTACGCGCGTTCCTGTCGACCGCGCTGGCGCGCTCTACGCCTTTGCAAAGAGCACGATCCTGGACAGCGTTCGACCCCGCATTCAGCCGCTTGCTCGGCGAACACGGCTGGATCGGCATGACTTGGCCACGCCGCTACGGCGGTCACGAACGCTCCGTCATCGAGCGCTATGTCGTATTGGAAGAGCTGCTCGCCGCCGGCGCCCCGGTCGGCGCGCACTGGATCGCCGACCGACAAAGCGGACCCCTGCTTTTGCGCTATGGCACTGAAGCGCAGAGACAAGCGCACCTGCCTGCCATGGCCCGCGGCGAGATGTTTTTCTGCATCGGCATGAGCGAGCCCGGCGCAGGC